>JAABUS010000559.1_pt1 | contig 93546 bp, 82 predicted proteins | sample 5560161 | NCBI WGS metagenome assembly JAABUS01 (sample SAMN10711885, study PRJNA513376) | rock metagenome | isolation source: Antarctica rocks | place: Antarctica: Victoria Land, Trio Nunatak nord | collected 2016-01-04
GGGCGGAACGTGCCAGAGCGGGAGGCGTAGCGGCGTGTGGTGGTAGGCTCGGGCGGTCGCGGCGAGAGTGAGCGGTGGGGAAAAGGGGGACGTGGGTGGGGGCTCAGGTGGGTTGGTCGGGGAGGGGGGGCTTGGGGGTGGCGACGCAGACGGTCCAGGGCAAGGAGCCGCCAAGCCAGGTGACGTCGAGGGAGGTGGCGACGAGGTCGCCGAAGGCTTGGCGGGTCCAGAACTGGCGGTGATCGGGGTCGCTGCCGGGCGGGCGGACGTCGAGGTTCTTGGCGCGGGCGACGTTGGCGAGCGAGAAGACGGGCTCGTGGGGGACGCTGAGGACGACGGCGCGGCGGGCGACGCGGGCGAGCTCGCGGAGGGCGAGGGCCGGGGCGTCGCCGGGGAGGTGCTCGAGGACCTCGAAGCAGCCGACGACGTCGAAGGCGTCGTCGGCGAAGGGGAGGGCGAGGAGGCTGGCGGCGGCGAAGTGGGCCCCCGTATTCTGGGCGGCGGCGAGGCGGGCGGCGGCCGGGTTGAGATCGCAGCCGGTGAGATCGAGGGCCGGGAGGTGGCGGCGGAGGACGCGGGCGACGAAGCCTTCGCCGCAGCCGGCGTCGAGGAACGTTTCCGGCGCCAAGGCGGTTACCTGGGCGACGATGGTGCGGTGAAACCGGCGGATGAGGGCGCGCTGGAGGCGATTGCCGCTGGTGTGCTTGATGAAGTTGCTGGTGTCGTGCCCGTTGGCATGGATCAGGTGGGGGGTGTCCGGGCGTGGGGGAATGGCGGTCGATGGGGTAATCGGCGCGTCGGTGACGATTGGATCGGCCACAAGTACCTCCGTTAGCGTGCGCGGCGGGTCGCGGTCGCCCGCCACAGGCGCGCGCCAGCATACAGGGGGGGGATGGCGATGAACAACGCCGCGCGATAGGCGACGGCGGCGAGCAGGACGGCCGCGCCATCGACACCGCGGGCGTTGGCGACGGCGACCATCAGCGCCTCCCGGACGCCGGCCCCACCCGGCACCGGACTGAGCATGCCGACCAGGATCGGCGGGCCGAGCAGACCGAGGACGAGCGCTGGCTCCGGCCCGGCGCCGATATTGACGGCGCCGAGGAGCACTCGCAAGATGATGGCCTGGACGGTCCAGTAGACGAGCGTCACGGCGAGGGCGAGGGCGGCCGCGTCCGGGCGGCGCCCAGGGTAGCGGACCAGTTCGTGGAGCGCCAGTCCGGCGCGGCGGCGGAGGGCGGGCCGGGCGATGGCTATCAGGCTGACCAGGGCGATGACGGCGACCAGGGCGGCGGCGGCCAGCAGGGTGCTGACCGAGTCGCGATCGACGGCGGCGAGGAGGGAGCGGCCGGCGGTGGCGAGCCAGGCGACGCTGAGAAGCCCGAGGACGAGGACGTCGAGGGCGACCTCGGAGAGGGCGACGGCACCGCCGGCGGCAGCCGACAGCCCGAGATCGCGGGTCGAAAGGGCGGCGCGGGTGGGGACGGCGAGACCGATCGGGGCGGCGTAGTTGACGACAACGGAGGTGAGAAAGGCTTCGGTGGCGAGCGGGACGCTGGAGTGGCCGCCGGCCATCCGGACGAGGAGGTACCAGCGGAGGCTGAGCAGCGCGAGACCGAGGGCATAGAGGAGGAGGACGCCGGCGAGGAGGAGGGGATCGACGCGGCGGGCGGTGGCGCCGAGGTCGGTCAGGGTGCCTTGGCGCCAGAGGAGGAGGAGGGCGACGGTGACGCTGACGGTGAAGACGAGCGGGGTGGGGATGGCGAGGAGGCGGCGCCAGGAGCGGGCGCCGGGTGGTTGGCTGCTGCTGTCCGCTGTAGGAGGGTCGGTCGCGGCATCGGGGTCGGCGGGACGGTGGGGGGCGATCAGGGCGCGCGCTCCGCCAGGTCGTGCCGGTCAGCGTCGAGGCCGAGGCTGTCGCGGATGGCGGGGTCGAGCGGGACCGGTTCGCCAGTAGCGGTGGGGAGGCCGGGGGCGTTGGAGCCGTGGGCGAGCAGCTCGCCGAGGAGACCGAGACCGAAGAACTGGGTGCCGATGACGACGAGGAGGACGGCGAGGAGCAGGAGGGGGCGGGTGCCGATGGCGGCGCCGTTGATCAGTTTCTCGAAGGTGAGGAGCAGGCCGATGGCGACGCCGACGACGAGGGCGACGAGGCCGGGCAGGCCGAGCATGTGCATTGGCCGCTGGCGGTACTGGGTGAGAAAGGTGACGGTCAGGAGATCGAGAAAGCCCTTGACGAGGCGCTGCCAGCCGTATTTCGACTGGCCCCAGCGGCGGGGATGGTGACGGACGGGGAGCTCGCCGATGCGAAAGCCTTCAGCGTGGGCGAGGACGGGGGTGAAGCGGTGGAGCTCGCCGTAGAGGCGGATTGAGCGGACGACTTCGCGGCGGTAGGCTTTGAAGCCGCAATTGAAGTCGTGGAGGGGGACGCCCGAGACGCGGCTGACGGTGAGGTTGAAGAGGCGGCTGGGGAGGGTCTTGCCGAGGGGGTCCTGGCGACGCTGTTTCCAGCCCGAGACGAGGTCGTACCCTTCGGCGAGGGTGGCGAGGAAGCGCGGGATCTCGTCGGGGTCGTCCTGGAGATCGCCGTCCATGGTGATGACGACGTCGCCGCGGGCGGCGGCGAAGCCGTTGGCGAGGGCGCGGGCTTTGCCGAAGTTGCGCCGGTGGCGGATTGCGGCGACGTGGGGATCGGCGGCGATGCTTTGAATGGCGTGCCAGGTGCCGTCGGTTGAGCCGTCGTCGACGAGGATGATCTCGAAGGGAAGGGGGAGGCCCGTGAGGACGCGGGTGACGCGACGGTACAACTCCGCGAGGTTGCCTTCCTCGTTGTAGACGGGGATGACGACGCTGAGGCTGGCGAACGGCGCGGCGGATGGCTCAGGAGCGCCAGGCGCGAGGGCTTGTGACGCGGCGGTCGATGCCCTGGGGTCGTCACGACGGGCGATAGTGGGAGCGGTCGGTGAGGCGACGGCGGGCGCCGCTCCCATCCGCCACTGACCGCCTTCTGCTCCCGCCACCGTCACTCCGCCCGCGGTCGCCCGCATGGATCACTGACCTGGGTCGACTATACGGTGGTCCCCGTGGTTCGCGCAATACGCGCGGTCGCCTGGCGCGCGGGCGGGGAGGAGTGGGCAGGGGCGATGCCGAGCCCGCGACCGCGACACAGCTGGCGTTGCCATCGGCTGTTGTGGTCGTTCGGGGTGCGGACTGGGCGTCCGCGCGGGTCGGTTTTTGACCGATGTAGTGATGGAAAGCGGCGGGAGGTCTCTGGCGTCGAGAGGCGGCGGGGGAGTGCTAGAGTAGCGGGGCCAGGCGAGGCGGAGCGGACGAGGCGGAGCGGACGAGGCGGAGCAAACATTGGTGGCCACTTGTGGACCTGCTTGGTGGAAAGGAGATAAGGACAAGGATGCCGCAAGAGGTGACGCGGGAATTGTTGGAACGGATTGACGGCGAGTTCGACGCGGCGAAGACGGCGGAGGATGTGCGGGCGGTGTTCAAACGCTACGTGGGTGATCTCGGGTGGAAGCGGCTCTGTCGCCTGTTTGTCCTGCAATACGGGGTGGACGAGCTCTGGTTGGCGGAGGAGGAGCGGGCGAAGAAGAGCGGAAGCCGGGGCGGGGAAGACGCGTAGTCGCTCCGTTCGTCTGGACGAGGCTTGGGCAGGTGACGCATCGCCGATCGCGGCGGTGGGGGGTGACGGCGACGGGTTGAATGACGAAGGTGGAGCGGTTGTGTAAGGGGGGCACGCGCAGGGCGACCCCACCGGAGGTCGCCCGTTGGAGCGTCGATGTTACCGCCGCGCTACGGGGTAGCGTCGTTGGAGGACGGGTCGCCGGTCCCAATCTCGCCATTAAGATCGCGGGAATCGAGGAGTAGCACTTCGTCGTTTGCGTCGCTTGCGGACGACCCCACGGTCAGGGGTTTCGCTTGGACCTCGACCCGCTGGTACTCGCTGTAGGGATGCTCGAGCTTGAACGTCGCTTGGCCAACCCCCTGCTCGTCGACCGGAACGTCGGTGGCGGAGACGAGCTTGCCGTCCTGGTTCATCCAGACCAGTTGGTAGGAGCGTTTCGATCCCGCGGTATTGAGATTCATCAGCACCTTGCCGCCGCGCTGATCGGCGCCAATGATGAGCTGGCCTTGCGCTTTGTTGGAGGCGGCGGGGCCGGGTCGCAACGGGTACGAGAGAGTGTCGGAGCCGAAGTTGGCGACCTGGGCCTGGAGCTCGCTGACCGTGCTCGTGCTTTTCGCCACCTGGGAGCGCATCTGCATTCCCCAGTGGCCGGTGACGAGCAGGGCGAGGAGCAAGGGGACGGAGAGGAGGGACGTGGCCCAGCCGAGCCGAGTGCGCGAGCGCTCAGCGACCCAGGGCGCGGCGAGCTCGACGGCGGGCGGCGGCAAGGGCGTCGCGCTCGCCCGCGAGGCGGGAATCGTCAGGGTGGGCGGAAGGGTTGGGATGCGCCGGGTAGGGAGGTCGACGTCCTTGGCGGCCTGCTGGGCCTGGGCGATGCGGGCGAAGAGGGCGACTTTGACGTCGGGGGCGGGGCGCGCGGCTGGAACCGCGAAGGGGAGGAGACTGACGACGCGTCGTTCCGCGGCCAGAAGCTCGGCGCAGGCGGTGCAGCTCCGGCAGTGGTGCTCGACCATCCGGCGCTCCGACGGTTCGAGCGCGTCGAGTGCGTAGGATGCGGCCAGGTCGTCGATGTGGCCGTTGGTGGGCGCATCGTGAGACATCTTCACCTCGTCACGATCACCGGCGATTCGATACCGGTGCCGGGGGATTCCCGGGTTCTTGTGGAGGTCACTCACGTCAGATCCACCTCGCCACCTTCCAACGCTTCTCGCAGCTTCTGGATGCCGAGTCGCATCCGGGTCTTGATGGTTCCCAACGGTTCCTGGAGATGCTCCGAGATCTCCCGTTGCGTCATCCCCTGGTAGTAGGCCAGCTCGATCGCTTCCCGCTGCGCCGTGGGGAGCTGGTCGAGCGCCCCAGTAATTCGTTCGCGCAGAGCACCGAGCCAAACTTCGTCTTCGACGCTGGCGCCCGTATCGGGCATCGCGGCGAGGATCGCTTCCGGTTCCTCGCTGTCGGACTTCTGGGGCCGCCGTTGTCGCTTGCGAACCTCGTCGATCGCCATGTTGTGGGTGATGCTGAGCAACCAGGTGACGAATGTGCCGCGACTGGCCTTGAACGCGCCACCCTGTTGCCAGGCCCGGAAAAAGACCTCCTGCAGCAACTCTTCCGCCAGCTGCCGATCGCCAACGATCCGCAAGGCGAACGAAAAGACGACCCGCGAGTAGCGATCGTAAAGAAACTCGAGGGCGCGGGCGTTCCCCTCCGCCGCGCGACCGATCAGGTCGGCATCACTGAGCAAGGCGAGGTTCAGGGATTCCCCGCCCTCACCCCCGGCCGGCATCGCCACTCGTGCCTCCACGCCGGCTCTGATCTGGTATACGCCACAACCCATCCATTTGGATTTCTCCGCTCCGCCTACCCTCCGCGCACGTCCCGCACGAATGGGCGCCGGGGATCTCCCGCGACGCGCGGCGGCACGCCGATTGGTGTGAGCTCAGTCTACCCCATGGGGGTGCGACGGCCGGCCGCGTCTCGCCGCCCACGGGAGGTGTACGGACGGCAGGACAGAGAGGTATTCACGACCATTGAACAGGGCGCGCGGCGGTACGCTAGCGGGGGCATCGTCCGTGCGGCCAACCTTCACGCACGAGACGTTGCACCAATGGAGCAACGGGTGGGCGGCGGGGAAAGGAGTTCGAGCGATGGGACTGGGACGAGCGATCGTTGGCGGGGTCGCTGGGGGGACGGTAGGGGCGGCGTTGATGCTGCCACTGTTCGAGGGGGCGAAACGAGCCGGACTCGTGCCGGAGACGCCACCGAAACGAGTGGTGGATCGGGCGGCGGAGACGGCGGCGGAAGCGACGGAGGCAGGGGGGCCGGTCGAGGAGGGCGAGCGGACGGCGGCGGCCGCCGGCAGTCACCTCCTCTACGGCGCGGCGGCGGGCGCCCTCTATGGATTGATTCAGGATGAGCTGCGGTTGCCGGCCGCGCTGGCGGGGCCGGTCTACGGCTTGGTCGTCTGGGCGGCGGGGTACTTGGGCTGGATGCCGGCGTCGGGGGTGTTGCCGCAGCCGTGGCGGCAGCAGGCGGGGGAGGCCTTGGTGCCGGTGGTCGCCCACGTCGTCTACGGGGCGACGCTCGGGGCGGTGGAGCGGGTGATCCGGCGCGATTGACGGCGAACGGATGGCGCGGGTCGCGGCATCGCCGCGACCCTGAGCCCAGACGATGCGATCAGGGCGTGGCGGGCGGGGGATCGGCGACGGCGAGTCCGAGCGCTTCGCGGGCCTCGGCAACGGTGAAGAGCGAGCCGGTGACGAGGACGACGCCGCTGGTGCCCGCGACGTCGATGGCGCGGCCGAGGGCGGTCGCCACGTCGCCAACGATCTCGGTTGGTAGCCCAACCGATTGGGTGCCGGCGGCGACGGTCTCGGCCGACGCCGCGCGGGGGTTATGGGAGCGGGTAGCGACGACGACCGAGGCGACTGGAGCGAGGGCCCGGCCAAGCGCGACGGCGTCTTTGTCGGTGGAGGTGCCGAGAACGACGACGGCCCGCCGGCCGGGGAGCTCGGCGGTGAACGTGGCGGCGAGGGCAGCGGCGGCGGCGGGTGTGTGGGCGCCGTCGAGCACGATCTTGGGGCCGCCAGGGACGGTCATAAGCTCAAAGCGACCAGGCCAGCGTGCTTCGACCAGACCGGCGCGAATGGCCTGTTCGGGGACGGTGACCCCGGCGCTGGCGAGCTGCCAGAGAGCGGCGAGAGCCGTGCCGGCGTTCTCGACCTGATGGGGACCGGGTAGTGAGAGACAGAGGTCATCGTACCGGCCCCAGGGGCCAGTGGCGGCGAACGCGCGCCAGTCACCCGTCCAATGCCAGTCGCGGCCGCCGAGGAGGAGGGGGCTCGAACGTTCGGCGGCGGTGGCCTCGAGAACGGCGAGGGCGGCGGGTTCCTGGGGTGAGACGACGATGGGGCGGCCGGGCTTGATGATGCCGGCTTTGGCGACCGCGATATCGGCCAAGGTTGGACCGAGGACGGCGGTGTGCTCGAGATCGAGCCGGGTGATGGCGGCGACCACCGGCAGGAGGACGTTGGTGGCGTCGTAAGCGCCGCCGAGCCCGACCTCGACGACGGCGACGTCGCAGCCGGCGGTGGCGAAGCCATCGAGGGCGATGGCGGTCATGAGCTCGAAGGTGGTGATCTGGCCGACCGCCGGCTCGGCGGCTTCCACGCGCTCGGCGGCGGCCACGGCGCGGGCGGTGAGGGCGGCAAAGGTTGATGCGGGGACAGGCTCGCCGTCGATGGCGACGCGCTCGCGCCAGCTATGAAGATGGGGGGAGGTGGCGAGGCCGACGCGATGACCGGCCTCCTTCAGCACGGCGGCGATCATGGCGCAGGTCGAGCCTTTGCCCTTGGAGCCGGCGACGTGGGCGATGGCGTAGCGGTCCTGCGGCCGGCCAAGACGGTCGAGGAGCGCGGCCGTGCGGCGGAGACCGCGGTCGGCGGAGAGAGGATCGGCGAAGGGGTTGGTGATATAGCCGCGCTCATACGACGAGCGGGCCCAGAGGGCGCGGAGGGCGTCGGGATAGGTCCGGGCGGGGTTGGCAGTGTCGTCGCTCATTGTGGGCTGCACCTGTCCGCGTCCGTGGAGAACTGGAGGTCTTGTCACAGTTGGCAGGGTAGCCGAACCGGGGACGTTTGGGAGGGCATGGAGGATCCGTGGCCAAAACGCACCTACGATCTTCTTCTGAGGTAAGACCCATAGGCCAAATGGACTATAGACGGCAGCGACAGGCTCCTTTTATGATTCGTTCGAAATGTGTCCCCGTGTTAGGAGACATTGGCTAGGGGTGCCGTCATGGACGGTGGTCAGATTCTTCTCCCATGCCAAACCGGCGATGAGGCTGGGTCTTGGTTGACGGCGGGCCAAGGAATGGTGCGATCCATCCCCACTATTGCCGACGTGGACGTCGCCGCGCCGAAAGGCGGCGGGGATGAAAACGGAGTGCGGACCGGGCGTCAGCGCTCCGTGCTCCTGATCAAATCGGACGAGATCGAATGGGCAGACGTGAGGGGCGCCCTGGCGGCAATCGAAGGAGTTCACGTCATCGCGGAAACGAGCAGCCGCGAGCGAGGGGTGGACCTCGCGGCGATGCTCCTCCCCGACGTTATCGTCGCGGCGGCGGAGGTCGAAGGGATACCGATGCGGCCGCTGTTGTCCGCCCTCCGTCGCGGCACGTGTCCCCCGTCAACGATCGTCCTGTTCGCGGACCGGGTAGGGCCGGATGAGTTCGCCGAGGGCGCCGATCGCGGCGTGGACGGGTACTTCTTGTGGAGAGAGCTACCGGCCGCGTCGCTCTCGCGCTGCCTGGCGATGGTGATGTCCGCTCATATGGTCATGGCCAGCCGTTCGGTGGTCGATGCCCTCGTCGAGGCGCAGCGTGCGCCGGCACCCGATAGGACCTGCTCAGATCTGGTCTCGGCGCGCGAGCGCGACGTTCTCCGGCGCCTGGCTGAGGGGGACAGCCGCCCCGAGATCGCGGCGGCTGCCGGGATGAGCGTGCGAACGGTGGAGCGGGTCATTTACCAGTTGGAGACGAAACTCGGGGTGTCGACGTTGGTCGCCCTCGGGGCCAAGGCAGCACAGCTCGGGTTACTCCCCTAGACCCGCGGGGTCAATGCTGGGGTAGCGGCCGCAGAACCGGCTGACCTCCCCGTGGGGGAGCGGGCGATTTGTCGTGGATTGGGCTGAGCGCGTCTCGCGATCGGTCGGGTGCATTCTGCGTCAACGCCAAGACCGCTCACAGAACGACCTCGCAGACGCGTCGAGGCGAACGCGGAGTGCGCGCGCAAGACCGATATGGCGGGATCGTGCCAGCGGCTGACGCGGAACCGCCACCGAAATGGCGTGATTCCGCCTGGCGGATGACCTCGACACGTCCGATGCTCCCCATGCGGATAACACACGCGGCCGGAGTGCGAAGCGCGTGATACGTGACGAGGGGCATCAGTCATGAAACGCTACCTACTCTTCGACTCGGACTGTTCGCGATGCTCTCGTTTGGCGGCGGGAATCGCCCGTCAAAGCGACGGGCGGTTGAGCGTGCGGAGCCTGCGTGACCCGCAGATGCAGGACGCTCTGACGCGTGGCAGGCCGGGTTGGCGGCGGGAACCGACGTTGCTCGAAATTGAAGGATCCAAGACGTACGTGTTCACGGGTCTTACCCTCCGCGCGCAGTTGTTGATGGTGCTCGGGCCACGCCGCGCCTGGCGCGTGGCGCAACTGGTGGCGCGGGAGCGGACGCCTCTCGGCGACGTCGACGAGTCGCGCCGGGCGCTGATCAAGCGAGGTGCCGCGTTAGCCGCCGCAGTTGCCGGTCTGGCCCTTCTCGGCCCCGCGCCTGCTCGTGCGCAGGCGGAGCCCGACAGCGTGGAGGTTGCGAGCGCCAGCCGGAGGCCTGGCCCCTACTCGCGGAAAGAGGGGATCGAGAGCTGGAAGGTCAACAAGACGCCATCGGGCGCCGTGGTGACGTTCCAGCACAAGAAGCGCCGGCTGTCGGGGGAGGTACAGATCACCTACGGCGGCGGTGGGGACACGTCGACCTTCGTTCTCAGCCGCGATCGAGAACGCCTCCAGTTTGCGTTCAACGCAGAGCGGGCCACGTTCGCGGGTAAGGACGCTCAGGGCCGTGCCACAAGTGGTAGGTTCGATCAAGACCGCAATCGCTGGGACGTGGATGCGGAGTCGGATCAGGTGTTTCATGACTCTGAGCAGGATTTTCGGATCGGACTTGCCATCACGAGTGACCTGGCGCCAAGACCGCGAAATCGAGCTGACGAGTCCACGCAGCAGGTCGCACCTGCGTCAACGTGCCCTTGTACACGTGAGTATCGCCAGCGGGGCGAGGGTGATGGCAGCGCCCGGAGCCTTGCCTGCGAGGCAGCAGTGGAGAAGGTGCATTACGAATGCATTACCCAGTGGTGTTGGGGGTGCTGTCAATTGGTCGGTGAAGATTGTGATTGTGGGTGCTGGATCGCCGACTACGTCTGCCACTGTGGCCGCAGTGGCGACCCTTGCGCCGGCCGGACCTTGCAATTAAACGTAAGATAGCCCAGGGTGGCAGAGGAACCTCAGCGTCGCGGCAATCCATCTGGTCTACGGAAGCGAACTTGGATACGATCGAGTTCATCGACTTGTCCCCGCTAGTTCTGGGGACGGATACAATTGAACGTTCGACCTTGGTGAGGTGATAGGAATGCGTCGAAGTCGGGTACAGTCGTTCGCGGTTGCGATCGCCCTGGCGTGTGCGCTTACTCTTCTCGGAGGTTATCTCGTCCCCCGCCTGGATGGCTCCTTGCCATTCGGTGATAAGTCCGTGGTGGCCGCCGTTCAAGATGGAACTCCTGCGGCGTCCCCCGCCACAGTCGACCCGGCGGAGTGCCGGGTGGCGCCCCGCCCGATCGAGGATTTCGTCGCGGTGATGGGAACGCCGGGGGCGGTCGAGTCGCAACTGCTGGGCACCCCGGTGGCGACTCCGGTGCTGCCGTCGGGTGGCGTTCCAGCCGACCCAGCCACGGTGAACGCCGTAACTGCGACGGTTCGTGAACTTGCTGCCTGCATCAACGCCAACGACCTTCGACGGGTCTCCGCCCTGTGGACGGACGAGCTCGTTGGGCGCTTCTTCGGCGGTCTCGACGAGCGGGGTGTGGCCGCCCTGGCCGCGACGCCGACGCCGCTGGCGGCGGATCTCCGAGCTCCCACGGTCGCCGTGCGGGACGTGCGGGTGCTGCCCGACGGTCGCGTCGTCGCCACGGTCGGCGACGCGCGCTTCGTCTTCGTCAAGGTTGGTGGGCGGTATCTCTTTGCCGACAGTTCCAAGCTGTGGAGGACCGGGACGCCGACGCCGTAGCGTGCCGACACGTCAGTGCCGGCCGTTCCATATCGGTAGGTCCAACGATGAGGTCCGGTTGATCCCGCTCCCTCGCAGCGATCTGATATCGAGTAGCCCGGCCCGACTCGGCTTTCCCTCGATCGGCTCTCTTCTCTACGTCGGCAGGTCGGCGACGCGAACGCGCTGGAAGTAGACATCCTTGTCCCGGCGAAGCGCGATCATGCCGGTCGCGATTTCCTCCTCGGCTCGCTCCGGATCGTCGTTGGGGACCAGAACCAGCGTGGCGCCGTCCGGCACGCCGTCCAGGATGCTCGGATTGGCGAGCGCCGATAGACCGAAGCGGCGGGTGAGATCGAGGCTCCGGCTGGTCGGAGGATCAATCGCGCCGGTGCGTTTGGTCGCCGTGGTGCTTATCGCTTGCGCGCCTGGTAGTCGATCAGGTAGAAGGCGAGGCAATCTGGTCCCTGCTCCTAGGCCCCCATCCGCTCGATGTCCGAGATGAGGGCGTACGCGTCTGTTTGCCCCTGGCTCTTTGCTCGTGCCCATCGCCTGAGGTTGGCCGCGGCGATGTCGTCGTAGCCTCGCAGGTCCGCAATCTCGATCGCCTCAACCCAACCTGGGTAGAGACCAACAGCGTAACTCAGAAAATCCTCGATCTGGAGGCCGACGACCTCCTGCGACAGGGGATCGACCCGGACGAACAGATAATCGCGCTCCCCGACATCAAGTGGCTCGCTGGCGGCCGGACGCGCCTTGCCGTAAAAATTGACGAACAGTGTGTCAAGGCGTCCGTCGTACGTGAAACGGACCTGGCCTTTCGGCAGGCTTTCGATCTCCGGCCACTTCGGATCGAACGGGCGTGCCTCGCTCGCGACGGCCATCGCTGCTCCCCCGCGCCTCTTGTCTCACCGGATAGGCGACCAACACATCGGCCCGCGCGCGTCATGCTGCGGACTCCCTTGGTATTACTGTGGCTGCGAACGCCCAACGAAGAGGGCCGGGAGAGCCGTGCAGGACCCTCCACGCTTCACCGTTAGCGCTCACCGGCCGCGGCAACGGCGGGTGGCTGGATGAATGATACCCGGCAGAATTCGTTACCATAGCTGCACGATGCGGTCGAAAGGGTCGCATCGCCGTTTGCGTCCTCACGCCCACGAGAGGTGTTCCCGCATGGCTGCTCCCAAGACCGTCGACGTCGTGACCCGTCGCGACGATGTCGCCGAGACGATCCACGGAGTCGTCGTGGCGGACCCGTACCGGTGGTTGGAGAACGGGGAAGCGGACGAGGTCCGGGAATGGACGGCGGCGCAGAACGCGCGGACGGAGGCGCTGCTGGGCGCGGTGCCGGGCAGAGCGGCGCTGGAGGGGCGGCTGCGGCAGCTGTTCCAGGTGGGGGTGGTCGGCTCCCCCGTCCTCCGCGGGAATCGGCTTTTCTACACGAAGCGGACGGGGGAGCAGAATCAGGCGACGCTGTGCGCGCGGGACGGGGTAGATGGCGACGAGCGGGTCGTGGTCGACCCGAACGCGCTGGATGCGGTGGGACTGGCGGCGCTCGATTGGTGGGAGCCATCGCCCGACGGGCGACTGGTCGCCTACGGCATCTCGCGGGACGGCGACGAGTGGAGCACGCTACAGGTGGTCGAGGTCGAGACCGGGCAGAACCTACCCGACGCGATCGCGCGGACGCGGTACTGCAGCGTCGCCTGGCTGCCGGACGGAGGCAGCTTCTTCTACACGCGCTACCCGACACCGGGGGCGGTGCCGGCCGGCGAGGAGGAGTACAACAGCCACGCGTTCTTCCACCGCCTGGGGGAGGACGCGGCGACCGATCCGAAGGTCTTCGGCGAGGGGCGATCGCCGCAGGACATGATCGGGCTGATGATCTCTGACGACGGGCGATGGCTGGTGGCGGTGGCCTTCCAGGGTTGGGCGAGGAGCGAGGTCTTCGTTCGGGATCTGACCTGGGAGGAGGGGGCCTGGCTGCCGGTGGTCGAAGGGGAGGATGCCCTTTTCGACAACGCGCTGCCGACCGCCGACCGGCTCTACCTGCGGACGAATCGGGACGCGCCGAACTATAGGATCGTGGCCGTCGACCCGACCGGGCCGGTGCCGGAGTTGGAGCGGTGGGAGACGATCGTGCCGGAGCGGCCAGACCGGATCATCGAGGCGTTTGTCCTGGCCGGCGGACGCATCGTTGCCGTTGAGTTGGAGGGCGCCGTCTCCCGGCTGCGGGTGTACAGCCTGGATGGGACGGCGCTCGGTGAGTTGGCGCTGCCGGGGATCGGCACCGTTCATGGACTCAATGGGGAGGAGACGGGACGCCAGATCGGCATCGGCTACACGTCGTTCGTCGTGCCACCGGCGGCCTTCGTGTTCGACGTCGAGACCGGGGCTCGACGGCCGCTGTCGCCGCTGCCAGCGACGACGGGGGTCGATCCGGAGGCGATCGAGGTGCGTCAGGTGCGGTACCCGTCGCGGGACGGGACGATGATCTCGATGTTTCTGGTGCACCGCGCCGGCTTGACGCGGACCGGGGACCGGCCGACGATGCTGACCGGCTACGGTGGGTTCAATATCAGCGAGGGACCGGGATACATGGCGGCGCTGCCGGCCTGGTTGGAGCGGGGCGGGGTCTTGGCGCTGCCCAATCTGCGGGGTGGTGGCGAGTACGGTGAGGATTGGCACCGGGCGGGGATGCTGGGGAACAAGCAGAACGTTTTCGACGATTTCGTGGCGGCGGCGGGGTGGTTGATCGACGAGGGGTACACGAATCCGGACAAGCTGGCGATCTCGGGTGGGAGCAATGGGGGGCTGCTGGTTGGCGCGGCGATCACGCAGCGGCCGGAGCTGTTCCGGGCGGCGGTCTGCGAAGTGCCGCTGCTGGACATGATCCGGTATCACCACTTCCGGATCGCCAAGCTGTGGGTTCCGGAGTACGGGTCGGCTGAGGAGCCGGAGGCGTTCCGGTGGCTGTACGCGTACTCGCCGTATCACCGGGTGCGTCCGGGGACGTGCTATCCGGCGACGCTGCTGACGACGGCGGAGCAGGACAGCCGGGTCGATCCGATGCACGCGCGGAAGATGGCGGCGCTGCTCCAGGAGGCGACAGGCTGCGGGGCGGAGCGGCCGGTTCTGTTGCGGACGGAGACGCAGGCCGGCCATGGGGCCGGCAAGCCGCTGACCAAGCGCGTGGCGGAGGCGGCCGATGAGTGGGGGTTCGTGGGGTGGCAGGTGGGGGTCGATTGGTCGTAGGCGATCGACGAGCGCCCAAGACGTTGTTCCTGGTTCGCCATTGCGCGGCCACGGGTCAGGCTCCCGAAGCACCGCTGACCGCCGATGGACAGGATCAAGCCGAGGCGCTGGCCGAGCGACTGACGGGTGCGGAGATCGAGCGCATTATCACGAGCCCATACCTGCGAGCGCGGCAGTCGGCGGAGCCGCTGGCCGGGCGGCTGGAACTGCCGGTCGAGCTCGACTCGCGGCTCGCGGAGCGGGTGTTAGGCACCGGCGATCTGGTGGACTGGCGGCAGCGCCTGCGGGAGACGTTCGACGACGACGACCTCTGCTTCGCGGGGGGCGAGTCGAGTCGCACGGCGACGGCACGCGGAGTTGCCGCCGTGAATGACGTCATCCGGTCCCGCGTGACAACCACGGCCGTCGTCACGCATGGGAACTTGCTGGCCCTGGTGCTGCGGCACTTCGACGGACGGATCGGGTTTGAGGCGTGGGAGGGGATGACATCCCCCGGTGTGTACCGGCTCACCGTGCGGGGGAGCGAGGCGCGGATCAAACGTCTCTGGGCGAACGCCTAGCCGGACGCGTTAACCTGGCGCATGAGTGCCGGCGAAAAGCGCCTCGGCCAGGGCGCCGTACCGCCAGTCGCCGCCGTCGTAGATGAGGTGACGGCCGTCGAGGGAGGGGTCGAGGTCGGGGAAGTCACTGCGGAAGTGAGCGCCGCGGCTCTCCTCCCGGCGGGTGGCGGCGGTGATGATGGCGCTGGCGGCGAGGGTCATGTTGCGGAGCTCGCGGACGGCGCGGACGGTCTCCTGGGTTCGTGCGTCATCTCCGGTTTGAGCGGAGGCTGGCGCTCCACCGTTTACCGTTTGGCCCAAGCGGGGACCACCGACGGTGTCCAGTTGGGCGGCGATGTCCACGACGAGCCGTGCCGCGTCGGCGAGGCCCGTCGCATCACGGACGACGGCGACGTGCTGGCTCATCGCGCGCTGGAGCCGCGTTCGGAGATCGGACATATCTCCCAGCGAGTAAGTGCAGCCACTCGGAGGTTGCGCCGGGAGCCCCGCTGCCACCGTCTGCATCTCCGTCGAGGCGGACCCGGACATCACCTCCTCGGTGCCTGCCCTCCTCCGACCTCCGACCTCCGACCTCCGACCCAGCGCGTCCGCGGCGGCGAGACCGAAGACGAGCCCTTCGAGGAGGGAGTTGCTGGCGAGACGGTTGGCGCCGTGAACACCGGTGCAGGCGGCTTCGCCGAGCGCGAGGAGACCGGGGAGGCTCGTTTCGCCCTCCGGACCCGCGACGATGCCACCCATGAAATAGTGAGCGGCGGGAGCGACCGGGATCAGATCCCGCGCGATGTCGAGACCCCGCGCGGCGAGCTCGCGGGCGATGGTTGGGAAGCGAGCGCGGGTCGCGTCGGGATCGAGGTGCCGCAGGTCGAGATCGACGTGGTCGGTGGCATGGTGAAGCAGTTGCGTCTGGATGCCTCGGGCGACGACGTCGCGGGGGGCGAGCTCGGCCAGCGGATGGAGGTCGACCATGAAACGCCGGCCATCGGGGCCGCGGAGGTAGGCGCCCTCGCCGCGGACCGCCTCCGACACGAGAAAGGGGGTGCTGCCGGGGAGGGCGAGGACGGTTGGGTGGAACTGAACGAACTCCAGGTCGGCGACGGCGACGCCAGCGCGGAGGGCCATCGCGAGGGCATCGGCGGTGGCGCCCGGCGGGTTGGAGGTGGTGGCCCAGAGCTGACCAGCGCCGCCGGCGGCGAGTACGGTGAGGGGCGCGTCGAGGTGGACCGGCGGCGCGCCCGGCGCGAGCTGAGCGACGACCCCGGCGCAGCGTCCGCCAGCAATCAGGAGGTCGAGGGCGAAGGCGTTGTCGAAGAGATCGACGGCGGGGTCCTCGCGGACGCGCGAGACGAGGGCGCGTTCGATCTCGGCGCCGGTGGCGTCGCCGCCGGCGTGGAGGACGCGGCGGCGACTATGGGCGGCCTCCCGGCCGAGGAGGGGTGTGCCGTTTGGGTCGGCGTCGAAGCGCGTGCCGAGGGCGACGAGCCAGTCGACGGCGGCCGGCGCGTCCTCGACGAGGCGGTGGACGGCGGCGGGGCCGCAGAGGCCAGCGCCGGCCGCCAGCGTGTCGGCCTCATGGAGGGCGGGGCTGTCGTCGGGGCCGACCGCGGCGGCGAGGCCGCCCTGCGCGTAGCGGGTGTTGCTCTCACCGAGGGTGCCCTTGGTCAGCAGGGCGACGCGGAGGCGAGGAGGGAGCCGGAGGGTGAAGGCCAGCCCGGCGACCCCGGCGCCGACGACGATCACGTCGTACCGGCGCCGGGCGAGTGATGAGGCGGGCGATGGGCTGGCTACCGGCGGCTGAGTCACGCGGGATTCTCCTGACGTCGTTCGGTGGAAGCGGCGGAGCGTAGACGAGACATTTTACCCGGGTCACGGACCGCGCTCGGGCTGGGAAGAGGTCCGATATGGGAGGGATAGGAAGCGACGGCGCGAGCGAGGCTACGACGATGGTCGCGGGACGTGATTGCGCTCCGGGGGCGCGCGGAGTGGTGATCTCCGGCGTTTGAAGGCTCTGCGTCTCCAGGCTGGTTCGCTTCGGTCAAGGATGGGTTGGGATGGTCGCCTTCAGTTTTTTCTGGGCCTCGACGTAGCCGCGAAGGACGGCGTTCATGCGCGTTTGATAGCCCGTACCCTGGGCTTTGAACCACTCGATGATGTCCTGATCGAAGCGCACCGTCAGCTGCCGCTTCGGACCGGGGATGCCGACGTGGACCGTGCTCCAATCGATCTCCCCTTCTTCGTCGTGGTCGATTGAGGCTTCCAACTCTTCCTCGCTCATGGCGTCCAATCGCGCGAGGTCGGTTTGCCCTTCGCCGCGCCGACGCATGGCGTCGAGATCATCCGCCGTGTGTCGCACGATACGCTCGCTCTTCTTCATCGCGTGCCCTTTTTGCTGAAATGAGTCGGATAATGCCTCCCCACCAGGTCTGGACGACGGTGTAGAACCGGCCACCCATAACGCCAATCGTGAGATAGCGCCGTTCGTCGGGATGATGGCGGGCCACGGCGGTGAATGCCGGACGACCGTGAAACAGCGCTTCGGCGTCCACGAAGTCCACCGCATGCTTCGCCGGGTTGCTTTGGCGCTTGGTTTCATCCCACTCGAACTCCATGGATATATAGAACTACGTTCGTAGGTACGTGTCCAGGAGTCGATCGTTTCGCCGGTGGTGGTTCCGGGCGGGACGATAAGAGCCTTACGGCGCGGGGATCCCCATATCCGCACGTTTTCGGTGTGTTGGCCTCCGCAGGCACACGGGTGATCGGTCGTGGAACGACAGCGATGGGCGGTGATGGGAGCTTCCTGTCAGCGTCGACGCGAGGATTGATACGGGGAAAGGATGCGTTGCGGCTGAAGGAACCGCAGCCGGCGGTACGTCGATCGCCTACCGCGAGAGGATGGCGTTCATCCGCTTGGCGGCGCCGGCGAGGGCGCGTTCGACGGATATGGTGCCGGTGATAGCGCTTTGGAGGACGGGCCAGACGGCGTCTTCGACGTCGGGGTAGCGAGCGAAGCGTGGCGGTACGAGGAGGCTGGTGGCGACAGTTTCATCGAGGAGCTCAAGGCGCCTGGCGTCGCGGGAACCGGACGGCGCGGCGGCGCGGAGGGATTGCTGGACGCTCCGGCGAGGGACGAGGGTTCCTGTCTGCCCCTCGAGCCGCTGGCTCTCCTCGTCGGTGAGGAACTGGAGCAAGGCAAGGGAGGCGGTGAGGTTTGGGACGTTCGCCGGAATCGCCCAGGTGAAGCCGCCGGAGTAGACGCGGCGTCCCGCGGCGCCGGTGGGATAGAGAGCGAGGTCGAAGCGATCGCCGATGGGGGACGCGGCATGGTGGCGGTAGCTGCCTGGCCAGTCCGCGATCATCGCCAGGCGGCCCTCCTGGAAGGCACGCGAGACGTCATCGAACTGCCAATCCGGAAGGTCAGGGGGCGTGACCCGCCAGGTGGTGTGCAGATCACGTAGGAAGCCAAGCGCCCACGCCCCGGCCGGCGAATCGAAGCAGGGTCGAAGATCCGACCCGAAGAAGTGACCGCCGGCCATCTCGGTCAACTCGTAGAAGGTTCCCCATAACCCAGAGGAGCGACCAGGAAAAGCGAATCCATAAAGATGGGGAGGACGGGCAAAGTGGCGAGCGACGTCGGCGAGCTCGTGCCAGGTGGCGGGTGGGGCGAGGTCGTAGCCGAAGCGCTCCTGGAAGGCGTGGCGCTCGTTGGGATCAGCCAAGAGGTCGGTGCGGTAATGGAGGAGGCGGGTGTCGAGATTGCGCGGGACGCCGAGGAGCCGGCCATCGACGCGGGCGAGCTCGATCATCGCCGGGGCGACGTCGGTGAAAGCCTCCGGCGGGAGGAGATCATCGAGCGGACGCAGCCAGGCGGCTTGCGCGGGCGCGTACTTGGTGTGGGTGCTGATGAGATCGTAGGGTCCGGTGCCGGTGGAATAGGCGGAGGCGAGGTGGTCATTCAACGCGCTGTGGATGAGGTGGGCGGCGACGTCGACGGTGATCCCTGTGCGTGCGGTGAACGCCGGAAGTCGCGTCTCGTAGAGGGCGTCGTACATGGGCCCGCCGACGAGCGCGACCTTAAGCCGGGGCGGCACGGTTTCCTCCTCGTCGAATCGTCAGGAGCGAGCGACGCGTTCGATCGGGGTCTCATCGAGGGGGGCGGTGGGCGCCATCGGGGTAGGCGGAGCGATCATGGCGTCGTTCGCGCTGACGTGGATGAGACGCATGATCGCCTCGCTGACCTCGTCGTAGCGGTGGTTGTTCTCTACCTCGCCAACGAGGCGATGTTCCTTCATGACGAGAATACGATCGGCGAGGCGAATCATTTCAGGCATGTCGCTGGAGATGAGCAGGATGGAGAGGCCCTGAGTGGCCAGTTCCCAAATGAGCTCATGCAGCTCGTACTTGGTCTTGACGTCGATGCCGACGGTCGGCTCGTCGACGATGAGCACCTTTGTCCGGGCGGCGAGCCACTTCGCGAGGCTCACTTTTTGTTGATTGCCACCGCTGAGATTGCCGACGACCTGGTCGAGTGATGGCGTCTTCACCTGCAGCCGCTCGACGAAGGGGGCGACCGTCGCGCGCTCGCGGCTGCCGCTAATCCACCCGAGCGCGTTGCGGAGCCGTTGCCAGACGGTGACGGCGACGTTGGCCTGCACCGAGTGGGCGAGGATGAGGCCCTCGGTTTGCCGGTTCTCGCTAACGTAGCCGATCCGGTAGCGTTCCAACGCCTGCCGGGCATCGCGAATGCGGACTGGCTTCCCATCCACACGGATGTCGCCGGCAATGACCGCGCCGTCGCCAACCAGCGTTCGGGCTAACTCGCTGCGGCCGGCGCCAATGAGTCCATAGAGTCCCAAAATCTCACCAGGGTAGAGGGACATGGTGACGCCGCGGGCACCCGACGCGGCGCTAAGGTCGCGCAGTTCTAATACGGGGCGTGCCCGGTTAACGGGTTTCGCGGCGAACTCGGTGACCTGCTCGGCGCGGCCGATCATCAGCGTCACGAGCCGGTCGCGGTCGAGGTCGGCGAGTTTCGCGTCGAGGGTGGCGAGACGGCCGTCGCGGAGGACGGTGACGCGGTCACAGAGGGCGAAAATCTCTTCCAGTTTGTGGCTGACGAAGAGGATGGCGGTGCCATCATCGCGGAGCCGGCGAAGAATGTCGAAGAGCACTTCGGTCTCGTGGGGCGTGATGGAGGCGGTCGGCTCGTCGAGGAGGAGAATGCGGCTTCGCAGGGAGAGGGCCTTGGCGATCTCGACGAGCTGGCTCTGAGCCACGCTGAGGTGCTCGACGGGGGTTAGGGGATCGATTGGAAGGTGAATGGCGTTGAGCCAGACGCGGGCCTCGTCGACCATCCGGCGGGTGTCGACGAATTGACCTGCTGTGAGCGGCGGCTGCTCGAGCATGATGTTCTCGGCGACGGTGAACCGCGGAATCAGGTTTCGCTCCTGGTGGACGACCGCGATGCCGGCGCGCAGAGCGTCGCGCGGGGAGGCAAAGTGCGCCTCCCGGCCCCCCACGCGGACGGTGCCCTCGTCCGGCCGGTAGACACCGGTGATGATCTTGAGGAGCGTACTCTTGCCAGCACCGTTTTCTCCGACGAGAGCGTGAATCTCCCCGTACCGTAAAACGAGATCGACCCCGGCGAGGGCTTGCACGCCGGGGAAGGCCTTGCGGACGCCACGAAGGTCGAGGGCGGGATCGGAGACGAGCGGAGCAGGGGAGCTGGACGCGGGACCGGCGACCGCGCCGTGACCGGTCATCGTCGCGCTCCCGCGACGCGATTGGCCGTGAACCGGGCACCGCCAACGAGGCGCAGCCGGTTGAGACCAACGGCGCCAAGGATGATTGTCCCGAGAAGGAACTGGATCCAATATGGATCGGCTTTCGTCAGGACGAGGCCGTTATCAATCAGCGCGATGAGGAAGGCGGCGAGGACGGTCGTGGGGACGGAGGCACCGCCTCCGGTGAGGGCGACGCCGCCGACGATCGGAATGGCGAAGGACGGGAGGAGCCAGTCGGACCCGATGGACGGCTGGGCCGAGCCGAGCCGGGCCATGAGGAGGATCGCCGCGATCGCGGCGAGGAGACCGGAGAGGACGTGGACGACAACGACGACGCGATTGACGGGGATGCCCGAGAGGGACGCCGCGCGCGGGTTGCCGCCGACGGCGAGGATCTGGCGACCGAGCAGGACGCGGTTGAGGAGAAGGGCGAGGGCGGCCACGACGAGGACGGTGACGATGCCGATCAGGGGGAAGGGGCCGATCCGCGCCTGACCGAAGGCCACGTAGCGCGCCGGCAGGTTGTAGAAGGGTTTGGCGTCGTTGAGGCCGATCGTGATCCCGCTGAAGGCGCTGGCGGTGGCGAGCGTGATGACGAAGCCGTTGATTCCGGTCCGGGTGGTCAGCGTTCCGTTGATGAACCCGGCGGCGGCGCCCAAGAGCAAACCGAGCGCGATCGCGAGGAGCGAGGGAACGCCCCAGACTTCCATCATGCCGCCAGTGCAGACGGCGACCATGCCACCGATGGCCCCGACAGATAAATTCAATTGCCCGACCGCGAGGACAACAAGTTGGGCGAAGGCGACGATGAGGGTGACGGCCACGCCGCGGAGCAGAACGTACAGGTTAAACTCGGTCAAGAAACTCGGTTCTACGATGGCCAGGACAACGCATTCCAGTGCGACAATGCCGGCGATCCAGGTCCACTCCGCGTCGCGGAGTGTCGCGTAGCGCCGGGTGGGAATGAGGGCCGTCGCCGTCATGGCGTGGTGGCCACGACCGGCGCGGCGCCTGGGGTCGCCAAACGGCCGCGGGTGATAGCCACGGTTCGGGCGCGATCGAGGAGGACCGCGAGCAGCAAGACGAGTCCCACGAAGAGCTGAATCCAGAAGCTCGGGACGTTCATGAGCGTGAGACCAACCGAGACGCTGGCGATCAGGACCGCTCCGAGAAGGTTGCCAACGACGGAGACGGAGCCGCCGCTGAGGAGCGTGCCGCCGACGATCGGCGCGGCGAAGGAGGGAAGGAGCCAATCGTCGCCGATGCTTGGCAGGGCCGAGCCGAGCCTGGAGACGAGCATGATGCCGGCCATCCCCGCCAGCAGGCCGGAGAGGGCGTGGGTGACCTGGACAACGGACGCGACCGGGACGCCGGAGAGGCGGGCCGCTCGCTCGTTCGCCCCGGTGGCGAGCATCCGACGCCCGATGACAGTTCCACGATAGAGGAGGAAGAGGGCAGCGGTGGCCCCGAGCGCGATCGGGAAGAGCGGGGAGAGCTGCAGCCAGCCGAATTCGAACCAGCGTTCCTTGCCGAACTTCACGAACGGCTTTGGCAGGTCGCGGTAGGCTTCGGCCTTCGTCAGGATGAAGACGAGGCCGGTCAGGACGCTGCTCATGCCGAGGGTGACGATGAAGCTATTGATGCCGGTCCGCGTTACGAGCCAGCCGTTGAGCCAGCCGGTCAGGGTAGCAAGCGCCAGCCCGCAGGCGACCGCGGCCCAGATCGGGAAGCCCCACTCCTGCATCAGCCAGCCGGTAAAGACGGCGACCATGCCGCCGATGGCGCCGACCGCGAGGTTCATCTGACCGAGCCCGAGGACGACCATTTGGGCTAAGCCGATGATGGTCGTGACCGCGATGCTGCGGCTGAGGCCAAAGATCGTGATCCCGGTCAAGAAGCCGTTCGCCAAGATGACGAATGCCACCCAAAAGGCAAGGATCACGACGAAGAGCCCCAGCCGGTCGAGGATGCGGATGGCGTGGCTCACCGAAGAATCCTCCGCCGGCGGACCGGATTGATCGGCACCGTGATGTCCCGATCGAGCATTCCGACGCCGCCCGTGTCGATTGCCTCATCTGCTCCTGATGCGCGCGTCATCGTACCGCTTCCCTGTCAGAGACACCGAGGGCGCTTTCGACATCCTGGAGTGCCCGCGCCTTGACGGCCTGGAGGTGAGCCTCCATCGCCGCGGCTGCCTCCCCAGTGTCGCGGTGCGCGAGCGCGTCGAGGATCCGGGTGTGCTCCTCGACCGCGGCGAGACGGCTGGCGGGGGATCGCGCCGCGCGCAGACTGAGAAGACTCAGCTGACCCATGACGTCGGTCAGCAGCCGGGCGCTGCGGCGGTTGCCGCCGCGTTGATGCAGGAGCTCATGCAGAGCGAGATCGGCGCGACAGAACTCCTCGGCGGCCGATGGCGACGGGGAACGGGCGCGCAGGTGGGCGAGACGTTGCCGTTCGTAGTGGACCGCGACGTCATCGTCCGTCAGGAGTGGGATCGCCCGGCGCGTCGAGTAGACCTCGATCGCGGTGCGCAGGTCGTACAACTCAATCACGTCCGAAGGGACGACCGTCGGAATCGAAAAGCCCCGCCGGGTGCTGATGCGGACGAGACCGACCTGAGCGAGCCGGAGGAGCGCTTCGCGGACGGGAGTGCGGCTGACGCCGAGCTCCTTCGCCAGCGCTTCGTCCAAGAGGCGCGTGGCGGGAGGGAACTCAAGATTGACGATGCGCTTCCAGAGCTGGTCGTAGAGGGTGTCGGCCATGCTGGGAAAGGGATCGGAGCTCGCCGGCGTGAGGAGGGCGTGAAGCTCGTCGCCGAGGCGGAAGTGACCGGGCACGGCTGTGATGGTCATCGGAGAGCCGCCCTAACCTACCGCTCTTGTGCCTACTACCCCTCCTGTGTATCGTATACGGCATACGCGATCCGGTCAAAGCGGGCACGATGTGAAGGCGGTGAGGCCCTCAACATCGTCGGAGCGTCCCGGTCGCGATGTCTGGCGCTCGGTTGCGTAAGATCACCGGGAACCTGGTCAATCGTCGTGGAAAGACAGGGAGGAATGTCGCGATGACGCGTGCACATCTCGCCAGCGGACTCTTGACCGTGATGATGGTGCTCAGCCTTAGCATGAGCGCTCTGGCTCAAGACGCAACCCCAGGGATGGGGGCCCGGCAGGAGCCGCCGCCCGAGGTGCCCCAGGGCGATGCCAAGACGAAGGTGGCCGTGGTGCCCGGTGGCCCGCACCCGTATTTTGCACCGATGGAGGGAGCGCTTGCCGATGCCGACAAGGACTTCGGTCTTGACAAGGGCGTTTTCAAGGCCCCGGAGAAGTGGGACCTGAACGCGCAGAATCAACTGATCGAGACCCTCGTCGCTCAGGGCTACAACGCGATGGCGCTCTTTCCCGGCGATGCTAATGGCTCCAATGGGACGATCGAGGAGTTGATGGGCAACGATATCCCCACGGTGCTCGTTGGCGGCTGCACGACGCAGCCGACCATGGCCCAGTTTTGCATCGCGACGGACGTGGCCAACTCCGCCTACCTTGGAACCAAGGCGCTGATCGAGTCGATGGGTGGTCAGGGAACGATCGTTCACCTAACGGGTTTCCTGGTCGACCCGAACACAAAGCTGCGGATGGCCGCGGTCGAGCGGGCGGTGGCGGAGACGAACGGCAAGGTCAAGCTCCTCCAGCATCTGGCCGACATCGACAGCCAGGAGGAAGCGGACAACAAGATCAACGCGCTGCTGGCGGCTTCCAAAGACGAGATCGATGGCATCGTAGCGACGGCGTACGTGCCGTCCGTGGTCGCGGCGACGGCGCTGCGCAACCTTGGCGATAAGCGCATCAAGATGGTCGGCATCGATGATGACCCGATCGTCTTGAAAGCCATCACGGACGGCTTCCTCGTCGGGACGATGTCGCAGAATCCGTACGGGCAGGCATACATCGCCACCTTCGCCCTCGACAAGCTGCGCCATGGCTGCCAGATGAAGGCAGACTCGCCGTACCTGATCGACTCCGGCACCTTCCTCATCGACTCTGCCAAGATCGCCACCTACAAGGACGAGTTGAAGACGCTGACGAAGAACATACAGGGTGGGTTCGCGGAGAAGTACATGACCTGTAGCTGACCAACGCCTGGTTTCCCGTGGCCGGGCGGCGGGAGAGTCCATGGGCATACAGATCGCTCTCCCCGATCCATCCCTCGGCCTCGGGAGGTCGCGATGAAGATCACGCGCGCGGACGCCTTCCTGGTCGACCTCGTGCCGGCGACGCCTCGGCAGGACGCGATCCAGTCGTTCGTCAAGCAGGAGACGATCTTCGTCGATCTGGAGACCGACGATGGGTTGACCGGGACCGGTTACAGCTACACCATCGGTACCGGGGGGAGGGCGGTGCTCGCGCTGCTCCGGGAGGATGTGCTGCACCGTCTCCTGGGTGAGGATGCGCGCCAGGTCGAGGCGCTCTGGCAAAAGCTCTTCTGGGCGACGCATGGGACCGCCGTCGGCGCGATCACGAGTCTGGCACTGGCGGCGGTCGACACCGCGCTCTGGGACCTCCGTTGTCAGGCGGCGGGGCAACCGCTCTGGCTGTTGGCGGGCGGCGCCCAGCAACGCGTCCCGCTCTACGACACGGAAGGAGGGTGGCTGCAGCTCTCGATCGACGAGATCGTCGCGGGGGCCAAGGCGTCGGTGGCCAAGGGGTGGCCGGGGGTCAAGATCAAGGTCGGCAAGCCAGACGCCGCCGAGGACGTCGCGCGACTCCAAGCGGTCCGCGAGGCGGTGGGCTCGGTCGTTCACCTGATGGTGGACGCCAACCAGAGTCTTACGGGCGCTGAGGCGAAGCGCCGGGCGCGCCTCTTCGAACCGTTCGACCTCTTCTGGTTCGAGGAACCGCTTCCGGCGGAGGACATCACCGGTCACGCCCGGCTCGCGGCGGCGACGAGTCTGCCAATTGCCGTCGGTGAGAGCATCTATGCGGTCAGTCACTTCCGCGAGTACCTGGCCGCTGGCGCGTGCGGCATCGTCCAGGTCGACGTTGCCCGCATCGGCGGGATTACCCCCTGGCTGAAGACGGCCCATTTGGCAGAGGCGTTCAATGTGAAGGTAGCGCCGCACTTTCTGATGGAGTTGCACGTCAGCCTCGCGGCTGCGGTGCCAAATGCGCTCTACGTCGAGTACATCCCGCAGCTCAGCCCACTGATGACCCGCGAGATCGAGGTCGTCGATGGCTGGGCGGTGGCGCCGTCGGAGCCCGGGATCGGGATCGCCTGGGACCGCGACGCGATGGACCGGCTGCGGGTCCTGTGAGCGGAGCCGAAGGGGTCTCTGAAGGACACGATATGAGCGAATCGGTGGTCATCGACGCCCATCACCATTTTTGGGATCCGGCGCGGGCGGAGTACCCGTTTCTGACGGACGAGCTCGCGGACATCCGTCGACGATTTGGACCGGAAGACCTCCGGCCGCTGCTCGACGCGGTTGGAGTCGATCGCACGGTGCTGGTGCAGACGAGATCGAGCCTCGAGGAGACGGGCGAGTTCATGGCGACCGCCGCCGCGACGGACTTCGTGGCGGGCGTTGTCGGCTGGGTGGATCTGACGGACCCGGCGGTGGGAGAGACGCTGGCGGCGTTGCGTGAGCGGCCGGACGGGACCACGCTTGTCGGTATCCGCCACCAGGTCCACGACGAGCCGGATCCGGGCTGGCTGGAGCGTGAGGATGTCGCGCGCGGGCTGCGGGCGGTTGCGGATGCCGGACTTGCCTACGATTTGCTGGTCAAACCGCGGGAACTGCCGGCGGCACTAGCGACCGCTCGCGCCTTCCCCGACCTCCGGTTGGTGATCGACCACATCGCGAAGCCGCCGATCGCATCAGGAGAGATCGAGTCGTGGGCGGCGCTGATGACCCCGTTTGGCGAGTTGCCCCATGTCTTCTGCAAATTGTCGGGGATGGTGACGGAGGCAGACTGGGAACGCTGGACGCCGGATGATCTGGCTCCGTATGTGGCGCGGGTGATGGAGACGTTCGGTGAGGACCGGGTGATGTTCGGGTCGGACTGGCCGGTCTGCCTCCTCGCCGGATCGTACCAGCAGATCTTCGCGGTGCTTGAGCAAGCGCTGGAGCCGCTGTCGGTAGAGACCCGGGGCAAGGTGTTTGGCGGGAACGCGGTACGGTTCTACGAGCTAACCGTAGACCGGTGACCGGTCGTGGCGTCGACGAATCGAGAACGACCGGCGTTTCCATCGTCGGCGGTGAGGACGCGGGCGACCGGGGCGCCGTCCGCTCTTGCCGCGGGTTGAGCGAGCTAGGTTCGTGACGAGGCGCCGCACGCGGCGTCCCGACGACGGCTGCCTGACGGGCCAACGTGACCGCGCACCGAGCTCGGCCTCTCCCTGGACGGGAATCGTCCCGGCACCACAGGACCGATGGCGATTCCGTGGTGGGCGGCGCGGAGGGCGTCCCCTCTGAGAGGAAACGAGCCGGGGCGTCCCGAGCTCGGCGTGCCGCCCCCTGGCGCCTTGCCAGTGATGGGGAACCGTTGGTGATGCCGGGACGCCGCGATGCGCGGTGAGGAACGGCGCCTCCCGTCTTCCGAGACCTGTTCCGAATTTGACCGCTCGCCTGCCATCCGCTTGGCGGCGCAGCCATCCCCAGCCGGTTAGAACCGATCCAGGTATCTCGGCCGGGCGGCGACTTGGGCTGCTTCGGTCATCCGGCAGGTCGGGCGATCGACAGATCAGGTCGCGAGCGGCGCCAGCCAGCGATCGGGAGGGAAAAGCAATGGACGGTCGATCGTTCGACACCCTGACCAGGACGTTGGGCACGTCGGGGACGCGGCGCGGCGCGATGCGCTTCCTCGCCGGCGCTCTCGGCGCGGCGGTGGACCGGTTCGGGCCGGTGGGGGAGACCTCCGCGGCACCGGTCTCGTCGACCTGCCGCGCCACGGGTAGGCGGTGTGACCGCGACAACGAGTGCTGCGCGAAGCTCTGCAAGCGGGGCACCTGCCGCTGCCGGCGGGAAGGCGTCCCCTGTACCTCCTTCGAGACGTGCTGCTCGGGTGCATGCGACTTCCTCGTCGACGGTGGGACATGCGCGCCCTGTCGCGGCCAAAGCTGCAGTGCCGACTACCCCTGCTGTGGCGGGCTCGCCTGCACCGGCGGTTTCTGTGGCGGTTGCCGCGACCGGGGGTCGAGCTGCAGCGCCAACAGCGACTGCTGCTTCAGCGACTGCGTCGGCGGCGCGTGCCTATCCGCGGCGAACGGTCGCTGCGCGCGGGACGCCGACTGTCAGGCGTGCTACTACAACAACGTCTTCTGCGACAACGCGTGTGTTAATGGGACCTGCCAATTCTGACATCGCGAGCGGCGGGGCCGGCGGTAGGGCGATCGCCTAGCGGGCGCCGGTGACGAGGCGGAGCGCTGAGTAGATCAGCCAGCCGAGGACGATACAGGCGGGGATGGTGACGACCCAGGCGCTGACGATGCGGCCGGCAATGCCCCATCGCACGGCGGACGCCCGTCTGGTGGCTCCGACGCCGAGGATGGCCGATGAGATGACATGGGTGGTGGAGACGGGAATACCGAGCCGGCTCGCGACCTCGATCACCGTCGCGGCCGCCGTCTCCGCCGCGAAGCCGTCGATCGGCCGCAGCTCGACCACCTTTAGTCCCATGGTGCGCACGATCCGCCAGCCGCCGAGGGCCGTTCCCAGGCCCATCGCCAAGGCGGCGGCGAGAATCACCCAGAGGGGCACGTGCCACTCGTCCCCGGTCCAGCCGTAGTAGCTGGCGAGCGCGAGGGTGATGACGCCCATCGTCTTCTGGGCGTCGTTGCCACCGTGACTGTAGGCCATGTAGGCGGCAGACACGATTTGGAGGCGACCGAAGACGCGGCCAACCAGTAGCGGTCGCGCCCTGGCGAAGAGCCAGAGCAGGACGAAGAGGATGGCGAGGGCGCCGAGAAATCCCAAGAACGGCGAAAAGACGAGACCCCGCAGGACTTTGGTGACACCGCCGACCTGAATCGCGCTGCGTCCCGCTTCGGCCACCCCGGCGCCAACGATGGAGAAGATGAGGGCGTGACTGGAGCTGGAGGGAATGCCGTACCACCAGGTCAGCAGGTTCCAGACGATCGCCGCCAGTAGGGCGGCGACAACCAGTTGCTGGGTGGCGTCCTCGGGCGGGACGATGCCCTTGCCGACGGTGCCGGCGACCGCGGTGCCGGTTAGGGCGCCGACGACGTTGAGAATGGAGGCCATGCCGACCGCCTGGGCAGGGGAGAGGACGCGGGTGGCGACGGAGGTGGCGATGGCGTTGGCGGTGTCGTGAAAGCCGTTGATGAAATCGAAGGCAAGACCGAGGGCGACGATCAGGATCAGGGTCAGCAGGGCTGGCTCAGGCATACCGCAGGATGATCCCTTCGAGCATGTCGGCGACGTCCTCGGCGCGGTCGGTGGCGTCCTCCAGGAGGCCGTAGAGCTCTCCCCAGCGCATCGCCTCGATCAGCGCGGGAATCTCGACGACACCGTCATAGAGAGTTGAGAGGGCCTGGTTGAGGACGTCGTCGGCCTCGTTCTCGAGGCGGTGGATCTCGACGGCCCGCCGGCGCAGAGCCGGCCCCTGCTTGTTGACATGCGCCACCAACGGCATCGCCTCGGCGAGGTGCGCTGCTTGCTCGCGGAGAATGCGAGCGAGCAGACGGGCCGGTTCGGTCGGCTGCGACAGGCGGTAGAGCCAGAGCCGGCGTCCGGCCTCCTCAAGGTCGTCGACGAAGTCGTCCAGCTTGGCGGCGAGCCCCTGGATATCCTCACGATCGAGCGGGGTGACAAAGGTGCTGTTGAGCGCGCTGAAGACGCGGTGGGTGATTTCGTCACCGCGGTGCTCGAGGTCGCGGAGGCGACTGATCTGCCGCTCGGTGTCGGTGCCTAACTCTACGACCTCAGCCAGGACGGCCGCGACCTCGACCGCGTTGGCCGCGCCATCACGGAAGTACTCGAAGAATTGCTCGTCCCGCGGTAGGAACCGCGCCAGGACCATCGCTTCCCCCTTTTGTGACGCCGCGACGACGCCCCGATTGTCTGCCGAGCCCGGCCACGGAGTGCGCTGGCACGAACAACGTCGTCCCAGCGCACTCCGCTCCCCACATCATAAGTGTTAAAGACTGTTAAGCAGATCGCGTGCCTCGTGCGCCGTGCGCCGCCGTGGCACCGGCGGGGGCGCGTGGTGGGAAGGGCGTCACGCGGTGAGGCGGGTCATCCGGCGGATTAGCCGACGCGGAGGAACCCGCGATCGGTGACGCGGGCGGCGGGGATGACGGAGAGGGCCATGAAGGCGAGGAGGCCAAAGGGGGAGGGGAGAGTGCTGCCGAGCGAGCGCGCCGCGTCCTCCAAACGTTCATAGGCGGCCGCGACCTCGGGCAACGGACGGTCGGAGAGGAGACCGCCGATCGGGAGGGGAAGATGGGCGAGGAGGCGGCCGGCGGCGACGACGGCCAGGCCGCCCTGGCTTTCGGCGACGGCGGCGATGGCCGCCAGGAGATCGGCGTCGTTCGCGCCGACGGCGACGATATTGTGGGCGTCGTGGGCGATGGAGGAGGCGAGGGCTCCTTCGCGCAGACCGAAGCCGCGGACGTAACCAGCGCCGACCCGACCGGTGGCGTGATGGCGCTCGACGCAGACGAGCTTGAGGAGATCGTGGTCTGGTCCGGGCGCCGCGACGGCCGCCCCATCCTGGACGACGGGCTCGACCTCAACCAGGCGCGTCACGATCTGGCCCGGCACCACCTCGACGGCGACGCGCGCGGCGGAGGGGTCCAGCCGGAGGTCGCTCACTGCCAGCGGTGCGAGGTGGATCGTGTCGCGGAGGGCGGGCGGAATTGGGCGCGGTCCGGTCGATGGCGCGGCGAGGAGTGCGCCGTCACGGGCCACGACCTCGCCGCGATAGATCGTTAGATTGACCGCCAGGCGGTGGAGGTCGTCGAGAACGACGAGGTTGGCGGCGTAGCCGGGGGCAACGGCGCCGAGCCCGTCCAGCCGCCAGTAGTCGGCGGCGTTCCAGGTTGCCATGCGGATGGCGCGCACCGGGTCGAGCCCGCCGGCGATGGCGAGGCGGAGGATCGAGTCCATGTGGCCGTCGTGGAGGAGGGTGTGGCAATCTCGGTCGTCGGAGGCGAAGCAGCACCGGGGGTAGGTTCGGTCGGTCACGAGAGGGAGGAGATCGCGCAGGTTGTGCTCGGAGGAGCCCTCACGGATCATGATCATGAGACCAGCCCGCAGCTTCGCCCGCGCCTCGGCGAGCCCGGTTGACTCGTGGTCGGAGTCCAGGCCGGAGCCGGCATAGGCTTGGAGCGCGGCGCCCTGGAGACCAGGGGCGTGCCCGTCGCGGCGGCGGCCGGTGGTGAGCGCGAGCTTGGCGGCGATGGATGGGTCACCAGCGAGCACGCCAGGAAAATCCATCAACTCACCAAGGGCAATCGTTTCGGGCCAGGCGAGCACCCGTGCCATCTCCTCGACGCCGAAGAGCGCGCCGGGACTCTCGTGCCGGCTGGCGGGAACGCAGGAGGGGACGGTGAAGGCGACCCGGAGCGGCAATCCCGTGGTCGCGGCCCGCATCGCTTCGAGACCAGGCAGACCGGCGACGTTGGCGATCTCGTGGGGATCGGTGACCACGGCGCCGGTGCCGCGAGGGACGACGGCGCGGGCGAACTCCGGCACCCAGACGAGGGAGCTTTCAAGGTGGACGTGGGCGTCGATAAAGGAGGGGGCGACGAACTTGCCAGCCACGTCGAGCCGGGCATGCGCGGTGGGGTAGGCGCCAACATCGGCGATGACGCCGTCGGCGATGGCGACGTCGGCGCGGACGATCTCACCGCCGAAGACATCAACGACGGCTCCACCGGCGAGGACCAGATCAGCTGGCTCCGTCCCCTGCGCGACGCGCAACCGCCGGCGCCAGCGCTCTGGGTCGAAACTGGCGGGTTGCCGCGGATCGTCCACCTCGTGCCCTCCGCTCCTGATGTCGTTCGCGGGCCGGTTCGCCGCGGAGTATAGCCAACGAGCCCTCAGCGTACGGGTGAGGCTGGGTGTAGCGCGGAGCCAACGCTCCGGCGTCGCCAGAGCTCTCGCGGTCCGCTATCTTTAGCGAGGCATAGGGGATGGGGAGCCGGTCCCGTTCTTGCGCCGCGACGACCGGGGCGAGTCAGAGCGATGGCTCGTTCACTCTCGCGCGCCTGGGATGCGGCTCGGTCGAGGGGGATAGATGGCCACGTCGTCGCGGATCGCGCCTCAGCGGGCGGCTCAACCAGCCGCTGGGTTGAAACGCTGGTTGCTCCAGGGGCATAGCCGCGAGACGGAAGGACCGCACGTCCGGGCCGCTCATCATCACTCCTGGTGGCAGGTCATGTGCCTGACCGGGGTCGACTATTTCTCGACGCTTGGCTACCAACCGGGTATCGCGGCGCTCGCGGCTGGAGCACTTTCTCCGATCGCGACACTCGTCCTGGTGCTGCTGACCCTGTTCGGCGCGCTGCCGGTCTACCGTCGCGTCGCCCGCGAGAGCCCCAACGGTGAAGGGTCGATCGCGATGCTCGAGCGGTTGCTGGCCTGGTGGAAGGGGAAGCTCTTCGTCCTGGTCCTGCTCGGTTTCGTCGCGACCGACTTCATTATCACGATCACCCTCTCTGCCGCCGACGCGACGGCTCACGTCCTCGAGAATCCGTTCGTGCCCCATGTCTTCGAGGGGCACCAGGTTGGGATAACGCTGGCGTTGGTCGCGCTGTTGGGTGGTGTTTTCCTGAAAGGCTTCAACGAGGCGATTGGCATCGCCGTTTGGTTGGTTGGCACGTACTTGCTGCTCAACTTGGTTGTCCTGATCGTCGGCATCGAGCACATCGCGACTCATCCAACCGTGATCGCGGACTGGAAGGCCGCGCTGTTCGATCAGCATGTCAACGTGCTGGCGATGGTGGGCGCGTCGCTCCTCCTCTTTCCCAAGCTGGCGTTAGGTTTGTCGGGCTTCGAGACGGGGGTGGCGGTGATGCCGCTGGTCCGCGGCGACGCCAGCGACACCTTCGACCACCCTGAGGGGCGCATCCGGAATACGGGAAAGCTGCTGCGGTGGGCCGCGGTGATCATGAGCGTTTTCTTGCTCGTCAGCAGCTTCGTCACGATTACGCTGATCCCGAGCGAGGACTTCGTCGCCGGCGGCCCGGCGAATGGGCGGGCGCTGGCGTATCTCGCGCACGAGTACCTTGGGAACGGGTTCGGCACCGCCTACGACATCAGCACGATTCTGATCCTCTGGTTCGCGGGTGCGTCGGCGATGGCCGGGTTGCTCAACATCGTGCCCCGCTATTTGCCGCGCTACGGGATGGCGCCTGACTGGACACGCGCGGTCCGCCCGCTCGTCTTGGTCTTCACGATCGTCGCCTTCGTGGTCACCGTCATCTTCCGGGCCGACGTCAACATCCAAAGCGGCGCCTACGCGACCGGCGTCCTGGTCCTGATGTCGTCGGCGACGGTGGCCGTGGCGCTGGCGGCGCGGGCGGCACGGCAGCGGCGACTGGTGTGGGGGTTCGGGACGATCGCGGTCGTCTTCGCTTACACCACCGCCGCGAATGTGTTCGAGCGGCCGGATGGCGTCAAGATCGCGTCGTTGTTCATCGCGGCAATCGTGATCGTGTCGCTCATCTCCCGGACCGCCCGCTCGACGGAGCTGCGGGCGACCGAGGTCGTTTTCGACGAGCCGGCGCGACGCCTCATCGTCGAGGCCGCGCGGACTGGCCACGTGCGCATCATTGCCAACCACCCCGACGACCGCACCTCGCGGGAGTACCTGGTCAAGGAGCACGAGGAGCGCGAGGCGAGCCACATCCCGGTTGGCGACCCAGTGCTCTTTCTGGAGGTGAACGTTCGCGACGCGTCTGAATTTGCCGCGACGGTCCGCGTCATGGGGGAAGAGATCTCGGGGTATCGGGTGCTGCAAGCGGAAGGCTCGTCGATCCCAAACACGATCGCGGCGGTTCTCCTCGCGGTGCGGGATCTAACGGGGAAGAAGCCCCACGCCTACTTCGGCTGGGTGGAAGGTAACCCGTTGAAGTACCTCGCCCGCTTCGTCCTCTTCGGGGAGGGCGATATCGCGCCGGTCACGCACGAGGTGCTGCGGCGGTCCGAGCCGAATCCGCACCGGCGGCCGGCGATTCACGTCGGGTGAGAGGGCAGAGGGCAGAGGGCAGAGGGCAGTAGGGGGTAGGCGGCGGGGGGCGGGCGAGAGGAACGGGTTAGGGTGCTTTCTCTCTGCCCTCTGCCCTCTGACCTCTACGTCGCTACTTGCTGTTCGACGAAGCCGAGGAGCTCCTCCAACTCGGGGAGCTTGGTGCGGACGAAGGGGCCGACGTCGGCGGCGCGAAGAAAGGGAAGCTCGTAGGTGAGGCGGACGGCGACGCCGTGTTCGACCTCGTCCCAGCTCGCGCTCTGGTGCGGCTGGAGAAAGCCACGGGCGATGTTTGGGATGGTCATCCGGGCGAGGCGCTCCAGGGCGCGCCGGCGAAACTCGTTCTCTTCCTCGGCATAGAGACCGGGTGACGAGGACCAGAGCTCGACCACGAACCCATCCGCGCCGACGCGAATATCGATCCGGCCGGCCTCGTCGTCCGCGGCAATGGTCCAGCGGTGCTGGTCGTCGAGGGTGCCGTAGGCATAAAAGCCCGCGTTGGTCAAGGAGACCTGGACGGGCTCAAGCGCGCGGCGGGCGGTGGCGATGGCATCGTGAGGTCCAGCACCGTTACTGCCGGCGCCGCGGTCGAGGTCTGGTTGGTCACGCTGGTCCATGCTGGCGCGTTCCTGACGTTGGGATGAGGCGGTCTCGCGGTCGCGGTGTTGCAGTCGGCATGCCATGACCCGCTCGTCGCCGGAGCGTACGCGTTGGCGTGTGGTTAGAGGAGCATCGGTTCGGCCTCAGGCGTGGCGCCGCCGGCGAAGCGGCCGGGGTGAAACGGGTTCTCGGTGGGGCTGAGGCGTTGGGTGATGAGGTCGGCGAGGAGGCGAGCGCCGCTGGGACTGCCCATGATGCCGTGACCGCTGTAGCCGGTGTGCAGCCAGAGACCGGTCGTCTCGCTGGCGGGTCCAATCAGGGGTCTGTGGTCGGGAGTCATCGTGTACTGGCCGGCCGCGAGGTCGATCGCGCTTCGAGGGAGGGTCGGGGCGAGGTCTCGCCAGAAGGGACTGAGGCGACCGACACCCAGGGGATCGCGGAGGACGAGGTCGGGGAAGCCGGGGTCGGGAACAACTGGGAACGTGGCTGGCGAAGGAGCCTCGGGCCGCCCCCAGGCGAGCAAAGCTCCGCCATGGTGGGGTCGCCAGTGGGCGCCGCTGTCGGCATCGATCGTTAGCGGCGCCTGCTGAGGAACCATCGGACTTGGGGCGACGATGACGCGGTGCCGGCGGAGGAGGGAGATCGGCAACGGCTCCGGCGCGAGCTCGGCGGCGAAGGGACCCGTGGCCAGGACCACGGTTTCGGTGGCGACGCGACCGCGGTTCGTGCGGACGCCCTGGACGCGACCGTCGACGCGCTCGATCGCGAGGACGCGGGTATCGAGGTGGACGGCAGCGCCTGAGGCGCGGGCGAAGAGGTTCGCGGCCCGGCAACCATCGAGCCAGCCGTCGCCGGCGCGGAAGGTGGCGACCACGATCTCTGGGGCGAGCCAGGGGTAGCGGCGGCGTGTTTCGTCCCCGTCGATCAGCTCGACGTCGTCGAGGCCGAGCGACCGTTGCAGTTCGACGCGGGCCGCGAACGCGGCGATCTGCTTGGGGTTGGTGGAGGCGAACAGGTATCCTTGCTGACGGAACCCGACGTCGGCCTCGGCGGGAGCGAGGCCGAGCACGGCGGGGAAGTCGGTGATGATGGCGAGGCTCTCGCGCATCATGGCGATATTCTCTGGTTCGGCGAATTGGGCGCGAACGCAGTGAGCGGACGCGGCGGTCGTCGCGGTGGCGAGGGCGGCGGCGCGCTCGATGAGGACGGGTCGCAAACCGGCGCGAGCGAGCCAGAAGGCACTCGCGGCGCCGACGATGCCGCCGCCGATCACGACCACGTCGGCCGTTCGGGGCAGCTCGTCGTTGCCGCCGGCGTCAGGCTGGGCCATGGGCTGCCTCCTCGGAAACGACACCGGCGCCGGCCAGGCGGCGGTATGCGGCGCGTCGTTCGACGGTGGGCTCGCGGAACCACGGGCGGATGTGATGGCCGTGGTTGCTGGGGCCACCACGGACGCGGGTGATGCTCCAGTCGCATTGTACGGCGGTGGCCGCCCGAGGGGGCATGCGCCGGCGAGTGGTTGGGCAGGATGTCGCAAAGTTCGATCGGGCGATGGGCGATATAGCCATGACTTTGGTTCCAAATTGACACACCCTAGAGGCTACGCTATGCTGCGGCATCGCCACATTGGACGACAAGTGAGGATGCGTCGGGCGCGGAACCCGGGTCAGGATGCAGGCAAGCGGTCCCAGGGGCGGAGACGCGAGCCGTGGGAGCGGCGGACTGACCCGCAGCGCAGCTATCATCGCGTGTGTTTCGAGGCAACCGTGGGCGTGGTGCTTGCGGTGGATGTAGGGAGCAGGCAGCGTTGCCGGCTCCGCAAACGTGAAGGAGACAGCGATATGGCGAGGGAATGGATCGGCGAGCTCATTAGTCAGTTGCATGCCCAAAAGATCAGCCGGCGGGAGTTCGGACGACGGGCGGCCGCGCTCGGGCTTTCCGCCGGGCTGATCGGCCAGGCGCTCCGGGTGGCGGACGTCGCCGCACAGGATGCAACCCCCGGCGCGTCGCCGGCGGGTGGCGCTGGGCCACAGAAGCGAACGGAGATTGGGCAGCCCGGCACTACCCACAGCGCCGACAACAGCAAAGGGAAGATCAAGCTCTATTCGTCGTGGCCGCTGACCGGCGCCTCCGAGCAACTCGGCGGCGATGCTGCCGAGTCGATCAAGATGGCGTTGGAAGATTTTGGCGGCGCCGCCGGTGGCTACGCGCTCGAATATCAGGCATTGGATGACGGTATCGCCGCCAAGAACGGTGCCTGGGATGCCGGCAAGGAGGCCGAGAATGGGAACAAGGTCGTCAACGACGTTGATGCCATGGTCTACATGGCAACGTACAACTCAGGCGCGGCGGCGATCTCGATCCCGATCCTAAATGCGGTGCAGCCGGGCGGTATGGCGATGATCTCTTATGCCAACACCGCGGTTCAACTCACGAAGAATTACCCGACGAACGAGACGGGCTACCCCGACAAGCTCTACCCGAGCGGCAAACGGAACTACATGCGCGTGGTTCCCGCGGACGACATCCAGGGAGCGGCGGCGGCGAACTGGGCGCTGAACACTCAGGGTCGGAAGAAGGCCTACGTCCTCCACGATAACCAAATCTATGGCAAGGGCGTGGCGACGATCTTCGCCGACACCTTCAAGAAGCTCGGCGGCGAGGTGATCGACATCAAGCCGTTCGATCCGGAAGCGCCGGAATACGGTGGACTGATGGACGGCATCGCCGCCGAGAGCCCGGACATCCTCTATCTCGGCGCGATCGTCAATCTCAACGCCAGCAAGCTGCTGCAAGACATGCGCGACCGGATGTCAGTCGACGACGTGACGTTCCTTGGCCCCGATGGACTCGTTAACCAAGCCTTCATCGACGGCGCGGGTGACGCGGCGGAAGGAGCCTTCATCACCTTCGCTGGCCTGCCACCGCAGCAGTTGAAGGGGGCCGGCGCCGACTGGTACCAGGCAATGAAGCAACGCCTGGGTCATGAGCCGGATGCCTACTCCGTCTATGCCTACGAGACGGCCGTGGTCGTGATGCAGGCGATCGACAAGGCGGGCACGAAGGATCGCGCGAAGATTCTGGACGCGATGTTCGCCACCGAGGGGTTCGTTGGTCTCCTCGGGACGTGGAGCTTCACCGAGACGGGCGACACGTCCGCCACGACGATGAGTCTGAACGTGGTGAAGGACAAGCAGATCACGTTCCAGGAGGAGATCGCGGCCGCGAAGTAACTCGCGCAAGAGGACGGGCTGGGTCTAACCCGGCCCGTCCTCAGGTTCTCCGTCAACCGGTTCCCGCTATGGCCGCGGATCGGTTCGCCAGGCTGATGGCGCCGGCTCGACCGGCTCGCCGGGAGGCGCGATGGAGTTCAACCATGACCTCTTTCTCCAACTCCTGATCGTCGGCATCGCCAGCGGTGCGCTCATCGCCTTGATCGCGCTCGGCTATACCCTGGTCTACGGGATCGTCGAGCTGATTAACTTCGCCCATGGCGAAGTCTTTATGATGGGAGCGTTCTTCGCGATCACCATCGTTTCGCTTTCCGGGGTGACGAATAAGGCGCCGATTTTCGGGATTCTCGGCGTCGCCGTGGTTGCCTTGATCGGGGCGATGGCGTTTAGCGCCGCGTTGAACTTCACGATCGACCGGTTCGCCTACCGACGTTTGCGAAATGCTCCCCGTCTGGCGCCGTTGATCACCGCGATCGGCGTAAGTTTCATCTTGCAAAACATCGGTATCTACTGGAAGGGGTCCAATCCGATTAGCCCGGCGCCCCTGGTGCCCGTGAAGTACCGGACCTACAACGTGCTCAACGAGTGGTTTGGGCTGCACACGACGGTTCGTCTCCGTCCCCTCGACCTTTTCGTCATTGGGGTTACCGTCCCACTCCTGCTGGGGTTGACGTGGTTTATTTACCGTACACGGACCGGCAAGGCAATGCGGGCGACGGCCCAGGACCGGGAGGCATCCGCCTTGATGGGCATCGACGTCAACCGGACGATCTCAGTGGCTTTTATCATTGGGGGAGCGCTGGCCGGTGCCGGCGGCATGATCGCGGCCTATTACAACAACACGGCGTGGTTCCATATGGGATTCCGCTACGGCCTCTTTGCCTTCACAGCGGCGGTGCTCGGCGGGATTGGCAACCTCGCGGGGGCGGTGGTGGCGGGGTTCATGATCGGCATTATCTGGCAGATGAGCGACGGATTCGTTGCCAAGTACTACCGCGGTTGGGGACCCCAATGGACGACCACCGTGATCTTCGGGGTGCTCGTCCTCGTCATGGTTTTCCGGCCAACGGGTCTGTTTGGCGAACAGACTGCGGACAAGGTCTAGCGACGATGGCCCGGGTGTGAGGAACAATGCCGATTGCTGTAGGTCATAGGCACTGCTCACGGATTACCCGTGCGCCCTGGCTGAGGGGAGAGCCGTCGGGTCGTATGCACCTGGCGGGGAAGTATTGGCACGTCGGCAACGGGAGACGCTGATGGTTGCCTCGACAGCGGACGCGGTGTCGTTCGACGAGCGGCAAGCGCGGAGCGACAATCGCCGCAAGCTGTTCTGGGGGAGCGTCGTCTTCCTCCTTATGGTCGTCTATCCCTTCATCGATAAGGCGCTCGGGATTGGGCGGGTCGGGGCGCTGGAGGCGATCTTCGTCTTTGTCATCCTGGCGATGGGTCTGAACATCGTGACCGGCTACGCAGGGTTGCTCGACCTCGGCTACGCCGCGTTCTTCGCGATCGGGGCGTACAGTCAAGCGTTTCTCACTTCGCCCAGTAGCGTCCTCGTGCAAAAGGGCATCGTTCCTGGGTTCCTCCAGCATTTCTGGCCAGCGATGGCGATCTCTTGGGCAGTCGCGGCGGTATTCGGGGTTTTGCTCGGCGCGCCGACCTTGCGCCTGCGGGGTGATTACCTCGCGATCGTAACGCTCGGCTTCGGCGAGATTGTGCCCCGCTTCTTCGTCAACGCCTCCCACATCACGAACGGTCCGAACGGAATCAGCCAGATCGCGACCCCTCCGCCAGTCCCTCTCCCCGGGACCCATGCGCTCACCTTCACGGCGACCGACCAGCGGAACTGGTACTGGCTGATGCTCCTGGTCGGTTTGTTCTCGCTGCTCGTCATTAACCGACTCGCTGACTCGCGTCTCGGCCGATCGTGGATGGCGGTCCGCGAAGACGAGATCGCGGCGTCCAGCATGGGCATCAATCTTGTCAGCACCAAGCTCTGGGCCTTCGCTCTCGGCGCGTCATTCGCCGGGTTTGCCGGGGCGGTCTATGCTGGGTATCTTCAGGTCGTCTTTCCCGACCAGTTCGACTTTACGGTCTCGGTGATGGTGCTCTCGATGGTCATTCTCGGTGGTCTCGGGAACATCTATGGAGTCATCTTCGGTGGTCTTTTGATCCAGAGCTTCGACCGCATCTTTGCCGAGGAGATCAACCGTCCCCTCCACTGGCTGGGGGACACCCTGCGGATAGGTTTCCTCCAGAATCACGACGTTACGCAGGACCGGCTCCTGATCTTTGGCTTGGCGATTGTGTTGATGATGCTGCTCCGACCTGGTGGCCTCTTCCCCGATCCCCGGCGCAAGGCGGAGTTGGTGCCGGAGAGCGAGGACATCCGGGTCGCCGAGACGGAGCAGTTGTACGACGTGCGGCATGAGAACGAGCCGGCGCTGGGAGAGCGGGCGTGAGCGCTCCACCGCGCCGCACTGACGTTCCGACAGCGCCGGGAACGATGACCTCCACTCCCCAAGCCGCCGGAGCCTCAGCGTCTGACCAGCTTGGGCAATCAGCAGAGCGTGCGGAGGCGGTCCTCGTGGCGCGGGGCGTGACCAAGCGCTTCGGCGGGTTGGTCGCGGTGGACGACGTCGAGATGGCGATTCCGCGTGGCGCGATCGCCGGCTTGATCGGCCCGAACGGCGCGGGGAAGACCACGTTCTTCAATATGATCGCCGGCATCTACCAACCGACTGAAGGCGCGATCCTCTTCGAGGGCTCCCCGATCTTCGCGGCGGGCGGGGGCCGATTCCACAACTCCTCGCTGCGGCCCGACGAGGTGACGGCGCGGGGTATCGCCCGGACCTTCCAGAACATCCGGCTCTTCGCGAACATGACGGCGCTGGAGAACGTGCTGATCGGCATGCACTGTCGCCTGCATTCCAGCCCGCTCGGGGCGATCCTCCGTCTGCCCTCCGTCAAAAAGGAGGAGCGGGAGGCGCGGGCGCGGGGGCGCGATCTGCTCGCCTACGTCGGGCTGGCGGGCAAGGGGCCGGAGGTGGCGAAGAATCTTGCTTATGGCGATCAACGACGGTTGGAGATCGCGCGCGCCCTGGCGAGCGGGCCGCGCTTGCTCCTGCTCGATGAACCGACGGCCGGGATGAACCCGCAGGAGACGGCCCAACTGACGCGATTCATCGATCAGATGCGGCGGGATCTGGAACTAACGATCCTCCTGATCGAACACGACATGAAGGTCGTGATGGGCATCTCCGACCAGGTCGCCGTGCTCGACCACGGAATCAAGATCGCGGACGGGACGCCGGCCGAAGTGCAGCGCGATCCGCGGGTGATCGAGGCTTACCTGGGCGCCGGCGCCGCCGCGATCGTCGGGAAGCCGCCGCAGGGCGATGCCGCAATCGACGGCAGCGAAGCGAAGCTGGACGGCACGGAGCGCACCGGTACGCCGGCGATCTAAACCCGCGATTTATGGACGTGCGCGGACGATCGAATGTTGGGGGCTGAAGGCGTCACAATGGCGATGCTCGAGATTCGCGATCTCCATACCTACTATGGGCATATCCACGCCCTGAAGGGGATTTCCCTCGACGTCGAAGAGGGAGAGATCGTGACCCTGATCGGCTCGAATGGGGCGGGTAAGAGTACGACCCTGAAGACGATCTCCGGTTTGCTCCAGCCGCGAGAGGGCTCGGTGCGCCTCGGCAGCGAGACGATCAGCGGACGGCCGGCGCACCGGGTCGCGGCGATGGGCGTGGCGCAATCGCCGGAGGGACGGCGCGTCTTCCCGCGCATGTCGGTTCTGGAAAACCTGGAGATGGGCGCCTTCGTTCGCGGTAAGGCGGACCCGTCGGACCTGGCCCGCGTGTTCGACCTCTTTCCGCGGCTGAAGGAGCGAGCCAACCAGAAGGCGGGGACGATGTCCGGCGGCGAGCAGCAGATGCTGGCGATTGGCCGGGCGTTGATGGCGCGCCCGACGCTGCTGCTGCTCGACGAGCCGTCGATGGGGCTGGCGCCGATTCTGGTCGAGGCGATTTTTGGCGTGGTCAAGGACATCAACAAGCAGGGAACGACGGTGCTGCTGGTCGAGCAGAACGCGTTGATGGCGCTGGCCGTGGCACAACGCGGCTACGTGCTTCAGACCGGGCAGATCGTCCTCGCCGACAGTGCCGAGAAGCTGCGCCAGAACAAAATGGTGCGCAAGGCGTATCTCGGCGAAGAGTAGCCCCGAGAGATCGGGGCGACGCTCCTTCGCGCGGTGAGATTGTGGCATATGGTCTGCGGCGTTCCATGGCGCGGCGAGCCAACTGAAGGAGGGTATCGATGACGATGCAGCGGACCGAGGGCGAGGGCAAGGCGCCCGCGCACACGCATCCGGCGGAGACCCATACGCACGACCACTATCATGTCTCCCACCATCACAAGGGCGGCCGTGGCGACGATTTCGAGCACCGGGTCTCGTGGCATACGCACTCCCACAACCACGCCGTCCTGACCCACAGTCACGATTACGACCGGGAGGATGAGGAGCGGGATCACGCAAAGGAAGCCCACGTTCACGACCATTCGGACCCGGCCCACTCGCCAGGATAGGTAGCAGGCCGTCGAGAGGCGCGAGCTACGAAGGAGATGACGATGGTCGATGGTGAGGCGCCACGCGCTGAAATGGCGAGTGGCTGGGAGAAGGCGGCCGGCGGGTCGACTCCTCGGCCAGGGATTGACGTGGACGACCGGATCGCGGAGGCAATGACCGCCGGGGGATCAGCAGGCGTCTCCGGGCCGCGATCCGAGGACGAAGATTCCCGCCGTGCCGTCGTGACGAACCAGCACAGTTTCGAGGAGGAGGAGTTCGAGGTCGACACGGCGCAGAACTACCACGGTGTCGAGGATTCGGCATAGCGATCGTAAGGAGGCGATGCATCATGGCGATGGTCAAGGATCCCGTCTGCGGGATGGAGATCGACTCGAGCCAGGCCGCCGCCCAAACGACCTATCAGGGGCAGGCGTATTTCTTCTGCTCGGAGGATTGCCGGCGCACGTTCGAGGAGAACCCCGAGGAGTTCCTGAAGCAGGGGACGGCCGATTAGGGGTAAGGTCTCACGGCCGCGGCTTCCCACCGGCCTCAAAGCCGACGTTCGAGGCGACATCGCGCCGAGTGCCGTGACGGCCGGTCGATGGTCGATCCAGCGCGCGGTATGCTTGGGCGGATACGGGGCGAGGGCCCCAATCGTAATGGGCGATGTCGCGGATGACCGCGAGGTGAACGGCGAAGGGGATATCTGGGTTCTCCCTGAGCAGGTGAATGGCTTGGGACGCACCGGTCCTCGTGATCGCCATGAGCAGGCCGCAACGCGCGGCGCTCCACGTTTCTTGACAGCGACCGCTCACGCGGTCTTCTGGCAGTCGACGTTGACGTAGCCGGAGCGGAAGGGCTCGACGCGGCTCTCCTCCGGGTGGAAGCGGTGGCGCCAGATGCAGCCGTTGTCGTTGCCGAGGAGGTGGAGGGAGACGGAGGTGATCGCCGAGGTCGTCCGGACGCGGTGAATATCGTTCTCGGGGAGGAGCTCGTAGAAATCGCCGGGGGTGAGGGCGTGGCGCTCCGCCAACGCGAGCTCGGCGCGTGGCTCGGCGGTGCCATCGTCGCGACGGGTGAAGACCTCCTCGTCCTGCTCGCCGCGGTAGAGCCCGACCAGGCCCCAGGCGAGGTGGTCGTGGACGGGAGTCTGGGCGCCGGGGGGGACGACGAGCGCCGAGAGGGCGAGACCGCCGTCGCCGGCCCGATAGAGGAGCCAGGTGCCGATGCCCGAGCCCATGCCGCTGCCCTCGGCCGGTTCCTGGTACCGCGGCGGCAGCCAGGTTGGGTCGGCGAGAAGCTCGGCGAAGTGGGGACGGATCGCGGCGATGATGGCGCGGGGATCGGTCAGGTCATGACGGATGGCGTTGACCTGGTCGATGAAGCGGCGGAAACGCGGGGAATCGAGGACGTACTCGTCCGCGTTGGAGACACCATTTGCCTCGGTCATGGCCTACCTCAGGAGCGTTGTGCCCGGCGCGGACGTCGCGATTAGTCGTGAGCCATAGGGTACGCCTGGCGACGAAACGGCGCCACTGGCTTGGCGTGACGCGCACGGTCGCGGGGACGTGGCTGCGGCAGTGAAGCTGTTGATGCCATGATGAGCGGTCTGGTCAAGGGTGCGAGTAAAGCTATCGCCGGTCCCTCCACGCAGGCCGCGGCGGTTGAGAGCGTGGCGGTCAGTGATCCGAGCTGGAGGGCGTCAGATCACCACGACAATTGCCATTGCGACGGCAGTAAAGGCGGCGATGACCACCCCGAATGAGCAGGCGATGACCCGATCTTGACGGACCGTGGCCGCCGAGGCGATCCCGGCGATCGCGATCAGCGCCGCCGCGCCAAGAAACAGGACTCCGATGGAGAAGAGGGATGGGATCGCCAGGGCGAGCAGGATGCCGAATTCCCCGGCGAGCGCCATGAGGGCGGCGGGACTTCCGGGGAAGACCCACGCGGCCAGCAGGCCACAGGCGCACGCGGCTGTGCCGCTCACCTGAAAGATCGTAGCGACGGCATCGCCATCGCGTGGGAGCAACCAGACGAGCGCCCCCGCCGCCACGGAGCCGACGGTGGTCGAGACGCGGAAGGTCGATGCGCTCCCCGAGGCGACTGGTCGCATGGGATCTCCTCAGTTGGTCTGCCACTCCTTGATCCGCTCAGATGATGGTAGTGCATGTATGGAAGATCGTGGTGGTGCAGTCGGCACGGAGGGTTTGATTCGCCGCCTCGTCGACCACGGGTTTGGGGAGCTCGTGTGGAATCCTGGTGGAAGCGCCGGGAGAAAGCCCGAGTGGATCGGGTTGGCCGCTCTGCGATAATTCCACCCTTCATGATCGGGGAATGCATGCTGGGCGGAGGTGACGCCGTCGTCGCGGCGACTCGACATTCCGGCTATGCTGATCGCCTCTTGGTTGTTCAGCGGGCAACCCCCGAGGCGACGGTGGCTTGAGTGGAGCGAGAAGGAGCGTGCTTCGTGTCGGATACGTTGGCGACCCGGTTTGGCGTGCCTCATCTCAACCCGCCGTCGGTGGTCAAGCGGGCGCCGTGGCAGGATAGCGAAGAGATCCGGGTTAGCAACTGGTTGACCGGGTGGGACGGAGAGGAGACGATCGACGCCGGGTTGATCGGTGTGCCGTACTCCGGAGCCTCGATCAGCGCTTCTGGCGCCGCCGGCGGACCGGAAGCGGTCCGGCTCGCCTTCCGCTTCAACACGACCTACTCGCCCGACTTCGATACCGACATTCAGCGCCTCCGGGTGCGGGACCTCGGCGATGTCTCCGGTCACCTGACGGACGTGGGCGCGGCGCAGGGCAAGATCGAGGAGGCGGTCGGAGCGGCGCTGGCGCGGGCGCCGCGCTTCGTGCCGGTGATCGTCGGCGGCGATCACTCGATCACGGCGCCGTCGGTCCGCGGTTTCTGCGCCGCGAATCCGGGCAAGCGAGTCGGGGTCATCAATTTCGACGCCCACTACGATGTGCGCAACTTCGAGCACGGGCCGCATAACGGAACGCCGTTCCGGGCGATCCTCGAGGGCGGCCTGCCGGTTGCCGGCCAGAATCTGGTTGAGGTCGGCATCCACGGGTTCATGGGATCGTCCCGGTACCACCAGTGGACTCAGGAGCAGGGGATGACGATCATCTCCGCCCGTCAGGTGGAGCGACGCGGCATGGACGCCTGCGTCGCCGAGGCGCTGGCGATCGCCGGTGATGGGACCGATCTGATCTACGTCAGCGTCGACATCGACTGCCTCGCGTTCCCGTGGGCGACGGGCACCTCCGCATCGACAGCGGAGGGTCTGAGCGCCTGGCAACTACTTGAGGGCGTTTTCGCCTGCGGCCAGGATGCTAAGGTCGCCGCGCTCGATGTGGTCGAGATCGACCCCAGCCGGGACGTGAAGGACCTGACGGCGCGGACGGGGTGCTCGGTGATCCTGACCTTCTTGGCGGGGTTGTACCGGCGGTTGCACCAGGACAACGGGTACGCTTAGCGGAGAGGCCTGGGCACCCTCTCGGGCGGCGTCGTTGGAGCGGCACCGCTGGATCCTCGGGGTAGCGCGGGGTGACCGTTCCACCAAGGGCTGAGGTGAGGCCGATCAGACCATGACAGAGGACGCCTATTCGTGAACGAGCCTGACACGTTGCTGGGCGCGGGACGGGAGAACCTGGTGGACGATGCGGAGGCCGACGCCGTCACGGCCGGACGCGGCGAGGACGCGACGCGACCCTGGACGCTACGACCATTGCAGGAGGGTGAGCGGCCGCTGTTGCAGCGGCTGTTCGAGTTGTATTTGTACGATTTCAGTGAACTGGAGCACGCCGACCTCGATGAGGAGGGTTGGTTCGTCCCGAGTGCCCGTGACTGGTTGGCGCGCTACTGGAGTGAGCCGGGACGGCACGCGCTGCTTTTGCGCGTGGACGACAAGCCGGCGGGCCTGGCGCTGGTCGATGAGTCAAGCCCGATCGCGGCGAGCGGTGACCGGCGTTTCCTCGGCGCGTTCTTCGTGGCGCGGGCGTACCGGCGGCGAGGGTTTGGTCGCGAGGCGGCGTGTGCGCTGTTCAATCGCTTCCCAGGGCGCTGGCAGGTGTTGCAGATCCGCCAGAATACGGCGGCCCAGGAATTCTGGCGCCGTGTGATCGGCGACTATACCGGCGGGCGCTTTGAGGAGCGATGGGTGAGCGAGCGGGATCTGGTTCAGGAATTCGACACCCGCGAGCGGGCGGCGCCGTGAGCGAAAGCGGCAAGCTCGATGGCAAGGTCGCCATCGTCACCGGCGCGGGGAGCGGTGTTGGCCGGGCGACCGCCCTCGCTTTGGCGCGTGCGGGGATGACGGTGGTGCTCGTTGGGCGGGGCGAACCCGCGTTGGCCGAGACCGCACGTCTCGTCGCGGGTCTTGGTGGCAGAGCCGTGGTCGAACCGGCGGACGTGGCGGACGAGACAGCGATGGCGGCGGTGGTCGGGCGGGCGATTGATACCCAGGGTGGCGTTGACGTACTGGTCGCCGCGGCCGGCGTGGGGTTGTATGGGCCGGTGGAGGAGTACGCGCTGGCCGACTGGGAGGCGACGCTGGCCACGAACTTGACGGGCGTGTTTCTCTGTAGCCGCGCCGTGCTGAAACCGATGCGGGAGCGGGGTGGCGGCGCGATCATCGCGATCGTCTCCGGTGCGGGCAAGCAGGGCTACCCGCGGCTGGCCGCCTACGCCGCCTCGAAGTTCGGAGTGATGGGGTTCATGCAATCGCTGGCGGCGGAGGTCGGTGACGACGGTATCAAGGTCAGCACCATCCTCCCCGGCTCGATCCTGACCGATTTCGCCGGTCGGGCGGTCAGCGAGAAGGCGGCGGCGATGACGCGCGACGCGAGCAAGAAGTACCTGGCGCCGGAGGACGTGGCAGAGGCGGTCGTGTTCCTGCTGCGACAGCCGCGGCGGGCCTGGACGCAGGAGCTGAATCTCTGGCCGTTTTGACGGAGAGGACTGAGGGCTCAGGACTCAGGACTCAGGACCCAGCGATCGTTATCTGGCGTCCGCGGTCGAGGTGATGTTGATGTGGCCCGTGAGGTGGCTGCCAACGAGGTCGTGATGGGTACGGAACACGACGTTGCAAGGAAATGTACCCGGTGGGTCGAGTTCACGGAATCCAATGAAAACCGGATGATGCCCTTCGGTAGCCATGGGATGCAGACCCCGGCATGGGGTGGTCAGGCGGCTCGTGCGGGGGCTATTGATCTGGTTCGCCGATCCACTCGCGGCTTTGGACGACGGGGAGCTGGAGCGCGCGCTCGCGGTCGAGGTCGAGGTTGCCGATGTGGAGCGAGATGGGGGATTGGACCCATTTATAGATCGAGCCGAGGAAGAGGCGGGCGAACTTCTCGACGTAGCCATCGAGCCGGTCGGTGGGGATTTCCGGAAACATCGTCGCCAGGACGCAACCCATTTCGCTGGGAACCAGCTTCTCGGCGGCGAAGAGATGAAAACAGGCGTCGAGGATCGGGAAGGGCATCAGCTCGTCTTCGCCGACCTGGTCCGGGGCGAGCTCGGGCCCGGCGGGGCGACCGAGGACGAGGTCAATGCCCTGGGAGCCGGTCTGCTCGCGGAGATGGTCGAGGAGGGCCATGACGACCGTCTTCGGGACGTTGGCGAGGACGCCGAGCGCACCCATCAGATCGCCACCGACGGTGGTGTAGCCGACCGCCTTCTCGCTCATGTTGCCGGTCTGGAGGAAGAGGCCGCCGGAGGAGTTTGACCAGTTCCACATCCGTTGGGCGCGCACCCGGGCCTGGATGTTCTGCTCGGTCAGCGGCGTGACCTCGGTCTCTGGACCGAGCATCTGGCGAACACTGACCAGCTCCCGCTCGAACGCCTCGTCGATCGAAACGACTTCCAGCGGTACGCCAAGCTCGGCGCAGATCGTTTCGGCGCCGCGACGGGTGCCGGTGGATGAAAAGCGGGAGGGCATGTAGAAGGCGCGGAGGAGCGAGCCGGGATTCCGCGGGCGCGCCCGGCTGGCGTAGCGATGGGCGACGAGGAGCGTCAGCAAGGAGTCGCGGCCACCGGAGAGGGCAACGCCGATCAGGCGGAACACGCTGTTCTTCTCGAAGTAGTCGCCGACCCCGAGGGCGAGGGCGTCGAGGATCTCCTCGCAGAACTCGGCGCGCGGCGAGCGTGGAGGGATGGGCTCCGGCAGAAAGAAGCTGCGGTGGGCGGGGACGGGGTAGGTCAGGCCGCGCCGCGTCTCCGCGGTCGCGAACGCGGTTGCGGGAATCTCGACGATCGGGACGGGGGGATGGGCGGCGGCGTGGGCTTCCTGATCGAGTCGAAAGGTGGTGTTTTCGGCGCGGAGCCGGGAGGTGCGGTCGAGGTCGATCGTGGCCGTAGCGAACCCTTCGCGAAATCGCGTCGCCTCCAGCATCCACTTGCCGTTCTGATTGACATAGCCGCCGCCATCGAAGATGAGGCCGTCGTTGGCGCCGACGACGTTGGTGTAGGCGATGGCGCACTGGTGGTCGGCGGCTCGGGTGGCGATCAGCTCGCGTCGGGTTTGGACGACGCCAAGCCGGAAGGGCGAGGCGGAGAGGTTGAACACCAACTCGGCTCCGGCGTAAGCGCGGCGGCGCATCGGCCCCTCGGGGCTCCAGAGGTCTTCGCAGACCTCGGTCGCGAAGAGACCGGCGTCGAAGCGGTAGAGAAGGTCGCCGAAGGGAACGCCGTTGACGTCGTCCCGCTCGTAGGGGACGCCGCGGGAGAAGGTGCGGCCCTCGTAGAAGATGTTGTAGGTCGGCAGCTTCTCCTTGGGCACGAGACCCCAGACCCGGCCGGCGGCAATCGTGGCGGCGCAGTTGTAGCGGAGACCCCGGTGGGCGACGGAGACGCCGGCGACGAACGCGGTCGGGAGGGCGGCCGTGCACTCCGCGAAGCGGCGCAGCTCTGGCCACTGACGCTCGACGAATCCCTGCCACTGGATCAAGTCTTCGACGGGATAGCCACTGACGAGCTGCTCTTGAAAGAGGCCGATGGTGACTCCGTCCGCGGCCATCGCCGCGGCGATGGGCAGGGCGCGATCGACGTTGGCGTGAAAGGCGCCGACGGTGGTGTTGACGCTGGCCAACCCGATCTTGACGAGACGCATCCTGAGCTCCTGAACGAGCGATTCCGTGTGGATCTACCCGCGGCGCGCGGCCCGCTCGCACCCCGGCGATGGAGCGGTCGCCACCGGCTGGACGACGGCGAGACTCCCCGGACGCCGCCTGGCCGCCGCAGTGTCAGTATAGGGGTAGACGATTCACCACAGGCGACGGTGATGTGCCATTCGTGAGTCTAGCGCTCTGCCGGCGCGGCGGCAGGCGGCGCTGTCCGCGGCTCCGCTCGCGCGCCCGCTGACGGCGTTCGCCCGGTGGCCCGACCGATCGCGAGGAGGGTCAGGAGGAGGGCCGGCCCGGTCATGAGCGGGACGGCGACGTTCTGGACGGCGTAGAAGTCGGCGCCCCACCATTCCCAGCCCCAGATAAAGAGGGCGTAACCCGCCAGACCGCCGGCGGTCCAGGCGATCGTTCGCCAGGCGGGCCAGCCCCAGGGGATGAGCGCGGCGAGCGCGACGGGCCAGATGAGGTACCAGACGCGGAAATTCCAGGTGGCAACCAGGAGAAAGACGAAGAGCGTCTCGAACGCGGCCCGTGGCAAGCGCTCCGGACGGCGCCAGAGCACGAGCATCTGCCAGACGAGGACGGCGAGCAGGAGCGAGTAGCCAATCGCTCGGGCCCACTGCTTGATCTCGATCACGGGGTAATCGGTCCGGAGCAGGCCGATCGCCATCGCCGCCGGCGAGGTCAAGAAAATGTCGCCTTGGGCAGCGATGCTCTCAAGGACGGCGCCGAGGTCGTAGAAGGGGAAGAAGGCGACGGCAATGGCGAGAAGCGAGAATCCCACGCTGGCGAGGGCGACGCGGCCGCGTTCAGCCCAGGTGTCAGTCCGGCGCCAGAGGGCGATGGCGGCGAGCGGGAGGAGGAGCATGGTCACGTATTTGATCAGAGTGGCGACGATGAGCAGCGGGATCACCCACCCATCGCGGCGTCGGGCCCAGGCGAGGAGCGCGGCGAGGAGTGGAACCACCATCACGATGTCGTTGTGCCCGTTGCCGATTCCCTCCCAGAGGACGAGCGGGTTCCAGAGGTAGAAGAGCGCGCCAGTGGCCGCGGCATCGGGATCGATGACGGCCAGGGTGCGGACGATGAGCCACCCGCCGAGCAGCAGGGCCACGATTGCCAGCAGCTTGAAGCCGGCGAGCGCGGGGCCGAGGCGATCGCCGGCAAGGGCGGTCACCGGCGCGGCGACCAAATTCCAGAGTGGGCCATAGGGGGAGACGTGGGTGCCCCACTCCTGCGAGGCGAAACGCATCAGGGGGTCATCGGCGAAGTTGACGGGGCGTGCGGTCAGGGGGTTGACGCCGTAGGTGGTCAAGAGGCGGGAGCGGACGGCGTAGATGAACAGATCGATGGCGTTGACCGGATACATCCACCCCATCGCCACGGCGAGCGCCGTACCGCACGCAAAGATCGCGGGAAGGGCGCGCGGCGGCGTCAGGCGCCGGCTCTCACGGAGGGCGAGGATGTAGAGCGCGAACATGAGGGTCAAGCCGGCGACGTAACCGGCGAACTCCGTAACGCCGTACTGGGCGAGCTTGCCAATGTCGACGAGGCGGTCGCTGTTGCCGCGCAGGGGATAGCGGTGGGCGAACCCCAGCGCTGGAATCAGCATTCCCAACCCGTAGAGCCACAACCGCCAGGCGCTCCGCGTACGCACCGGGGCGCGGTCAGGCGGGAATCCGGCGCTGCGGGAGGAAGGAGACGCACTGGGGTTCATCGCGGGCGAAGGGTAGCATACCGCTGAGCTGGAAAGGACCAGGTGACGCCGGTTCTCGTCGTTCCCCGGTACCTACTGGGAGGCGACGTCTCGCAACGTCGATCCGTCGCCGACCGAGAGGCGTCCGACACTGAGGCAGGTGGTTGCCGGGGGGACGTTGGCATCGTGGTTGCAGACGATTAACGGTGCGGGTCCGCCGCATGGTACGCTGTCTCGTCCGCCGTGTCCCGCTGGGGACGCGGCGTGTTGTGTTTGCGCGTGGCACGATGCGCGTCTCCTGTCGCGCTCGGAGGAGTGTCCGGCCGATGGTCACGATGTCCAGCCCCCGCACTGTTGCGCTGCCGGGGCGGATCAGTCGGCTCAGCGAGCTCGCCGACAACTTGTGGTGGAGCTGGGACACGACGGCGGAAGCGCTGTTTCGCCAACTCGACCCTGAATTGTGGGAGGTGCTGGACCGGAACCCGGTTCCCCTCCTGCGGCGGGTAGCACGCGAGCGGCTCGACGCGGTGGCGAACGACCGCGAGTACCTGCGGCGATTCGACGAGACGATGGCCCGGTTCGACGCGATGCGCGACGCCGATCCGGCGTCAACCTGGATTGGGCGGCACGCGCCGGGTTTGGTGGACTGCACGGTCGCCTACTTCTCCGCAGAGTTCGGATTGCATCCGGCGCTGCCGATCTATTCAGGTGGCCTGGGCGTCCTGGCGGGTGACCATGCCAAGGCCGCCAGTGATCTCGGGTTGCCGCTGTTCGGCATGTCGTTGCTCTACCGTCAAGGCTATCTCCGTCAGCGGCTGACGCCCGACGGCTGGCAGCAGGACGTCACGGCCGATTTGGAGCCCTGGGAGGAGCCGACGACTCAGGTGACCAAGGCCGACGGCTCGCCGTGCCTGGTCGAGGTTGTCTTCGACCAACCGGACTCCCCGGTGCGGCTGGGGATCTGGTGCGTCCAGGTTGGGCGGGTGCCGATCTTTCTCCTGGATGCCGATATCGAGGGGAACCCTGACTGGACGCGGCAGATCTCATCGCGTCTCTATGGCGGCGATCAGGAGCACCGGTTGCGGCAGGAGATCATTCTCGGTATCGGCGGCGTGCGGGCGCTGCGAGCGATGGGACTGGAGCCAGCCTACTGGCATGCCAACGAGGGGCACGCGGCGTTCCACTTGCTGGAGCGAATCCGGGAGATCGTCGAGGACGGTCGGTCGTTTGCCGAGGCGGTCGACCACGTCTGCGCGACGACGGTCTTTACCAGTCACACGCCGGTCCCGGCCGGGCACGACGTGTTCGGGCCGGCCCTGATGGATCGGTATTTCGGTCATTACTGGCCGCGACTCGGAATCGATCGCGAGACGTTCCTCGCCCTTGGTCAGCACGACGCGAGCGGGGACGGATTCAATCTGACCGCCTTGTCGATGCGGTTGGCGGGGCACAGGAACGGGGTCAGCGAACGTCACGGCGAGATCACGCGGGGGATGTGGCACGATCTCTGGCCCCAGGCGGAGCCGGCGCTGGTGCCGATTACGTCGGTGACCAACGGCGTGCATCTGCCGACGTGGATCTCGCCACGCGTGCAACGCCTGCTCGATCAGTATCTCCCCGCCGATTGGCGAGAACGGCAGAACGAGCCAGAGGTCTGGGAACCGGTGCGAACGATCCCCGATGAGGAGTTCTGGGCGGTCCACCTGGAGGCCAAGCGGGATTTGATCGCTTACCTCCGCGAACGGCTGCGTCGCCGCTGGGCCGAGGGAGGACTCGACGCGGGGCAAGTCGTCGCGGCGGGACCGTTCCTGGAGCCGGACGCGCTGACGATCGGCTTCGCCCGCCGCTTCGCGACCTATAAGCGGGCGACCCTCCTCTTCCACGACCTCGACCGTCTGATCCGGATCTTGAACGACCCGGACCGTCCGGTGCAGATCGTCTTCGCGGGGAAGGCGCATCCCGCCGACGAGGGTGGCAAGCGATTGATCCAGGAAGTCTACGGGCGAGCGCACGATCCGCGCCTGAACGGCAGAGTGGCCTTCGTCGAGGACTACGATATGGGTGTCGCCTCCTGGCTGGTCTCCGGTGTGGACATCTGGTTGAACAACCCGCGGGCGCCACTGGAGGCGAGTGGGACGAGCGGCATGAAAGCGGCGGCGAATGGAGCGGCGAACCTGAGCATTCTCGATGGGTGGTGGATTGAAGGCTGGGAGCCGGATAACAGCAATGGCTGGGGGATCGCGACGGCGCCGTTCGAGGAGGGATCGCAGGACGCAGCCGAAGCGGATGCGATCTACGATCTCCTCGAACGCGACGTCGTGCCGCGCTATTACGACCGGGGGCCAGATGGCGTCCCCGTCGCCTGGGCGCGGACCGGCAAGGAGGCGATCCGCACCGTTGCGCCACGCTTTTCCGCGCAGCGGATGGTGATCGACTACGTCCACCGGCTCTACCTGCCGGCGTCGCGAGGAGAGGGGAGCGCGGAGGCGTAGACGGACGGGACGGGATTGGCGGTCGCGCTGCCCGCCCGGCGCGACGGGATTGGCTGTTGCGGTCCCCGCCCTGCGCGACGCGGCCATCGGTCCCGCCGTTCGCCTTCTTCCCTTTTATGACCGTCTTACGGTGAGAGGCGCGACTGCGAGTCAGGCGGTCGGGATTTTTGCGCGCGCTTTGCACTTTCGTGGCCCTGGAGCTGAGCCCCAGGCTGGTTATTCGTGTCCATTTGCATAATTATCAATGAGGGCGAAGGTGGCGGCGGGCTGTTCGATTTGGGGTAAATGTCCAGCATCCTTGATGATCTCGAAGCGGGCGTTCCGGAACGCGTTGGCGTAGGCGGCTCCGTAAGCCGGGGTGACAATGCGGTCGCTGTCGCCCCAGATGGCGAGGGTGGGGATCTGGATCCGGCCGAGGCGGCGTAAGAGCTTGGGGTCGTGCATGTATGGGTCGCCGGCGACGACGCGCATCGTGGCCATGTTGGCCTGCTGGCGAGCGGCCCGGTCGGCGGGAACCGTGACCGGGTCGGTGTAGAAACGGTCGGCGTCGTGGAAGGAGTACTTGGCGACGCCGCGCGCGTCGAGGGCGAAGAAGTCGCGGATAGGTTCACCGTCGATGTCGACGCCGACCGCGTCGATTAGGATGAGACCGGTGATGCGACCGGCGCCGTCGCGGAGTGCCATTTCGGAGCCGATCCAGCCGCCGAGGGAGGAACCGACGACGAGGACGTCGTGGAGGTCGTTGTCTTCGAGGTAGTGCAGGTAGGCCAGGGCGAAGTCGTCGATGCCGGAGAACCAGTCGGGGCGAGCGGTGCCGTCCCAGCCGGGGTGGGTTGGGGCGATGGTGTGCATGCTTTCGGCGAGGTGGTCCGCGATGCCGGCGACGGTGAAGGGACCGCCGCCACCGTGCAGGATCAGGGTGGGGCGCCCGGTGCCGGCTTCGGTCATCGTGATTTGCAGGTCGGGGCGAAGGGTAACGGTCTGCGTCGTGGGGGTCGTCATGCGTGGGTTCCTTTCAAACTGGTCTTGGTTGTGAGCGACGCGACGGTGTTCCGTATCCGGAGGAGGATGCCGCAGGAGACTGCGGCGAGGCCTAGCAGCGTCATGGTGATCAGCGCCGATACGTGCACGGCGTCCGAGAGGCCGACCGTGCTGGCGGGGTAGGCAGCGAGGATGGTACCGAGGATCGCCGTGCCGAGAGCGGCTCCGATCTGACGGAGGGCGTTGTTGGCGGCACCGGCCATGCCGGCAAAGGGACCGGCAACGGCGGAGATGGCGACCGCGGACGCGATGCTCATCACTAGCCCGCAGCCGAACCCCGTCATCGCCAGCCGCCATCCGATATCGAGCAGGGACGAGGAGGCGGTGACGCCGCTGAGACAGGCAAGCCCGACGGCGCCGATGACAAGTCCCGCGAGCAGGGGAACTCGAGGCGCGAACCGGCGTTGCATGCGGGAGGCAAAAGGGCCGGCCTTCGCTTGGCCCACCGACAGCGCGACGAGGACCCTGCCGCCGGGCAGCACGATGCCCAGTGCGCTGAGGAGAGCGCCGCGCACGGTGCAGCTGAGGCCAATCGCGGCGATGCGCCGTCTCCCGTACAGGTCGCCGAGCGTCCCGGTCGCCAGGACAATGCTGGCCAGCGCCAACGCGAACGCGCCCGATGCCCACTCCAGGTCCGCCGTGGTCGCGCCAGTCGCCGCCGCGATCTGTCCCGGCGCCCCGTTGACGGCCGAGAACGGCAGATAGCTGACGAACATAGCCGCGCAGGCCACGCTCAACGCTTCCCGTCCGGCGGAACGACTCGGCCGCGCGACGGTCGTCTCAATTGCGCTTTGTGTCATGGCGTCCTCCTTCATGACGCCATGGTATATCAATATGTTTATATACGCAAGTTTAGTCAACGAGTATACTGCCGGTATGGCCACCGACATAGAAACATTGGGGCGAGCCGTCAAGCAGGTCCAAGACCGGCATCACCGGGCGCTCGACGCCCGGCTTGCCACGGTGGGGACGACGCTTGCCCAATGGGACGCCCTGCGGGCGATCGGTCGAACCCCCGGTGCCTCTGCCCACGCGCTGGCCGGCGCGACATTCCAAAGCGATCAGGCGTTTGGAACGCTCGCCGACCGGCTAGCCGCCCAGGGCCTGATCGAGCGCCGACCGGGCCGAGGGCGGCGGATCGACCATCACCTGACTCCCACCGGCGAACGAACCCTCGCGGCCGGACACCCGATCGCCAACGATGTCCTCGGGGCCTCGTTCGCGAACCTCTCCGAGCAGGAACGCTCCACACTGCTCGACCTCCTCGTCCGCATCATGGGCAACGATCTCAGCTAACCGAGCCCGAGCGCCTCCCCATCCGGAGCAACAGCTCACCGGAAGGCGGGCGCCCCCCGTTGGAGCTTCCCCTCACGCACGAAGCGAGGCGGGAACCTCGCTCCGATACCGTTTGTGCGCCGTTGACCGGTTGAGATCGCTCCTGTTTCTATGACAGTCTCCGCGCAACCTCGAGCTGTCCAGCTTCACAAACGAAGGGGCTATATACGTTCTGATCGTGCGTCCACGGCGTCCTGTCGGAGAGACCTCCTGGAACCCGAGCGGCAGTCGGCCACGCCGAAGAAACCCCGTGGGTCGAGCCGTCTCTCGGCCTGGGCCATGACGGCGTCGCCGGGGACGCCGTGGACCCGGGCGTAGGTGGCGTGGACGATCTTCCGACGGGTGCCGGGCGATCGCCGCTCCAGATCGTCGGCCCCCGATCGATCGAGATGCTGGCCGCGACAGGGTGGCGAGCAGAGCTAACGCACAGGCGCCCATACATTGTGAGTGCGAAGCCGCTGGTCTTCTCTCTTTTTTTAACTCACGGTGAGAGCCGCTCGATGCGCCAAGTGTTATCCGGCTGGCGCGCATAGCGCAGCCGGTCGTGGAGGCGGCTGAGGCGGCCCTGCCAGAACTCAATCGAGCTTGGCGCGACACGGTAGCCACCCCAGAACGAGGGCAGGGGCACGTCGCCGTCGACGTGGGCGGCCTGAAGGCGCGCAAACTCGGCTTCGAGGACGGAGCGGTCGGGGATCACTTCACTCTGGCGGGAGAGTGAGGCACCAAGGCGGCTGCCAAGCGGCCGGCTGTCGAAGTACCGTTGTGACTCCTCCCGCGAAACCATGTTCACCGTGCCGGAAACGCGCACCTGTCGCTCAAGCGCCGCCCAGTAAAAGGTGAGCGCGGCCCGTGGGTTGTCGGTCAGCTCCCGACCCTTCTGGCTATCGTAGTTGGTATAGAAGACGAACCCGCGCTCGTCGAAGCCCTTGAGCAGGACGATGCGGGCTGAGGGGACCCCTTCCCGGCTGGCGGAGGCAACGGTCATAGCGTTCGGTTCTGGCAGACCCGCTTCCTGCGCCTCGGTAAACCAGATGCCAAACTGGCGGATCGGATCGGGGTCGATGTGCTCCTCGGTCAATCCCGCCCGCGCGTACTCCATCCGAAGATCGGCCACCGACATCGCGTACCCCTTATCCTCCGCCTGGCAGCGCGCCAGCGCCTCGATGCCACCGAGTCTAGCACCGGCCGGGACGTGCGGCGTTGTTTGGCAGTGCCCCACCAGCACCGAGCCCCAGTTCCCAGCCGCCGAGGCGCGGTTGTCGGCTTATGGCATGGTTTGCAGCCCCTCCCGGCGGAGGAGGAAAAGGAACGTGGGATTGCCGTCGAGCCAGGAAGAATATTCGACTTGGCCGAGGATGGTGTAGCCGGGACGAGGCCCCGTCGAGACGATATAGCTTGAGTCGGTGGCCGGCCCAAAGAGACTCGTCCACCAGGGACCATCTCGCGTCTGCGGCTGGATGCCATTTGCCCGGGAGTATTCCCACAGATAGTAGCCGTCCCAGGACGCGCCGCCATCGAGTTGGGTCAACGGGACGCCGATCTCGGTCGCGGCGTAGTCGAGACTCCAGGTTGCGCCCTGGAGGACGAGAAAGTCGCGTGTGCCGAAGACCGCGAGAGCGGCGAAGGCGGCGACGACGATCCAGGCAGCGGGGAGGGCGAGGCGGACATTACGGAGCGCCCAGAGACCGAGGCAGAGAGCGAACGGGAGCAACGGCAGGAGATAGCGGTCGACGGAGATGATCCAGTTGCGGAAATGGAACGACGGCGGGAGGACGCCGAGAACCTGCCAGAGGGCGATCGAGAGCAGGATCCCAGCGCCGGCGCGGGTCGTGTCTGGCCGGCGCGGGGCGGGGATGCGCCGACAGAGGGCGAGAACGAAGAGGAGCGAGGAGAGGGTGCAGACGGCCGTTACCCACCCGAGGAACCCCCATCCCACGAGCCAAGGCCGGCCACCGTGGAGGTCGCTTGGTCCAAGACCGGTTGGACCGAGGTATTGCGGGATGTAGGGCATGCGCGGCATCGGCGGGATATCGTGACCGTAGGCGGCAAAGACCGCCAAGCCGATCAGGAGCATGGCGGCCCAGGCGGCGACGATCGTCCACCCGAGCGCCGACCGGATGTGGCTCACCTTGGCGAGGGCGACGAGCGCCGCCGCGAAGAGCGGGAGGGTGAAGAGCCCGAGATACATCGCCTCGATAAAGGTGAGGCGCTGAAACAATAGCCAGCTTTGACCCCAGCCCGCCTCACGCATCGATCGCGTGAACGACTGCTGTTGTTCGGGAACGCCCTGGACCAGAATCAACCAGCAGTAGTAGGCGACAACAGCCGCCACCGGCACGGCGACGATGCGAACGACGAGCGCGGCGCTGGGAAGGTCGAGACGCAGGCGGCGACCAAGGATGAGGGCGAGAACGACCGCAAGTGGGATGAGCGCGCCCTGTTGGCGAACCAGGAACGCGCACGCCGCCACGATCGAGCCAGCGAGGAGAGCGAGGTTATCGGGCCTCCGGCGCGGGCCGGGGCGGAGACCGCGGAGATAGCCGAGACTGGCGATAACGAGCAGGGCCGTGAATTGAGGATCGGTCATGAAGCTGAAGGCGAGGACAAAGGCGAGCGGGTTGAAGAGATAGGCCGCGGTGCCGAGCGCGCTCCGGGTGCGATCGACCCCGAGCTCGCGGCACAGCCCGTAGCAGGCCCAGCCGCTTGCCAAGGCGAGCGTGACCGTCGATAGGCGGAGGGCGCCGAAGGTGTCGCCGAAGAGGAAGGCGAAGAGCGCGCCCCAGAAGACTTGGAAGACGAGGGTGACGACGGAGAGGTCGAGGATTTGCAGCCTGCCCTCGTGGAGAAGGATTTCGACCGAGCGGGCATAGACCCAGTCATCCCCGACGGGCGCGGGGGTCATCGTCGGGACGATCAGCGCGGAGAGGACGAAGAGACTGAGCACGGCGACGATCAGGCGATGCTCGAGCAAGAACGCGGCCGTATCGGTTCCCCAGGGGGTCGGAGCCGGCTCTGCCGGTACCGTGATACGCGTGGGTGAGCGGGGAGATCGCCGGCCCACCGGCCGCGGCCGGCTGCGTTCCTTTTTACTCGGTTGTTCGCGAGCGGGAGCCGGGAGACGCTCGTCGGAGGTGGTCGACATCAGGCGTCCCTGCCGCCGGTCGGGCGCCGCCGTGCGGCGGGTGCCTACGGACCGGCCTTGACGGCCAGCACGACGTTGTGGGCGCAGAGGCGTCTGAGACCGGGTGTTGCCTCGATCAGTCGCTCAGCGGCGGCGGCGATGCCAAGCAGGGGCCGGGGTGTGAAATCTGGCACCAAGCCGAGCTGCTCGGTCAAAACGGGCAGCGCCCCCCCAGCTGTGAGTCCGCTCAAAATCTCCTCTTCCGGCACCAAACGCTCGGCGCCGGTGTCCTGCGGGACGCGCCGCATCAAGAGTGGCCAGTAGGGATTGCGCGGGTTGTGATCCCAGACGAGGACGTGGCCGCCGGGTCGCGTGACCCGGGCCATCTCGATCAAGGTTTGGCGAACCGCGGTCGGATCGGCGACGTGGTGCATCACGGCGACACAGTAGGTCAGGGCGAAGCTGTCGTCGGCGAAGGGAAGGGCGGTGCCGCTGCCGGCGATCGCGCCCACGTCGGGTCGCCGCCGGCGAAGCTGGCGAAGCATGCCCCGCGAGGGATCGAGACCGGTGACATCGTAGCCGGCGGCGGCGATGCGCTGCGCCAAGAGTCCAGTGCCGCAGCCGAGATCGAGCACGGGACCGGGCTGGGTGTGGCGCTGGATGAAGGCGAGACGCTTCGCGAGGTAGTGCTCGACGACGTGAGCCGGCAGGCTGGCGTCATATTCTTCGGCGACGGTGTCGAAGTCGGTTTGGGCTCCGAGGGTCACAGTGCTGGGCGCGGTACGGTCGAGCGCGGCGCCGCTCACGTCGCTTCTCCTTCTGGCGTGGAGATGCGGACGCCCGGGCGAGGTTGGGCGGGCCGCGCGGCGCGACCGATGGTGGCGAGCCGGAAGCGGATGATAAACGCGATCATCTGCAAACCGAGGACAACCGCCTTGCGGAGATCGCCGGTGACTGAGGAGACACCGACGCGGGGAAGGTAATTCACTGGGACCTCGACGATGCGGGCGCCAGAGACGATGGTCAGCAGCATCAGCTCCGGTCCGAAGTGACTCCCCCCGACGGTAAAATTCGGGGCGAGTCGCTGGGCCGTCGAGCGGTGGAGGAGCCGGTAGGTGCAGCCGACGTCACTGAGGTGGCTGGTGTTGAAGAGGGCCTCGACGAGCTTGGCGACGCCCCAGTTCCCCCACTTCAGGAAGGCACCCATGTTCGCGCCGCGCCAAATCAACTCGCGCGTCGTCCGGGTGCCGAACACGGCGTCGAAATCGTCGCTGTAGACCAGAAGCTTAAGGACATCGCGCGGGAGGAACGTCCCGTCGGGCTCGGCGAGAACGAGGAGGTCGCCGGTCGCCTCTGCAAGACCGCGCTGTGTCGCGTGACCATACCCCTGTTTGGTCTCAAAGACCTGGCGGGCCGTGGTCTGGGCCACTTCCTCCGTTGTGCCGTCCTGCGCGTTGTTGTTGACGACCAGAATCTCGTCGACGACACCGGTCTTCTCGAATCCGATGATGACCTCACGAATGGAGTCTCGTTCGGCATAGGTCATCAGAATGACAGAGACCGTCCGCCCGTTCCACATGCCGTCGTCCCCCGATCCCGGCCACCCCACGGCGGCACCCGGCTCGCGGCGCATAATACATGCCCGTGTCGAATAGCGTCAGCCTCGCGCCGCCATCACGCCAAGACGACGGGATCAGTTCACCTGTCGCACAGCGGGCGTATCTGGTTGTTGCGTTCTTGTGAACGTTGGTCGCGAAGATCATGAGGGCTCCCTCGCGCGCAGGCCAGGCAACACCTCGCGGGCGATCCGCTCGAGGGTCGGCTGTTGGTCCGGCCGTGGCTCGTCAAGGATGAACTCCGTAACTCCCGCCTCGTGGTAGCGATCGACAAAGTCGACGAACGCCTCCGGAGCGTCCCAGGGATCGAGGGCGTGAACCCACGGCGCCCAGACAAACGCCCGGCGGAGGCTGGCCGGATCTCGCCCGAGCGCGCGGCATCGTTCATCGAGGAAGCGATTGCGGGTTGCCATCTCCTCGGGGCGAAGACCGAACGAGGCCACCCACGTATCGGCGTGGCGGGCGACGATCTCCAGCATTCGCGGTCCTTGCCCGGCCAACATCAACGGTGGCCGGGGCTGCTGGACCGAGACTGGCCGAACCGTTGCGTTCTCGACCTGGTAGTAGCGTCCCGAGTAGCTCACTGGGCCAGCCGCCGGGGAGAGGAGCCGGTTAAGCACTTCGACCGCCTCCTGGAAACGGGTGACGCGCTCTGCCGGAGGGGGAAAGGGGATCCCGAACATCGGATGCTCCGCCTCCCACCAACCCGCGCCGAGACCAAGCTCGAGTCGACCCCCGCTGACGTGGTCGACCGTGATTGCCTCCTTGGCGAGGAGGGCGGGATGCCGGAATGAGTTGCACGTGACGACGGCGCCAAGGCGAACGCGCCGCGTGCGAGCCGCTAAGGCGGCGAGCAGTGTCCAGGCCTCGAACAACGGCTCACCGCGCTGGCCGATGAAGTGGTCGCAGACCCAGACGCTGTCGAACCCGAGCGCCTCGTAGGCCCGCCAGCGATCGAGCAGTCCCGACCAGGGCGGGTGTTGCATGGTCAACATGCCAAAGCGAAGGACCGACGCGGTCATTTGTACCTCCGAAACCTGGAGCCCGTCATCACCGCGCCAGCGCGAACGCGCCCAAGCTCCGCTCGGGGTTGTACGTCGCGGTCGTGGCGGACGCAAGCGATTCGCGTCCCGCCGGTGATCGCGGCCGATGACCGGGACGTGGAAGCGTGCCCGGCCCAGGTCGCGGTGAAGGATTGCGCGATTCGTTATGATTCCGCGGCCATGACGACACCGCCTTTGCCTGCCGCCCCGCCGTTCCCGAGCGTGCTGGTTGCCAACCGGGGCGAGATCGCGGTGCGGGTGATCCGAGCGTGTCACGAGCTGGGGATTGCCGCCGTCGCGGTCTACGGCGAGGGAGAGGAGAACGCTGTCCACGTCCGGGCCGCGGATGATGCCTACCGTATCCCGGCGGGGATTGGTTTGGCGTACCTCGATATCGAAGCGATGATCGCGGTTGCGCACCGGGCGGAGGCGGCGGCGATCCATCCAGGCTACGGGTTCCTGGCTGAAAACGCGGCGATCGCAGAGGCTTGTCAGGCGGCGGGGCTGGTTTTCGTTGGACCACCGGCGGCCGCTATCCGGGCGATGGGGAATAAGGTCGAGGCGCGGCGGGTCGCGGCCGGGGCCGGGCTGCCGATCGTCCCCGGCTCCGAAGGACCGGTCGCCTCGATCGCGGACGCAGCGGCCTGGGCCGACCGGTACGGCTACCCCGTCGCCGTCAAGGCGGCGGGCGGGGGGGGCGGTCGCGGATTTCGGGTGGCGCGCCGACCGGCGGAGTTGGAGGAAGCGTTCGCGGGCGCGGCCGGCGAAGCCGGGCGCTTCTTCGCCAATCCGGTCGTCTATCTGGAGCGCTACCTGGAGCGACCGCGGCACGTCGAGGTCCAATTGCTGGCGGACGACCATGGCAACGTGGTTTCGCTGGGCGAGCGCGACTGCTCGATCCAGCGACGGCACCAAAAGCTGATCGAGGAGGCGCCGGCGCCGGGTCTTAGCGCGGAAACGCGGGACGCGCTGGCGGAGGCCGCCGTTACGCTCGCGCGCGCAGTGGACTACCGCAATGCCGGCACCGTCGAATTCTTGCTCGACGGCGACGGCCACTTTGCCTTCTTGGAGATGAATACCCGGATTCAGGTCGAGCACCCGGTGACGGAGGCGGTGACCGGGATCGACCTCGTCAAGGAGCAAATCCGCGTCGCGGCGGGGAGGCCGCTCTCGTTCACGGCGGCTGACGTGGTTCCCCGCGGGCACGCCCTGGAGTGCCGGATCAACGCGGAGGACGCCGGGCGCGACTTTGCGCCGCAGCCAGGCGTCGTCACCGGCTATCGCGAACCGGGTGGTTTTGGTATTCGGGTGGATGCCGCGATGGAGGCGGGAGGCATCGTGCCGCCAGCCTACGACTCTCTGATTGCCAAGTTGATCGTCTGGGGTCGCGACCGGGACGAGGCAATCGCCAGGATGCGCCGGGCGCTGGCCGACTTCGTGGTGGAGGGTGTGCCGACGACGATCCCGTTTCACCGCGCCATGATGGACCATCCGGTCTTCCTGGCCGGCGAGGCGACCACCACGTTCCTCAGCGAGCATCCCGACGTCTTGCCACCGCCGGCGGCAGCGGCCGAGACGCGGGAGGCTGGGGAAACCACGCCGCGGGAGACGATCGCGGAGGTGAACGACCGCCGCTTCGTCGTCCGTCTCTTCGGAGGACCGCCGGTGTCGCCGGTCGCGCGCCGGCAGGCCCCCCGCTTGTCACGAGCCGGGGAGCGGCCAGGGACGCGGGGTGTGCCAGCCATGGATGGTCACGACCTTGCCAGCCCGATTCAGGGGACGGTTCTTCGCGTCGCAGTCGATGTCGGACAGCCCGTATCGCGGGGGGACGTCGTCTGCGTGGTCGAAGCGATGAAAATGGAGAATGAGTTGACCGCGCACCGCGATGGCGCGATCGAGGCGCTGCAGGTCGCGGCCGGCGACGCGGTCAAGATCGGCGATGTGGTCGCGGTCATCCGCTGACGAGCAGCACGCGAGCCGGCCGTGGTTACGGGTTGGTCTCCGGGCCGAGATAGTCGGGCGCGAGAACCGTCTCCGCGGCTCCGTCACCCGTTCGCGCCACCTGATAGGCGTGGGCGTCGGGCCGGGAGCTGACGATCCGTTCAAGGTGGTCGCCGATGAAGTGGAGGGCGACCCCGTCGTCGGTGGCGTAGCCATCGGAGATCAGCCCGGCGGCGAGGAGGCGGTGGTAGGCGGGGCGGCGCTCCGGTTCGCCGTCGTAGTGCGGGCAATTGCTGCCCGGGAGGAAACCGAGGCACCGGAGCGGCGTCAATCGTCCTGGAATCGAGTCGGTGACACCTTCCTCGAACCAGCAGATCGAGCCGGCGCTGATTCCGGCGAGGACGATCCCAGATTGCCAGGCTTCTCGCAGAAAGCGGTCGATCTCCCATTCCCGCCAGAGCGCCAGCATGCTGCGGGTGTTGCCGCCACCGACGTAGATGATGTCCTGGGCCAAGAGAAACGAGCGGGGGTCGGCGGTCGTTGCCGGGGAGAAGAGTGACAGATGGGTCGGCTCGCACGGCAGGGACGTGAACGCCGCGTAAAAGGTGTCGACGTAAGTTTGGGCGTCGCCACTGGCGGTCGGGAGGAAGCAGACGCGGGGATTGGGGCGAGCGACGAGATCGAGGACGTAGCGGTCGAGCGCCAGGTTGTCGGGCTCCATCGAGAAGCCGCCGCCACCCATGGCGACGATTTGACCGGCAGGTGGTGCGCTTGCCATCGGGCTGCTTCTTCATCATGCGCAAGCCGCGCGTCGCTATCGTTGACGGCGAAGGCTACCAGAGGCACGCTTTCCCCGGAGTTGGGAGCTTCGCGCGAAGGGCCGCATGACGCGAGGCGTGGAACGCTATGCGGCGGCAACGGCCGCCGGTTCGTCCTCGACGCCGATGTAGAAGGTCCAGCGGGGAATATAGCTGACGGCGCGAACCGGAATAGGCGCAGCCTTGCCGTCGGCGGCCAACGCGGTCGCGTCGACCGGGTTGGTGAGGCACGTCTTGGGCGCGGTGCCGAACTTTTTGGCGTACCGCTCGATGCCATCGGAGAGCTTTTGGCGGGCCGGCTTCTTCTTGTCGGCGTCGTACCAACTGAGGAACATGACATCCTCCTGGGCCTAATTCGCGACGTTCCGGAGTGGGGTTCACCCTCGCCCGAAGTATAAACGAACATATGATCGTATTCAAGGGGAAACGAGCGCCAGGATGCGCGTACGTACGTGGTGTTCTGGTAGAGCCAAAGGGGTAGACAGAGAGACGCAAAGCGCGTATCCTGTGGACAACGGTGGGGAAAAGTGGGGATAAGTGGAGTCCCCTGTGGATAAGTGGCCCCCGGCCGTCAACGTTCCCCGTTCGCCATATCGCCCCCGAAGGACACACGGCCTCGATGTTTCTCGGGCGCTTTGCCCATGCGTTGGACGCCAAGGGGCGCCTCGCGATCCCGGCCCGGTTTCGGGACGAGCTCGCCGAGGGGGTCGTGCTGACCCGCGGCATCGACCGCTGTCTCTCCCTCTATCCGATGGGTGCTTGGCGTCCGCTGGCCGAGAAGGTCAGCGCGCTCCCCATTACCGACCCCGACGCTCGAAACTTCCGGCGGATGGTCTTTGCGGAAGCGGCTGACTTCGAGCTCGACGGCCAGGGGCGCATCCTGGTCCCGCCTGAGTTGCGCCGCTATGCTGGCCTGGAGCGGGAGGCCCTGGTCGTCGGCGTCGACACCGCGATCGAGATCTGGAGCCCGGAACGCTGGCAGGCGGTGGAGGCGGTGATGGACGCCGACGGCTCGGCCATCGCCCAGCGCCTCGTGACGTTGATCTAGCAGGCGACGATGGCGCGGCGAGTTCCGAAAGGGGACTCCAGTGCCGCCTGTAGCATACTGATGCGCACGGTCACTCGCCGCCCGGTCAAGGATGCTCCGGTCATGGATCTGCTCACCCGTCCCAATCGCCGGGTTCCTGTGCCTGAGACTGGATCGGGGGCGGGCCACAGCCATCAGCCTGTCCTTCTCACGGAAGCGATCCAGCTCCTCGCGCCGCGCCCTGGAGGGCGCTACCTCGACGCGACATTCGGCGGGGGCGGGCACACTCGCGCCATTTTGGAGGCGACGGAACCGGATGGGACGGTCCTGGCCCTCGACGCGGACCCAGAAGCGATCGGGAGGGCGCGACGGCTAGCGGACGAACCGAGCGTTGGCGACCGCCTGCGAGCGATCGCCGCGAACTTCGCGGACCTGGCGGACGTAGCGCGGCGGGAACGGATGGTACCGTTCGATGGGGTGCTCCTCGACCTCGGCGTGTCATCGTTTCAGCTCGACACCGCCAGCCGGGGTTTTGCCTTTCGCTTCGATGGCCCGCTCGATATGCGTTTCGATCCGAATGTGGGAGAACCGGCGGCCCAGCTCGTCAACCGGCTCGACCGGCGTGAGCTGACGGACCTCCTCTTTCACTACGGCGAGGAGCCGCGGGCGCGACGTATTGCGGAGGTCATCACGCGCGAGCGGGAGCGCGCTCCAATTACGACGACCTCCCGCCTGGCCGAGATCGTCCTGGCAGCCGTCGGCGGCCGCCGCGGGCGCGATACCCATCCCGCAACCCGGACGTTTCAGGCGCTGCGGATCGCGACGAACGACGAGCTGACGACGCTGGAGCGGGCGCTGGGGCAGGCGGTCGATGTCTTGGGGCCTGGGGGGAGGTTGGTGACCATCGCGTTTCACTCGCTGGAGGACAGGATCGTCAAACGCTTTATCGAGCGGGAGAGCACAAGCTGTATCTGCCCCCCCGGCATCCCGATTTGTGTTTGCGACCATCGGCCGCGATTGAGGAGGATCACCCGGCGGGCGGTGCGGGCGACACTGGCTGAAGTCGCGAGGAATCCTCGAAGCCGCAGCGCCGTGCTACGCGCGGCCGAGCTGCGAGTAGACGACGGGTTGCCTGAACGGAGCGAGGGATGACGCCGCTTGAGCTAGCGGACGTGCTGACGGGCACGGGTGGCGACCTCCGCGGTCGACTGCCAGACGCGACGCGCTTTCCGCGGATCGAGCGTGACGCGCGCCGGGTGACGTCAGGCGATCTTTTCATCGCGATCCGCGGTGAACGCTTCGACGGTCACCAGTTCGTTGCGGACGCGGCGGCCAATGGAGCCGCCGCCGCCCTGGTTGGCCGGGAGTGGGCGGCGGCGCAACGGGAAGCGCCGTTGCCGCTGATCGTCGTCGACGAGCCGGTGGCGGCCCTGCAACGCCTCGCCGCCTCCTGGCGCGACCGGCTCGACGTGACGGTCGTCGGCATTACGGGGAGCGTCGGCAAGACAAGCACGAAGGAGGTGGTGGCCGCGGTCCTCTCGGAGCGGTATCGCACCTACCGCAGCCCCGGGAACCTGAACAATGAGATTGGTCTCCCTCTCTCCCTGCTTGAGCTGGACCCCACGACCGAGGTCGCTGTCCTCGAGATGGGGGGCGCCTACGCCTCCGGCGAGCTGGCGCTGCTCGCCAGCCTCGCCAAGCCACGGATCGCCGTCGTCACGAATATCTTCCCGGTGCACCTGGAGCGGATGGGAACGATCGAGGCGATCGCGGAGACGAAGGCGGAGCTGGTCGACGCCGTCCCGGCCGACGGGGTGGCGGTGCTGAATGGCGATGATCCTCGGGTGCTGGCGATGGCGGGGCGTTGCCGGGGAAAGGTCGTCACCTACGGACTCGACGCCGGCAACGACGTCCGGGCGACGGAGGTGGTCACCGAGGCACTGGAAGGGACGTCGTTCTGGCTTCATCTACCCCATGAGGAACAGGTTCATGTCAAGGTGCCGCTCGTCGGTGGACATGCCGTCAGCCTGGCACTGGCGGCGATCGCGGTTGGGCAGGCGCTGCGGCTCCACATCTCGGAGATGCTGGTGGGGTTCAACGATCCGTCGGTTCAGGTGCGGCTGCTGGTCCAGCCGGGTCCCCGGGGATCGCGGATCATCGACGATACCTACAACGCCAGTACGCCGTCCGCCCTTTCCGCCCTCGGCTTGCTGGAGTCGCTCCACCCGCGGCGGGCGATCGCGGTGTTGGGGGACATGCGCGAGCTCGGGTCCATTGCTGAGGAGGAGCACCGCGTTGTGGGGCGGCGGGCCGGGGAGGTCGCCGATCTGATCGTGACGTATGGCGACCTCGCTCGATTGATCGGCGAGGAAGCGCGGGGCGTCCCGGGTCGCGTCGACGGCCAGCCGCCCGACGTGACATCATTTGCGCTCGACGAGCGCGGGGAGTTGGTCGACTTTCTCCTCGGGGAGTTGCGGGATGGGGACGTGGTCCTGCTCAAGGGATCGCGCGGGCTGCGGATGGAAGAGATGGTTGTCGCGCTACGGGCGGACGCCGGAGGCGCGGTAGAGGAATCACCGAGCGCCGGCGCCAGCAGTTGATGGGTGTTAGCACAGTGGTCGCACCGGCTCTGGTAGCCGGCGCCGGCGTGATGCCGGTCGATCCAGACCAAAACATGGCGGTTTCGCTGGCCTTAGCGGGGCTGGCCTTTGTCGTGACCCTCATTATCGGCCGCCCAATCGTCACCTACCTTCGCCAGCGGAAGATCGGCAAGCAAATCCGGGTCGATGGCCCGCAGACGCACTTGATCAAAGCCGGAACGCCGACGATGGGCGGGGTGATGGTCTCGGCCTCGGTCGTGATCATCACCCTCGTCTTCAATACCGCCGGTCGTCTCTCGATGCTGCTGCCGATTGGTGTGCTGCTCGCCACGGGGTTTCTTGGCGCGATCGACGACCGGATGAACCTGGTTGGCGGCAGCAGGCGAGGGATGACGGCCCGCTTCAAGTTCGCCTGGCTGACCCTTTTTGGCGTGATCGCGGCGCTGATCCTCCATCTGCCGCCCCCGTTCGGTCTGGCCTTGCACCATATCTACGTCCCGCTCTTTGGCCGCTACGACATCGGCATGCTCTATCTGCCGCTGGCGGCGGTGGCGATTATCGCGACGGCTAACGCGGTCAACCTGACCGATGGTCTCGACACCCTCGCTGGCGGCACGGCGGCGATCGCCTTTTGCGCCTACGGCATCATCGCCTTTGGCCAGGGGCAGGTCGGGGTTGTCACATTCTGCTTCACGATGGTTGGCGCCTTGATGGGGTTTCTTTGGTTCAACGCCCACCCCGCTCAGGTGATAATGGGAGATACCGGGGCGCTGGCGATTGGGGCGGCGCTGGCGACGGCCGCGTTCATGACCGGACAATGGCTGCTGCTGCCAATCGTTGGCTTCGTCTTTCTCGCTGAGGCCGCCTCGGTCATCCTCCAGGTCAGCTACTTCAAGCTGACGAAGCACTACTCTGGCGAGGGCAAGCGGTTGTTCAAAATGACGCCGCTCCATCACCACTTCGAGCTTCTTGGCTGGTCCGAGACACAGGTGGCGATGCGCTTCTGGATGCTGGGCATGATGGCCGGTCTGATTGGCGTTGCCCTGGCGTTGGCGCAACTGTGAGACGAGCTGTGGGCTGGCGACCATCCGCCGCGGCTAACGGGCGTGCCGGTGGACTGGAGCGGGCAGTGACGGATACCCGGCTCAAGAGCGACCAACCGTTGATGGCTGAGCGCCCATGACTGATCGCTTCAAGAACATCCGGGCGACCGTGATGGGGCTTGGGACGCGGAGCGGGGGCGTTGGGGTGGCGCGCTACCTGGCGGCCGCTGGTGCCGTGGTGACGGTGACCGACGCGAAACCGGCGGTGGCGCTGGCGGGGGCGATGGCCGACCTCAAGGACCTTCCGATCCGTTACGTGCTCGAGGGGCATCGGGAAGAAGACTTCACCCCGGCGGGCGCCGATCTGGTCGTCCGCAATCCGGGGGTGCCCCGGCGGGCGCCATTGCTCCAGGTCGCGCGCCGCCACGGCGTGCCGGTTGAGATGGAGATGACGCTTTTCTTTCGCGCCTGTCCGGCGCCGATCGTTGGCGTCACCGGGACGAAGGGCAAGACGACCGTGGCGACACTGTCGGCCGAGTTGCTGCGCGCGTGGGACCCGCGAACTGTCCTCGCGGGGAATATGGGGGTCTCGGCGCTGGCCCGGCTCCCCGAAATCACGGCCGACACCCCTGTCGTCCTCGAACTGTCGAGCTGGCAGCTCGAAGGGTTGGCCGAGCACCGGCTAGCGCCGCGGATCGCCGTGTTGACATTGATCGCCCCGGATCATCTCGATACCTACGACGGCTTCGCTGATTACGCCGCGACGAAACGCGGCATTACCGCCAGTCAGCGACCGGGCGACTTCCTCGTCGTCAACGCCGATGACCCAGAGGCGTGGCGGGCGGCGAGCGACACCCGGGCGCGAGTCGTGCCCTTCGGGATGACCGACCGTGGGGGCGATGGCGCATGGCTAATGGGAGATGACCTGCTCTGGCGATGGGAGGGGGCGGAAACGTCGTTGCCCCGACCCGCGACGCCGGCGCTGGCGGGAGAGCACAACGCCGGCAATGCTTTGGCCGCGATCGCAGTCGCGTTCCTGCGCGGCGGCGATGCGCCGGCGGTCATGGCGGGACTCGAGCGCTATGGGGGTGTCCGCGACCGGATGGAGCGCGTCGCGGAGATCGACGGGGTCACGTTTATCAACGACACGACGGCGACGGCGCCCGTCGCGGCGGTCGCGGCGCTGCGGAGCCTGGCCGGAAAGCGGATCCATCTTCTTGCCGGCGGCGCCGATAAGCGGCTCGATCTTGAACCGCTCGCCCGGGCCGCGGCCGAGCACGCCTATGCGGTCTATCTCCTTGACGGAACCGCGACGACGGGACTCGCCAGCTTGCTCCAGCGCGCTGGAACGCCGCCCATGGGACCGCTGACAAGCATGGCGGAAGCGGTACGGCTGGCCGCCGCCGCCGCCGCGCCGGGGGATGTGGTGCTCTTGTCGCCGGGGACAGCCAGCTTTGGCCTCTTTCGCGACGAGTTCGATCGTGGGGAACAGTTTCGCGAGGCGGTCCGCGGCTTGGTCGCCGCGCGAACGCGGACCGCGCCGGGCGTCACGACTGATCGCACGGGTTCGCCGCTCGCGCGGGCGGCGGGGAGATGACGATGGTTGGGGGGAGCGTCCACGCCGCGGTCCGGAACCAGTTGACGCGTACCCAGTCTGAGGTGGATGACGGCCCGGTCAGCGCCCTGCCGCTCCCGCCAGCGCGGATACATTTCGTGGGGATCGGTGGGATCGGGATGAGTGGGCTGGCGCGCATTCTCCGTGTCTGGGGCTACGATGTCAGCGGCTCGGACGCGGCGGTGTCGGAGCAGACGGTGGCGCTGAGCGGGGAGGGCGTGCCGGTCACGATTGGGCATGGGGATGTGGCGCGGTCGGCGGGCGCCGATCTGGTCGTGGTGACGGCGGCGGTCCGGGGGGACAACCCGGAGATCGCGGCGGCCGAGGCCGCGGGCGTGCCGGTCATCAAGCGAGCGGCATTGCTCGGGTTGCTGGCGAATGCGCGCCGCGGGGTGGCGGTCGCCGGCTCCCACGGGAAGTCGACGACGAGCGGGATGCTCGTGGCGGCGTTACGTGACCTTGGGGCCGACCCGACCTACGCGATTGGGGCGGTGCTCGGCACGACGGGTACGAACGCGGCGCCGGGGCGCAGCGAGACGATGGTGGTCGAGGCCGATGAGTACGACTACTCCTTCCTCCATTTGACGCCCGATCTCGCCATTGTCACCAACGTCGACTTCGATCATCCCGACCTTTTCCCCGACCAGGAGGCGTACGACGCCTCGTTCGCCCGATTCGTCGGGAATATTCGCCGGGACGGTGCCCTCGTCATCGCCGCCGATGATCCCGGCTGCGCCCGGCTCCGGGCTCGCCTCGACTTCCTCCCTCCGGCGCGAATCGTCACGTTCGGCGCGACACCGGACGTGGACTGGCGATTCGCCGGCACCGCGGGCGCCTGGCGGGTGACCGGGCCGGATGGCGTCGAGGTGCCATTACCGCTCGCCGTACCGGGGGAGCACAACGCGCGCAATGCGACGGCGGCGCTGGCGGCGCTTGTCGCGATGGGATACCCAGCAGAGGCGGCGGCCGCGGCGTTGGGCACGTTTAGCGGCGTCGGGCGGCGATTCGAGGTGAAGGGCGCGGCGGCCGGAGTCACGGTCGTTGATGACTACGCGCATCATCCAAGCGAGATCCGCGTCACCCTCCAAGCTGGCCGCGAGCGATTCCCCGGCCAGCGTCTCTGGGCGGTCTTTCAGCCACACACGTTCAGTCGCCTGAAGGCGCTGCTACCGGACTTTGCCGCTGCCTTCGCCGGTGCAGACCGGGTCATGATTCTCGACGTTTACGCCGCCCGGGAGACGGATGACCTCGGCGTCGGGGCCGCCGATTTGCTGGAGCGGCTGCCAGAAGGCTCGTCCAGCGCCACCGATCCTGAGGACGCCGCACTCCGTCTGGCGAAGTTGGTCGTGCTGGGTGACGTCGTGCTGACGCTCGGGGCGGGGAGTGTCACGGCGACTGGTCCCCGGCTGCTTGACTTACTGGCGGCGAGGGAGCAACAGACGCGTGAGCGATTGTCACGGGTTGAGCCGCGAGATCCCGCGCGCCGTCCGGGCGCCGTGGCGGTGCCGGCGGTGGAGGCTCTAGGGGGACGGGACGACCAGGCGCCGTCTCCTTCGGCGCGGCGGACCCGGCAGGCCGGCGCGGGGGCAGCGGTGTCGATCCCTGGGCGACCGGGTCTGAAAGTGCTCCGGGACTCGCCGATGTCGCTGCACACGACCTGGCGCGTTGGGGGAACGGCCGACTTTCTGGTCCGCGCGCCGACGGGGGAGGATCTGGAGGCGGCGATCGCCTGGGGCGCCGCCGAGGGATTGCCGATCACGGTCCTCGGTGGCGGCAGCAATCTCCTCGTCGGGGATGGTGGGCTCCGGGGGTTGGTGATTCTGGCGCGGACACCAGGGGAGCGGGCCGAGGCGCTGCTCCAGGTCGAGGACCTCGGCGATATGGTCCGACTCCGGGTCGGGGCGCAGGCGCCGCTGTCGTGGACGGGGCGCTACGCGGCGGAGCGGGGTTGGGCCGGACTCGATTGGGGTGTGGGGCTGCCGGGGACGATTGGAGGGGCGACAGTGAATAACGCCGGTGCCCACGGCACCGAGCAGAAAGACCATCTCGAAAGCGTCGTTGTGATCGACAACCACGGCGCCATCGAGCGGAAACCGGCGGCCTGGCTCTCGCCGGCGTACCGCCACACAACGATCAAGGCCGCGGCGAGACCTCGGCCCCGCCACGTCCTAGAGGTGGCGATGCTGCTGCCAAAAGGGGACGCGACCACCCTGGTGCGGCTCGCCGACGAGCACGCCGCGTTTCGCAAGCAGACGCAACCGACTGGAGCCTGCGCCGGCTCGACCTTCGCCAATCCACCGGGCGACTTTGCCGGGCGGCTACTGGAAGCGGCGGGGTTGAAAGGGTTTCGGGTTGGGGCGGCGGCGTTCTCGGCCAAACATAGCAACTGGATTGTCAACGACGGGGGCGCGACGGCTGCCCAGGTGCGGGAGTTGATCGCCACGGCGCGGGAGCGGGTGCGGTCACAATTTGGGATTGAGCTGCAGCAGGAGATCGAGGAGATCGGGGAGCGCTAAGCGTGCTTGGTAGGCACCACGGACGCGCGCGGCACCTGGGCACGACGATGAGGGAGGAAGGGACAAAGCATGGCGCCGACATCGAACGAGCGGACACCGCGCCGGCCAGGCCGGGTCCGGGTGGCGGTCATATTTGGCGGCCGATCGGCCGAGCACGACGTTTCGCTCCGCTCCGCCCAAACCGTGATCGGCGCGCTCGATCCGAACCGGTATGAGATCATGCCAATCGGGGTGACGCGGGAAGGACGGTGGCTGACCGGCGGCGATCCGTTCCGGCAACTCGCCGAGGCATCGCCCCTGTTCGCGCTCGGCGCGGGAGACGCGGGCGACGTGGAGCCGGGTCCGGCCGGTGGTGTCGCGGCGGAGCCGGCGCTGATGCCCTCGGTCCTTGACGGGGAGATCGACGTCGTCTTTCCGGTGCTGCACGGGCCGATGGGAGAGGATGGGACGGTCCAGGGGATGCTGGAGCTGGCGGGGATACCGTACGTCGGGTCGGGGGTTCTCGGGTCGGCGGTGGCGATGGACAAGGCGGCGTCGAAGACGATCCTCGCCCAGTCCGGGTTGCCGCAAGTGCCGTGGCGCTTGATCGGGCGGAAGGAGTGGCAACGGAACCCGGAGCTGGTCACGGAGTGGGTTGCGGCGCGGTTGGGATTTCCCTGCTTTATCAAGCCGGCGAATATGGGGTCCAGCGTCGGGGTGGTCAAGGTCCACGACGCCAGCGAGCTGCAACCGGCGATGACGGCCGCTGGACGATTCGATCGCCGGATCATTATCGAGGCGGGGATCGACGCGCGAGAGCTGGAGGTCTCGGTGCTGGGGAACGACGAGCCGGTGGCGTCGGTGGTCGGTGAGGTTGTCTCCAGCAACGAGTTCTACGACTACGACGCGAAGTACGTCGACGAGCGTTCCCAGTTGATCATCCCGGCCGAGTTGGAAGGCAAGACGCTCGTCTACTGCCAGGAGCTGGCGATTGACGCCTTTCGTGCGCTCGATCTGGCGGGGCTGGCAAGGGTCGACTTTTTCCTGGAACGCGCGACCGATCACATCTACGTCAACGAGGTAAACACGCTGCCGGGATTCACCGCGATCAGCATGTTTCCCCGGCTGTGGGAGGCGACGGGCGTGCCGCTGCCGGAGTTGGTCGACCGGTTGATTGGGCTGGCACTGGAGCGGCATGCCGAGCGGCGAATTTAGGGGAGGAAGCGTACGGACGGGGCGTTCGGAGACCACGCCACCTCTGGTGACGGGACCGGGCGGGCGCGTGGCCCATGCTATACTGCGGCCGGAGCACCCGGTCGCGGCAGGTCTGTCCGGGGCCTGAATCCAGCCTTTGTCTAGGCAGGTAGCGGGTCGCGACCGACCTTTTTCCGGTGACCAGATAACGACTCCCGGCGGATTCCGCCAGCGAAGCTCGTCCCGTGCGCGTGGGGCGCAGGTAGGGGAATGGACGAGACGAGTTGGTGACATCCTAAATACCGTGTCGCAGCCGTCGTGGTCACCGCGTCGGAGCCACGACGCGATGGACCTTCACGTTGGGGTAGGGAAGAGCGATGCAGTCCCAAGGCCAGAGTCCGATTCGCGGGCAGCGGCGCCCGCAGCAGCAGTCTCCGGCCCACCGGCATGTCGTGTACGAACAGGTTGACGGCGAGCCGCCCGCGGACGCTCCGGCGGGGGACGATGGCGCGGTGACGAGCTCCCGGCGATGGTCGAGCAGCGAATCTGACCACGACGGCGCGGAGGCGGTGAATCCCTTTGCCCGGATCAAGGTGATCGGGGTGGGCGGCGCTGGCGGCAACGCGATCAACCGGATGGTGACGGCCGGCGTCGAGGGGATCGAGTTTGTCGCGGTCAACACCGACGCACAGGCGCTCTTGTCGAGCGACGCGCCGATCTACGTCAGGATCGGGGACAAGCTGACGAAGGGGCTTGGCGCGGGCGGACGGCCGGAGATCGGCGAACGCGCGGCGGAGGAGAGCGCCGAAACGCTGGCCGACCTGATGCGCGGCACCGACATGGTCTTTATCACCGCCGGCATGGGCGGTGGCACGGGCACCGGCGCCTCGCCGGTGATCGCCAAGCTGGCGAAGACGGCCGGCGCCCTGACGGTCGGCGTGGTGACGCGACCGTTCGACTTCGAGGGGACGCGCCGGAGGCGGGCCGCGGAAGAGGGGATCTCCCACTTGCGGGAGACGGTCGACGCGCTGATTACGATCCCGAACGAGCGATTGCTCCAGATGGTCGATCCGAAGACGCCGATCACCGAGGCGTTCCGAATCGCCGATGACGTCTTGCGACAGGGTATCGGCGGCATCTCCGATCTGATCACGAAGCCGGGGGTGATCAACCTCGACTTCGCGGACGTCAAGACGATCATGCGTGACGCCGGCTCGGCGCTGATGGCGATCGGACATGGCGAAGGGGACACCCGCTGCATCGACGCCGCCAAGGAGGCGATCGAGAGCCCGCTGTTGGAGATGAGCATTCAGGGGGCGACGGGCGTTCTCTACAACATCACGGGTGGGTCGAACCTGACGTTGATCGAAACGAGCGAGGCGGCCGAGATCATCCGGGCGGCGGTCGACGAGGACGCCGAGATCATCTACGGCACCTCGATCGACCCGTCGCTCGGCGACGCGGTCACGATCACGCTGATCGCGACCGGCTTCGACGACCACCGCCGGTTGGACGACGGCATGGCTCCCCGCCGCGTTGTTTGGGACCCGCCGCGCGGCCGGGATCGCGACCACGAGCGCGAGCGAGAGCGGAGTCGTGACCGCGACGAGGATCGCGACCGCGGCCATGAGCGGGTGTCTCGTCCCGCCCAACCGCCGGCGCCAGCTCCGCGGGCGGCGCCAGGCGGGCCGGTCTTTCCGGCCGACGACTGGGCGGGCGAGTCGTCGATCATCAAGTTCCTCCGCGAGCGGTAGCTACGAGCTATCGGCTGTCAGCTATTAGCTATCGGCGACGAGCGGGGGCGAGGTCTGGAGGCTGGGGTGGAGTATCAGTTGCGGGCTGTCAGTGACATGCTGGTGGTGAGCCGCTGATGGCAGATCGCTAACGGCTGACGATGCGCTGTCCGTATTGCCACGCCGACGATTCGCGGGTGATCGATAGTCGTGAGCTGAGCAACGGTGACTCGATTCGCCGGCGCCGGGAGTGCGGCAACTGCGGCCGGCGGTTCACGACGTACGAGCGGGTCGAAAGCGGCGGGCTGGTGGTCGTCAAGAAGGACGGGCGGCGGCAGGAGTTCGACCCCGGCAAGCTGCGGCAGAAGCTCCGGGTGGCGCTGACGAAGCGACCGATTGGCGAGGAGCAGATCGCGGCCGTTTTGCAACGAGTCGAGGCGGAGCTGCTGGCGCGGGGGACCGCCGAGGTGCCGTCGAGCGCGGTAGGCGAAGCGGTGCTGCGTGAGTTGAAGGCCCTCGACGAAGTGGCGTACATCCGGTTCGCGTCGGTCTACCGCCAGTTCGGGGATCTAGAGGACCTCCGGCGCGAGGTCGAAGGGCTGCGGTCTCCATCCCGCGACGAGCGCGGCGACCAGGCAGATGGCGCGGGCTGAACCGCCACCGGGTTCTCCGGCCTTCGGACGTTGACAGCGTGTTACCGCCGGCCGACGCTCAGGCGCGGCCCGGCCGCCGGCGGCGGGGAAGGGTTAAGCAGGGCGCGCTCCCCGTTTTGAACGGACGGGACGAAGGTAGCAGTGCTTCGGCTCGAGAAACTGGTCAAGCGGCTGCCAAGTGGATGCAGCGAGCCCTCCACTCCAATTGGAGCGGAGGGCTTTCTTGCGTCCAGCCGCAATCTCGGACGGGCGGTTACCCCTGCGTGGGGATCGCCTCGGCGGCGCCGAGATGCTGGTCGAGGAGGGCAACGATGGCGCGGCGGGGGAGGGCGCCGATGGCCTTGTCGATCGGCTGACCATCCTTGAAGAGGACCAGGGTCGGGACCGTCATCACCCGGAGCTGGGCCGCGTGCTGCTGATGCTCGTCGATATTGACCTTGACGACCTTGAGCTGATCCTGGCGCTCGTCGGCCAGCTCGGCGAGGACGGGACCGACAGCGCGGCAGGGACCACACCAGGGGGCCCAAAAATCGACCAAAACGGGCTTGTCGGCTTGGAGCACCTCCTGATCGAAAGTGCTATCGGTGACGTCGACGGGTGTGACCACGCCTGAATCCTCCTACCCTACGCGGGGCTGTAATACTTCCCAAATGATACCATGAGAGGACTGAGGACTGAGGACTGAGGACTGAGAAGTCAGAAGTCAGAAGTCAGGAGTCAGGAGTGAGCGGAGGGTGCACCTCTCAGCTTTCTCGCAACGACGATTGACGAAGCGGGAGACGCTACCCTCGCGGTCAGGCCGCCGACACGGTGCGGACGGCCCCGCGCGCTCAAACCACACGACGCCAGACGGGAGAGGGAAGAGGGGAAGACGGAAGGAGCACGAGACGAGGTCCGGCGGGGGGGACGCGATACGCGGTCCGGGCAGGGATGGGGCTGCTCCCGAACGACGGGGAGGAGCACGTGGTGTCCGGCGTGTGCGGCCGGGGTGCGGATGACGGGGAACCACCCCGGGCAGATTCAGGCGCTGCCCAGGCCCGCCCATCTGCCGAGGGTGCCGCTTAGAGAGTAGAATATCTGTTCTGGTACTGGGTGTCAAGGGGTTTGAGTAAGCCAATTTGGGTGGGTTTAGGCTGTGCGCGAAGTCGGGACGGGAGGCTTGGTTGGAGGGTGGGCGGACGTATGGCTCAGGTTCTCCGCGGCCCGTTAGGGGTCGTCCATCAGGATGAGTCGCTGGAGCAGGATGATCAGCGGCAGCGGGTCGAAGCGGTTTCTGGCCTCCTGGCGGACCGATGCGACCGTTTGCGCCATTGCCTCCGCCTCCTCCACCCTAAGCCTGGGTAAGGAGCCTGACGCCGGGCGGTAACGGGTCGCTGCGACGCGGTATGATCCGGCCACGCGCGCCTACTGGGCGGAGCTGCCATGGCCACGACGCTGCCTTCCACGCGCCGCACGACTCTGCCGCTGCCGCGGACGCCGCTGATCGGGCGGGCGCGGGAAGTGGCCGCGGTGCGCGAGCTGCTCTGCCGCGATGATGTTGCGTTGGTTACCCTGACCGGCCCGGCTGGCGTCGGTAAGACCCGCCTGGCGTTGCAGGTGGCGTCCGAGCTTGCCGCGGGCTCGGCAGATGGTGTCGCCTTCGTCCCGCTGGCGTCGGTCGGCGACCCGGCGCTCGTCCTGCCGGCGGTTGCCCAGGCGCTCGGGGTCCGGGAGGGTGGCGACCGGCCCCTCGTGGCGCATCTGGCCGGATCCCTGCGAGACCGCGAGCTGCTGTTGGTCCTGGACAACCTGGAGCAGGTCCTGGAGGCGGCGCCGCAGGTGGCCGACCTGCTCCTGGCCTGCCCGACGCTGCGGGTCCTTCTCACCAGCCGGACGCTCTTGCGGATTTCGAGAGAGCACACCTTCCAGGTGCCGCCCCTGGCGCTCCCCGCCAGCGGCCGCACGCTCTCCCTGGCGGAGCTGGGGCGGATCGAGGCGGTCGCGCTCTTCGTGGCTAGAGCGCGGGCGGCTGACTCTAGCTTCGAGCTGACGGAGGCGAATGCGGCAAGCGTTGTCGCGGTCTGCGACCGGCTCGACGGGCTGCCGCTAGCGATTGAGCTGGCCGCGGCGCGCATCTCCGTCCTGTCGCCCCAGGCCATCTCGGCTCGCCTGGACCACCGCTTGACCCTCTTGACTGGCGGCGGACGCGACCAGCCGCCGCGCCTGCGCTCGCTGCGGGAGGCGATCGCGTGGAGCCATGATCTCCTGACGCCCGACGAGCAGATCCTCTTCCGCCAGCTGGCGGTCTTCGTCGGGGGCTTCACGTTGGAGGCGGCGGAGGCGGTCTGCGGCGACCCAGCCGCGGACGTTCTGAGCGGGGTGACGGCGCTGGTGCACCAGAGCCTGTTGCGGCCAGCGGGGGCGCTGGAGGGGGCGCCGCGCTTTTCGATGCTGGAGACGGTCCGGGAGTACGCCTTGGAGCGGCTGGAGGCGACGGGCGAGACCGACGTCCTGCGCGCCCGGCACGCCGCCTACTTCCTGGCGCTGGCGGAGCAGGCGGAGCCGGCGTACGGCACTGCCGCCGAGGGGAGCTGGTTGCACCGGCTTGGCGCCGAGCAGCCCAACCTGCGGGCCGCGCTGGTGTGGGCGGCCGAGCAGGACGGCGGCGAGCTCCTCCTCCGGTTTACGCTCGCGCTCTCGTGGTTCTGGGACACCCATGCCTCCTCGACCGAGGGGTACGGCTGGCTGGACCGGGCCGTGGCGGCCACAAACGACCTCCCGCCAGCCTGGCGCGGCAAGCGGGCCCTCCTCCTCGCAACGACCGCGCGGGCCGCGACGTGGCGAGGTTTGACCGACCGTGCGGCGACCCTGCTCGACGAGAGCTTGGCCGTGGCGCGCGAGGTGGGAGACCCGCGGATCGTCGCCCGGGCCGTGCACGGCCTGGGCCACCTGGCGATCGCGCAGGGCGAGCCCGACCGAGCCGAGCGGCAGGTGACGGAGGCATTGGGACGATGGCGAGCCCTGGCCGAGCCGAGCTGGGCCGGGGAGGCGCTTTACCTGCTCGGCTACGTCGCCGCGCTGCGGGGCGACCAGGACCGGGCCGAGGCGTGGTTCGCCGAAGCACTGAGCGGGGCTCGTGCCCTCGGGTCCGACGTGGCGATCGCCGGGGCGTTGGAGGCCCTGGGCACCTGCGCCCGCGAACGGGGCGACCAGCGCCGCGCGGCGGCCTTGTTCGCGGAAAGCCTGACGCTCCTGGGGTACGGCACGGATCCGCTCAGGGTCGCCACCTGCCTCAAGAGCCTGGCCGCGGTGGCCGCCGTCGCGGGCGGGGCGGAGCAGGCCGCTCGCCTCTTTGGGGCGGCCGAGGCGCTGCGCGAGCGGCTTGGCGTCGCCGCGGAGCCGGCCGAGCGGCCGCGGCTGGAACGCGCGATCGCTCCCGCCCGAAACAGGCTGCCCGAGGCCGCCTTCGCCGCCGCCTGGGCGGCGGGTCGCGTGCTGCCGCTGAAGGAAGCCGTCATTGAGGCGCTCGCCCTGGCCGACGCCGTGACCGCTGGGGTCCCTGATGCCCGCCCGTTGCCGGTCGGACTGACGGCACGTGAGGCGGAGGTGCTGCGCCTGCTGACCGCCGGGCAGGCCAACCGCGAGATCGGCGAGACACTCAGCATCAGCGAGCGCACGGTCGAGAATCATGTCCGCCACGTCCTGAGCAAGCTGGGGGTCACGTCCCGCACGGCGGCCGCCGCCTATGCCGTCCGGCAGGGACTGGCCTGACCAATCCGTTCCTCTTGTGAGTGGCAGTACTCAGCCTCGTCCACCCTGCTCCGGGCAAAAAATGAGCGGAATCCCCGATGCGCGCGGCGGCGAAGCGGCGCATGCTGAGGACGTGCTCCATCGCGTCGCTCAGAGTTCCGCAATCGACCGCGAGTCGACCTCTCCCTTTCCTTCGCGGAGGTTCTGCCATGCCGCGCCGCGCCACTGTCAGCTTGGTGACCGGTGTCCTTGCCGTCGTGACCGCTGGTGTCCTCGTGCGTGCCGCCGTCGTGGTGGGCGATCCCCAAGTGAGCTCCTCGGCGGCCAGCAACATGGAGACCACCGTCCTTGGCTTCTACGAGGCCGTCAACCGTGCGATCAGGTCGGGGGAGATTGCCAGCCTGGAGGCGTTGGTCGCCCCCGGCTTCGTCAGCCACACCCTCGTGCCCGCAACAACTCTAGACCGGGCGGGGCTCGCTCGCTCCCTGATTGCCATCCGTACCACGTTCCCAGACGCTCAACTCGTCGTCGACGACCTTTTCGCTGCCGGAGACCGAGCCATCGTGCGGGTGTCTCTGCACGGGGTCAGTCGTGGCGCGTTCGTCGGCCTGCCACTCGGGACAACGCCAGCGATCTGGGGCTCGCTCGACGGCGTTCGCGTCAGCGATGAACGGGTCGTCGAGTTGTGGGGCGGCCCGAGTCCGCCTGCGTTGCTCGAGCCGCTGGGGCTACTCTCCCTCGGAGCGCGGCTCCCGACTCGCCAGGTCGTTGCGCTCGAGCGCCTGACCTACTCCCCGCGAAGCACGGGCCAGGCGCAAGCGGACGAAACACGCGTGCTATTTGTGGACTCTGGAGCGCTCACCATCGCGCTTGATTCGCGGTCGCCCAAGCCAGCGCTCCTCTCCTTTCCCGGCACGAGCGACGCCGCGGGCTTGCCGCGGACGATCGCGCAAGGGTCCGAGCGGACACTCGGCGCTGGGATGTTGGTGGCCCTTCTTGAGGGGAGCCGGTACGCAATTCGCAACAACGGAGCGGAGCCGGCCGAGGGCTTCGCGCTGACAGCGTTCACTTTGGATGCCCCTGGCCACGTCGATCCCGCCTACCCAGACGCGCGATTATCGGCGAATGGACCGGCGGTCGACGATCCAGGAGCGGATGCCATCCACGCCACCGACGGTAAGGCCATGATGCCTGTTGCTGGTGGTCTGACCGTCGCGCTGCCGTCGGCACCGGCGACGGTGCGGGTTGGGCGCGCAACGCTGGCGCCGAGAGGAGCGATTGCGTTGGGCAAGGCGGCGGGTCCGGCGCTGCTCTACGTCGAGGAGGGCACGCTCGATTTGGAGACGACCAACGGGACGGCCTGGGTCCACCGCGCGGTGGACGAGACGAGCCGCGACGTGGCGATCGGGACGCTTGCCGCCGGGGACGGGGCACTCGTCCAGGCCGGCACCACGACCGCCCTCAGGAACGCGACTGACTCACCCACCGTCGTCTTCGTCGTCACCATCACCCCCGACGACGCGACGACCTGAGCGGTGGTGGGTGACGCCGGAGATGGCGCTCGGCAGGAAGCAGCCAAGTTGGCGAGGACCTGTCACAACCCGGTGTCGCTGCCCGCTCGACATTCGCCGTCGGGTTGCCCATCAGGTGCGAGCGACGCCGCTCCGACCGAGATGCGCGGCCAGGCTGCGGGCGTACGACCAGCCGACGACGACCTGGAGCACCTGGCTGGACGTCGTCCCCGCCTGCGCCGCGTTGACGCACCGACGAGCGGGGGCGCGACCGCCGCCGAGGATTTCGGCTTCGTTCGTGGAGTGATCCGCCACCGTTGCCGACTCGGTCGCGTCGATAGGGACCTTCATATGCCGGCTCGTCGTCACCGTCGCGCTCATCGGCCGAAGCGATCTGGACACGCTTGCGCACCGACCAATCTTGATGTAGTGTAGGCTTCATCCCTGGGTTCCTCGGCGTGATTCGTGGATCGGCCGGCCGTCGTTGCCGGCTCCATCGATAGGAGGATCTCATGCGTCGCCCTGCAGCCGTTGCCATCGTCCTGGTGCTCCTCGTTGCCCTCTTCAGTCCTGCCTGGGTTCAGGCTCAAACCGGGACTCCGGTCCCGTCCGCACAACCGGTGGGCACGCTCGTTGCAGATGGCATCGCCAACCCACGGGGCTTCACCTGGGGTGCCGATGGCACTCTGTACCTCGCGGTCAGCGGCACGGGTGGTGACACCCCCGGTCCAGAAGGCTCGCCTTTCTCAGGCGGGGATACCGCCTCGGTCGCGGTCGTTCGGGACGGCACCGTCACGACGCTCGCAGACGGCCTCCCTTCCTCGATCTGGCGGGACATCGACTGGGTGTGGGGTGTCATGGACGTCGCCATCCTCGGTGATCAGCTATACGCCCTCGTCGGTGGCGGCGGGGCCGTCCACGGGAATCCCGACACCCCGAGCGGCGTCTACACCGTCAATGCCGACGGCACCACGTCGCTTCTGGCCGACCTCGGTACCTGGGTCGACGAGAACCCGGTCGCCCATACCCCGCCGGAGGGGGCGCCGAACAACGGGTCATTCTTCGCGATGGTCCCGGTCGGCGAGGCTCTCTGGGTGGTCGACGCGGTGAATGGGCAGGTCCTCCAGACCACGCCAAGCGGCGAGATCACCCGCATCGCGGATCTGTCCGATGGCCACCCAGTGCCGAGCGGGATCACGGCCGATCCGAATGGTGGCGCCTACGTCAGCTACCTCACAGCCGCGCCGTTTGTCGCGGGCTCGTCACGGGTCTCCCATGTTTCCATGGACGGGACCGTAGAGGACGTCTGGACTGGGCTGACGACGGTAACCGCAGTGACGCTTAGTCCGGACGGAACGCTCTATGCGACGGAAATGTCATCGGAGATTAGCGCGGCAGAACCGTTCCTGACGAGGAACACGGGACGGGTCGTGCGCCAGACCGGACCCAACAGCATGGAGGAAGTTGCCTCCGGGCTGGATCTGCCGGTGGCCGCACGCTTCGGACCGGATGGCGCGTTGTATGTTGCGCTCCCGGCGTTTGGGGCGAACGACGGCACCGACAGCGTGGTTCGCCTGGATGAGGCCGCTACACAGGGTGCCACTGGCACGGCCATGGCAACGCCGCTCGCCACGCCAGTCGCATCGTCAACGGGATGAGGGGCGGAACTCGAAGAGGAATGCCACGAGGGAGAGAATCAGTGTGAATTGGATTGTAGTCATTAAGAAACGCTGAGCCGCAAAATGCGGCTCCCCGTTCCTCATCCTGAGCTGAGCGCCAGTGGACGCAGACTGACCTCGTTTACATCCCACAGGAGTATCTGGGCGAGCTGGGCTTCACCTCCAAGGGGGTCGTGAACGCCCTGCTCGCCATCGGCCTGACAGCGGCTGGGCCGGGCGCCGGCGTCCTGTCGGGGCTGACGGCGGCTTTCGCTGGGGCGGCGGGCCCGCGGTTTCGTGCTTCCCAAGGTGCTGCTGGCGTCTGGGGGCGCTCCGCTCGCTGGCGTATGCCCCGCTGACGGGCCCGATCACGCGGCCGCGCGAGTTTGTTGGTGTCCTGGCAGACGTTGGGGAGGGTGGGATAGGGGTGGGTTGTCCTGGCGCCGACGAGCCACCTGGCGCGCCTGATGATCCCGTGCGGGTTCGCTGAGGCGTAGTCGGAGCCGAGGCGGAACGCCAAGACGTCTGGACCGTGCTCGTGGTCCGCTAACCCCTGTAGCTAGGCGTGGGCGAGCAGTTAATCTTGGATGCGCCTTGATCCACGAGGTTTGTCAACCCGGTGAGTGCTCCGCCATCGTCACGATCCTCGTGTTGATGAACGGCGAGAAGTGTCCTCGGTACCGCTCCTGTAGGTCCCGCAACCGCCAGTCCCGGCCAGTCAGCCGGCCCCGGCAGAGGGGGCTGGCGCAGTGGCACCTCCAGGCCGCGACGTAGCTCTCGTGGGCTTCCCACATAGCGTAGTCACCGGTGACCTCCTCGCCGACTGAGATGGCTCGCCTGGCCACCAACGTCACGGCACCGGCCAGCCAGAGGTTCGGGTCGCACGAGTGATTCGTAAAGTCCGCGGGGTGGTCGGCCGCGTCGGCGGGACTTGCTAGGTAGACGCCCTCGTCGACCGCCGCGATGGTGCCTGGTTTCGCCGTTCCTCCCCGGACGCCGGCCTCGGTGAAGACGATTCCTCCCCACACGAAAACGATCTCGCCGGCGGCGATGGGGGCGAGGGCAAAGGTTCCCCGGCCGGCGAGCGGCGACGCGCTGACCGCAATGCGCTCATCTGCCCAAGACGTGGTCGGATAGCGTAGATGCATGCTGCTTTATAGGTGCTGAGCGAAGCGTCAACAAGGAGCTGCGTTCAGCACTGACCTGGGTGAGCGACGCACGAAGCGCCGTGATCTGCAGGGGGAGTTCAGGCGCGCCGTGGGCTGCAGCGCACGGAGTCCGTGTGACGGCTATCCCCTCCTCTCCCGCGAGGTATGCCGCAGGCAGCTCCTTGGGTAGAGAGATCTGGCACCGCGCAGGGTGCCGTTTGGCTCCTATGCGGGTCGGGCGGCGCCCCAATGCCATCCGAGGGTGCCGTCGCCAGCCAGGCACCCTGGTGACCGCTGCCGAAGAACGTTCCGCTCCCTCCTCCTTCTGCGAACGTACGCGGTGTTTATTGACATTGCGGCACGGCTGTTGCATTGTACGTACACATGGCCTGGGCGGCGGAGACCCCAGAGAGAACGGCTCAGGTTTCGCGGGTCGCTTCGGTGTCGAGAGAGGGACGGGGATGCTTGGAAAGAATGGGATAAGGTTCCGGCGGGAATGGACGAGCCGGAGATGGACCGCCGGTCGCTGTCTGGCCCTCCTCGCCGCGCTCGTCGTCGTCACGAGCGGGCCGGTGGGCGCCGCGTCGTGGCGGTCGATCACGATTGGCGAGAGCAACGATGAGGCAGAGCGCGCCGAGCTCTTAACGTACTTCGGCGCCGGGCCAGAGGAGATCGACGCGGTCGTGACCGTGGCGGACACGCAGCGGGCGATGGATGGCATCTACGACCTGTCGGGGATCGACTCTGCCTACTCCTCCACCTCGCTGACCTGCCGGCCTCAGGGGACGGGGCTCGAGGTCCGGACGCGCAACATCGAGGCGGTGACGCCAGAGCTGTACGCGCTGGCGCTGGTCACCGCCGGGGTGGACGACGCGGAGCTCATAGTCGCCGCGCCCGACGATGCCCCGGCGCTCGGGATGACGGCGTTAACCGGAGTGTTCGCGACGTTGAAGAGCGCGCCTTGTCGCCCGGCTTCGACGAGCCAGGCGCGGCAGCTTATGGCACAGGAGGAGCTGGCGCTGGCCGCCCGCATCGGCCAAGGGGCCGGCACGGACGGGGGCGCGACGCGGACCGCCGGTCTGCTCTTGGAGACGCAACGCTCGGTGGTTTCGCAGGGGATCAGCGAGCCGTCCCGGGTGGCGGCGGTGGTGGGTCAGCAGGAACGGTCCCAGAACGTGGCGCTGCCGGCGGACGAGCGATTGCGGTTGATCGATCTGATGAGCCGGCTGGGGGCGTCGGGGTATGACTGGGGCAGCTTCGCCCGAGGTTGGACGATCGCCCGGGACCCGACTGGGACGCGGGTCGCGATGACCGGAGTGGGCGGCGCCAGGGCGGTCGTACCGGCGGCGGTCGGTGGCGAGATCCGGGTAATCGCGACGCCGGGTCAGTCCGCGACGCCGCGGGCGGCGGTGACGCGCGTCGCATCGCCTGTCGCGACCCCCGCCGCGGTCGCCTCGCCGGCGGCATCTCCCATCGTGGCGGTGACGGCGGTCGCCGTGGTCAAGGTCGCGCCCCCGGACGAACCGTCATCGTTGACGGTGACCGGGACGGTGGTTGGTCGCGACGGGAGCGTGGTGGCGGTGCGGGAGTCCGCCGGGAGCCGTCCGACGTCCTTTATGGTCGGGTCGGGAACGCGGGTGACGCGGTCAGGGAAGTACGCTCAGGCGAAGGACGTGCGGGAAGGCGACACGGTCCGAATGACGGTCGACCCACGGACGGGCTGGGTGGGCAAGATCGACGCCGAGCCGGCGCCATCGGGATCGAAGGGCTGGGTGACGTGGGCGGGGTTGCTGGGAGCGTTGGCCCTCATCGGGGCGGCGGCGGCGCTGTTCGCGCGGCGGCGGGTTTGGGGCTGGCTCGTTCCGGAGAGCGCGGGGCCGCGGCGCGCCGTGGGCATGGTGGTGCGGCGGCGGGTTTGGGTCTTCGGCAGGGGCCGCTAATGGTCGATCAACGCTGATTCGCCATGTCCGACTCACCCATTTTGCCCACGGGGCCGTCGGCAATGGGCGACGCATGCGTCGCCCCTACAACGCAAGGACGGCGAACCACCCGTGACGAACCACGAGAACCCATTTGCACGGAGGCGGTGTCGCGTGAGGGGAATCGTTCACGGATGCGCCATCGCCAAGGCAAGCAGCCATCCCGCGAGGTAGGCGGTGAGCACTGCCATAAGGACCGTCAGGGCGGGGGGGGCGTTGGCGAACCAGCCGCGCTGCCGTCCATCTCCGGTGCGTCCCTTGATGGCGAGCGCGACGCCGCAGACGATCACGAGCACGAGCATTGGGATGGCGATCAGCGAGAACACAGGCACCCCTCGTTATTAGCGATACGGGTCGGGAAGATTCCTCCGGCTGTCGAGCGCGTGCCGTCGCGCTGAATTTTATGCCATGCTCGCGGAGAGTTGGCGAGCATGGCAGAGCCTCATCTTCATGCAAAACGGGTCTCGACACACGATGCTCGCGACCGGACGGTTCAGTCGCGGGGCGGACGAGCAGTGGTCGAATGGCAGATGGTGGCGGCAGTGCTGGAACCGGGTGATGGGTACGCCTGTCATTGATTGGGCCGGGTGCGTGATGACGTTTGGGAGTCGATCACGGCCTCGACAGCGCGTGCCCGGCGGGAGACGGCTTTGCCCGCCGCCCGTTCGCAGTGAGAGCGCAAGTAGACGAACCGCCCGACGCGGCCGGGTGGATTGCGGTCAGCTATGCCGCCGGCTGACAGCCGACGTTGAAATAGATCTTCAGTCCGACGCCGCCCGTCGGCTGCTGCCCTGGCTCCGCGAATCGTTCGAAGCCGGTGGAATCGGTGAAGATTTGCGGGAAGTCGGTGCGGAGAATGTCCTCGACGACTTGGGCGAGCGCGTTGCCCTCGCCGAGATCGCCATTGCCAGAGATCAGCACCACGCCGGCCCGGCACCCATTCTGGTATTTCGCGAGGACTTGGCGGAGTTGCTGGCGCGCATCGTCCATGGCACGGGCGTCCCGGTCGAGCATCGGCTGGAGGTCGGTGTCAATGTTTTCCTCGTGAGCCGTGGGGTCGAGCGAGCTGGCGGCGGCCTGGGCGACGATGGCGGTCGCGGTGAGCTGGGCGGCGATCTGCTGGGCTTGGAGAGCGGAGACGGTGCTTTGGATGGCGGCCGCCTGAGCCTTGGCGTTAGCGAGCTGGGACGAATTCAGTGATTGGTTGGCGCTGAGGGCGTTAGCAGTGGCCTGGGCGGATTGGGCTTGAGCCTGGGCGGTGGCGAGGTCGTTGGCACCGCTCTGGGCGTTTTGGGTCGCGATCGCGGCGACTTGGGCCGCCGCGGTCGCTTGGGCGTTGGCGGTCGCGGCGACGCCGGCTTGATTGGTGGCGAGGGCGGCGATCGTGGCCTGAGCCGATTGGGCGTCGGACGTGGCCTGGGCGGCGGCGGCGGCTTGCTGGCGCGTGAGCTGGTCGATGTTGCCGGCGTTCTGCGCCTGGGCGGTCGCGAAGGCGGCGATCGTCGCCTCGGCGGCGAGGGCGTCCTCGGTGGCACGGGCGTCGGCGGTCGCGCGTTGCTGGACATTCATCGCCGAGCGGGTGGCGAGGGCCTGGGCGGTCGCGGTCGCCTGGTGCTGGGCGAGGGCATCCTCGGTGGCGCGGGCGGCGGCGGTGGCGAGTTGACCCGAGGAGCGGGCGATCTGGGCGGACTGGGCCTGGGCGGTTTGGGCGGCCGAGGCGGCGGCGGCGGTCGCGGTGGCGTTCATCGCGGCCATCGCCGCGGCCGAGCGACTTTGCTGGGTGGCGAGGAGGTCGGGGGTAGCGGTCGGCGTCGGGGTTGGAGGGGGGCTGTCGACCGTATTCGCGGTGAAGAAGAGCATGGCGAGACCGAGCAGGAGGTCGGCGAAGAGCCAGCCGCCGAGGGTGATCATGTCGCGGTCGGTGGAGGGACCGCGTTTCCTCAAACGCTGCACGGTGGCCTTTCTACGAGGACGGAGGTCGGAGGACGGAAGTCGGAGGAGGGACGGAGGAGGGACGGCCGATGGGTCGGGCGGATGAGCCCCGTGTCAGAGAGAGAACGCGTGTGGAGGGCGGGGCGTTTCTCCTCCGACCTCCGACCTCCCACCTCCGACCCGTTACTCACGCCCACGCGGCCAGAGACCGCCCCGGTCGCGGCGGACGCCACCGGGCGCGGCGGCAGCGCTACCGGGGCTGAGGCGGGCGTCGAGCGCGTCGGCGATCTGCTCGGCTTGGGCGGAAAGCTCGGAGCGGAGCGCCGCGGTGAAGGCGTGCTGCAGCATCTCGACGCTCGGCGAGCCCCCGGTGGCGCGGCCCAACAGATTCGCCAGGCCGTCGAGGCGTTTGACGAGGTTCGAGACATCCTCGTTGACCTCCCGCTGGCGCTGGGCGGTGGCGATGCCGACGGCGCTCAGGTCGTGGGCAACCTGAGCCAGACCGGAGGCGATCGATTCCTGCTCGTTTAGCAGGGCAGCCAGGCTGGCGGCCTGCTGGCCGCTCTGGGCGGCGATGCGGCCGAGGTCGTCGGGCAAGCGCGCCAGCCCGGCGCCGATCTCTTGGAGGGTGCGGGTGCTGGCGGCGACGCCGCCAGCGCTGCCACGCAGGGCGTCGGCGAGACGCTGGTTGGCCTCGGCCTCACCGGCGACGGCGGTCTCGACCCGGGCCTGGCCGCTGGCCAAGCCCTGGGCCAGCTCGGCAATACCGCGGATGGCTTCGGTCGCGATGCGGGCCGCTTGGGCCGCGGCCTCTGACCCAGCGAGCGACTTGTCGGCGGCGTCGGCGAGGGTGGCGGCGGCGGTGCCGATCTGACGGGTAACGGCCTGATCGCTCTGGATGCCGGAGGTGGTCAAACGCTCCAGACTTTGGACGGCCGAGAGGAGCGTGCGCTGCTGGTCGGTGGTGACGCTGACCTCGGAGGTGAGGTCTTCGAGAGCGTGGGCGAGGCCGGTTGAGACCTGGCGCAGCTCGACCAGGAGGCGGTGCGTTTCCTCGGCGCCGGCACGCATGCCGCTGGCGAAGACGCCAAAATCGGAGAACTCTCGCTCCCGGCGCTCGGCGATCTGCTCCAGGCGATCGTGCTCGACGCGGAGGCGGGTCAGCAGCTCCTGGCTACTATGGTCGAAACGCTCGGCGAGGCGCTCGACGCTGCGAGAGAGGGTCGCCGGGCGGTTGCCCCGGTCACCGGCGAGGACGACGGAGGCCTCGGCGAGGACGTTGTCGAGGTCGGCCTGGAAAGCGTCCGCGGTCTGATCGATGCGCTCATCGTGCGCCTCGCGACGGCCGTGGGCATAGAAGGTGAGGATAATGATGAGACCGATAATGATGGCGTCGATCGTGGCGACGGTGGAGAAGGTGGGCGCGAAGGGACTGGCCTGGCCGCCAAAGCCACCCTGCCAGAGGTCGAGCAGGGAGCGCCCGCGCTGCTGCGGGTTCTGGTCGAGGTAGGTGTGGTAGGCCCTGGACGCCTCGGCCAGGGCGAACCAGGTGAGGAGGATCGGGACGAGGACGAGCACCTGACGGGCGCGGTCGGCGAAGGAGATCGCGACCGAGGCGTAGCCTCCCTCGCGGCGGACGGCGTAGACGTGGGCGAGGCGCTCGGGGTGGAAGGCGCGGCGAAGATCGGCGTCGGCCCAGCGCTGGCGGCCCTCTTCGGTGCCGATCGCGCGGGCGAGATCCTCCATCCGTTCCGCCGAACGGGGATCGACCTCCTGTAAGGAGGCGGCCATACCGGCCAACTCTTCGGCGAGCTCAAGGCGGTTGCCCGAGCCGAGCTCGCGGCCGCGGCCGCCGCCATCGACCCGGCGTCCCTGGTTTTCGGGCAGGGGAGGCAGGCGCATTGTGTCGTTCGGACCGCGTTGGGCGGGCCAGGGCGACCCGTTGCCGGGCTCCAGCGTGGGGGGTGGTGTGGCGCGTGAAGCGGTCTGCCGACGTTGCACCGCTGCCCTTTGCCTTCCTGACGGGTGCGTCGCGATCCGATCGTGACCGTGAACGGGCCGCTCGCGGTCCTGCCCCGTCGTCTTCGTCTACAATGCGGGGCTCAACCAGCCGTGACCGGCCTGGAGGTTCGGTGCCTGTCGCCACTGTACCATCCGCGTCTACCCCGCCGGTACTCGCGTGGCACCCTCGCAACGAGTACGGGGACGGGTTTTCCTGATGCCCACGCTGTCAGATCTGGATGCCGCGATGCTCCGGCCGGGCCGATCGGTTCCGGCCGTGAGCCGTCTCGGTGGGGGGGCGATCGCGATGACGGCGCCCGACCGTCCCTGGCGCGTGGTCGGGGATACGGCCGCCGTCTACCAGCTCCGGCAGCCGTCGGGTCGGGTGTTTGCGCTGCGTTGCCCCATGGCCGATCGCGCCGCGCTTGACCCGGCGCTCGCCGATCGGATGCACGCCCTCGCCGGCGACCCCTCCCTGGCCAGCTTGCGGATCGCGGGCGGCCCGCTCGTCGCCGACCTGAGCTTCCTCGCGGATGGGGTGTCGTTGCCGGCGGCCGATTTCCGCTCGGCGACCCACCCGTTGATGGCGATGGAGTGGGTGGCGGGGCCGACGTTGCTGGCGGCGGCTGACCGCGCCTGCCAGGCCGACGACGCGCCGTTCCTCGATGCCCTGGCTGACGCCTGGGCTGGGATCGTGACGACCCTGGCTGGGGTTCGCTTCGACCATGGTGACCTCAATGTCGACAATGGGCTGGTGCGTCCGACCGGAGGGCTGGCCCTCGTCGATTACGACAGTTGCGCCTGGCCGGGGGCGCCGCGCCCGCCAGCGACGAAACCGGGGCCCGGATACCTCCACCCTTCGGGCGGGGTCGCGCCGGTTGGACGCCGGGACGCCTTCCCCTCCCTGGTTATCTACGTCTCGCTCCGCGTTCTGGCTCGCTGGCCGGGGTTGCGGGAACAGCACGGTGACCGGCCGGGACGGGTTGGGGGCGTTCTGCTGTTCGGCGGGCGCGACCTGCGCGACCCGGACGATTCGCCGCTCTTCGGCGCGTTGCGGAGGCTCGACGATCCGGCGTCGCGGCACCTCATTGGCGTGCTGCGGGAGGCGTGCTCGAGTCCGGTGACCGAGGCGCCGGCGATGAGCGAGGTGCTATCCGGCGAGCACAAAGCGGCCTCCGAGCGGGCCGCCCGGCCGGCGCCGCGGTCGGCCCCTACCCCCGCGGAGCGGCGGGAAGCGGCCACGGCGGCGCCAAGTGGCAGTCCCGAAGCGCGCGAGCGACAGACCCGGTTGACGCGGCTAAACAGCCTATTGCTGGCCGGTGACGAGGACGGGGCCCGTCGTTATTGGTCCGAGAGTGGGTTGGAGAACGACCTGGACGCCGTGCGGCAGTTGGGTCCCCGGATGGCAGAGTTGACGCGACGGCGGTTGCTACGCCAGGCGCGGGAAGCGGCGGACGCGGGCGACTCGACGGCGTTGCTCAGGATGTGGGCGGAGGGGCGATTCGCGGAGTACCCACCGGCGGCGCCGCTGCTGCCGGCGGTTGAGGCGGCGCGTCGCCGTTCGGGATCGGTCGAGCGGTTGCGGCGGGCGCTGGAGGCGGACGACGCGGCGACGGTGCTCCGGCTCTGGCCGGAGCTGCGGGGCGATAGCCTGGTATCGTCGCTGGCGATCCGGGCCCAATCGGTGTTCGCGCGGGAGGTCACGGCGGCGCTGAACACGGCGGTGGCGCGCGGCGACGACGAGGAGATCATCGCGGCCGCGCGTGAGGCGGAGGCGAGCGGCGTTGCCATCGACGTGGCCATGCGAAGGGCGGCGCGGGCGGCGGCGGAGCGGCGGGAGGCGCGCCGGGCGCTCCGGGCGGCGGTCGCCAGCGATGACCGGGCGACGCTGGCGACGCTGGCGATCTCAGGGCGGCTGGAGGATTTGGGAACGTTGGAGCCGGCGGCGGTGCGGGCGACGCTGCGTGCCCTTGCCTGGCCGCACCTGGAGCTGGCCCTGGCCTCGGGCGACGATGCCGCGATCCTGGCCGCCTACGACGCCGATCTGTTCGACGACGATGGGGCGCTGGCGCTGGAGCAGCGGGCGCGGGTCGAGCTGGCGCAGAAGCGGACGGCCTGGCTGGGGGAGATCCGGGCGGCGTTGCGGCGGCGGGACGTGGCGGCGCTGCGGACGGCGCTGACGAAGGCGCCGCCGGGGGCGGAGCGGCGGCTGAGTCAAGTCGAGCGGGATCGGGTCGAGCGGCTGACGACGGGAGACGATGCGGTCGAGCGCTTGGCGGCGGCGCTGCGGGACGGACCGGACGGGGCGATCGTCGAGGCGTTGCGCGAGGTCGAGGCGTCTGGGGTGGCGCTGCCGGAGGGGCTCGATTGGGTGGCGGTTCGCGGCGTGGTGGATCGCGTGAGTCTGGCCGACGCGATCCGGAGCGCGACGGCGGATCCGCCGGACTACGCGCGGCTAGCCGGTTTGCTCCCGGCGGTGCGGTCGGCGATGACCGGGCAGGGGCGGGAGGGGCAAGGTGGGGCCGGATTCGACGTCGCCCGTTTGGAGGCAGACGTGTTTCGCGCGGCCCACCTCGCCCGCTTGCGTGAGGCGCTGGTTAGCGATGACCCGACGGCGATCGCCGCCGCGGCCCGTCCCGATCCGTACGGCGCGCTGGCGCGGCTGACGGAGGAGCAGCGGGCGCGGGTGTGGCAGGCGCTCGGGGTGAACGATCAGGGGGCGGAGGGGGCGGAGGGGGGCGAGTAGAACGGGGGGGACGAGGGGGGCGAGGAGAACGGGGGGGACGATGAGGACGGGGGGACGAGGAGGACGG
>JAABUS010000560.1_pt1 | contig 93405 bp, 92 predicted proteins | sample 5560161 | NCBI WGS metagenome assembly JAABUS01 (sample SAMN10711885, study PRJNA513376) | rock metagenome | isolation source: Antarctica rocks | place: Antarctica: Victoria Land, Trio Nunatak nord | collected 2016-01-04
GAGATCGCGACGTGGTTTCCGTGATATACTGCAGAAGCGTTCGTAAACATCCCAGTCTCCTTGAAATCCTGACGGTTGTCCCCCGTCGGGATTTCGCTATGCGGTGCGGCCACTACCACGGACCCATCTCTCCACATCTTCAACTGCGACCAACCATGCCCTCCCTACTCTGTGACCCTTCAGCTCTCCCGAGTAAAGTGCCGCGAAAACAGTTGACTTGCTAAGTCCCGTAAGTTGAACAACCTCAGACGGTCGAAGGAATTGCCGTGGCAACTGCCGGATACCGTTTGCATTTTGGTCCTGAGCGAGCATGTCGAGTCTCCTATTGCGCTTACTTCGCTTGAATGCCCACAATGCTTCCCGCTGCAGACTCCTTTCTTGGAAAACGAAAAAGAGCGCATGTAGACAAAGAGGTAAAACCTCGTGCCATACATGCGCTCATAATGCGCTCAATGATTGATGTGGATGAACGACGGTGGTATTCCGGCCGACGCCAGTCGACAGCAACACCATACCACTCACGAAAACAAGATACAACCCCATGTACGCTCCCATCGAGCGCCACTAACGTATTCAACCTTCGTACTCTGAAGATTGTGCGAATTGTTAAAATGTTCAACCTGGTACATGCATTAAATAGAAAGGAGAAAAGTAGAAAGTTCGAATGTTCAACCAACAGGAGTAGATAGGTAGGTAGGCCATGCGCGCAGGATAATGTTCTCCTAAAGCGATCTGCTATATTATTATGTAATGTGATTATGTATCTCCATGGCTTACTTCGCGATATCCGAACTGACAGCCAATTCGGAACCTTGACAGCCAGATTGACAGCCAACGGAGTACTATCCTGTGAACACAATGAACAGGATATGGCTTCATACCGGGAAATTCCGAACGCAGTGATACGCAATGAACCATATACGTGAAGACTTCGGAACAAGAGGCTAGGGGTTCGAGTCCCTTCGACGGTACCCAAAATAGTTGAATTTATAGGGTTTTCCGGGTTGGATACGGTGTCCAGTCCGTTTCTGTATATGCCGCGCGTCCCTGGCGCGTCCCAACGGAATCGAAGCCCCTGGTTCCGGCCAAATTAGTCGGCCTGCGATGTGCCACACTCGCAATGCCCTCCCTGAGACGAACAGGTGAAAGCCTTGCCGCCGCCGGGTGTTGATTCCCTCGGCCGTCTTTGTATCCGGTTCCCGCATTCCCATGTCGGAGCGCTCCCGCTCGATTAACCCCAGGGTGGAACGCCGGTCGCCGCTTGACAACTTCACAGCATGCATGATGCCCATACCCTCAACGCGTTCGGCTGCAAGAGTGTGAAAAATACCAAGTACTACCTAATTTTTTGCCATTTGCATAATGCATGTTGAACACATTTCGTTGTGTGCGTACCGCAAGCAGGGTGCGTCCCAACTCGAGCGCGGGTTCGTGATCTGGTGGTACTACCCCTGCCATGAGGGCCGCAAATTCGTCATCGGTCCATCGTTCGTTCTCGCCGACGATGGTGACGTCCGAGGGTTAGTTTCTGTCCTTTCGCCGTATGCTCGTGGTCGTCTTCGATGCGAGCGAACGCGCAAGAATGGCTGAACTTCCCAAAGTAGGCTCTGATCCGACGTCAGGTGGATCCAATGTCGGAATCCGGACAGCCAAGCTCTATCAGCGGCGAGAAGTTAAGGCGGCATGGCTTGATGGCTTGAATGTAACCAATTGAAGCAAGCCTAACGATTTGAGGGTCACAAAACCAATGCGCCTAAGGTTAGCCGTCTGCTATTTGACTTGACATCGTATGTCGTCGCAGCGCCTCCAGACTTGGTCACTTTGAGGCATCTTATCGGAATCGCTAAGAACACGTTCTTTCGTTCACCGTAGTTGCTTTCTTGAAGGCTCTCGGAGATCAGAAGCCTCCAAGTTTCATCGACAGCTATCTTTCCAAGGTCAAATAACACGTGAATATCACCCTATGGAGCAAGAGGTCGCAGGTTCGAGTCCAGCCGGGCGTGCCAACCGTAGACCAGATCCTGGAGGATGAAGTACCTGCGCTTGTCACCAACAACTTTGATTCGAGCCGACTAAAAATACTCTGCGCCGCACGCTTTCATGAGCGAAAGGGGCAACTGGACCTGATAGACGCGTTTCGCATTGCCAAGATGAAACGTAGAGGGCTAGTGCTTGTGTTGGCTGGACACGTAACATCCAGAGCCTACGCCGAAAGAGTGTTGGAGCAGGTAGTTCGGTACGAACTGGAAGACTGTATTGAAGTCCATACTAGCCTCACTAATGAATCGATACCCACGCTTATGTCTGAATGCGATATACATGTGCAACCCAGCTACGCGGAGGGCCTAGGACTCGCTCTGATAGAGGCGATGATGATGGGCAAACCGGTTATCGGCACCAACGTCACGGGTCTCGACGAGGTAATTGAAGACGGTCAAGATGGGTTACTGGTGCCGGCCGGTGACTCTGGCGCGCTTGCTACGGCGATCCTTTAACTGGCAGAGGACCGGCCGTATGCGACTAGGCTTGGTCGACAAGCATACGTTTCGACGCGTCAGCGTTTTGGCCTGGAGCGCATGGTGGATGAAACACTGCTCGCGTACGACGAGGCACTAGCGCTCTATACTCGCCGAAAGGATTAAACGTGTGGAATCAAACAAAGGTAGTGAAGTTCGTCTGGTAGGAGGAAACGACTCAGAGGTCGTCCGCCTGGGAAATACCGTCCGGCGTAATTCCAGACCATGGTCGCCAGCAGTACGCTGGTTCCTTGAGCATCTGCACGCTCAGGGGTTTGATGGGGCGCCGCGCTTTTTGAGGGTCGATGAACGTGGCCGCGACGTGTTGACTTTTATGGAGGGAGATGTAGGAAACTATCCTTTGACCGCTGCGATGACGTCGGACGTGGCGCTGCAGAATTCTGCTGACCTAGTTCGGCAGTTCCACCTCGCTCAGAAATTAGACGTGGCAGAAATAGCAGTGTTGCCTTGGCGCAACCAATATGACGATCCTGAACGCTGGGAAGTTATCTGCCACAACGACATTGCTCCATATAATCTCGTCTATTCCGACGGCGTGCCGAGCTCAATGATTGACTTCGACAATGCCGGCCCAGGGCCACGGGTTTGGGACGTTGCCCACGCTGCATATCGGCTCGTGCCCCTCTCCAGCGATGCCCAATGTCAGGTTTTCGGCTGGCAGACTATGCCTGATAGACTTCGTCGCCTGCAGATGTTCATTGATCGATACGGTCTCTTGACGAGCGACGACAAGAGAGAATTACTTGACTCCGTTGTGATGCAGCTCAGTCAGTTCCGTAACTCGATTCTGGAGCGTGCAGCCTTGGGTGATCCAGGGGTTGCAACACAAGTTCGTGAATCATGCGGCTTCCTATGAAGCTGACTTAAAGTTCATAGACCAGGAGCGGGCAAATTGGCAACGGGCGATATCATAGGAAGGCGATACGAAGGATTCATGGAGAGTCTCGCGAGTCCCGGCTGTTCGTGCGTCCCCAAATACCCACATGTTTGCGGCGAGGATACTTGTTGCTCGATCACATTTCCTGGCCCGATGTTGTCAGGGCCGAGGCCCACGCTGTCCGTAGGAGGCGCCGCCTAGTCGGGACTCCGCGTCCCGTCCAGCCACTAGATATGGGTCAATCAGGATTACATGCTCGGGGCGCATCTGAAGAATATCTATCCAAAGCTTGGGCGCGAGATTCCACCCGAGTGGTACAACGTGCCTGTCTACTACAAGGGAAATCCAGGGAGCATTGCAGGGCACGGCGAGACGATTCGCATGCATCCGTATGCGTCCGAGCTCGATTACAAGTTCTAAATCGCTTTGGTGATTGGAACATCGGGAATAGACATTCCGCCGGAGCGAGCCATGGATCACGTGTATGGCTACATGATCTACAACGACTTCAGCGCCCGCCATATGCAAAGCCACGAGATGTCTGTCGGACTCGGCCCGGCCAAAGACAGGGACTTTGAAAACGGGCATGTTTTAGGTCCATATCTGGTGACAAAAGATGAGATTGGTGACCCATACAATCTTCGGATGATCAGTCGCATAAACGGCGAGCCTCGCTGTGAGGATTCTTCCCGTTCAATGCATTGGAAATTCGAAGACATGATCGCCCTGCCCCGATCGACGAACGGATTATGGCCGGCGAAGTATTCGGAACAGGAACAGTAGGCAACAGCTCCGGTGCGGAACTCGATGAGTTCCTAAAATCCGGGGATACGATCGAACTCGAGGTAGATGGTCTGGAAGTGCTTCGGAACCGGATAGCTTGAGGAGCGTTCGTTCCTTCATAACTTAGCGAGGAATCACTGCACGCCGGAAAAGTCGCTGCCAAGGCAGCGAGCGTCGTGACAGCTGCTGGATGTAGACTGCGAAGTTTACCTTCGCACATCAGGTTTAGATTTCTTGGAGCGGAGACTTCGTGGCGATTTCCGAAGTGACTCGTTGCATGGAAGGAGTTCTATCCGGTTCGAATCAGACGGCAAATCGCCGGTCTTGCAGAGATGTGATTCAGGGATATTGCCACGTGATGCTCGTCCCTTGACGATAGTCGCTTCTCTGCTTAGTTTGACCCCAACCGGCTGGCCTCGCGTTGCAGCCAGTCAGCTATTGAAAACGTGGTTAGTGGCAGCGGGCCATCTCATCCGAGGCAACAGGTCCCAACAATTGCACGGTTGCTTTCGTTCTCTCATCCAAGCCAGTGCAGATTCGAAACCCGACAACCGGATAGATAAGCCGCGAATGCATCGGAACGTATCACGTCCCTGGGACTTATTGACAGATACGCGGGACGCTCAATGGACGGTACGTTGACCACGATTCGAAAAGCCTGGCCGGGACGCTCGCGCGAGGGTCGACTGACGAGAGTGGCGCTCCAACAAGCATTTGCGGCCGTTTACACTTCGACCAGCCACTACTGAAGTGCCTCAGGCGTCCAGCGGATAATTGTTGGCGATGCGTCCCTCGGACGCGTCGAACATCCGGGTGGACTTGAATGGCTCAGAGACTCCGCCTTCGGCATGCGGCGCACTTCGGGCAAGGAGTTTGGCTCGCTCCTCGTCGTTGAGTGGGACAAATCCATCTGCAACGGCCAGGTTCTTTTTCAACACGGCGAGTGAATCCATCCCCGAAACGAGCGTTGCGATGGGGAGACTCATGGAATAGCGCAGCGCCTCTTCTGGTGTTATGCCCATCTTCGTATCGTTGAGATGCCCGCCGGCGTTACTCTTCATGCCTATGACGGCGATACCCTGTTCCTGGCAGAGGGGAACGATCTCGCGCTCAAAGCTTGCATAATGTGCGTCAAGAACATTGAGGGGCATCTGCACGGCATCCCAGGGGAAGCCCTGTGCGAGCATGCGGCGGTGGATATCAGGATGCTTGTGTCCCGTGAATCCGATGAATCGCACCTTGCCGTCTGCCTTCGCCTTGAGCATTGCCTCCGCTGAACCACCTGGTGCGAAGATACGTTCAGGATCTTCTTCCCATACCACTTCGTGAATTTGCCACAAATCGAGATAGTCGGTCTGGAGCATCCGCAAACTCTCTTCGAGCTTGACCATCGAGTGAACTGCGACCCGGTCGTGCGCGCAATCCTTGGTCATCAGGAACGCCTTGGGGCGATATCCGTCCTGAGCCAGAGCCTTGCCCATCCGCCGCTCACTCTCGCGCTTGTTGTATTCCCATGCGTTATCGAGAAACGTGATTCCCGCGTCGATCGCCTCGTGCACGATGCGGATACCTTCGGCTTCCGACGGACTGCCGATATGCGCGCCACCGAGACCAAGAATTGAAATCTGCTCTCCTGTCCGGCCGAAAGGTCGAGTTGGGATTGCCATGACCGTCTCCTCATTGGTATGCAAGTGTTAGGTCCATCATCGCATACGGAGCCAATCTGCAGTATCCCGGAGTTTTCTTTCCGAATAGCACCGACGCGACCTGGCATACGGAAACTTATCAGACATGCTCGGCCAGTATTCTGCCTCAGCCATACCGTCCGTGGCAACATCCAACGCTTGCATTTTTTTCAACGCCTTGGATGCATCTGGAAGTCACTCGAGCAAGGGCAACACGCCGGATTGGTGATTTTCTCCAAAAGGAACGTGCGGAGCAATCGGCGTTACAGAGCCGTTCGTTCAACCCAAGGCTGGTGAATGATCCCGTCTTCAAAGATATCCTGACGAAACCTCAATGATGACTCAAACCCGGATCTGGATTCAACGCGCCGTTGCAGGAGGCGCGCCGCCCGATGGAAGCGCTCTTGCACATTGCTGGCAGTCAATGAACGGGTCTTGGAATCCGAAAGGCGCTGAGAAGCCGAGACGCCTGTTCAACGAGTCACAAGCGAGATGAACTCGGGAAAGTCCGCCAGACCGTCGATGAACGGCTTGGGATCAGCCTTTCCCGTTTCGGCATCGTAGCGCAAGATCTGCTTCGTCTCGCGGCTGCAGACGTAGAGCTTGCCGGCGGGACCGAACGCCAGTCCTGCTGGAGCGCGGAGTCCGCCCATGCCCGGCTCCACCAAAGGAGAAACGTCACCGGTCGACGTGTTGAGGGCGTAGACCGCGTGCTTGTCGCGACTGCCCACAAGGATACGTTCACCGGATTCGAACGCCAGATGCTCTGGCGTCGTTATTCGGTGGTGCCGGTACTCGCGCTGATTTTCACCGCTCACACCGTCATAGCGCTTGACACTGTTGGAGTCACGGTCAGCAACATAGAGATTGCCGTTTGGTCCGAAGATCGCACGGCGAACAGAGCGTACGCCGTACGGGGCGACTCTTTTCGACGGCACGAATGTTCCGGGCAGGAGCCGTTTGGTGTCGACTTCGCGGAGCGCAGGCGGATGAGGCATTGGCTGACCGGGCTGTCCATCCAAAGCACGTGGACCGTAATAGCGTCCGACAACGTTGGTGTTCTGGCTCGGTACGTAAAGGTGGCCGTCCGGACCAAAAGCTACGTCGAATGGATGCGCCAGGCCCGGATTGGCAGGATGCTGCTCGATGAAGACCTCCCGAAAGGAATGCTTGCCGTCGGCACCGGGCTTTCCATCGAAGCGGAGCACCTGCGACGCGTTCTTGTTGGCATTTGCCACGTAAAGATCACCGTCCGGACCGAAAGCAAACCCCCGCAGTTCCAGAAGGCGCGTATCGTTCGGGAGCGAATGTGTGGCTAGGGCCTTGCCTAGCGGCTTTCCAGCGAGGTCGAATATGTGAATGTTGTTCCACTCGTGCGGATCGTCACCGCCGTGGAATGTGACGTACCAGAGTTGCACAAGTTTGCCTTGTCCCGCGACATGTACCTCAAACAAACCAACGGAAAACAGCAGATGTTGCCGAGGAAAACAACTCTCCAGCTGCTCTCCCGTTCACCCGGAACAAACCTCCGGCGACCAGGTTCGTCGAGGTCGACTATCCGACTGCCTTCTCCATGGCTTGAACACCGTCAGCGTGATGATGGACAACTTTCCACTCACCGCTCGATTTCTCGAAAATGTTTGTTACCCGGATATTGACCTCAAGGCGTTTGCCATCGATGTTCACCGCCCCACGCTCGATGCCAACAACAAAGCCCATGTCTCCGTGGGCGTGGAGTTCGAGTTGCTCGAACGCTACCTGACCTTCGCTGACGCGCGAGGCCACGCGATTCCACTCCGCGGTGACCTGCTCCAAGCCGACTTCATGGTCTCCCAGACTATGCATGGCCGACACATACGGCGCGACTGACCACAGAGCCACCATTGGCGCAGCATCTCCTGCGTATACCTGGTTAAGTGCAACATAGAATTGATCCGTCAACTGCTGCACGCTTGTTGCCGACGTCATGCTGATTTCCCCGGTGCGTTTGTCGAATATGAAGAGTGAACGAGTTGAGTTGAGTATACAAGCCACCTGGCACGTGCGACGCGGAGCGAACGTCGATGAAGAATTCGATCATTTCCGCTGTTCCGCATCGATCACTGTTCGTCGATAGCAATCACGATCCCAGGTTTCGCACCCAACATGAAGGTCGGGCTATCGAACGCCCTCAAACTCGAACGATCACGAACGGTTGTCAGCTCACCAACCCTCGCGGCACAACCATCACCTTTTCCGACCCACTATCGACGCAGATCTCTAAAGTCACTCACGACCATTTTGAACGGCGGTACTGCATGGAAGCTGGAGGATGATTCTTGAACGCACCCTGTGCTTCCTTCCTCCTCCCGTGTCTCTTTCAGATCGAGGCAGAGAGTTTCGTTTCCCACATGCAATCGCACGCAACGCATACCGACAGCACCTGGAAGGCAAACTGTGCTTTACCGTCACCCGTCAGGCGCTCCCCCAATGCGATTCAGGGGGAAATGTCAAGCCCATGAACGCCCACGTTGAGTCTTGCCAGTGCTGCCCCGACGATTCCAGATGTACACGTGTATCGGGCGACCACCAGCACCAGCATCCTGAATGAACAAGGACTCACAGCTCGGTCACTCCCTCGCCTCGCGAAGGAAATCGGGGTGAGTCATCAAGCGATAGCTTAGCGTTTCGGATCAAGGAATCGCCCGCTGCAAGACTCCTTCGACTGGTTCGTCAGCATCACCGAGGACGACATCCGACACGAGCGCGACCGACTCGAGTCATCGCTTTTGGCGTTGCGAGCGCTCTCGGTCCTGCCGCTCGATCCAGACCTCGCTCTCCAAAATCTGGATAAATTCAATGTGAGCAGGGTACTTTTCTGGCTGGGATTGCAGCGCGACCCCGATCTGCTGCCTCGCGTTCCTGGACAGAAAAGCCGTTTCTCACACCTGTTGGTTGAGTTGCTCGACGCCGCGCAACTTGCCGGTGAAATTCGTCCTTGCGACTCTGCCGGTGCTGCAAGTGGTTCTTGCCGTCGCGACTGGAGCGGTACTTCAATGGGCGTTCAACCCGGTGGGTTATCCCCTGACCATAATGGTGCGCTGCCGGGATGCGGTGTTGGAGCTCTATTTGCCGGACCGAGAATGAATGCGATCGCTTCGAACTGAAAGGGGCGATCATTCCAATCGGATGATTCGAGCGGCTAGGGGCGCGAACCGGTTGTCTCCCTGCCTCGCCGGAAGTTCGCGATCTTCGAAACTGATGTCATTCTTGCATGTGTAGCGGCAGTCAGGACGCGAAGCGTGAGACGCAATCTGATCCCATTCGAGTCGCATGAAGCAGAATTGGCAGATCGTGAAGGCGACGAGGACGATGAGCTACGCGGTCAGATCCTTGTCTTCCATTTCCCAAGCATGATCCATCGTATGGTATGCCGTATGCCGGATCAGATACCGGAGCGGCCATGTCCGCGCCATTTTGCCTTCGGAGTGGAAGGCTCGAATAGCTTGGCGATAGTCATGCCGGTGGGTTGTTCTCCCCTCATCGGTCAGCATCATTCCCTGCGGAGTAAGCACTCCGAGCTTCTGCGCCCACTCCCGCTCCGTGCCGAAGGTGTGACTGACGATCTGGTCCCGATCACGCCCGCCACCTCGCGGCCCCTTCTGCATCTCAGCCGACACGTGCGAACGCACATCGTCGAAAAACGCCCAGCACGCCTGCATCAGTGTCAGTTCACGTTCCAGTTCTTCGCCCGACATGCGTTGCCGGTCAATGTCCGACATGGCGAACGAGATGCCCCAGAAGTCAGTCGAGCCGTTGCCTGGATATTGCTCAACCACGTTGACGGTAGTGATGCCCGCGAACTCCGCATCCATCCCTGCCAGTTTCGCGACGTTGGCATAGCGCGGAAGGTAGGTTTGCAATCGCGCTATCGCGGCGTCGCCGGTCTTCGCTCCGCGCTCGAGTCCGGGCCAATCCGGCGCCACCGCCACGACCTTCTTGCCTTGCGGTCCGACTTCGAGCATCAACCGAAGGTTGTCATTCATCGTTACTCCTCGCACGGAAATTCCTGAAGCCCGCGGCCTGCAATCTTGTATTCGCATTTTGCCATAGCGATGCACTCATAGTGGTGCACTCCAGGAGGAATCGCCCTACGTCTTCAGGAGACGGCCGGTTGCAGTCTGGCACTCTCAACCGCGTCCAAGGTTGTCGATATGATCAGGATGGATTGCTACAAATTGGCGCGGGATGAGCCGTGGGAGGTAGACGACCTCCAGAGCGCGCCGCGTCTCTACTGCCAACCCGATGTTCGGGTCCATATCCATATCTGCGCCATGTATTCGAGGTTCGGTGCAAAAAGCGGCTCGCATCTCAAGGACGTCGCTCTTGGAAAACGACTCTGTCTGCATGGGGTGGGCGTAATCGGCACTTGCCGTGAGCCGATCCAGCACGTCCCGATCTTGGCCAGTGAACGCGAGGCGAAGCAAGGTCTTGTTGGAATTGTCGTCGAATACCACCAGCCCATCTTCAATCAGGAGGTTTGCTATCCGTTGCACATTTTGTTTGAACATCCGCTGTCTGCCAGACATATGATGGACACATGGTTCCGGTCAATGACGTCGATCGGCATTCCTGGGAGCAAGTATGGAACGATATGCGGTAAAGTCGCGGATTCTGACCTCTCTTGACAAGAACAAGTCCCTGTCCGAACTGTCGGAGGATGTGGGAATCACTGGTGCGCGATTACTCCGGCTCTTCGACAGATGCGTGAAGACAACCATGTCGAGAGCGGAGACCAAGTTTTATGGACCCGATCGTCGGGGGGTGGGCGCATTGGAGACGCCTCATCACAGGGAAAATAACAGCGCATTCTCCCACCGGTCGTCGTCGACTTTAACGTTGCCATGGTTGAGGCAAGAGACGGGTTGTACGGAATAACTGTCGTCCAGGCTCGAGGCGAACATCACAGTGGATTATCTATAGACCAGGCCGCCGAATTCAGGCACCGACTCGTTAGCCTTGTTGAGGAGTGTTTTGCTCCGGGTCAAGGAGACAGAACCGGCATTAAGCATGGGTTTAACTGGGCATTAACCCCCATCGGATTGCACCCCTTTGACGATGATAGATGGGAATACATGGTGGACGATTGGGCTGCGATTACCATCGTCTAGAGCGGCTTGGAGAATATCTGCCTGCGTGACAGAGTGCGAGAATGAAGCGCCCGCACGCCTCCGACGACGTCCGTGAGCGAGCCCTGGCTGCCTTCGATGCTGGCCACCCAGGTGCTGATGTCGCCGCCTTCGTCCAGCACGATGCCTCCACCGCCTCCACCATTCGCCGCTGGATCTGCCAGCGGACCCGCACGGGGTCGGGCTGAGCTCGAGCCCGGCCGGGACGACCACGCCTGCTTGGCGTGGCCCAGGAACCGGCGCTGGCAGCGCAGGTCGCCGCCCATCCCGATGCCACGTTGGCGCACCACTGCCAGCGCTGGCAGGAGACGCAGTCCCAGTCGTTGAGCGTCGCGACCATGAGTCGCCGCCTGCGGGGACTCGGACTGACGCTCACGAAAAGCCCCTGATTGCCGGCGACCAGGATCCGGCAGCCCGCGCGGCCTGGCGGCAAACGATGGCCATGGCCGATCCCCACACGCGGATCTTCCTTGAGGAACCCAGCACCCCAACCACGCTGACGCCCACCGGACTTGGTCCCGGCTTCCAGTTCACTGGGGCGCTGGACCGGGACGCCTTCGACGCGTTTGGGGAGGAGGTGCTGGTGCCAACGCTGCCCCCCGGACACACGGTGGTGCTCGCTAACCGCTCGGGACCCAAGAGCGCACCGGCCCGGGCGCTGATTGAGGCGGCGGGCTGGGCCTTCGTCTTCCTGCCACCCTCTTCTCCGGACTTCAATCCGATCGAACAGGCCTGTGCCACGCTCAAGCAGGCGTTGCGGCGGGCGAAGGCGCGGACGATGGAGGCGATCCTGAGCGCCACCGAACCCTGTTCCCCGCAGCTTACCTCAGCCGATACGCGCGGCGTCTTCCGAGAGTGCGGGTCCAACTTATGATTGCCGCTCATGGCAATGAGAATCCTGGTGAGACCTGACGTTGAACCGGAGCGGGCTTCACACGTCTATTGTCCCACGGACATCCATTTGGGATATCATTAACTCGTGAGGCGGCTCCTTACCTGACTCGACAGGCGGTTGCTTGGTGTGTAGTCCGAAGAGACGGTAATCCCCAAAAAGTAAGTAGGTACGCTTGTTTACAGGCCCCAGTAGCTCAGCGGATAGAGCGCCCGCCTTCTAAGCGGTAGGTCGCAGGTTCGATTCCTGCCTGGGGTACCACCACCTCGAAACGATCTCGGAAAATGTTCAAGCCGCCGCCTTTTCGGTCGAATATGAAACGCGAAACGGCGCTCGCCAGCACCTCCTGTATGTGAAGCGCAATGGATGAGAATCCCAAGGCCGCGCAAGAAAGTGCGGCGGTGAAACATCCTCGCACCGTTCGACAGGTGTTTGCGAAAAATCGAGCGCGAAACCGGTCACAGATTGTTACATCTACGCAGTCCATTCCCGACCAAACGCTCATGGTGATTGTGTCGTTACGCTTTCGCTGGCATACATACGTCGAAGTGCTCCCTGAAACCATGATCGAACTACGATTGAATTGACGTGTCCGCCTCGAGCTCGACGGGCCGAGCGAGCCTCCTCGACGTATCAGCAAGCTTCACAACGTTGCATCTCAAGCTGTTTCAGCTTGTCGTCGGTCTGACTGACATCGCGGCCGGCGTCGCGCCGTCGGTAATTGCCTAATCCATCGCTGACCAGATATATCGATATGTGCTCTCACTTGTCATCACCTTCGAACGTATGAGGACATAGCCTGACGACGACATACCTTCGCACTACAAAAATTACGTCGAAACGCAAAACACTTGGTCGGGATTCCACCTGTAAGCCAACCCAGCATCCCTCCATCAATTGTGCAAGCATGATGAACCGTCGTCACGCCCCCGAGCAGCGAATAGTTGACTTGAACTAAGGGACAGCAATCTGGTCTGATGCATGAATGGCATTGAATGCCTTCTGGATCAATAGCAGAAGAAACAAGGCTTCAAGCCTGATTCGAATTCATAGCCAATGATCGTATAAAACCGGTATTTGCCCCGCTCACTCCCTGTGTCGCTAACTGAAACGGGCAAGGACTGGGACGCCAATTCGTTGAGACCAATCAGAACGAAGGCGACGTCAATCGCTTTGGTCTTGGCCTGAGTTCTGCATTCCTGTACTAGGGATGACGCCCGATGTGGGGACACGATCGATTGCCATCGTTCGATTTTACGCAGTAAGAGCGTCCCGATTGCGTCCACTTCGACTTGTCATCATCACGGCACTCGCTGTAGGTCTCAGTGTCCTTCGCAGGTGCAGGTGTCGCTGCGCAAACCATGGCAATACCCGGTTGGCGATCCACAGGGGTACGCGCCAATCACCCACGGCTCAGCCCGCTTGGGAAGTCGCAAATTCTAACCAAATCACCGCTGACAGCAGCAACACGGTTTGTGGAGAAAACGGGAACCCTCTCTCCGAAGCGACAGGCAAGGTCGGTGTGAAGCTTGACGATCTCGGAAATCAACCCTACGTCATCGCGGTCCATGCCAGCGCGAAGGACTACGCAAAGATCGTCGCTTGTGGAGCGATTGTCGGCCCCAAGCAGGATGCCAAACTGATCGTGACGCTTACCGCCGTTGGAGATGCGAAGGTTGCCGGTATCGCAATTCTCGACGAAGACACGTCAGGTGTGCTTGGTATTGGCAAGGATCAGGTTCAAGTCACCGTCTATCTTGTAAATCAGGATGCCGCCGCCAGCGGGACTCCAGCCGCATAAGACTTTCCATCAATGATGCAACGACGGCATGCAGGTAACCCGGCTGCGTTTCCTCAGCCGGGTTACCTGCGCACTCGGAACAGGACCGACGTGCGCTCCCGATCGTGACGCGGTAAACGTGTGGTCGTGGTTCCACCTGGCTTCACGCCGAACCGACGAGCGAATGGATGACATCAACCAAATCTACCGTCGAGAATGGCTTCACGAACACGTAGCGCCCGCCTGATCTCCAGGAGAGACGTTCCGCTTTCTCCAGTAGCTGCAGATCGGTCGACATGAATACGATCGGCAACATCCGAGTTTTGTCGCCCAGACGCAACTGCTCCACCAGTGCCCAGATTTGCGGCTGATCGATCATCAGGTCGATGACCAGCACCGATGCCCCTCCACCAGTGCCCAGATTTGCGGCTGATCGATCATCAGGTCGATGACCAGCACCGATGCCCCAAGCGACGCAACCATCTGATACGTCAGTGGAACGAGGTTCGTCGTCGTAACGTTATATCGACCCTCCTGAAGGACCAAACGGGCAGCATCGAGGAACTCAGGATCCGAGTTGACGATTATGACGTGCTTTCGCTTCATGTTCGGACTGGGTTCGATGGTTGCCTGTGAAGCGTCGGAATTCGGCTGAATCTCGGCAGGGTCGACTACGTCTCTGGCTGCATGAAGCCGATCAAGAGCAGTGGCAGAACGGGCGAGGATATCGTCGGATTTGCGCGCGGCACGAGTCGACTTCGATTCGATCACGTCGTTCGAAGATTCGGCTTCAAGATGATTGGTGGGCATGAGGTTTCTCTCCCTTGACGCCGATTTCATCAGGGCTTTCAAAAATGAACGGCCGTGTTGGGGCCGCCCTTCGCGAGGGTAATGTGGCGATTGAAGTCGACGTCAATGGTACAAGCAGTCAATGTCTGCGACCGGAGAGACAACGCGAATTCGCCGATCTTCTCACAAGTGTATTGCCTTTTATCCACTTGGAAGAAATGGAGCTTCGAGTGCCCTTTCTCCTCGATTGACAGGTCGCTCCAATTCAGGGCGTCCGCCACCAAAACACCTTCAGGGATGGGAGAAGCTCGAGTGAGTCCGAATGACCCAAAGCCCAGCCTTCAGTAGATACCGCTACACGCTCTACGACCACCGATCGACCTTCTGTCATGGACGTCACCGGCTTGGCTATGCACTATCCAGCGAAATTGCTGGCGAATTCGACCGCTCATCTGTTCAACCATAGATCACTGGCTATAATGATCGCGCTTGAACCATTTCCTCGATCTCCGCCGATCTCCGCGATGAATCGAAACGCCGAAAGGCTCCCAATGCGCGCATATATCCTCTCTATCGGTTCCGAGCTCTTGCTCGGACATATCACTGACACCAATGCGACGTTCCTCGCCCAGGAACTGACAGCCTCGGGTATCGAGCTCATCCATGTCACCAGCACCGGTGACGACTTCGAAGAACTCGTCGATACCATGAAACATGCCCTGACGAAGGCCGACGTGGTGATCTGTTCAGGCGGAATCGGTCCGACCGATGATGACCTCACCCGCGAGGCCATCGCCGAGGTGGTGGGCGAGACGCCGGAGATTGATGATGCCCTGCTGGCCACGTTGAAGGGCTTTTTCGCGGGTCGTGGCCAAGCTATGCCCGAGCGAAACGCCAAGCAGGCATGGCGGATTCCATCGTCCGAGATACTCCCGAATCCAGTCGGTACTGCGCCTGGCTGGTTCGTCCAGATCCCCGGTGAGACGCCTAAATATGTCGTCACCATGCCAGGCGTTCCTCGCGAGATGTTTCGCATGTGGAAAGAACAGGCGCTTCCCCGCATTCGAGAGCGCGCCGGACAACATGTCATCGATACGATCGTGATCAAGACAATTGGCATAGGCGAATCCGCGGCGGAGCAGGAACTGCATGATCTGGTGGTTGCTGGCAATCCGATCGTGGCGACGTACGCCAAGGATGATGGTGTGCACGTGATGGTGTCCGCGATCGGCGATGACGTTGCGGAAACTCGCGAACGTCGCGATCGCGCGGTTGCGGAAGTTGATCGCATTCTCGGAGAATATCGCTGGGGCGCCGACTCAGATACGTTGGAACGTGTGCTTGCCTCTGCTCTTGGTGAGGACGGCTTGAGATTGGGAATCGTAGAGCGAGGGACGGGCGGTGCCTTTGCCGGATTGCTGGCACGGGATCAGGTCTCGCAAATTATTCTCGCCAGAGGTGCAAGCTATCCGCTGATGACCGGTCTCTCCGACGAAGCCGCCGAACGGCAGGCTGCAATCGATGCGGAAGAAGGACTTGGCTTCGAAGGGGCCGCGATCGGAGTTGGACTCGTGTTTGCGGGTGCTCCAATCGAGAACAACCTGATGGCAGGTCGCCTGACACTGGCGATCGCGAGACCGCACCAGCCAACGAGGCAACTTGCCGGTGCCACGCACCGTGCGACACTCGACGAAATCCAGCGGCGGGCTTCGCTGCATGGCGTGGACATGCTTCGCCGAGAGTTTGCACCCGTTACCAGCGCAACCTAGTGGTCTGTCACGCGTGTTCCGCTGGGCTACGACCCGCCCCACACAATGGTGGGTATGTCGTCATTTCCGCAGCTGCGCCGGAGCGTGTTGAGAAATCTCTCCTGCGTCGCCTGGGGATCACCCTGCCCTGCAATTGAGCCTTGACACACTACCAGGACGTTGTCCGGTCCCAGGTCGACAGCAACTCGCGCTGACGATCGAGCATAGCGACTCGTTTTGAATCGCTTGTGTCATCCCAGTCAAGAAGATGCAGAATTCCGTGGCAGACAAGGAAGAACACTTCGTCCGCCACGTCCCATCCTTCGTCTTGTGCCTGTTCTCGCGCACGGTCGATCGAAATGACGATATCCCCACCCCGAATAGTGCTTTGCCGCGAGATGCTTTGCTCCCGCCAGAGGTCTTCATAGGGAAATGTCATGATATCAGTGGACGAATCCAATCCCATGAATTCAAGATGCATCGTCTGCATCTGCACATCCGATGTCATCCGAAACCCGATCGTCCACTCACCGGATGCTTGTTCGCTGGCAAGGACATGTCCCACCAGGGACGAGATCGACGTTTCGGTTACTCGTTCCGGCAATGGCACAGAGGCGTCGAGCGTCACCTCGACCAGCTCGTACGCCTGGTCGCCTTTCCTGCTCATAAGGCAGCCAGCGCGGCCTTGACCGCGCTCGACAGCCGGCGTCCGTCGGCACGTCCATCCGATCGATTGTTGAGAAGGCTCATGACCTTGCCCATATCCTTGGGATTCGTCGCACCAGAATCGATCAGGCCCTGGGAGACGAATGCAGCGAGCTCCTCATCATCCATTTGCCGCGGCAGATACTTTTCGAGTATCGCTACCTGGGAGGCTTCCCGGTCGGCAAGATCATCTCGGCCACCATTTCGGAATTGCTCGATGGAATCCTGGCGTTGCTTGATCTGCGACCGAAGGACTCCGATTTCCTCTTCAGGCGTGAGGGGTGCCCGCTTGTCGATCTCGACATTCTTGACCATCGCCAATATGTAGCGGACCGCGTCTCGCGTCTCGTTTTCCTTGTCCCGCATAGCCTGCTTCATGTCTCGCTCGAGCAGCGATCGTAGTGAATCCGACATGGATTGGGTTCTCCTGATAATTTGCAAGAAGTTGCACGGTGGCGATCAGCGTCGTGTTCTAGGCGATCGGCCCCATTGGAGCGCCTCCCAGAAGATGCCAATGCAGATGGCTGACGGTCTGGCCCGCATCAGCGCCGGAATTCGTTACCACACGATAGCCAGTTGCATCGATTCCCCGCAGCCTGGCTACTCGATTGATAACAAGCGTGACTTCGACGATCAGATCCCGATCATCTGCGGTCAAGTGCGCGATACTCGATACATGTTGGCGCGGCACGATCAGAACGTGAGTCGGAGCTTGCGGCGAAAGATCGTCGAAAGCCACCACCAAGTCCGTTTCCATCACGAAGTCGGTCGCGAATTCTCCTGCAGCTATCTTGCAAAAGATACAATCACTCAATGAGTCCGACATTGAATACTTCCTCTCCATGCTTTCGAGCGTGTCGCAATACCCGAGAGTCAACCAACTTGGACCGTCGTTCCGCTACCGTCTTGGATGATTATGCCAGAGCTTCCTGAAGTAGAAACCGTTCGCAGGCTGATCGCTCCGCACTGCATCGACCAGCGAATCGCGGGCATTGATCTGAGGGACTTCGCCGGTGTTTTGGAAACGGATCTTCCTTTCGATCCAGTCTCGGCAATGATCGGGGCATCCATTCTTTCGGTCCACCGCCGGGGGAAATACCTGCTCTTCCCACTCGACAGCGGACTCTGGTTGACCATCCACCTGCGCATGACTGGCCGACTGATCGTGAAAGATGCCGCTGCCGATCCCATTCGATTCGAGCACATCGCCATACATCTTGGGAGCGGTGAAGACTTGCGATTCGGCGACCAGCGCAGGTTTGGACGGGTCACGCTTCTCGACAAGGACCGCATCGACGCGCTGTTGGATCGATTGGGGCCTGAGCCGTTCGATCGAAAACTGACCGCTCACGTCCTGCACGAGCGGCTCAGGCGACGGCCGGGAAGCATCAAGGGCTCGCTGCTCGATCAGGGATTAATTGCAGGTCTCGGCAACATCTACGTCGACGAAGCGCTATGGCGCAGCAGAATTCACCCGTTGACAGTATCTCATTCGCTGGATGAAACGTCGCTCAGAAGACTTCTGCGAGCGATTCGGTACGTACTCAAGCTCTCGATTCAAAATCAGGGGACAACATTTTCGAGTTTCGAGAATCCGTATGGTGAACGGGGCAACAATGCCAGCTATCTCAAAGTCTATGGACGTTCAGGAGAACGGGTGATCTGCGATCGTTGTGGCAGGCCCCTCGAGCGCACAGTCGTAGCCGGGCGCGGGACGGTTTTCTGTCCACATTGCCAACTGCTCCCCGTCGCAACGATCCCCTCTCGTCATCAATTCGCAGATCCACGTGAATGAACGCCCGATCACCATGTCTAATGGCATGCCCATTGCTGCGATAGTCAAACCGGGCCGAAACTTTCTGGCTCATTGATACCGGTGTACATCGAGAGGAAGCATCTTGGTAACAGGTGAAGCAGTATACACAGCCAATGTAACCGTCACGGGTGGTCGAGAGGGCCACGCTCAAAGTGACGACGGCGCGTTGAATATCGATCTTCAGCGTCCTGGCGGCCAGAAGAACGCGACAAACCCGGAGCAGCTTTTCGCTGCCGGATACGCTGCATGTTTCCAGAGCGCCATGGCAGGAATCGGTCGTCAGCAGGGTATCGATACCTCGAATTCAACGGTCCATTCCGCGGTATCGTTGATCAAGGACGGGCATGCGTACAAGTTGGGAGTCGATCTCAAGATCATCATTCCGGGTGTGGAGAAAGCCGCGGCTGAAGCACTTGTCGAGCAAGCGCATCAGGTCTGCCCCTACTCGAACGCGACACGTGGCAACATCGACGTGAATCTCGAGATCGTGGATTAGGCGTTTTCCCTGGCGCTGAAGAATCCGGAAACAGCCGGTCGCATGGCGACCGGCTGTTTCTCGTCTCCCTGGAATTATCGTGCGCTCTTCCATTATCTCCTGCATAAACAGCGACCGGTTGTCATCGATTCGTGGCATTCTTGTGTTTCGCGGGAGGGCGGCGTTCTGCATCCTATCCCCGTGCGAACGAGCGTGATGATTTTGGCAAGTTGAGGCATCCGGATGGATAGACGAATCCTGCTCACAAAGCGACTGGCGATCTTGACGGCGGCGGGAATGTTTCTCGTCCTCCTGATGGGCGCAAACGTCACTGCAACCGGCTCAGGGGAAGGCTGCGGAAGTGATTGGCCACTCTGCCACGGACGCTTCCTGCCCGGAGACTATAGAGAATCGATCATCGAATACAGTCATCGAATCATCACAGGTGCCGAAGGATTCCTCGTATTGGGAACCATGTTTGCTGCCTGGGGTCTGCGCAAGCGCTTTCCTGAATTCAAGATCCTGGCTCCCCTCATGGTCGTCACGGTCGTTCTTCAGGCGCTGATGGGAGCTGCCGCCGTTAAATGGCCGACCTCTGCTGGCGTGATGGCCTCACACTTCGGGATCTCCCTGATTTGTCTTGCTTCCGCAGCACTCATCGCACGTATCCTCATCGATGACGGCCGCCACAGGGATCCAAAGCTTGGCCGCATGAAACCCCCTTCCGGTTTCCGCTTTCTGATGGTGACCAGTTTCGTTATGTCGATCGTCGTCGCCTATCTCGGAGCGTATGTCCGTCACACGCATTCAGAGATTGCCTGCGGCATCCAATGGCCACTCTGCAATGGCGCTGTCATCCCCGACATGGGCAACAACGCGGGTATTCATTTCGCTCATCGGGTCTCGGCTATCGTGATATCGCTGACGATTGCGGCACTCTTCACTGTCGGCTACAAGTTCCGTCAGCAACGACCTGACCTGTTTTCGATCTCACGCAACGCGTTGATCGTGGTCTTCCTGCAGTCAATCGCGGGCGGACTTGTGGTGCTTACGACGGTCCAACTGATGACTACACTGCTTCATGCAGCGATGATGGGGATCCTTTTCGTCATCTTGTCAGACGGAGTCTTGAGGGTACTACCAGTCAATTCTGCGGATCGCCAACAGGCGACGCGCCTATCTACCCAGCATCTTCCGGTAGGCGGTCCCGGCGACTGAGTCGATCATTGATCCAAAGCCGATTGCACTCGCTGCCGTAACGTTATCCGGGGCAGGCAATCGACGAGGGGGATACTACGAGAGTGGCATTCTGTCTCGAGCCATTCCGCATAGAGCCATTGAAAACCGACCAGAGAGTCAAGCCACTGGTCCGTTCGTGCGTGCGTTCCGCGACCGCGGTTCAGAATCTCCGAGCGGAGGAACTCGATATTAGGAATCTTCAAGCAACAGAAGCTCAGCCTGTGACTCGACATGGCTTCGACCAATGAAGGCACCGATGCCAAGTCCGGGTGAATGCAATCCCCTTCAATAATGATCGATTCGGCGACCGCGAGATGATTCTCAATGATGATCTGCAATCCGGTCCTCATCGCCTCGGCGGTCTCGACCATGCGCGCACAGAGAAACGCTGGCTCTTGAGAAGTCCACATCTCAGCTACGACCCGATCGAAGTAAAACGCCGATCCTTGAGATGAAGTCTGCGCCTGCGACACCGATAGCGCCAGCCGAAGGTCGTCGGCCTGCATCCAAAGGACGCCCCACTGCAAGCCAATTTCCCTCGCCAACGTCGATTTTCCGGAGCTGGAAGGGCCAAGGATTACGAATACCGTTGGGTGCTCCACTGTCGCGTTACTCCCACCCTACCTGCGAAGGTGGTCGAAAATCACCCCGAAGACATCAGTTGCCTCGATGGTGTCCCTGGGAAGCAAATCCGCTCGTTTCGATATGATCACAGGTCCATCCTCGGGGCTCGCGGTCGCTATGCCATGAGATCCCTTGACGTATTTTCCATCGAGCGGGACCACCTCGAGTAACGCACGAAAGCCCATTTTCTTCTTGAGGAGCGACAGACCGGCTTTCGCTTTGACGAACTTGTCTGAAGGATCGAAGAAAAGCTCGGCGGGGTCGTAGCCCGGCTTCTGATGGATATCGACTGTCCGCGCATAGTCGGGCGCCTTCGTGTCGTCCAGCCAGAAGTAGTAGGTGAACCAGGCGTCAGGTTCGGCGAGTGCTACCAGCTGCCCGGATCGCTCATGGTCAAGGTGATACCGGCGCTTCCCCTCTTCATTCAGCACCTCGGCGACCCCATCGGTCGCAGCCACCAGCGATCGGACTTCCTCCAGGAGTGACGGGTCCTGCATGTAGATATTCGCAATCTGATGATCGGCGGCGGCAAAGACCTTGCTCTGCCCGGGATCGAACATGTCCCGTCCAAGCTCCTCGCGATACGCGAGCCATCCTTTCTCCCGAAAGATCCGGTTCAGGTGAACCTGCTTGCTGACGGGCATGATGCCGTACTCGGAGATGAGGATGACCTCCGCACCCTTCCCTTCATAGAACTCGATGAGATCTCCCGTCACCTCGTCGATCTCGTGAAGGTCCTTGTCCATCGCATGAAGATCCGGCCCGAACTTCTGGAGTCCATAGTCGAGGTGAGGCAGATAGATCAGGGATAGCGTCGGGTCATACAGCCGATCTGCAATCTTCGATGCGTCGGCGATCCATTTCGTCGACGTGATATTCGCGTTCGCCCCCCAGAACGAGAACAACGGAAACTGCCCGAGTTCCTTCTGCAGCTCATCCCGGAAGTTGATCGGCTTTGTGTAGCAGTCCGGTATCTTGCGGCCATCTGACGGGTACATCGGGCGTGGCGTGACCAGAAAGTCCACGGTGGAGTTCATGTTGAACCACCAGCACATGTTCAAACAGGTGAAGGCCGGGTCCTCGGCCTTGGCGATATCCCAGATCTTCGGTGCCTGCACGAGCGTGTTCGATTGACGCCAGAACTTCACCTCGGCCATGTCACGGATATACCAGCCGTTGGCGATGGCTCCATGCACATTCGGGTACTCGCCGGTCAGATAGGTCGAATGCGCGGTGGCGGTGACGGCGGGGATCACCGGGTTCACATGGGCCAGTCGCGCCTTGTCGCGGAACGCCCTGATACGTGGCGTCGCATCCCCGATGAGCGCGGGGACGAGTCCAACGACATTGATGACGACAGTTTTTTTCATGAATCAGGTTCCTCGAATCCAGCGTTGCAGGACGACGGTTGAGACGAAAGCGGCGAGTGCGATAGCAACACCCCACCACGCTTCATGCGTGGCGAGAAGGAGTGCGTCGACCAGCGAGATCCCTGCGATCAGTCGTGCGATTGCTCCACCGATGCTGCGACGCGAAGCGACGTACACAAACGAGCAACAGTAAACGACCCAGAGCACGAAGGCGACGATCAGGACCAGAACAACCGGTCCCTGCGAGCGGCTAACGGCGAGAATGACCGGCAGAAAAAGGCTGGCAAGCGGCCAATACCTCGTTGCGGACGGGCCGTGTTCTGTCTTCGAGATAGACGTAAGACCTGCGACATAGAGCAGCATGATGGCGCACCAGAGGGTCGCTTCCCACGTCCACGACCGACTGAAGGCGAGGAACGCCGTGACATAGACCAACACACGGGTTCCGCCCATGAAGAGCGGTCCGATGGGATTTCCCTTGTGCCAGAAATCATAGACGGCAATGCAGGCGATCAGCGCGACACCTGCAATCAGGGCGGCCGTTCCCGCCGGGATCAGCAAGAGCAGTCCGATCACAAACAGCGCGATCGTGATGCCCCACGCCAGCTTCAGTGGAACTGCATCGGACGGGATCGGACGATCCGGTCGTTGCGTTCGATCGATTTCCAGGTCGAGGATGTCGTTGAGGTACATACCTGCTGTATAGAAGAACACAATCGCAACGCATATACCAACCGTCAACCAGTCCAGACCGAGGGGATGGGCCAGAACGACGCCAGCGAGCACATTGCTTATGACTGTCGGCGTGTTCGAGATCCGGGCCAGAGCGAGATGGGATCGAAACACGGAAGGCAGCGAACCGTTACGAGCATTAACCGATGACATTCAGCACCCATTCGTATTCGCGCCCGATCGACATCTGAATATCTTGTTTGAGTTCAGGCGGCAACACGTCCCACGTATAGGTTTCGATCTCGAGATGATCTGTGAACTGACGTTCGTTCAGGAGTTCGAATGTCTGCGTGATCGTTTCCTGAGTGGAATCGAACGCTCCGAATCGGTCGAGGAAGATCGGTACGTGAAAATGCACGCGCCATTCCTCCGCCTTTGGATCACCGATGTGGGGAAGTGCGTCGGGGAGATCAGGATAACGCGTCATCGAGCCATCGGCATTTTGCTGGATGACCTGATGAAGGTACACTGGCTCGTCGAATGGACGCAGCGCATCTGATTGCGATGTCCGTTCGGCAGCGTCGTCGCCTAGCCGCAACTTGAGGGCCGAACTCACCTGGATCTTGCCGACCTTGATTCCCATGGTCTCGAAGCGATCCAGGATCTCGCGAGGGCTTTCATACCCCACCCCGACGTGACAGGTGTCGAAGCAGACACGGATGTGATCGAGCATGATCGCCCGCGCTCGCACCGGGTCGACTCCCAGGCGTTCGGAAAGCAGGGGAACCCCAAGCGGCAACAGCCAATCCTCATAGAACGTCATGAGTTCGGCGCAATCACCGAGAACGCCATCAGGCTCTGGTTCGATATCGAGATGAATGAACTTGCCGTCGGCCTCGCGGACTCGCGCCAATCGCTCCGCCATGAGCACCATTCGCTCCGTGAAAAGCAGCCATGTCCCGCGATCAGCCACGTCGATGAACGGCTTGTACCCAAATGGATTGGTCGAGATGCCGCCATCGATCCCGTCCGGCAGCAACTCCGCCAGAATCTGGATCAATCGCAATGTGTATGCTGCCCGTTCATCCTCTCGCCAATCGGGAGCATGGACTTCAGCCTTCACCTTCTGCCCATGGAACGGTCCGTAGGGAAAGCCATTCATGGTGAAAACGTAGAGACCGTGCTGGTCGAGATACTCATGAAACTTGCTGAGCCGATCGCCAAGCAGAAGTTCAGAACTAGCCTCTCCTGCCAGACGCAACCCCACACCAAACGGTCGATCAGGAGAGAACCGTTGTTTCAAAGGCAGGACGTGCTCTTCGATATTTCGCATGACATCTGGCCACGATATTCCCGGATGCACGTTCAGGCAATATGTCAGGTGATAACGCCCATTTTCCGAGACCCGCACGATCGTGCTCCTTGGGGATGAATACACAGGGACGGGCCGCTGGCCCGCCCCTTTCTGCGATATGTGCCTGAAACTGTTTTGCCGGCTCCACCGCTAGTCGGCGGCGATGGCCAACGGCTGGTTGAGCTTGAACTTGGGTGATTGCCCGAGAAATGATGCAGGATTCTCGAGTATGACCCGGTTGATCGTGGCCTTGGAGTGACCGCGACGTCGCATCTCCAGCGCAAAATGGGGAACTGCCAGAGGCTCGCTCGGCCCCCAATCACAGGCGGACGCAACACAGATGCGCTCGGTACCATACCGCTCGAACATGTCGACCGCACGGCCCGGAGTCGTCTTCGTGATCGGATACAACGTCACTCCGGTCCAGAAGCCGTTCGCGAGGATCATGGGCATCGTGTGCTCTTCAGCATGGTCGATCATTACACGGGACGGATCGATTCGCCCATCACCCGCAAGCGTCTCCACGATAACCTTCGTGCCCTTGTACTTGTCCTCAAGATGAGGGGTGTGGACGTGTATCAGCTGGTTATGCTCGAGTGCAAGATTGACGTGGTCCTTGAATGTTTCCAGCTCGTTGCGGGTGACACGATTTAGACCGATCTCCCCGATGCCAAGAACCGTCGGGCGTTCGAGGAATTCCGGAATGATCTCCAGAACCTGACGCGTCAATTCGCGGTTCTCGCCTTCCTTCGGGTTCAGGCAAAGCCAGGCATAATGCTGAATGCCATATTGTGCCGCACGCGTTGGTTCGAAATCGGTGATGTGATCGAAATAGTCAGCGAAAACGTCAGCGGAGCGGCGGTCGAAACCTGCCCAGAAGGCAGGCTCGGACACTGCGAGGCAGCCGGCAAGCGCCATCTTTTCATAGTCATCAGTGGTTCGCGAGATCATGTGGGCGTGAAGATCAATGTATTCCATGGTATTGCTCTTCCTATCGGATGGACGCGCCGTAGGCGGCCTTGCGATCGAGTTCTTCGAGGAGCTCGATATTCTGATCGCTGAAAATCATGAGTACCCGCTCGATCCGGCCTGGAACCTGGGAGTTCAGCTCCTGCATCGCGTCGCGCATTGCCAGAATCCTGAAATCATCCCGCCCATCCTCGCTCACTGATCGGTCAAGGCGGTCAAGGAACGCGGCGATGTCCAGAATCTTTGTCCGGGACTCCATGAAGAATTCATCAATCAGATTCTGCTGCGAAAGCGGACAACTCTTGGTATCGTTGGCGATCATGGATATCCTCCTCAGGATTCTGTGCGATGCGTAATGCTTGCAGGTCATGCAAGCGATCGATACTCTTGACGATCAATTGATCGTCCATCTCGTGGACTTCGACACCGTGACCGATGCCGTTCAGAAGCATGATGGTCAGTTCCCCACCCAGATGCTCTCGAAATTCGTTGAGTCCGGCCAACACGGGCCGTTGGCCGGACTCAGTGCTGACGTCATCAAACTCTGGGGCATATATAGGCAATTGGAGCGCCATGAAAACGTCCACGATTCGTTGCCATTCATGTTCGGCTAGCATTCCCGAGAGAAATGCGTAGGTGGAATCAAGTGCGATGCCTATTGCGACCGCCTCACCGTGACGCCAGGTGTAGTTTGATAGCTGCTCGAGCTTGTGAGCCGACCAATGTCCGAAATCCAGGGGTCTCGAAGACCCAAACTCGAAGGGATCTCCACTCGTCGCGATATGCTCGAGATGAAGCTGGGCGCAACGGAAGATCACCCATCGCATGGCATCCATGTCACGCGACACGAGTTTTTCGACGTTCTCCTCGATGAAGGCAAAGAAAGCGGCATCCTTCAGGAGCGAAACCTTTACCGCTTCGGCGATGCCACTACGCCATTCACGATCGGGAAGTTTCGCGAGCAGCGCCATGTCGTTCACAACGGCATAGGGAGGAGCGAATGTCCCGAGGAAATTCTTCTTGCCGAACGCATTCACGCTGTTCTTGACACCCACTCCGGAATCGTCCTGGGAAAGAACCGTCGTCGGTACTCTGATCAGGCGAACCCCGCGATGTGAGGTCGCAGCGGCATAGCCGACCATGTCGAGCAAGGCACCACCACCGATCGCGATGATGAACGAATGACGATCGATTCCATGATCGCTGACTGCACGTTGGATATCGAGTACCAGGGAGTGATCGTTCTTCACCTCCTCACCGCCGGACACGAGAATCGGTGATTCGACCAGGTGGGCGACCGTCGAGATGTTCTCGAAGTACGTCTCGATCCGGGACGACAGCTCCGGATACGCATGGCTCACCCCGCCATCCAGGATGCAGAGTACCTTAGTGACCGATTGTCCTGAATGTGATGTACACAATTCTCCGATGATGGAATTGCCCGGGTCGAAAATCTGTTCCGAGAAGAGCACCGGGTATGAATAGGTCGCCTGTACGCTCTGGTAGATCGTTTCTACCGCACGCTTGTCCATGTCTATATTTCCTTTAGAGGCCCCAATGAATACGATTCGGGTCTATCCGTGTCAGGCCAACGCTATATCTTCACCGCAATGCGCCTGCCTGCCAACCCGTTGGGAACGAATGTCGCGAGAAACAGGCTGGCTGGGGCACACGATGGGGATGTCCTCAATCACGTCACGGGGGGCCAAATGCGTTTGCTTGGACCAACCGCCATGCTGCAATCCAACGATTCGAGCAACTTCCGGCCCTGTGAAAGCTGTGCTCGGATGTTCTGGTCGTGAGCGGCTCGTGATCAGCGGGAAGGTGAAAGCATCGCGAGAAATCGATGCGCGGCGGTGACGAAGGGCCATTCGCTCTGATATTCAGTGCGGTAGTCTATGCATAGGAATCATCTCCCAGTCGAGTGAACAGCATTTCGCCTGTGTCGTGCTTCCTAGTCCCTCTCAGGATGTCTTGACGGTCGCATTTCAAGGAGCGACCGTGCCGCACAACCTTCACACCGCGAGACCTCCCCAGATGAAGAAATGGGCGACACATGAAGCTGTCCAATGGCCAGCGACGGCATATCCTGGCAATTAATCACTCTCCTGACGTCCTTCAACTCCTGAAGGAACTCCTCATGGAAGAGGGTTACAAGGTGACCCTTCGCTCTCACCTCGACCAGGACCTGCCAGAAATCAACCTCATTGCTCCTGATCTGATCATCATCGACTACATGTGGGCAACCACTGACGATAACTGGTCTATGCTGCAACTCTTGCGGTTGAACACGGCCACCCGCGAAACACCCATCGTGCTCTGCACAGGCGCAATCAAGGAAGCAATCAGCCTCAATGAGCATCTGAGAGAGATGAACATCGATGTGGTACTCAAACCCTTCGACATCGATCGCTTCCTGAAAGTCATAGCCGGTGCGATCGAACGCCACTCAAAGCAGGAAGAAAGCACCGATCCGGTTGAACAGCAGGCTGGGCTTAAAATGTACATGGCTAACGGAATGGTGACATCCATTCCTCATGACTGGTGCCAAATGGATGCTTCTGACATGCCGCTCGCCGATAAACCACCTGCCTTAAGCCAGCATGACCGTGCTGTCGCCATCTATGAACTGTGCAATGCGCTTACGATCATCCGCGCTTTCGGTCAATTAACTCAACGTCGCCTCGATCGCCTTGGTGCTCTAGACCCTGAAATTGGTACAAAGGCAATGTCAGAGATCACTCTCGCCACCGGGCGCGCTGACGCGGCCTTGCGCTTGTTGGAAAACTGTCTGGAAGCGTGACGGCGGTTGGAGTTATGTGGGTCTCATGCTCGAATGGCGAGAATTGGTTGATTCCCATGTCAACAGGCAAGGGAGTTCTTTGCAACAGTCCCTGCACACCCTCGGCAAGTCGGGAACCTGGTGCTTCGCGAGACATGATCTCCCCATCTGCCAGATGAGTGTGCCAGCCATCGATCATCGTCCGGATTATTGAACTTCCCGCCAAACCGCACACGGCACTACCCTGGTTGAACCATGCCATTGCTTGGTACGGCCGACTTCCGGTTCCTGCCCGGTGCCGCGCGTCGAGCTCGCAACCAGAAGGATGCACCCGGCGAGTCTCCAAGCTCACCCATCGCTATCCGCTCGGCCTTCTGCTCTCTTCGTCGCAGGTAGTAGAGCGTCGATGCAATGATGGTGATCGGGTAGGACACGGCGAATATGAAACTCGAGATATACCCCGCATTGTCGAGCGACACCGCATGCAGCAGAATCAGGACCAGACCCACGATTGGCCCAGGCAGTCCCGAAACGAGCGTGACAAGTACCGCCATCCCGAGCGTTCGAAGCCAGTCCCCCTTGATCATGTCCCTGCTGACTTGCCGGGCCGATCTTACCCCGGCCTTGTCGAGCAGGATTTCATGGAGTGAATACGCCCACTGCACCTGACGATACAAGGCAAGCGGGATCAAAACAATCGTCACCGACATCAAGATCGCCACTGCATAGTTATACAGAAGCACCCCCAGGATAGTCGGTATCTTGCGCGTCGAGTCGCGGAGCGAACGATAAAAATCCGTCCGCTCATCCGACTCGATTTCCCGGGTTGCCTCGATCACTCCGGGAGCAACCAAACCCACCAGCATGAACTGCAACAGAAAACTGATTCCCCCGTTGTCGATAATTGTCGACAATGACGCCGCCTGATCTGCATCGGAGGAAACCCGCCGTATAACGACCGAATCATGCAGAAACTGCTGAAACCATGTCGTGAACGCCGCCACGGCAAGCAGCAGAACGGACGACAGCAAGAATATCCGCCAGTTTCGCGCGTACAGCCGGATCGCTCTCGTCAGGTACGTCCTCGTCAGGAACGTCGAAAGAAGCAGGAGCGTGATCGCGGTGCCGATCAACCCCAGGAAGAGCTGGGGCGCGAGTTGGACCCGCTTTGCCAGATTGCCTCCCAATGTCGACACCGTGCAGAAGAAATCGCCAGGTCCGATTCCAAATGTGCTCGTGCGCGGCACGGGATAGCTCGCCAGGCGGAGATCATCTGTCCAGCCGATCGGATCCTTCCAGCGGTGCGAGATGTTTGGGCTCAACGGTGCGTTGAACTGCCAGGCATGGTATTCGCCCCAACGCCCTTTGAAGAGCGCCCAGGCGAACGGCCCTTTCGGATCGATTTTTTGAGGAATCACGATCGCCTTCAGTGTGAACTTCGTCAGATCTGCCTGAGACTGATCGCAACCAAATCCAGAACCATCTTCACCCCATGCCAGCCAAACCGCGTCTCCATAATAATCAGCGTGCGATCCTTCTGCCGGATAGGTGACAAGGTGTCCATCATCGAGTTGGACGTTATCGTCATCGATATCGGCGTTCTCGCCACCGCTGTGTTGAGCGTAGGACAGCATGCTGGGATACTGATCCAACACTTCCTCAACTGTATTCGCATCGAACGTCAGCTGGATCATTTCCCAATCGGATTCGTGGCTGTTGTTGTAATTATCGAATGCGTAGTAGAACCAGTATTGCAAGGCAAGCTTCCCCGGTCGATCTGCCTGTGTTGCGAATCGGGCGTATACGGAGGGAGTCAAGCCAAGCTTGGCGATTCGTGCGCGAGACCACTGCTCATAGCCACAGCCCGGATCGAGTGAATCGCCGGGAAGATCGAGATAGTATTCATGGTTGGTGTCGACCAGATCCTGAGCGGAAGGACCGACCTTCACAACCGGATCCTGCGTCTCGCCGGCTCGCTTGTGACGTCGTAGCTTGACCTCGGGATTGTTAAGCGTGATATCCACAGAAATCGGGACATAGCGCTCGCCTACGTCGCTGCACCCTTTTGGTTGCGTTCGAAGGTAGGCAATCGGCGCGAACTTGTCAGCCAAGGCCTGCTCCGCAGCCGAAACGGTGGTCGATGAACCCGGCGGTGAGGGTAGTGTTTCGCCTTCTGAAACGGGGCTGCTCACGGCAGCAGGAGTAGTAACGGGGGCGGACGATTGTTGTGCCGCCGATGCGACGAGCGGGACAGTTGCGGCCAATGCCAGGAGGAAGAGAAAGAGCATTACCTTCGCAAGTCGCATGGTCGTCTTCACTGGTGGCTCCATGGATTCGGCTATTTCGGAGCGTGTGGGCTAGGCTGGTGGCGACAACCTTGGTTATGGTTCAAGTGCATCCGGAAAATCCTCCAGCGTGATTTCCCGTTTGGTGAAGGAAGGGGCCTCTGACCAGAGAACACGCTTTTCGAGGACATGACTCCCGTTTCCATCGGAATACCTGACTGAAAGTCTTCCCTCCCGAGGGTCAAGAGGGAATGGCAGCCGCCGCCCAGTATCGCCACTCACGGTAAACTTCCCCGCTCCATACAGCCACCCAAGGTTGCATGTGGGAGTAAGTTGTTGGCCGGACAAAAGGTCCGCGCCGGGGATCAAGGTCTCTCGCTGATTTCCGTCTGAGCAAACAACCGCTATTTGCTTGGCCTCTTGTGGACCTTTGTTCTCAACGAGGAACGTGAAGCTCTTGCTTCCTTCATGAGCAATAAGAAAGCGAACCTCCAAGTTCGCACTAAGGGTGGCGCGATAGCGCGCATCCTCACGATTTTGTTCTTCGCGGTGCAGCTTAATTTGTTCCGTTGACAAGGAGTTGCCTTGTTCTGCTGCATCGGCAGAACGCTCCGAGGCATCAGCAGAACGTGTTGCTGCCTTTGCCGACTCTCTTGCATACAAAATTGCCACTATTGAAATGAGTAGCGCTCCAAGTGCAATCCACTCCGACCAATCCAAGGCACACCCCTAGCTATGGTGACGACTCACACGCGTTTCCCTCGCCGCCATTGGATCTGTTTTTGCGCCTGGGATTCGGCAGGGCAGCAAAATGGCAACAGACAAGTTACGAAGAAAAACGGCCACCCCTACGAGTGACCGTTTTCCTTGATTTCATGGGCTCTATGTGGAGCGGGTGATCGGGCTCGAACCGACGACATTTTTCTGAGGAAAGCATCTTAAGTCACTTCACGCCGCTTCCCACCTACTCCACCGTATTCCCGGATTTCCCAATGGAATCAACCATTTACCCCTTATTATCTGCTATACTTTTCACAGGAATGAACATGTATTCTGGATTGTTTGCTGATCGCCGCCATGCAAGCGCGCGGCTTATCGTCGAGCCTGACGACCAAAACCCGGATGCGGTTGTCTTCAGCTCTCACACTCGACGTGCGCTGGGGAATCGTCGGCACGAACGTTGCCGATGCCGCGCGTGCGCCCAAGATCAGCTACCGGAAGGCGACCATCTGGAAGCCGGCGGAGGTGGCCGCGTTTCTCGATACGGCTGTGGATGATGATCTCTGGCCGTTGTGGCTCCTCATGGTGGAGACCGGCGCGCGCACAAGCGAGCTGCTCGGGCTGTCATGGGAGGATGTCGGCTTCGAACATGGCACGCTGCGGATTGGAAGGCGCACGGTCCGGCTGCTGAAGGGCACACCCACGCTGAAGGATGGTGGCAAGTCGCTGGCGTCAGCGTCCTTCGGACCATCGTTACCACCGTCGTTCTCCCTGGTCGCCTTAGGGACACGTCACGCCATGGCCCAACAACTTCGGGCCTCCCATGATTGACACAGGTCGCCCATGAAGTCAAGTTGGATCGTTCACCAATTTAATGCAACGGCTAGGTTCCGATAACGGTCATTAGCCGAACCGTGGCTCATTTCTTCACGCCCCTCGGGCGAGCGCCAGCAGGCTCATGCCGGCCAGGCGATGGAGTGTCGGGCGGAGAAAGAACGCCACCAACAGGGAGACGCCCAGCAGCCGGGGCGCGTCGACATGAACGACGTGACGGCCCACATCCGATCCGTGGCCGCCGATCGCGCTGAGTCCCAGCACTAGCGTCAGCAGGAAGATGTCGGAGCCAGTGACGATGCCGCCCTGACCTCGCACGCCGGCGATCAGCCTGATCGCCTTGTCCGGCAGTAGTGATCAAGTTACTCGTTGTGCAGCGGAGTCTGTGGTTTCACAAAGAGACGACCACTTTCTTGACGGATACGCCTTGCCTTTGAATGTCCAACCCGGTCTGGATGCACTCAAGACCCTTTCCGACGACATACGGCTCAGGGGCGGCAATATAGCGGCCCTCCGCAAGGGCCTTCGGTAGGAACTCATCGTAAATGACCTTGCTGACCTCGTTCTCCTTCAAGGTAGAACCGAAAATGAACTTCGTGCGGATGCGCCTCGTCCGAGTCTTCACCCGAAGCGACACGTTTGACGACACGAGCTTTAGGACCACCGGGAAGCTCATGCCATTCTCGAAGGAAACGGACGGGCTGGTCATGGAGATGAACTTGTTGCCGTTGCAGGCGTTGACGATGTCGGCACAGGACTCGGCCGACCCTGTTCCGATGGCGATCGCACCGGCCAGCGTCTTTCCCTGAAACGCAGCGATGATGTCTTTCACGACAGTCTTGCTGGTGTAGTCAAAAACCTGGCCTGCTCCGAGATTTGTGACGTAGTCGAAATTCCGTGATGATGCCGTCGTGATGACCTCGTATCCGGCAGCGACGCCAAGTTGAATGGCATTGCTGCCAACGCTCGTTGAGCCGCCCCAGACGAGCAGCGTCTTACCCGTGGGGTTTGGGGCCGCAGAAGGATAGTGAAGCGCCAGTTGGTCTTTCTGGAAAAGGCCGCAAGCGGCTGTGGACAGTGCGAGGGGGAGAACAGCGGCGCTTTCGTACGGCATGGCGCCGGGGATTGGCGCCGCCATGTGCGCGAGGAGGACAGTGTACGTCTGGAAGGCACCCTCAGCGGAAGTGTTGCGATTCTTGTCCGCTCCCACCGCATGACCGAGCACGCGGTCGCCAACTTTGAAACGAGTAATCGCTTTGCCGATCTCGACGACCTCGCCCGCGACATCCTCGCCCAGGACGAAGGGAAGTTTGATCCAGCGGAAAACGCTGCTGCCAGCGACCTGAATCGTCCAATCGAGGGGGTTGATTGCCACAGCGTGGTTCTTGACTACGATCTCGTTCTCGCGTGGGGGCGTGTAGGGTGCGGGTTTGACTTCAAGATTGGCCTTCTGTGTTACGAGCCAAGCGGCTGTATTCGTTGGCATTCGGGTTTCTCCTCATCTTTATTTTGATTTTTCTACACATTGAAGTAGTGGCCCTGGTCGAGATCGTCGATGAGCCCGGGATGCATCGGTTGCCAACCCACCAGCTCACGGGTCAGCGTGCTCGAGGCCGGGCTGTCGGCCGCGATGAAGGCGGCCAGCCAGCCGAAGTGCTCGCCTGCGTCCTCAGGGATGATGGCGACCACCGGGAAAGCGAGATGCCGCCCGATCACCTCGGCGATGGCGCGCACCGGCACGCCCTCGTCCGCGACCCCGTGCAGCACCGATCCCGCCGGGGCTTTCTCCAGCGCCAGGCGGAAGAGGCGCGCGGCATCGAGCCGATGCACGGCGGCCCAGCGATTGGACCCGTCGCCGATGTAGCCGGACACGCCCTTGTCGCGGGCGATGCCGATCAGGGTTGCGATGAAGCCGTGGTCTCCTTCGCCGTGAACCGACGGAGCGAGTCGCACGACCGTCGAGCGGACGCCCCGCGCGGCAAGGGAGAGCGCCGTCTGCTCGGAGGGAATTCGAAGCGCCCCAATCGAGTTGGGATCAGCTGAGTCCCGTTCGGACCCCAGGCGCCCCGCCGCGAGCAGGGCCGTTCCAGTGGGGATGACGAACGGTCGATCAGAACCCGCAAGGGCCTCGCCGAATGTTTCGATGGCGCGGCGATCCGCATCGGCGGCGCCTTGGAAGTCCCCCGAGAACGCGATATCATGCCTGAACGCGAGGTGGATCACGCCATCCGAAGCGGCAGCTGCACTGCGTAGGCGGTCGAGGTCGTCGAGACTACCACGATGCACCTCTGCTCCGGCGCTGGCGAGGGCAGCGGCCGAGGCATCCGAGCGAGCGAGCCCGACGACCTGATGGCCCGCGCCGATGAGCTCGGGAACGACGGCGGAGCCGATGAAACCGGACGCGCCGGTGACGAAAACGCGCATGAGAAAATCCTCCATATGGTCAACTGTCCTCGACATTAGGTTTGCGCCAAGACAGATTGATGTCAGTTTCTGTCATCATTATCGTAGCAGATGTCATCCACTGTCATCAAGGAGGATCGGGGCATGAGTCGATGGGAGCCGGACGCGCGCGGCCGGCTGGAGCAGGCGGCAATGGAGCTCTACATCGAGCGCGGGTTCGAGCAAACCACGGTGGCGGAGATCGCCAGGCGAGTGGGACTCACCGAGCGAACGTTCTTCCGGCACTTCGTCGACAAGCGCGAGGTGCTGTTCGGAGGCGCGGGCGCGTTGCAGGAACTCCTCGTGAGCACCGTCGCCAGCGCGCCTGATTCCGCAGCGCCGATCGACGCGATCGCCGCGGCCCTCGAGGCCGCCGGCGTCCTCTTCCAGGAGTTCCGCGAAGGCGCCCAGCAGCGCCAGACCGTGATTGCCGCGAACGCGGAGTTGCAAGAACGCGAACTGATCAAGCTGGCGTCACTCGCCTCGGCGATGGCCGAGGCGTTGAGCCAGCGCGGCGTCACCGACCCAGCCGCGAGTCTGGCCGCCGAGGCGGGAATCGCCGTCTTCAGGGTCTCATTCGAGCACTGGCTCAACGAAACCAACGACCGAGACTTGTCGCAACTTATTCGAGCGTCGCTCGACGAACTCAAAGCCGTTACCGCAGGCAAATGATTACCGGCGGCAGCCCGCGCGACTTCGCCATCCTGATGACCTTTCTTCAAACTGGACTGCGCGTCAGCGAGCTTTGCGTGTTGGCGCTCGACGATGTCGATTTCGCCACGAAGACGTTTCAAGTGCGGGTCGGCAAAGGCATGACAGCCAGAACCGTGGAAGTGGAGAAAAAAGGTACCCAAGCGATCAAGTCGTGGTTGTCGGTGCGACCAAAAGTGGCGATCGATCGACTCTTCCTTAACCGCGACGAGGAGCCGTTGGGCGAGCGCGGCGTACAGAAGCTGCATGCCAAGTACTGCTAGGTCGCCGGCATCACGAAGCGGATCAGCCCGCACTCGCTGCGCTACACCTTCGCCTCATTCAAAGCGGAGGCCGGGGTTTCTCCGTTCCAACTGCAACAGTGGCTTGGACGCTCCTCGCTGGACACGACCCAGATCTACGTCCACCTCGCGTATAAAAACGCTATGAAGGTGATGGAGGCCACGAGCTTATGACCCTGAGCAACCCGTTGATCGCTCCACATCGTGCCGCATCACACCTCGGCAACATTGCTCTGGTGCCGGTCAGTCTGCTTCCATTCCGAGTCGAGTGGCAGGCTATTGACGACCGGCTCGAACCCGGGTCGGTGTTGTTTGTGATCCCTGATCGCGAAACGACGCTCAAGGTGGGTATGCGCCGCATCGCGTGCCAATTGCGGGGACGCTGGTCGACCGATCACCTCCATCACCGCAAGCCGCTTCCTGCGCACATGCTGACCGGGTTTAGAGCGGCTTGCAGAATATCTGCCTGCGTGACAGAGTGCGAGAATGAAGCGCCCGCATGCCTCCGACGACGTCCGTGAGCGAGCACTGGCTGCCATTGATGCGGGGCATCCGGTTGTTGACGTCGCCGCCTTCTTCCAGCACGACCCCACGACCCTTCGCCGCTGGATTCGCCAGCGGACCCGCACCGGCTCCGGCATGAGCCGCCCCCGGTCGGGACGCCCCCGGCGGCTGCCCGTGGCCCAGGAACCGGCGCTGGCAGCGCAGGTCGCCGCCCATCCCAATGCCACGCTGGCGTGGCATTGCCAGCGCTGGCAGGAGACGCACGCCCAGTCGCTGAGTGTCGCGCCGATCCCCGGATGATGATCTTCCTCGATGAGACCAACACCCCCACCACGATGACGCCGCTGCGGGCACGATCCCCGCGCGGCACCCGGGTGGTCGACCGGGTCCCGCGGGGGAAATGGGAGCGCGTGCCCTTGCTCGCCACCCTGACCTCCACCGGACTTGGCCCGGGCTTTCCGGTCACTGGCGCCCTGGACCGGGATGCCTTCGCGGCGTGTGGCGAGGAGCTGCTGGTGCCAAGCCTGCCCCCGAGCCAGACCATGGTGCGCGATTATCTCTCCGTCCCCAAGAGCGCCACCGCGCGGGCGCTGATTGAAGCAGCGGGCTGCGGGCTGTGCCTTCGTCTTCCTGCCACCCTCTTCCCCGGACGTCAATCCGATCGAACAGGCGTTCGCCGCGATCCTGAGCGCGACCGAGGCCGCCTGCCTGGTAATCACCCCGGCGGACACCCGCGGCTTCTTCCGAGCGTGCGGGTACACCTTATGAACACCGCTCTAGTAGGGCATAGCGATGCAACGATTGCAGAACGTCACTAGTGGTGTGTCAAGGATGAAACGCTGGGCACGGCGCACATGATCCCGGGCGGTGCCTGCTGTGTCATTTCGCGGCACAGCACCCATCGACCGCGGCTGCGAAGGGTGCGGCTACGGGTTTCCGGAACAGATGCGGTGGCCCAGCGAAACACGCGTGACAGCCCACTAGCGTCTTCTTCCACGCTACTGAAACCGATGAATATGAACAGTCTTTATACGAGAACGGAGACAGATGGATGCAGTAACTGGTGGGCGAACGGCGGCTGCTCGAAGGTCATGCGCGAGCTCGACGGAACCAAGATGGTTGCGGGCCACAAGGTGCGGGATCGAATCGCCGAGCACGCCCCGGAAAGGCAGGATGCCCGCTGGCACTACGAGACCCGGCACCTGGAGCGCTTGCCACTCGGCACGAAATACCCGGCGCTCGCCACACGCGTCGCGGCGCTTCAGGAACACGCGGAGCAGGCTGTCCGCCAACGGGCGATGAACCGCACGTATCGTGATGCGAGCGTCTCCCTGGCCACCTACATCGACGCGACCGGGAGTATTCCGAGCCTGGACATGTTCCACGAGCGTGGCATCGACGTGATGCCCTGCTTCTTCAATCACGGCGACCGCCGGACAGACACCGGCAGTCAAGTGGTCATCGGCAAAGCATGGTTGGTGCACCGCCTGCAGACGCTCATTCAGAACGACCGGCTTCACATCGACCCGGCGAACCGGGAAGCCGCCGCCATGACCCGCGAACTGATGGATTACGACATCCGCGTCGATGAGCAAGGAACCGACCGCTACGGCGCCTTCCGAACCGGGCAACATGACCATTTGGTCACGGCCCTTGGACTCGTGGCCCAATGGGCACCGCCGGACACTCACTGGATGGATGACATCATCCCCTACATGAATGCCCAGCTTTCCGGGTTGTAGCACTGCTGTAGCGAAGCAAAAGGGAAGCATTTCGCCTGACACGACACACGGCCCCTCGCAATGAGGGGCCGTTTTCCTCGTCGCTATAAGCTTTTCTCGGAGCGGGTGATCGGACTCGAACCGACGACATTTTGCTTGGGAAGCAAACACTCTACCAACTGAGTTACACCCGCAATATCCCTACGAGGGCGGAGTATAGCACCGTGCCAACAGGTTGTCGAACTCGTCCGAAATCGGTCGGCGGTCCAACGCCCCTCCCATTGAAAACGCATGGCATGCTCATCAGGTTTCCTCTCGAACTTCGGGATTTGGAAGAAGCCGCTCTCACACACGCTGCCTTGAGGACAAGCGCAATATGTCTACATTCATTCTCAAGCCGGTACGAGCCGAAAATCTTCTAGGCGGATTGACGTTTTCGCCTAAAATGCGTATACTCCTTCAGGTTCTTAGGGGACATAGCTCAGTTGGGAGAGCGCTACAATCGCACTGTAGAGGTCGGGGGTTCGAGTCCCCCTGTCTCCACCAAGGAAACAAGAACACACCGCCCGGGCAATCGCCGGCGGTGTTTCCGTGCAGGAAAGAATGGTTCGTTCTGCGAGGAGGATTCTCGACCCTCAGCGGCGACTGTCATTCCTGCCTCCACTTTGGCTCCATCAATGATTCGAGCGAAAATCGATGAGCCGACCCAAGCATGCCGACAGCATGCGAATCATTTCATGGAATTGCAACATGGCATTCCTGCGAAAGTCGCGATCGATCCTCGAACTCTCTCCCATGATCTGCATCGTTCAAGAGATCTCGATGCATGATGCATTGGCCATCAACGCTCCCTTCAGTCGATGGATCGGCTCTTCTCCGCACAAGGGACTGGCGGTTATTGGCTTCGATGAGGATGTCATTGCACTGGATAATTCGTGCCCACCCGAGCTTCCATGGGCGATTCCGTTCACAGTAGGCGACTTCAACATCCTGGCGGTCTGGGCAAGCGTCCATGCGGGCAACATGCGTTACGTCCGCGTGCTCCACCAAATTATCGATCGCTATGCGGCGTTTCTCAGAGCGAAGCCAAGCATTGTCATTGGTGATTTCAACAGCAATACGATGTGGGATGGAAAACGACTCTCTGGTGGACACACGGGAATTGTCGACAAGCTGCAACTGATCGGCTTGAAAAGTCTCTATCACTATCAGACGGGCGAGCCGCAAGGAGAAGAAAGTCAACCAACCTTCTATCTCTACCGGAAACCCAAGCGACCGTACCATCTCGACCATGCGTTTGTGCCTGAGACGGTTTTAGATCGAACTCGACTTACGATCGGCGACCCGAATATCTGGCTCCAGTTGAGTGATCATATGCCACTCGTGGTCGATATCGCCACCGAGACCGCGACAGACCGTTCCTGACGAAGCGGTCTGTCGCATGTTCGAAAGCGGTCGATCGCTAGTCCGCAGGCTGGGGCCAAAGTCCACGGCTAGGCGGTGGATCCTGGTCCTTGGAGCGAGGATCGGCACAATCCGGAATACGGGGTTTCACCGCATCGACATCCGATGCAACCTCACGAGCTCTGAGCGAGGGCCGACCGGTTGGAGGACCAACGAGATCCGGCTTTGGACGTGGTGAGTCAAAGAGGCTCTCAAGCTGTTCGTCATCGATCGTTTCTTCACGAATCAGCAACTGCGCAATAGCGTCCAGCCTATCGAAGTGCTCCCGAATGATTCTCTGGGCGGTCTCATGTGCAGCTTCGATGATTTTGTAAACTTCTTCGTCGATCTGGTAGGCGACCGGATCGCTGTAGTTTCGTTGAGCGTTGATATCACGACCAAGGAAGACGAGTTCGTCCTTCTTGCCAAAGGCAAGCGGACCAAGGCTACTCATTCCGAACTCGGTAACCATCCGGCGAGCGATTGATGATGCCCGCTCGATATCGTTGGATGCGCCAGTCGAGATTTCCTCGAACACGGTTTGCTCTGCGACCTGCCCAGCCATGAATACGGCAATGTCATCTTCGAACTGTGCTTTGGTCTTGAAGATTCGGTCTTCATCCGGAACAGTTCGCGTATATCCTCCGGCCATCCCACGCGCGACGATCGATACCTTTCGGACTGGATCAGCGTGCGGCAGCATTCGGGCAACCAGTGCATGACCGGCCTCGTGATAGGCGGTCATGAGACGCTCACGTTCCGAGATCACTCGGCTCTTCCGTTGCGGACCAGCGATCACCCGGTCGATCGCTTCCGTTATTTCCCCTCTGCCCACCGTCTTCTTGTTCCGCCGTGCTGCAAGAATGGCGGCCTCATTGACGAGATTTTCGAGATCTGCGCCGGAGAAGCCGGAGGTCTGACGGGCTAGTCCTTCGACGGAAACCGCCTCTTCGATCGGCTTGCCTCGCATATGGACATGAAGGATCTGAACGCGACCCTGAATGTCGGGACGATCGAGGACTACCTGGCGATCGAATCGTCCCGGCCGCAGCAGCGCGGGATCGAGGACATCAGGTCTGTTTGTAGCTGCGATAACGATGACATTTACATTGCTGTCGAAGCCATCCATTTCGACGAGGATCTGATTGAGCGTCTGCTCACGCTCATCGTGGCTCCCGCCCAGCCCAGCACCACGCTGACGGCCCACCGCGTCGATTTCATCGACGAAGATGATGCAGGGCGCATTCCGCTTTGCCTGATCAAAGAGATCGCGAACACGGCTGGCCCCGACGCCCACAAACATCTCGACGAATTCTGAACCCGAGATACTGAAGAACGGCACGCCAGCCTCGCCAGCCACCGCCCGGGACAGAAGCGTCTTGCCCGTGCCAGGAGGACCCACGAGGAGCACTCCTCGTGGAATCCGCGCACCCAGGGACGCGAATTTTTCTGGGTATTTCAGGAACTCCACAACTTCGACAAGTTCTTCCTTGGCCTCGTCGACCCCTGCGACATCGCTGAACGTCACGGAAGGGCGGCTGCTCGAGAACAGGCGCGCCCGGCTCTTCCCAAACGACATTGCCTGATTGTTACTACCCTGGCTCTGTCGCATCATCAGCACGATGATACCGAACAAGAAGAGAAGCGGTAGCAGAAACGCCAGAGCACCAAATACCGCACCCCAGCGGCTCGCCGGATTGACCTCGACCGGAACCGCATTCGCCTCAAGCCCCGCGCCGCTCAACACCTCGATCACATTCGAGCCTGGTGGGAGTCGCGCCTCGGTGACAGGTGCACTGGAGTCCTTGTAGTGAACCTGGACTGTCGTGGACCCCTCACGCGTTACGAGCTTGTCTACCTTGTTTGCCTTGATGTCGGCGATGACCGACGAGTTAAAATCGACGCTTGGCAAACTGCTCCTGTTCCCGGCGAAGGTGAACCAGACGACGATTATGGCCAGGACCAGAACGCCCCAGACTATTCCGCTGCGCAACCACTTTCTCTTGGGCATGCCAACTTCCTCCGGAACAAGCACGGCGAAAGCAAAACTCCTCGAGCTATTGCGACCGCCGGAGGCCATGACGAGTAATCAACAGAGCGGCGTCAGGAGCTATGCCTCCGATTCATACACACTTGGATCCAGCACAGCGACATATGGCAGATTTCGATATTGTCCAGCGTAGTCCAGACCGTATCCAACCACGAACTCATCTGGTATATAGAAGCCAACTCGATCGACCTGAACCTCAACCGCATCTGCCTTGTCTTTTTTAAGCAAGGCGACGACACGGATATCCTGCGGCGATCGCCTCCGCAAGACGTCGATCAGATACTGAAGCGTGAGGCCGCTATCGACGATGTCTTCCACCACGATGATACGGCGTCCTGCGATCTCATCGTTCAAATCCTTCAGAATTCTCACTACGCCCGAGGATTTTGTCGACGCTCCATAACTTGAGATCGCCATGAAATCGACAACGAGTGGAATCGTCATCGCCTTCATCAGATCTGCCATGAAACAGACGGCACCGGTAAGCACCCCAACCATGAGCGGAACGTCGTGCCCATACTCATCGTCGAGTTCCCTGGCCATGGCGCGGATCGATTCCTGCAACTCGTCATCCGAAATCAAAATTCTGGCAACGCCGCGTGCGCGCAATTCGACTTCCGATTCAGCGCTTTTGAGATCCACGGTGATATTCGCTGGCATCCTGTTGAATTCTCCCTGAAGCTCAAACATGGGTTGATGTGCTGGTCAGACGGTCGCTTCTCGCGTTATTCTGCCACGTTTGAATTGGTGGGAATGCCGGACATTGGAGCAGGTAGAGGTTGATCGCTGAGAGGGTATGCATCTTTCGACCACTGCACTAAGCAGGCATCCGGGATCCTCGCCGCAATTCGAATGCCGGGAATCAAATACTCGGCCAATGGATTCGCTCGACACATGATCGAGACAGCCATGATTCGCTTCTACGCGGTAAGCTTGGTGCATTCGGGTATCGGCGACGGGCCGTCCAATAGACAGTTCGGCCAGCATCCCGCACGAGTGAATGTGTCCGTTTCGACAAGGAGTCAGAAATGACAAACGTAGACCTTTGGTTCGACCCGATGTGCCCATGGGCGTGGATGACGTCTCGATGGATGCTTGAGGTTGAGAATGTGCGCAACGTCCACACCCGCTTCCACGTCATGAGCCTTTCGGTACTCAACGAGAACCGGGATGAACTCTCAGATCAGTACAAATCGATGATGGAGAAGGGATGGGGACCCGTCCGCGTCGCCATCGCGGCTGAGCAGGCCCATGGAACAGAAGCGTTACGGGACCTCTACACCGCACTCGGAACCCGTATTCACCTCCACAAGGCTCCGCTCGACAATGACCTTTACGTCACAGCTCTGACCGAAGCCGGCCTTCCGGTTGAACTGGCAGCGGCAGCAGAATCGACCGAGTATGACGAAGCATTGCGTGCAAGCCATCATCAGGGCATGGATCCGGTAGGCGACGAAGTCGGCACTCCGGTGATCCACGTTCCGGGCGATGATGGGAGACCCATCGCATTCTTCGGTCCGGTTATCACTCCCGCGCCAAAAGGCGAAGCCGCTGGCCGCTTGTGGGATGGAGTTCTTCTCGTGGGCGGCACAGACGGCTTCTTCGAAATGAAACGCTCACGCGATCGTGGTCCAATATTCGATTAACCGGTAACAACGAGTCGGGAACGACAAGCTTCTCACCACTCCGTGACAACCCCTCTGGCATCGGGGCTGCGGGAGGGGTTGTACCCATCACCACTGCATCAGCATGTCAATCAAGTACGGACTTGCAAAACAAAGAGAGCCGTTCCCTAAAGGAACGGCTCTCTGCGTGATTCGGTAGTGGGCGATACTGGACTCGAACCAGTGACCTCCACGATGTCAACGTGGCGCTCTAACCAACTGAGCTAATCACCCGAAGGCTTGCTGAGTATAAAGCCCAATCGGTCAATCAGCAACCTGTTTTTGCGTGCGATCTGCGCTGTATTCTGAAGCCAGCTCTACAAGGTCTTTGGCTGTGCGCACCAATCGACCACCACTCCCTTCGATAAAATACTGGACCTGCAGATTCACGATTGAACCATCGTTGTCCCCCGCCAGCCGGAAATCCGTTCGTATGCCCGACACGAACTTCCCTTTTGCGAAGGCATATCCCATCTCTGCAGCCGTTCCCGAGTCAACATCAACTCCATCGAGCACGCCAAAGACAGCGTCTGCCGCATCGATACTCGCACAGTTCGCTCTGCCGATTTTCACGTTGATTTCATGCAGGCGTCGATTGCGCATGTCCCTGTCGTTTTGCTCGTCCAGTTCTTGAAACTCCGCCGCAAACCCCTTGTCATCCCACGGGTTGAGAACATCAACATGCGCCGAGAGATCCTTCACGAGTTCGTCCATGAAGGCTCGTGTCGAGTCGGCAAACCCAAGAGGGGAAGCCAGATAGATGCGTGTTCTCGTCATGGTTCATACTCCGTTCATGCGAATTGAAAGAAAGACAAAGGAAGGTCCCAGGCGTCTCTCATGAACACTGATCAACGAAGCGATTTGGATCCGGCAGCATCCGCCCGCAAAGACCTGAACAGCGCCATGTTCATTGCTCTGGTCATCACGCTCGTGGCACTTGTCTTCATCAAGGCGGCAACCGGCATTGTGTGGTTCAGCGCGATCCTTGTCGCCGTCCTGCTGTTCACACTCAGTCTCGCCTGTGTACTGCGAGTCAGGCGCGGCATCCGCCAGTAGTCGGGAGTCAGTGGCCCAGGCGTTTGACCGAATTTGCGCGCGCATGCCAAACGAGGGAACTGCTCTTATACCCTTTCAGCAGGTCTCGTACTCGCTGTGCCAGGGGCCTAAGGGGCTCAGCATTGATCTTCCACAGCCCCTGAACCTGATTAAGGACGAGCTTGCTATCGCCATTGATGAGAATGGTTGAGCCTGTCCGATTGCCCGCCAATGAGGTGTCGAGCCATTCCAGCGCCCTGATCAATGTTAGATACTCTGCCTGATTGTTCGTCACGTTGGCGCCAAAGTCCTCGCGCTGATGGCGCAGAACCGATCCCCCTGACGTGACTTCATAGCTGCCGTATCCCTTGCCCGGGTTTCCGAGCGATCCCCCGTCAAACACGATCTCGAATGCGGCGCTTTCCATTACATTGCTTCCCTGTGTGTCGTGTTTACCGTGCAAATCGGTCACGAACGTCGAGATCTCCTGCCCTGCCACGGTAATACACGGCCTGAAAGTTAATTTGTCCCGATCACCGCCAAGAAGGTTTCCGTCAAGAGAATGCCGTAAAAAGGCAGACGGTCGTGCGAATCGGACATTCTGGGTCTGGCTTCTTCGGCGCGACCGGAACGATCATACGCGATCGTGCCAACGCATACCCCGCCCTCCCAAACCATATACATATATATGAAGTTTCAGGATTTGCATCTGCGACGGTCTGCAGGATCTACGCATCCGAGCCAACCAAGGTCGCCCCTGACCTCTTCGATATCGTGATCCCCTCATCCCTTGCCTATGTGAGAAGCGTTCGGAATAGCCGACTCCCGGGGCAACTTCCCTGTATTGGCACCTCATTGGATTCGATGCCTTGGACGACTGGGCCGATCGCAATCTTCAGGTTTCGATTCTTGCCCCACCTTGCATCCACCGAAAGCTGTTCGTCTGCTGTCACGGTTCGCAAAGCAATCATATATTCAGTTGGAAAAGCACAATAGGGAAGCGATCACTCACTAAATGCCGATCGGATAGTCGATGCAGAACCCTGCCACCAACACGTCCTCCAACCTCAATGACGCCCGCTCATAACCACCGAGTATGCGGCAATCAGCGCGGTATCAGGCCACGAACATGGTATGTTGGGGGGCAGTGTCGAAGCCTTCAAACCGCAGATCGATTCGTCCAGAAAGACATCCTAAGCTATGTGATCGGTTCCGGCATCCACGTCGGATTCCATCGTGCACGTCGCGATCGCTGCTCAGGAGAAACCAGATTTTCTGGAGCTGTTGTGGTGATCTACCGTCTGAACCCGCAGTGGCGATCATCCTCTATGTAATGCCATCCGGTCACTTGCCGATGGAAATGGAACGTGACTGATGCTCACGCCCGTCAGCCAGCATCCTGCAGGTGGTTCAATTGCCCAACAGAGGATGCTCCGCTTCCACGCAGGCGCGGCGAAACAGATAGGCATCCCCTCTCACCGTGCACTTTTCTCTGGGGAGAATGCCGATGCTCCGTTCGACCTTCTCGTGCGATCCAGCATCCTCACTGCGATGATCGACTCGGAACGCCGCTATTTCCGCTATCTGGTAGGAACCGTTGATCTGAACGACGCGGTTGAAGCAGCCGGCTGGATGCGAGCATCATTCAATGCGTTGGGAGCCGATACCCCCCTGAGCTTTGCGATCACGAACCCGCTCGTAGACGAGGCGTAGCCCTTCGCTTGTGAGGTCCGGTTCATGGTGATCGATCATCGGCGACGCATCTGCGAAGATCTCGCTGTAGCCTCCGGTGATGATCACTTTCGGATTTCCCTCGAGTTCGGCCTTGATGCGGACGATCATGCCCTCCAGCATCGAGAGATATCCCAGCACCACTCCTGATTGGATGGCCTCGGTCGTGGTGCCTCCTATCGCGTGCTCCGGCAGGGTCAGTTCGACCGAGAAGAGACGTGCCGCCCTGCTTACCATCGCATCGAGCGCGACGACCAGACCAGGCGCGAGTGCGCCTCCGATGTAGTTCCCCTCTGCGTTCACGACATCGAAGTTGATCGCGGTGCCGAAATCGATGGAAATGATCGGATAACCATATTTGTGAATCGCGGCGATCGCGTTCACGAGACGGTCAGCCCCGATTTCCCCCGGATTGGCATAGTCGATGCCAATGCCGAGATCGAGATCGATGCCGACCACAATCGGCTTGACGTGCAGCCGTTCCTCTCCCATCGCGGTGAGCCACCTCGTCACGTTTGGGACCACGCTACTGATTACCATATCGGTCAGATCGTGCGGCTGAATGCCGGCCGAACCCAGGACCGGTGCGAGGATCGCGTACCATTCATCCGGCATCCGATCCCGACGCGTCGACGCTCTCGCGGACGTCAGTAATTGCCGGGCATCGCGATCAAATACGCCAAAGACGGTGTTGGTATTCCCGACATCCACGGTGAGCAACATCGATCTGGTGCCTCTCTTTCAATGGTCCGCCGTGCAGGGAAGTGTGACAGATCATTGCATCCAAAATCTTCAGGAGAGCGTGTGGCAGATCAGTCATCTCCGGCACAGGCCGATCACGGTCAAACGGGCGAGTCACCCGAAACACCTGAGCGTTCAGGCACGAAACAAAGCGGCCACTCAACATCGCGGGCCCATCATTATGTACGGTTGACTGCATTCATGCTTATGGTCCTCATTGTCGGGGTCACGGCAGGAATGCTCGTCGAGCGATACCTGGTCGCCGACAGGGCGACTTCAACACCTCAGTTTCCGGATCTGGGTGCGGTCACATCCATCCTGGAGAACGACTTCTATTATCGTCCGTCCGACCCGGTTGCGGAAGCAACATGGACGGCAGGACTCGAGCAGCAGGCTATCGGTGGAATGCTCGGCGGTCTCGATGATAAATACACGCGCTACCTCGAACCTCAGGCGGCGACATCCGCATCCAATCAGCTCTCGGGAACGTACGGTGGAATCGGGGTTTCGATCGGAACTCCCAAGGATCAGGTGACGATCACCACCGTGCTGCCAGCCGGGCCGGCGGCCAAAGCCGGGATTCTCCCTGGAGATATCATCCTCGCGGTCGATGGACGTGACGTGACGATCCAGAGCGACATCTCGGCGCTGATTCAGGGACAGATCGGAACGAAGGTGAACCTGACGTTGCAGCGCCTCGGAGAGACAACACCGCGGATGTTCGACATCACGCGCGAAGAGATTGTTACCGCACCAGTCACCTACACCATGATTCCTGGAACGAGATACGCGGTTATACGGATCGAGATTTTTGGAGACCAGACCACGGCGCTTGTGAACACCTATCTGAAACAGGCTGAATCGGACCATGCTGCCGGAATCATCCTCGATCTGAGGGGAAATGGCGGCGGCTGGGTTAACTCTGCCCAGGAAGTGATCGGGCGATTCGTCCCCTCAACGAGTGGCCCAGCCCTGTATGAAGACCCGACATCAGCCGCTGGCGGGGAAGTGTCACTGCCGATCTTGAACGGTGACGAGGCAGTCTACACTGGACCTCTCGTTGTCCTCGTCGATGCCGGGACGGCAAGCGCAGCCGAGATCGTGGCTGGCGCGCTACGAGACTATGATCGGGCAGCGATTGTCGGTCGCAAAACGTTCGGCAAGGGTTCCGTTCAACGCATCTACGACTTCAAAGATGGCTCATCAATGCGCGTGACCGTTGCCGAATGGCTGACTCCGACGAAGCGTCCAATTCAGGCGGTTGGCATTTCTCCCGACGTCACGGTGAGCCAGGACGAGCACGCGTCAAGCGATCGGGACTCAGATCTTGTACAAGCGATCCTGGTGCTCGATGCCGGTGCAAGCCAACCCTCGGCATTGGTCTCCTCCGGATCGCCGGAGGTCTCACCAATCGCCTCCCCCTCAATTCCGTAGTCGATTCTCCATCAATGCGCGTTCATTTAACAATCACCTTTCCGGGATTTAACCTGGCGATTACCAATCATTAACCTTTGCCCCCTAACATTCGGTAAGGGCAGGAAAGTTCTGCTCGAACTCGCGGATGGTTCAGGGACGGAAACGGTTTGGTGAGTATGACAGGCATCGATCAGAAGGATGTGTCCACGGTCCTCGTGGTTGAAGACGATCCGACGTTGCTGAGCACGCTTTCATTCAATCTGTCACGACAGGGCTATCACGTGCTCACCGCCGAAACTGGCGAGGGTGCACTGCGGATGGTCGCAGCGCACGCGCATGAACTGGACCTCATCATGCTCGACGTCATGCTTCCAGGGATAAACGGATTTCAAGTGCTGCGCAGTGTGCGCAAGGACTACGACATCCCGGTCCTCATGCTGTCCGCCCGCGGGGAAGAACAGGACAAGATCGACGGTCTCGAACTCGGAGCCGACGACTATGTTGTGAAGCCCTTTGCCCTGCGCGAGCTTCTCGCCCGCGTTCGCGCTGCGGTTCGACGCCGCAGCACGCCTGCGCTTCGCCCGCCTAGTGTTCTGTATCGGGGCGATCTTCGGATCGAACCGGACCGACGACGCGCAGTCGTTCGGGATATTGAGCTTCAACTCCGACCAAAAGAGTTTGGTTTGCTGGTGACCATGGCGATGGAGCCGGGACGCGTGTTTGAGCGTCAGGAGCTTCTCGACCTGATCTGGGGAAGTGATGTCATCGTGGACGAACGCACCGTCGACGTCCACATCTCATGGCTTCGTGGAAAATTGCAGACTGCTGGACTCACACACGATTGCATCCGAACGGTGTACGGCAGTGGATATCGATTCGTCGTGGCGCCAGAAACGCCAGACGTCGACATCCCCGTGGTGGAATGCGCCTGATTTCACCAACTTACCTACTCTCGGGTACCCGGAAGCATTCTCTCGGCCGAATGCCAGAATTTGCCGTGAGACGTCTCAATACACAGGTTGGCGGTGTCGTCTTCCTGCACGCTTTATCTCGAAGGAGTTTTGTTCCATGGTTCTCAATCGTCATCGAATGACGCGTCGTGGTTTCGTCGGCGTCACCGCCGGCGCGGTTGCAATCTTTGCAATCAGCCCACTGGTTTCAGCGCAGGATTCCACTCCCGTTCCTTACGAGGCGCCATCCAACATCGGCGATATCAGTGGTTCGTTCGAATCCGACGGTTCATCCACTCTCGGCCCATTGACCGAAGCCGTGATCGAAGAGTTCGCTGCAGTCGCCCCGAACATCAAGATCACCAACGGTATTTCGGGCACTGGCGGCGGCTTCGAGCGCTTTGACAAGGGCGAGATTGCCATTGCCAACGCCTCCCGCCCAATCAAGGATGCAGAAGCCGCCGCCGCCGCCAAGGCCGGAATCAGCTGGTACAAGTTTGACGTCGCCTACGACGGCATCACCGTCGTGGTCAGTTCGGCTAACGATTTCGTCGACACGTTGACCGTCGAAGAGTTGAAGAAGATCTGGGCCGTCGATGGCGGCGTCAAGACCTGGGCAGACGTCAACCCGGAATGGCCAGCCGAGACTATTGAACTCTATGGCCCTGGTACCGCATCGGGCACATTCGATTTCTTCAACGGCGCGATTCTCGGTGCAGATACGAAGGTCCGCGCTGACTACACCCCAAGTGAGGACGATAACGTTCTCGTGCAAGGCGTGGCCGGAAGCAAATATGCCCTCGGTTACTTCGGATTCTCGTATTATGAAGCCAATACCGACACCCTCAAGGCGATTGCGATCGATGCAGGATCGGGCGCCATTGCCCCAAGCATCGAGTCGATCTCCGACGGAACATACAGTCCTCTTGGTCGAACCCTCTTCATCTATGTAAGCGCGAAGGATCTGACGAGCCGACCGGAAATCGCTGAGTTCGTCAAGTTCTATGTCGCCACCGCCGATGAGCTCGCGCCAAGCGTCGGGTATATCCCCCTTCCTGGAACACACGAGTTCGAGCAACAGGTCAAGCTGAATGGTGCGCTTGACGGATCAGTCGCTCCTGATAGCGAAGCGGGAGCGGCTACGCCAGCAGCCAGCCCGGCCGCGTAAGATTCTTTCATCGCAATCAGTTACAGCCCGGTCTTCACTGACCGGGCTGTAACGACATGGCAAGCATTTATCAAGCACACCGAATCACACTCGTTCGATCCCGTCTCGTTGCAGCCATGGCGAGACGACGAGAGGGAACAAGCCGCCGGAGCTTCTCTGAACCGGCCATTTCCGTCGGCTCGCTTCGAGCGGCATGTGTTTCTCTGGGAGGCAGATCGTGGCGAGTAGAACGATATCCGACGGCTCAGGTCCAGACGAACCATTCGTGCTGGACCTGAGCGGAAAACGAAATCAGCGGCTATCCGAGCAGGTCGTCAAGTGCTTTCTAATCCTGTGCGCGGGTCTCACGCTTCTGACTACGGTGGGCATCATCGGCATTCTCGTCTATGAATCCTTTGAATTCTTCCGCAGCATATCGATCTGGAAGTTCCTGACAGGAACAACCTGGACGGCGCTTTCCCGCGGCGATCAACAGCACTTTGGCGTGGTACCGCTGGTAACAGGAACCCTGACTATCGCTTTCGTATCCGCTCTTATCTCGATCCCGCTTGGACTCTCGGCTGCCATCTACCTTGCCGAATACGCGGGTGAAAGAACCCGGGGTGTTCTCAAGCCGGTCCTCGAGATCCTCGCCGGCGTTCCTACAATCGTCTATGGCTTCTTTGCCCTCACGTTTATCACTCCCAACCTGCTCAAGCCGCTTTTTGGCGTCGGGGCCTTCAACGGTCTTTCCGCAGGAATCGCGATCGGTATCATGACGTTGCCGATGGTTGCCTCCCTTTCCGAAGACGCGCTTAGGGCGGTCCCTGGATCCCTCCGCGAGGCCGCATTTGGACTTGGCGCAACCAAGTTCGAGACGGCGGCCAAGGTCATCGTGCCAGCGGCCATGTCCGGAATTATCGCCTCATTCATTCTGGCCATCTCCCGCGCTATCGGCGAGACGATGATTGTGGCCGTCGCCGCTGGCGGCTCTCCGGCAGGCCAAACCGGCGTCAGCTCCGGCCTCTTCGACCTGACGCAGAGCATGCAGACGATGACCGGCTTCATCGCCTATACGTTCAGCAGCGACGTTGCGCGCGGTAGTTACCAGTTCTATTCGCTCTTCGGAGTAGGTCTCCTGCTCTTTGCAATGACGTTTGTCATGAATGTCGTGAGTCAATGGGTCTCCCGTCGCTTCCGTGAGGTGTATGAATGAGCGCTCAACCGCAAGCCGAAAGCATCGCCCATGCGGCAACTGCATCGGCGGTCACCTATTCCCCCCGGATCTCCACCCGACGACGGATAGGCACCCTTTGGCAATGGATCTTCTTTGGAGCCACTGGATTTGCGATCCTGCTCCTGGGCATGCTGCTCTGGTCGATCGCGGAACCGGGCGCAAGCTGGCTAAGTTGGCATCTGATCACCAGCATGCCTTCCCGGCTACCCGCCAAGGCCGGCATGAACTCCGCCATCTGGGGCTCGATCTGGATCGTGGTCGGTTCGGCCCTGTTCTCGTTCGTCATTGGCTTGGGAAGCGCAATCTATATCGAGGAATATGCCGAGCAGAATCGCTGGACCGATTTCATCCAGACCAACATCTCAAACCTTGCCGGGGTTCCTTCAATCGTTTATGGTCTGCTGGGTCTGGTTATCTTCGTTGACTGGCTCGGTATGGGCCGCTCGGTTCTGGCCGGCGCGCTGACGATGGGTCTGCTCATTCTGCCGGTCGTCGTCATCTCGTCGAGAGAGGCGATCAGGGCCGTCCCGCTCAGTTTGCGTCAGGCCTCATATGGTCTCGGAGCCACGCAGTGGCAAACGATCAGGCACCATATCCTGCCTGCGGCGGCACCCGGTATCCTCACCGGAGTGATCCTGTCGATGTCCCGTGCAATTGGTGAGACCGCTCCGCTTATCGTTGTCGGAGGCGCGAGTCAGGTGCTCTTCCGCCCAGATGGACTGCTTTCGCCGTTCATGGTGATGCCATTGCAGATCTTCAACTGGACGTCACGGCCGCAAAAGGACTACGAGCATCTGGCTGCCGCTGCCATCATTGTGCTGATGGTCATCTTGCTCCTCATGAACTCCTTCGCCATTATCCTGCGTCAGTATTTCAGCAAGAAGAACAGGTGGTAATCAGATGGTAGCGCAGTCCAAGGAAACCAGAATTCCGAATGTCACCGCCGGTATGACCAACACGGTTGGCCTGGATCACACGGAATCCATCCTCGATTTCAAGGATTTGAATGTGTACTACGGCGATTTCCATGCCGTATCCAACGTCGACATGGAGATCCCCAAAAACCGGATCACGGCATTCATCGGTCCATCCGGATGCGGCAAGAGCACCGTCCTTCGTTGCGTCAATCGCATGAACGATCTGGTGCCGAGCGCTCGGGTCGAAGGCGAGATCCTCTATCATGGACAGGATCTCAACTCGAAGAAAGTCGACGCCGTCGAGGTGAGACGCCGAATTGGCATGGTCTTCCAGCGACCTAATCCATTCCCGAAAAGCATCTTCGAGAATGTGGCGTGGGGGGCCAAGATCAACGGATTCAAGGGCAATACAGCGGAGCTGGTTGAACGATGCCTGCGTCAGGCCGCGCTCTGGGAAGAGGTCAAGGACAAATTGAAGGCGAGCGGTCTTTCGCTCTCCGGAGGGCAGCAGCAACGACTCTGCATTGCTCGAGCCCTCGCCACGAGCCCGGAAATCGTCCTGCTGGACGAGCCCGCCAGCGCCCTCGATCCAATCTCGACACAGAAAATCGAAGAGTTGCTTCGCGAATTGCAGACCAATTACACGATTGTGATTGTCACCCATAACATGCAACAGGCTGCGCGAGTATCCGACAAAACAGTTTTCTTTTCACTCGGCGAGCAACGAAGTGGCATGTTGGTAGAGGCGGGTGACACCAAGCAGATGTTCACCAACCCTGCAGATCCGAGGACGGAAGCTTATATTACCGGCCGATTCGGATGAGTCGTCCGCTAGATGGTTTCAAGAGCTCCACGGGGACCAGCGTGCACTTTCTTTCCCTTCGAGACAAAGAGCTCCCCATCGGTTGCGAACATGGCGAGAGGTGTTGATATGAACACGAACGGAACGCGCGTAGCGTTCGAGCAAGAAATCCAGAACGTTCGCGATGATGTCGTTTCGATGGCGAGCATGGTCGACAAGGCAATCGCCCGTGCAATCGACGCCCTAAAAACTCAGGACGTCCAGCTTGCGCGAGAGGTCAAGGCCGGCGACAAGGAGATCAACGCCTACCGATGGCGTGCCGAGGAACATGCGCTCGTCATCATTGCCACGCAGGGACCGATGGCAGGCGATCTTCGCCTGATCGCGGCGGCCCTGCAGATCTTTACCGATCTCGAACGGATGGGAGATCATGCAGCAGGAATCGCCAAGATCGTCATTCAGACTGCCTCTGAACCCATACTCAAGCCCCTTGTGGACATCCCTCGCATGGCGATGATCGCCCGGAGCATGCTGAACGATTCCATCACGGCGTTCATCGAACTCGACGAGGAAAAGGCACGGAAGGTAGCAATCCGCGACGACGAGGTGGACATGCTCTACGATCAGGTCTATCGCGAACTGCTGACGTACATGATGGCGGATCCTGGGACAATCAATCGGGCGACCCGCCTGTTGTGGGCCGCTCACAACATCGAACGGGTTGGTGATCGAGTAACCAACATCTGCGAGCGGGTTGTCTTCACCACTTCCGGCGAGTTCGTCTCCATGGACGGAGGCCGAAAGAAGCGTCAGCGAACCAAGTTGGCTGAATCCGCAAGCTGAGCGTCCGGGTTCTCAAGCCGCCAGACGTTGAATACCTCATGCAGGTAACGGACGATCACATCGATATCAAGAGGCGCTTGCAGAACAGCCGCGATCGAAAGGTCGCGGCGTTCGTCATTTCCAAGTTCCAGCACGTCCTCGGACACGATGACTAGGGGCGACAATGTGCGGGGCGTACGGTCCTCCACCCGAGTAGAGGTGCCGCGAAGGCGTCTGATCAATTCCATTGCCTGGAAGCTCTGCAGACCGGCGTCGATGACCACCATATCGAACGCCCGCAAGCGAAAGACCTCCAGAGCCTGCAGGCCGCTCGCGATGACCGATACCCAAAACCCGCCAAGCGGCAAGCCTTCGGCGAGGAATTCGGAAAGTAACGGATCATCGGTGACGACCAGCACATGAGGTCGCTCATTCACTTGGCGCGCACGGATTCGCGGACGATCAGTCATGTTTCCATCACCTCCAGACCTGCAAGATACAAGGCGTTGAACAAGAGATTGAATGTCACATGAGTTTGGGCTCGAAAAACCGGTCGAAGACTCATCAGTGTTATCGCTCCATCACCAATCGGAACATCGACGACAGCATCGAGCCCAGCCAAATGCTTCTCCCCTCGCATCCAACCGGAAACCACGAGTTTTCCTGACGGATACCGGATCGGTGCCTGGTATGTTGAGTTTGGACCCAGCCTGCGGAAGGCGGTCTTGCCATTGACCATGCATGGCATTGACGGCTGCAGCCCCCAAGTCAATGGGTGATTCACGTCCACATCCGTTCGAATCATCGCTCCAGGAGCGTAGAACTCGGTGTCATCCATTCCAACAAGTGGTTCTTCGACCGGCAGATCGAATTGTGCGATGCAGGCTTGGGCTGCTCCGTCGACCGCGACAATCCTGCCTCCGCTCGATGCGAACGCTTTCAATTGCGAGAACCCGGACTCACCAAGGACCTCGTCAAATCCTTTGGGATACTCATCAGCAACGTGACGTTGACTCAGTGCCGTAGCGCTCAGATGTGGCAGGAGAATGACATCGAATCCGTCGAGGCTGGACGATCGTACGTCTTCGTCCGAGAGAACGTCGTGTGGAATTCCGTGGCGTTCGAGTACGAGCCTTGTCCAACCGCCATCCGTGGCATTGTGTCGCGATGCGATATGCACGCCTATGTGGGGCTGCCGTTGTTCCACCATGCCTTCTGCCGTGGGCAGAAGGCTCCAGGACCTCACCGCCAACCGCTCGGCCCGCGATACGACCCGATCCAGCGACGCGCCAGAAAGTATCCACGTACCCGGAGCGAACACCCGGCCCTCCGAGAAATGCGCTCGCACCAGGCGTCGAACACGCGTTCCCATCCGAAGGGCATGATTGATCGATTGAATGGTTTCGTGACTCCGGGCGTCGAGAGCGATCCAGCGTCCTCCACCTGCACGCCGCTCGTCGAGCGGGCGAATTTGGTCGAGCAACGCCATATCTAGAGGCGACGCCTTCCACTCTGCAGCCTCGGCTACCGCTACAATTTCTACGCCCATCTGGACCGACAGCGAATGCGACGTGGTGTCATACGGCCGCGATCCCGGATCGGTTTCCGTATAGAAAGTAGGCGGCAAAAGCGCGTGTGCCCAGCCAACAAAAGGTTGGTTGCCGCTAACAAGGAAGGAGCCAAGACTCTGCTGGAGGCCGTTCACATCCTGGACGGGTTCTTTTAGAGTAGCGATCTCTATCTCACCTGCCGCCAGAATTCGCAGAAGCTCCCGCGTGGAGGCCGGGTCGATCTGATGCTCGAGTGGCGGAATGAGGTAGGAGATATTACCTGGATTATCGAACGTTTCGGCGAGCACATGCCATTGCCGATCGATCCATGCGTCGCGGTTTGACGCCGCATGCTCGACCGTGGCGAGTACCGCCTCCCGGTGATAGTTCATGATATCCCGCAACCTCCACGTGCCTCCATGCCAAGGCAGTGGGTTATCCACGCTTGAACGTCGCGGATCAAACCCGCGTGATGGGGCGAGATCATTGAAACCAACCTCTACAGGGCTGGCGATTCGTGAGCTCGCGGCTTCGGCAAGAATGCGGACGCACCCGTGATAGTGCGAATAGGCGCGAGATGGAGCGAAAGCGTCGAAAAGAACGCCGCTGGTCGTGCCTTCGAACCGGTGCGCCACCATTCGCGTCGCGATGTGCGCTCCGAGTGCCGTGCCACCGGCAACGATCGCCGGATGAACATTTCCTTCGATGGGGTCGATGTAAGGCGGCACAAAGTAGCGGGGACCATTCGTCATCATCTGGTGCAGATCGAGCACGATATGCGGCCGCCATGCACGGTGAATATGGGTCACGACATTTCTGGTTTCGACAAGCTGCTGATGAATCCAGTCACGATTGTTATCATGGCCTGCATGGCGATGATAGAGTGCCGGCGGCACGGTTCCCTCCGCGCCGGTGTTCAACGTCTTCTGATACCAGTCATGGACCAACCCCATTCCATCCGGATTGAGGGAAGGCACGATGAGCAGGATCACGTTGTCCAACATCTCCAGTGTTTGCGCATCGTTGCTGGTGGCCAAGTAATGGATGAGTTCAGGGCAGAGTTGAACTGATCCCACTTCGGTCGCGTGAATCGCAGACGTGACCAGAACCACCACATATGTACCTGCAGCAAAGTTGACACTTGGCATCGGATTTCGCAGCATTTCGGGGTCGGTGAGTCGGGCTCGCAGCTGCCGGTGCAGTTCGAGGTCACGAAGGACATCAGGGTGGGCGACCGTGATCATCACCATCTCTCGCCCTTCGGTCGACGTGCCAATCGATTCGCAGGCCACGCGTTCGGATTCCAAGGCGATCATTCGAAAATACGCCAACATGTCGTGCCATTGAATGAGGACGCGGTCGGCACCCGGAACGGCGTCGAAATACCTGTTCGCTTCTGGAATATCGGCCGACGTCTTGGTCGTAACCGCCGGAGACCGCATGATGACCCTTCCAAAAATAACGCAGGATCGCAATCGCCGTCCCTGAGACGAAAACGACTGAGGATTTACTATATCCGACGATGCTCGCTCGCCGTGATCGTATTCAACCTCTGGAGTCGAAACCCTTGAAGATGGATCAATGTAACGCACACGTCACCACGCTCATCGAGCGCTATGTCGATCGACTTCAATTGCCGGCCGAAAACCTGTGGATCACGACCGATCGCTTCGTCTATGCCGAATGGCTTGGCCGCAAGGTGCCGTCCGCCTACGGCGGCGCGTATTGTTTTATCCGTAGCCGACAACGCCATGCAATTCTGATCCATCTCGCTCGCATCGACCTTGATCGACCGCGCGCACTTGAAGTCGTTGTGGCCGAAGAACTCGTACATATGAGGGACCACCTTGATGGTGACCGACGGCGCCATTCCAAGCATGGCCACGATCGTATTGCCTATCGGGTTTCCGAGCTTACTGGCGCCACACTGGAGGACATTCGCTCGGCGCTGCGTCCGGTAAAGCATCGCACCCATCGTTATATCTACGAATGTCCTGGATGTGGCGTCCGCGTCCCGCGTCGCAAGTCTGGAACCTGGTCGTGCGGGAGATGTTCACCGCAATTCGACCGTCGTTTCGTTCTGAAGATCGTCGAGCACCTGCAATGAGCGTTCATCGGCCATTGACTGGGTCAGGTAAAAGTACGCTGAACCGAAACCGCTTCACGTTCGCTGTCGGAGCGAAACGGTTCGAATGCGTGGGAGAACCAAAGGTCCTATCATTGATGCCTGAATGTCGGCGAGAGACCGAAACGCGCATCTCAGGGGTCATTGCCGTCTGCTCGTGAAGCTATATGTACCTGCGCTCCATTCGTTTACATATTGGTGGGCCATGATTCCAAAAACACTGCCTCTTGCAAGAATGTTCGGCTTGGCGTTTTTGCTGTTCCTGACAATGCTGCCCGCGCTCGGGATCCGAGGAACCGCAGCACAGGAAGCGGACCAACTCGAGGTAAATTCCAAACACTATATCGTCATCAATGCCGATTCAGGCGACGTGTTTGCCCAGAAAGGCGCGCACGACCAGGTTGCAATTGCCAGCCTGACCAAGGTATTCACCGCCGTCGAAGCGCTTGAACTCGCCCCACTCGACACCCTCATCACGACGAACGAGTCGGATCTCATGAGTGCCGATGCCACGACAATGGGATTCGGACCAGGCGAAACCTATACCCTCAAGGACATGCTCTACGGCATGCTTCTCCCTTCAGGCAACGACGCGGCTCATGCGATCGCTCGCTCGCTCGGTGCCAAGCCCGGTGACAGTGACGATCAGGCGGTCAAGCGTTTCATGGACCTCATCAACCAGCGCATAACCGATATGGGATTGAAGGACACACATCTGGTCAATCCTCATGGCTGGGGAGTTCCTGGACATCACTCCTCCGCATGGGATGTTGCCACGTTCATGCGATATGCCATGAACTTCTCGACCATCGTCGAGATCATGGGGACATCGTCCTACACAACGTCCAACGGACTCATCACCGTCACGCAATCCAACAAGATGATCAATACGTACGCACCACTTATCGGTGGCAAGACGGGATACGACAACGATGCCGGCTGGTGCCTTGTCAATCTTGCCCAAGAAGACAAGACGAAGATGATCGCGGTCACTCTCGACGGAGTTGCACCTGATGACTGGTATGATGACAACCGCGTACTCCTCGATTACGGGTTCAGCCAGCAGACCGCGCTGACACAGTCGAAAGCGGCGTTCTCCGGCGATGTCGTTGGATATGTCGATCCCGCTGCTGCTCAGATCTCGCGCTCGGTGAAAACCGGAGCAAACGTCAGCGGTCAAGAGAAGCCGATTGCAAAGGTGAGTAACGACAACGCTGCACCTGTCGCCCTGACTGCGCAGGAGCCTCCGGCTGCCACGTCGATAATCAAGAAGGAAGGCGGGCCCCCTACCTGGTGGATCGGTGCGGTGGTTTTTGGACTTGTCCTGATCCCCGGATTGATCACCTACCGCATTCGGTGGAGTCGTGCCAACCGGATTCGCCACGGCGTTGACACAACTACGGCGGATCACTAAGCTTCAGATCAACAAGTAAAGATTCGCGACGATCAGGAACATACGTTCAGACGGGCGAGACAGCGATTCCGGACATGGTGAAAGCCGGATCTCCGCCATTTGACACGGTACCGCCTGTGAGCAGAGCCACAAACATCGTCCCTGACGATTGGTAGTGGTCTCCGGGTTGCCTCCGATAACGGGCCAATCAAGCGGACGACGTGCGGTCCTCCTCGCACGCGTTCGAAAGAAGGGTGGAACCACGTCGGCCCGGCGTCCCTTGCGGACTTCCGGGCCGTTTCACGTTTGCTGCGTCGCGCAGCCCATCACTCCCCTGGAGGATCATCATGGCCTCGGAAGCTGAAACAATCGAACATATGGATATCGCCGTTGACACCGAAAACACTCGTGAGTTCGAATTGGCGCGTATGCGTCATTCAACCGCTCATTTGATGGCAGAGGCCGTTCAGGAGATCTTTCCGGACGCCAAATTTGCGATCGGACCAGCGATCGCAAACGGGTTCTACTACGACTTCGATCTCCCTCGCCCGCTGACGCCCGAAGATCTCAAGGAGATCGAGAAGCGGATGCGCCACCACAAGAAGAGGAACGAAGTCTTCGAACGCAAGGAAATTACGCGTGCCGAGGCACTCCAGATTTTCGGGGAGAACCCATACAAGGTCGAGCTCATCGAGGCGCTACCCGAAGACGAAGTCATAACCACCTATCAGCAGGGCGATTTCCTCGATCTGTGCCGTGGACCGCATCTGAGCAACACCCGGGAAATCGGTCCGTTCAAGTTGCAGAGTGTTGCTGGCGCGTACTGGCGGGGCGACGAAAAGCGCCCGATGCTTCAGCGCATCTATGGCACCGCCTGGTTCACCCAGGAAGATCTCGACGATTACCTTCACCGGCTCGAAGAAGCGCAGCGTCGCGACCATCGTCGCCTGGGGAAGGAACTCGATCTTTATTCCGTCTCCGAGGAGATCGGACCCGGCTTGATCCTCTGGCATCCGAAGGGCGCCATGATCCGATATCTGGTCGAACAATTCGAACAGCAGGAGCAACTGGCGCGGGGGTACGATCTCGTCTACACACCGCATATCGCGTCCGAAAAAATCTACAAAACGTCGGGGCATCTCGAAACCTACGGCGAGAATATGTATTCACCGATGTCGATCGAGGATGTCGATTACTATCTCAAGCCGATGAATTGCCCTGGGCATATCATGATCTACAAGAACTCCGTGCACTCGTATCGGGAACTTCCGATTCGACTGGCGGAACTCGGCACGGTCTATCGCTACGAACGTTCCGGCACCCTCCACGGCATGCTGCGCGTGCGCGGCTTTACGCAGGACGATTCGCACATTTTCTGCACGCACGATCAGGTAGTGGACGAGGTTGCCGGCGTCATCGATCTCGCGGTCCACATGACCAACATTTTCGGCTACCGATTCCAGGCATACCTCGGCACCAAACCCGAGAAGGCGATCGGTGATGACAAGTCTTGGGAAGATGCGACCAACCAGCTGAAGCAGGCGTTGGCATCGCGAGGCCTCGACTATGTCCTCGACGAGGGTGAAGGGGCATTCTACGGTCCCAAGATCGACATCAAATGGCTCGACGCGCTGGGTCGGGCCTGGACAGGTCCAACAATTCAGGTCGATTTCAATCTGCCCGAGCGGTTCGATGCGAATTACATTGCCGAGGACGGTGAACGTCACCGCGTGGCGATGATCCATCGCACGTTGCTTGGGTCGATGGAGCGCTTCGTGGGTGGGCTGGTCGAGCATTACGCTGGCGCCTTCCCCGCATGGCTCGCCCCTGTGCAAGCCGTAATCATTCCGATCACCGACGATCAGAACGACTTCGCCAAAGACGTGGCCGAATCGCTCAAGTCGGCAGGGCTCCGAACAACCGTTGACACCACGAGTGGACGCATGCAGGCGAAGATCCGCAATGCACAGCTTCAAAAGGTGCCATACATGCTTGTCATCGGTGGCCGCGAAGCGGAAGCCGAATCGGTTGCCGTTCGTCTTCGGTCTGGCGAAGATTTGGGTGCGATGAACGTAGGAGATTTCCTGAAACTCGTACTTCCCGTGATTCAGACAAAGTCGCTCGACCTTCAGGTCCCACGAAACGCGGACGTCTGATCGCAAGCGACTATCCGTCTCGAGTAGCGATATGTGACGAATATAGCGGCGCGGCGCGGCATGTGCCTCGTCCCTTTTCAACAGCAAGACCGGGATAGGTCGATCTCGATCGAGGACCGGGAGGGATACGCTCAGGCTGGCCGCATCAATTTCTCGGGCAGGCTGAACGTATCGATCGGGACGAGCGTCATTCCGCTCGCTCCCCTGATGCGCTCGACGGTGCCATCGTCGTTGAAACTGTAGCGCATCACTTCGCCGTATCCGCCGAAGCCTTCGTCGCCAACGGCCTTGAGTTCGGTGCCGGACAAAACCTCGAGTTCGGTTGCGAACGTGGTTGGATTCTGGAGCGACGGATTCAACGTGTAGAGCCGCCCTCCCAGATTCACCACGTCGGTGATACCCCACAGGTTGGCGAATCGCCCTTCGAACTTGCGAAGCTCGTCAGCATCTCCAGGTTCGGTCTTCGCCTTTCCGTCCTCATTGGCTGCGAGGTCGATCAGATTGAGAACCGCAGTTGCCAACACGGCTGCAGGTCCGTCGTTGGTGTTCGTCAGCACCGAGATGGATAGTCGCCTCTCGAGATCCACTTTCGAAATGGTGATGTGGCCGGGATAGCCACCACCATGACCGTAATACGTTCGTCCCTTTTCCTTGGTGATGCTCAGGCCCAAACCGTAACTGGCTTCGTCCGTGACGGTCCACTGGACTTGCCGCATTCGCCGCTTGGATGCATCGGACAGGAGCCGGTCATCGCCGTCGAGAAACGCCTGAAAATAATCCGTGAGTTCCACCGCGGTCGAATAGAAACCCGTCGCGGAGCTTTCCGCAAACGTATCGATATGCTCAATCTCGATTCGATCGGGACCATGTGCTCTGCTGGAATACCCCTTCGCATAATCCTCGAGTCGATCGAAGTCGAGGTCCGGGCCGGTGTCCTTGAGGCCGAGCTTGTCGACTATGTGCGTGCTGACGTATTCTCGGTATGGAACCCCTGCAGCGCTTTCGATGACCAGCCCAAGCAACGAAAACCCGATATTCGAGTATTTGAAATGCTCGTTTGGTTCAAGAATTTTTCCATCCAGCCGGATGGTCTCAAGCAGTTCCTCTCGGTCGGGAAAGGTCTGTTCGAGTGACCAGAAGCCGCAGTCATCCCCGTCACGCGTCATCCCCGATCCGTGAGCCAGAAGCTCGCGGATCGTGACGGTTCCCATCGCTTCACCTTCCAACTCTCCGATGTGGCTCCGCACCTCGTCGTCGAGCCGAAGCTTGCCCGCTTCCACGAGCTGCAGGCAGGCAACACCCGTGAACGTTTTCGAATGCGATGCGATCCGGAACAGGTGGTCAACCGTGAGCGGCTTCTTGCTGGCCAGATCGGCGTACCCGAATGCCTCATTGAACAACAGCTCGCCGTCTTTTCGGACAGCTACCTGCGCGCCAACATACGGCATGTATGTCCGCTGGAATTCGAGGAATTGCGGCACGTATGCCAGGACGGTTTCGATCGGGTTCTCGCTCGCCGCTGTCATTTACTCTCCGATTCGCCTGAAGAACATGCCAATCTCGAACCGGTCGAGAGACCGGGAACTATCGGCGAGCATATCGCGGATTCGTCGATTCGCAAACACGCCTTTACGACAACGTCACGGCTCTGACGTATTTGTTGTCATTCGATGCCGTGGTCCGTGTTTCTTCCCAGCGCACCAGACGACCTACCGGGTGCGACCGATCGTAGCTACGATCGAAGGCTCCCCTTACCGATGATTGCAGTCTCGACCGACCACTGAGCGCCGGCATGAGCCTGACAGGTGTCACGCCGCAACATGTCTGGTGACTGGGTCTCCCTACATCGCGAGAAAGTCCTGTACGACCCAGCCTGTGCCGAAGTCACCATCAACCGGGACCCAGAAGTGATCCGTCACCCAAACCGTGGATGCGGTCACCGTCAGGACGGTTCCCTTCACGATATTCGCGACCTCCGCTTGTGCCAAGCCCGCGTACACCCGCGCTGAAACGGAATCTGTGGTTACGACCGTGTCTCCAACGTCGAACAAGCCTCCGGGGTTCGTATCCATCGGGGCAGTGATCAAGAACGTTCGAGCCACCCAGCCCGAACCGGACTTCTGCGTACGCAGCTGATACCAGGCGTATTGCCCTTCACTGATCGGTCCATCGAGAACGACCGCAAACTCACCCTTGGGGACCTCGGCAAGAATCCCTGAACCGATACTGGCATCCGCCCTCATGTTGGCCGACGACCGGATCATCACGTTCGTTCCTGGAGCGAATGGCGTAGCTCCCTCGACTGGTGCGGGTGGCGAAGCGACCAGATAGCGGGCGACGGTCCAACCGGTACCAGAGCCCCATTCGATTTCGTACCAGTTGTCGGTATCGGAAACGATTGGACCATCGATCACCGTTGCCGATGACCCGTTACCAAGATGCGCGACGATGTCGGCCGACAAACTGCCGGTCTGCCGGATGTTCAGATCACGTCCGTCATCCGTCTGAACGATGACTCGATCGCGGACTGACAGTCCACCCGGATTCGACGTGAGAAGCGTTCCGGCCGAGATCGTTTCGGCAACAAGTGATCGGATGTTGGGCAGATCGTAGTAAAGCATGTCCCCCGGACAGGCGGTTGAATTCACATCTCGATGTGCGCAGACAACTGGCAAGTTCGGAACGTCGAGAAAATCGCGCACGCCAAATGGATCGAGATCCCGTGCCACCCACGCCACAATCTCGATGAGACCGGCGCGCGCGGCATCACTTTCGAGCTGATTCTCGTAGTCACCGATGATGCATATTCCAGAGCTGCCATAGGCATATTGATACGAGTGTCCGCCGACGACGTCCTGGCCCCCGTATCGGCCCTCGTAAACCGTGCCGTTGCGATCGACTAGGTAGTTGTATCCGATGTCTCCCCAGCCCTGGTCAACCGCGTGGTAGTAGTAGATCGAGCGGATGGCGACAAGAGGATCCTGAAATGTAGGGGTGTCCGTGTGATGAACGATGACGTGATGCACAAGCTCATAGACCGGAGGCCAGATCACCACCCCAGACTCATCGAGACGGTAGCTATCGTCAGCACCCCATTGCTCTCGGGTCAAAAGCTGCGGCGGAACGACTGTATCCGCGTCGGACATCTCGGGGGCGGTACCCACGCCTGAAACGTCGTGTTGCCAAGGGCCATCCGACGCATCGATATAGGTGAATGACAGGTCCCAGACCGAGCCATCGTTACCATCCGCATCGAGCGTTCGAAATCTCACCCACGACGTTCCGTCGGTAAATACCAGCGGTGTGTACAAGCGATTCTCACGCGTGGGCTGTCCACCATCCTCGCTGTCTGCCGTCATGCGAAACGGATCAGACCACGTCTCTCCATCGACGCTGGTTTCGACTTCGATCACGGGCCAGGTTCCAACGTCGTGACCCCAGCTTGCCCCAAGTGCATAAAACGGGTAGTCGGTCTGGAACGCGCGAAAGCTGGAACCTGCGGTTCCGTTCTCGCCTGCCTTGGCGTCAATGCTCATCGCGGGCGTGAACCGGCCCGCACGAGTACCACCATTTTCCTGTGCGAAAGCTACCGACGAACTCGCGGCACCGGCCAACCCTCCAGCGGCAGCCGATGCTCCAAACCCCGCCGCCGCCTTGAGCGCCACTCGACGATCAAATCCGTTCGTTTCAAGCCCTCCGCCTTGCGGAATGAGATCGCCCAGCTTGGAATCGACTGTTCGATCGCGACGGCTCACGGAGACGGTGTCACTCTTGCACATGCTGTTTGCTCCAGCGGTCGGTTACCTTCATTCGGCGGGACATTCATATCACCCACGAGCGAGATACCGCGCACCGTTGTCGCATCCGAGGCGATCTAGCGAAACTCGGCATGAACGGACCTGGGGCGTACGTACACTCAATGATATAACGAACGTACACCCTGTGACTATAGTCACAGGGTGTACTCGATTCTTGATTAAATGGTTCGGATACCGAGAGGCATAGCTGACGCGAAAGACGGGAACCGCGCTTTCGCAACGCGCCAGAATGGATAAGTCGTCCAGACACCAAGTGTGAAAGCACGTTCTGGGTGAAAACGCAGGGTACGTTTCACCGCTGGCGCAGATGTGCCGGCCGGCAACTGGTGGGCAATTACTGCCGCCGGGCGTTCAAGACCCTTCGGCACATCACCGAACAGGACTGCTCTGTCGCAACCAACCACCCGGTGTGCCGGGAGCCGTTTGCCGGTTCCACCTGTGGAAGGACCCTGGGTGTATTTCGAACACACTTGTCGTGGGCCGGCGGGCGTCTAGATCCTTTCGACCACTGCGAATCGCTCCATGATCTGACACACATGCTTGATCGCGAGCACGAAGTCGTCGACGTAGATGTTTTCATTGGGAGCATGGACTTGCGATCGGGCATTTCCTGCACCACTGGTTGCGGCATCGATTCCGAACTGGGCACAGAGTTGGTACAGCGGTCCTGAGCCAAGGGATGTCGGGATGAACACCGGTTCCTGCCCGTACAGATCGCGGTAGGCGTCTGCAACGACTCGTGCAATTGGCGCATCCAGACGCGTCCGGGCGGGGTACTGCTGCGCGAGGGGCTCGGTCTCGATATCCGTAAAACCCCGATCATTCAGGTGCTTTCGCAACAGGTCGTAGATCACGAACGGATCCTGATTCGCAACCAGTCGCATGTCCAGCTTGGCGATCGCGATGCTCGGCAGCACCGTCTTCATCCCTGCCTCGTGATAGCCACTTTCGAGCCCGGAGATCGTGCAGGTCGGTTGAAAGTAATCCCACGCGTTCAGGTCGACTCCGGTACGTCCACCAAGGAACTGTTCGATTCCCAGGTTATCGAGGCGTGCAGCTTCTGTATTCGGCATGTCCGCCAGGACGCGGAGTTCGGCCTCCGTTGGGGCAACGACCTGATCGTAGAATCCTGGTATCTGGACGTGCTCGTCGAGTGCCTTCAGACTTCGAAGCGCCCACACGAGTCGCCAGGCCGGATTAGGAACGCTTGTCGCGACGGACGAATGCCAGTCGTGGCGAGCACCCTTTACGCGCAACTCCACATAGCAGATACCCTTGAGTCCAAGTTGAATCGACGGCCTGCCATCGATCCCACGTCCTCCCGATTCCCAGATGCAGGCGTCTGCCTGACAGAGATCGGGATGCGTCTTGGCAAACTCCATCAGATGGGGAGATCCGATCTCCTCCTCACCCTCGACGATGAACTTGAGTTTGAGCGGCAGCGGACCACGAGTTTTCTGCCAGGCATCGATCGCCGCAAGTCGCGAGGAAAGATTCCCCTTGTTGTCGGCGACACCCCTCGCCCAGATCCGGCCCTCGCGAATCTCTGCCTCCCAGGGATCGCTGTGCCAAAGTTCAAGCGGCTCGGGCGGTTGAACGTCATAGTGATTGTAGAAGCTGAGCACCCGGTCGCTGGTCCCTTCGAACTCGGCGTAGACGACCGGATTCCCGTCAGGAAGCGGAATCTGGCGCACATTCGCGCCAAGTTGGCGAAAATGCTGCTCCACCATCGCGGCCGTTTCGGCGATCCCGATACCTTGAGCCGAGATGCTCGGCTGCCGAAGGAGCCCGCGAAGTTCTTCGATATATCTTTCTGCATGTTCATCGATATAGGTCGTGACGTCGCTCATTGTCGTCTTGCTCCCGTTGAATGGGTCCGAGCCCTCTTTCAGTCGTGACGAGACTCACGCCCTGCAAACCGGGCCATGATCAATGCGATGTGCTTGATCTCCAGGATGAAGTCGTCCATGTAGATGTTCTCGTTGGGAGCGTGCGCCTGGGATCGGCCATGACCAACACCGGACGTGCAGGCGTCGATACCGTATTGGGTGCAGAGTTGATACCATGGGCCCGAGCCCGAGGACGTTGGGTAAATCGAAGGTTCCTGACCGTATAGCTCGCGGTACGTCTCAGTCACGACCTGGGCAATCGGTGCACTCAGAGACGTGCGCGCCGGATACCCTGGACCGAGCAGTTCCGTTTCTATATCGGTGAAACCCTGATCATCCAGATATGTGCGGAGCGCCTGATAGACCTTGAACGGATCCTGGTTGGCGCACAGCCGCATATCTACTTTCGCCATGGCGGTACTCGGCAGGACCGTCTTGCTCCCGGCACCCGTGTACCCGCTCAAGATCCCGGAAATGGTGCATGTCGGTTGAAAATAATCGCGCTTTTGAAGTTCGAGCCCTGTCAGACCTCCCAGAAACCGATCGATCCCCAGATCCTCGAGGCGTTCGGCTTCGGTGTTGGGAAGGTTCTCCAACGCCTGGATCTCCTCTGCGGTCGGTGGGACAACATCGTCGTAGAAGCCGGGGATCAGGATTCGCTCGTTCTCGTCCTTGAGGCTTGCCAACGCCCAGACGAGCCGCCAGGCCGGATTGGGAACCGACGTTGCCACGGAGGAATGCCAATCCAGGCGAGCCCCCTTCGCGCGCAGCTCGACGTAGCAGATCCCCTTTAATCCGAGATGGATCTGAGGCTTGCCATCGATATCGCGCCCACCGAATTCCCATATGCACGCATCCGCCCGACAAAGCTCCGGGTGGTCCTCCGCAAAATTATACAGATGCGGGGAACCGATCTCCTCCTCGCCCTCGATGATGAACTTGACACCAAGCGGCAACTCACCGCGAACCTGTTGCCACGCGTCGATTGCTGCGACACGCGCGGCGATATTGCCCTTGTTGTCGGAAACGCCTCTCGCCCAGATCCTGCCATCACGGATCTCACCGGCCCAGGGATCACTCTCCCACTGATCCAGCGGATCGGCAGGTTGTACATCGTAATGATCGTAGAAACTCAACATACGACTCGAGACACCCTGAAGCTCCCCGTAAACTACCGGGAAGCCGCCGCGAGTATCCACAAGTCGCGGATTGAAACCGAGATCGGAGAGCAAATCTTTGACGATGTCAGCCGTCTCGGTCATCCCTAGCCCCTGCGCCGCGATACTCGGCTGTTGGAGGAGACGCTGAAGCGTTCCGATATAATCGATCGCATGATCGTCGATGTAGGCGTAGACATCATCGAGACTTGCGAGGCTAGCGAGGTGGGAATCAGACATCAGGTACCCCTCGGTGCACGGTGCACAGATACGTCCATGGCTCCACAGTGGCCGTGCTCGATCGTCTCAGGCAAGGCGACTCGGGTCAACACGAGGGAACTCGATTTCAGGCGGCTATCGGCTCGAGAGGTGGTTCCAAAATTGCAGGACCGTCAGCTTGAGCAGATACTCAGGGTTTTCGACGCGTTCACTGAAACCAGCATCCGATTGAGGGAAACAAGTTATGGCAAGTTCATCTCGACGTTTGGCGGTCGTCCTCGCCAGGAATTTTGAAGACATCGAAGCGACCTCTCCGATCGAGGCGCTTGAGGCGGCCGGCGTCGTAGTTACGATCGTCGGCATCGAAAACGGGCGAATCGAAGGCAAGAAGGGCGCAGCCCTGGAATCAACGGAGACGTTTGGAACCGTCGGGCCGGACGATTTCGACATGTTGCTCATACCGGGAGGCGGTTCGCCGGAGAATCTTCGTATCGACGACGACGCGGTGCGTTTCGTACGGGACTTCACGAACAGTGGAAAACCCGTGGCAGCAATCTGCCACGGGGCGCAACTCCTGATTTCCGCGAGAGTCCTTGAAGGTCGCCGCCTGACTGCGGTGAACAAGATACGGGATGACATCACGAACGCCGGTGGCCAGTATGTCGACGAGCCACTTGTCGTTGACGGCAATTTGATCACGTCTCGTGTACCCGATGACATTCCTGTCTTCAACGAGGCAATCGTCAAGGCGCTCGCCTGACCGTTCGACTTCAACGTCGATCCTCACAGCCCCATCCGGGAGATCCGGATGGGGCTGTGATTGTCGATCTTCCTCTGTGATCGGTTCGTCCGCGTGGTAGCATCGCACCTATAAGCAACCACCGTCTGAAAGGATGTATATGACCTTCGAATCGAACGTGAAAGACATCTCTCCGGCCGCGGATACAATCGCGTCGCCCGTACCGAATATCAACAAGCTGACCCAGGCAAAGGGCTTCATCTTCGACATGGACGGTGTGCTCTATCGAGGCAAACAACCGCTCCCTGGCGTGCAGGTTCTGTTCGACGCATTGACCTTGCGCGGCATCCGTTTCCTGCTAGCGACCAATAACTCGATGGCCCTACCCAGTGGATATGTCGCGCGTATGGCCGAGATGGGAGTCACCATCAGCGAAAGCGATGTACAGACCTCGGCTACTGCGACGCGTGACTATCTCAAAGACGAGCTCCTGCCAGGTTCGATCGTGCTGGCCGTCGGCATGCCAGCACTCGCGCAGATCCTCGTCGATGGTACGGGCTTCGAGGCCGCCACCGACGAGACCCCTGCCGGTGACATCGCGGCCGTCGTTGTCGGACTCGATCTCCAGTTCACCTATGTAAAGTTGCAACGCGCGACAGATGCGATCAACGCTGGCGCAAAATTCGTGGCGACAAATGCAGACGCTACGCTTCCGCATGAGGGTGGATTCCAACCGGGCGCCGGGAGCATCGTCGCCGCAATCGCGACCGCCAGCGGCGTGCAGCCCGTCGTCGTCGGCAAGCCTGAACCAGTCATGATGGAGAAGGGAATCCAGCAGCTGGGCCTCAAGGCAGAGGAGGTCGTCATGGTTGGTGACCGCCTGGACACCGATATCCTTGCCGGCTTCCGCGCGGGGACGACCACCGCACTGGTCCTGACTGGAGTTTCCCAACGAGAAGATCTCACCCTGGCCGATCCGCTTCCCGATTACGTATTTGCAGACCTTCCGGCATTGACCCAAGAGTTGGTCGGTCATGGATGATCTGTATTCGATTCCATTGACTATCGCGGAGCGCAGGATTATCGATCGCTTGCAGCTGGCTGACCAGACTCAGCGGGATGAGGGACTTTCTCCCGCAGATCGAACGCGGAATATCTCCGCGTCGACGGGCGCGTTCCTGTGGCAGATGATCCTGGGCCACCGACCTGCGAATATTCTCGAGATCGGATCATCGACGGGACTTTCGACCATCTGGATGGCGAGTGCGGCGATTCGATGTGGTGCATCCCTGCTCGGCACCGAGATCATCCCAGATCGCGTTTCGACCAACAATGCAAATTTGTCCGAGGCCAATCTCGGAGGCATCGCGCAGGTGCTTGAGGGAGATCATCGCCTTCTCGACGAGGTCCACGGCAGATCGTGGGATTTCGTGTTTCTGGATGCCGAGAAGGACGACTATCTCGACCATCTCAAGGCAATCGAACCCTACCTCACCTCGGGTGCCATTATTCTGACCGACAACGTCATCTCCCACGACTGCCGGACGTTACAGGAATACCTGCGCGTATCTCCCCGCTACTCGACTTTCACCATTCCGCTCGATCGCGGTATCGAATACTCGGTGTATCTGGATCACGACTAGCCGGCTGAAGCATCTGCATATCGTCCTGCAGATCGCGTTTCCCTACCATTTCAGGAGTTCCTTGTGACAACGATGTCCGGTTCTGCCCCCGTCGAGAATGCAAACGCACAAGCGCCGCGTCTCGCCGCCGCGCCCGTGACGTGGAACAACAACGACCTGGATGATTGGCGACCTCTGGTTCCGTTCCCACAGATTCTGGAGCAGATCGCGTCGGCGGGGTATACCGCGACAGAATACGACGACGGTTTCGGCACCGACGTTGATGATCTTCTAGCCGAGGCCGAGGATCTTGACCTCACCTACTGCGGCTCGTACCAATGGCTTGACCTCAGTACAACCGGCAACGTGATAGGCGCATCACCAGCGCTGCGCGCGAAACTGAGCCTGATGGAAGCTATCGACTGTCGGAATCTGATCATCGCCGATTCGCTCCGGCCGCACCGCGTCGCGATCGCTGGCGCAGTGCCAAGAGACGGTAGTCAATCGATCGGCAGATCGGGTTTTCAGAGAATTGCCGCGAACGCAGCACGAGTCGCAGAAACGGCTTCCCGCCATGGAATATCCGTGCATTATCACAATCATGTCGGAACGTACGTCGAGACCCCGGACGAAGTCGACGCATTGCTTGCCGAACTCGATACAAGCACCGTTGGATTGTGCTTCGACACGGGTCACTATGCATTCGCTGGAGGAGATGCCCGCGCTTTTGTTGCCGCTAATTCCAGGTTCATCCGATACATTCACCTGAAGGACGTCGATTCCGCAGTGATGGCACAGGCACATGTCGAACGCTGGAGCTTTCTCGATGCTCTCCGTCATTACGTCTTCACGGATGTGGGAAGCGGTGTTGCACGTACGAACGACATCCTGGCCATCCTGGCTGAACATCCGACTGCACCGTGGATCATCATCGAACAAGACACCTGCATCAAGGATTCCACGACCACCGCCGCGCGCAACCTGCGGACGGTCCAGCGAATGCTTGCCGCCTCCACTCGCTAGACATTCAGACCTTCGATTTCAGGAGTAGCCACATGGTTCTCGACGATAACCTGATAGTCCATTCCGACGTAACGACGCGAAGCGGAACGATTGTCGAAGTTGGTCCGGAAGAGGCTGGTTGGGAATATGTTGGGCTACGCGTCATCCGTATCGATAATGGAGAATTTTGGAACTACTCCACGGGAAACGACGAAGTCTGCCTCGTGCCCCTGTCTGGCAAGGCGACCGTCGAAACGGCCGACAAGACATGGGAGATCGGGCGAGAAGGCGGCATATTCGCAGGAAAGCCGACTGCATTGTATCTCCCACTTGGAAGCACCTTCACGGTCAAGGCGAGCCAACCGACCGAACTGGCTGTGACCTCATCGCGCGCGACCCGGGTGTTTCCCGCCAGGTTGATCGCACCAGACGACATAGATGTCGAGCTCCGGGGTGCCGGCAACGCGGCCCGGCAGATCAACCACATCATCAAGCCCGATTTTGCGGCCGACACCCTGCTGGTCGTCGAGGTCTACACCCCGAGTGGGAATTGGTCGAGCTTCCCTCCACACAAGCACGACGTCAGTCGCATGCCTGAAGAATCGAAACTGGAGGAAATCTATTACTACCGCTTCCAACCCTCCGAAGGATTCGGTCTCCAGAGACTGTATGCCGGCGACGGCTCGTTCGACTTCGCGTGGGTCATCAAGGATGGCGACGTGATGCTCGTCCCCGAGGGGTATCACGCCTTCGCGACCGCCCACGGGTACACCGCCTACTACCTCAACATTCTCGCCGGCGACGAACCAGTACGCACGATGCAACCTGCCGACGACCCGGCATACGGTTGGGTGCGCTCGACGTGGACTCAGGAAGCCTCCAACAACGTGACCGGCTGGGAAGATATCGATGCACGGGTAAACAACGGTGCTGGCAAGTCAGCAAGCATCGATCGCGTCGTTTGAGCTCGAATCATCTCGAAGGAGCGGACATGTCGACCATTCGTCTCACTGCAGCCCAGGCAATCGTTCGCTACCTTTCGGTTCAGTACACCGAACGCGACCGGCAGCGGCAACGTCTGTTCAAAGGCATGTTCGGCATCTTCGGTCATGGGAACGTGACGGGAATCGGGCAGGCTCTGGAGGAGGTAGGCAAGGATCTTCCTTACTACCGAGCGCAGAACGAGCAGGGAATGGTGCATTCCGCGATCGCTTACGCGAAGATGAAGAACCGTCTGGAAACGTTTGCGTGCACATCATCGGTCGGCCCGGGCGCGACCAACATGATCACTGGGGCCGCGTTGGCGACCGTCAATCGTCTGCCGGTGCTCCTTCTGCCTGGTGACACGTTTGCGACCCGACGTCCGCATCCGGTTCTCCAGCAGTTAGAGTATTCGCTCGGTCAGGATGTCTCGGTGAACGACGCGTTTCGGCCAGTTTCCCGATACTTCGACAGGATCATGCGGCCCGTTCAGCTTCTATCGTCGCTGCCCGAGGCAATGCGGGTCCTGGCGGATCCTGCGGAAACCGGCGCCGTGACGATCGCCCTTCCCGAAGATGTCCAGACCGAGGCGTTCGATTTTCCGCTGGCGTTCTTCGAGGAGCGAGTATGGCGCATGAGGCGACCCGTTCCTGACGAAGCTGACTTGCGCGAGGCAGCATCCTGGATCGAGGATGCCCGGCAACCTCTCCTCATCGCCGGTGGAGGCGCGATCTACTCGGAGGCGAGTGAGGATCTCGCGAGCTTCGCCGATGCTCTCGGGATCCCAGTGAGTGAGACCCAGGCTGGAAAAGGAGTGCTTCCTTGGAACCATCTCTGGAATCTCGGTCCGGTTGGAGCGAATGGAGGACTCGCCGCCAATCGGTACGCCCGTGATGCCGACCTCATCATCGCTGTCGGTACGCGTCTCGCCGACTTCACGACAAGTTCCAACGCGGCGTTCCAGAACCCGAACGTCCGATTCATCGGCATCAACGTCTCCAGCATGGATGCCTACAAGCTCCGGGCCCTGCCTCTTGTCGGCGATGCGCAGGCGACGCTCCGTGCGCTTGCTCCCCTGGTCAACAGTTCGATCGTCACAGAAAGGCGCGAGCGGGTCTTATCGGTTGTAGGCGACCTGCAATCCGTCTGGACACGCGCTGTGGATGATCAGCTTGCAGTCGCTGGCGACCGGCAAGAGCTACCCACACAGGCGAACGTGATCGGTATCGTCAACGCGAGTATTGGTGAGCGGGACGTTGTCGTCTGCGCAGCCGGTGGCATGCCGGGCGACCTGCTGAAGCTCTGGCGAACGGCCGACCCAAAGGGCTACCACGTCGAATATGGCTTCTCCTGCATGGGTTACGAGATCGCCGGGGCCATGGGCGTTAAGATGGCGGACCCGACGCGCGAGGTCATCGTCATGGTCGGTGACGGAAGTTACCTGATGTTGCATACCGAGATCGTGACGTCCATCCAGGAAGGCATCAAGCTCATCATCGTGCTTGTCGACAACAGTGGATTTCAGTGCATTCGCGGCCTGCAGATTGCCTCTGGATCACCTTCCTTCGGCAATGAACTTCGGTACCGGGATCCTGCGACGGGCCGCATCGATGGCGCGTTTGTCCCGATCGATTTCGTTCGCAATGCCGAGAGTCTTGGAGCTGCAGCCTACACGGCAACCAACGTCCACGAGCTGCGCCAGGCGCTGACATCGGCGAGGAACGAAGACCGGACCACACTGGTATATGTGCGCGTCGATTCCGAAGTGCGCGTTCCATCGTACGAAGGCTGGTGGGACGTTCCAATCGCAGAGATCAGCAGCGAACCGGGCGTCATCGATGCTCGCAACGCCTACGAAAAGGATATTCTGCACCAACGGACGTTTGTCTAATCTCGCCGAAATTTGCATTGAAGACTTACCAGCCTGGGTAACTGTTCAGGTCAGGGGGTAGCGAGCAACTCGCTTCGACCCGGTCCCTTCGCGAACTGGAAGATCGGTACCAGGAAAGGGACTCAACGTGAAGGCGTCGACCTTGAAGCAGCTTGGTCCTGTTGAGAAGACGAGAACGACCAATGCTGTGTTAATCTGGCACGATTAGCATTCCACCATTTTTTGAAAGGCAAAGCAGTGATTAAAAGTTCTGTTTCCCGAGCCGACGAATCAGCCTCCAGTCAAGGGAACAGAGTCGCCCATGGAACTCCGGACATACACAGACAAAGAACTCCAGATCATTGCGGATGAAGTAGGCGAACGACAAGGTTGGGATTTCAGCCGCATGTCGACGGAACGGGATCCGGTGCCTTGGGACTACATTGAAGTGGTATCGAGGTTTCTTCGGCCAACTGACACTGTGCTCGACATCGGAACAGGCGGTGGTGAACGGCTTCTCAGTCTCTCAGATAAATATCTGAGCGCGGTCGGCGTAGACCCAGACCCAGAAATGGTGCGAGTTGCCCGAGGCAATGCCGAAGGCAATTCCAAAGTTCGATTCCTGCTATTGGGCGCCGAACATCTTGAGCTGCTGGATGATAGTGCGTTCGATGTCGTACTCACGCGCCACGCACCGACCTTTGCCCCTGAACTCGACCGTGTGACGAAGGCAGGGGGAGTGTTTATCAGCCAAGGCGTGGGTTCTCGGAACATGGCCAACATCCGCCAGGCATTCAACACTGGCAGCGAGGCTCTCTACGGGCACGCTCACCAATCCATGTTGTCAGACCTGACGACCCGAGGATGGCGATTGGTGGGGGAAGGACACTACGATGTCCGCTACTGGGTGAAGGATGTGCCATCGATCATCTTCTGGTTCCGAGCGATCGCTGGTGCGAATGAAGTGCCGGGTGACTTCAGCATTGCAACGCACCATGGTGTCGTCAACGTGCTCATCCAACGGTTCGGTTCGCATCGCGGTCTGGAGACAAACGAACACCGAACTCTTGTCATCGCGCAGAAACCCGATGCGTAGGACGACGTAAACAAATCGGGGAACTTCAGAAGAAATTCATAGAATCACCCCAGGAATCTCTCGCGGGGTGGTTCTATGAACGTCATGGTAAATTCCAGATCATCGGCGACCGGATGCCCGACCAATGTCCTCGAAATCCGATCGACACCTGCTGGGTACTTCGAAGCATTACAGGCACGAGCCAATAACAAGGTCTTCATAATAAGTCAATCCAGGCGTCGAGCGTCATACTTTCGCCCACGGACAAACCGCGTCAGGCGAGTAGCGATGGCGGGAACACGCGGGAATGGACGCGATCCGGGTGGAGGAACCCCGGTTCAACTTAGCTGGCTACGACTCCGTGACGGGTCCCCCTGAGATCCAGTCCGGATATTGGAGTCCTGTCTCACCCAAATCTTCGAGATTCAGGCTGCCGATCGCCAGATCCCCATCGACTCCCTCAAAGTACATGTCCGCGCCGAACATGACACTCGCGCCGGACGGCCGTGATTCGAGAACGTCCCGTTCTGGCCCCACAACATCACCTACACGATTGAGATCGAGTCATCGGCAACCGACGAGCAGTTTCGCGAATTACAGGAGGCGGGGAAGACGTATGTCCGATCCTGAACCTGCTCGCGAATCCACCATCGATCATGGACACGATGACTCTGTATGGCAATGTCAACTTCTCCGCTCCGGTCTGACCGCCGGTGTTTCGCTGGCTGTGACCGCTGCCTGATAGGGCTCTGGTCGGTGCCGCTCCTACGCTCCCAACACCGGTCCTGCGAAAAACAAATGATTCGCGCCCTCACCATGAACATAAGCACCTGCGTTCAGGAAACACAGGTGCTCGCTTACGTCCCGTATGCAACGATTTTTCGTCAGCTCATGGCACTATTGGAGAGTAGTGAGTCACTCCACCCTGAAAGGAGATCCCGTTGCCAGGTCAGTTGGCATCCACCACGTAAGCGCGATCACCTCCCACGCACAGCGCAATCTCGATTTCTACGTTGGCTTTCTTGGCCTTCGCCTTGTCAAGCAAGCCGTCAACTTCGAGGACCCCGATGTCTACCATCTGTTCTATGGCGATGAAATGGATTCTCCGGGCAGTGTCATGACCTTCTTTGTCTGGCCGGGAAGCCACCATGGACAGCAGGGCATGAGCCAAGTCGCCGTAACGTCGTTTACCGACGTCTCTGGCGTTTCTGGATCGATCGATTGCTTCTCCACGGAATTCGCTTCGAAGGGCCTTCGCGGAGACCATCTTCCCGATCAGGGACGGAATCAGTGCTCTCGTTTCGCGATCCAGACGGTCTGCTGCTGGAAATAGTCACGCATCCTCGCGCCCGCGATCGGCCATCCTGGGGTGGCGTTCCGAATGTCCCTCCGGAGCATGCCATCCATGGCTTCCATTCGGTGACACTGTGGGTTACTGATCCCACAGCGACCAGGATGCTTCTTACCAACGAACTTGGCTTTCATTCCGACATGAACGATGGATCTCAGGAGCGTTTCGTCGTTGCAAGCGGCGAACCGGCGCAGATAGTCAACGTCCGCACCGTGGGAGAATTCGTCAGGGGCACCGAAGGCGGCGGCACCATTCATCATGTCGCGTGGGAGGTTCCTGACGAGCGTGACTTCGGACCGATCACGGAGCGCCTTAGTGGTGCATCCGCTAAATAGCGGAGAAGTCGTGATCCGATAGGAACTGAAATCGAAGGAGGTGCCCGGTGTCAAAACGCTTGATGCTCCGCACGCTCACCGAGCAGGAAACGCACGTCCTCCGCACCCTGGTGCAGGAGCAGAAGGTGGAAGCGCGGTGGCGGGATCGCGCCCGGATCTGTTGGCTCTCGCACGAGGGCCAGGGCGTTCAGGCCATCGTCGCCCGGACCGGGATCAGCGAGCATGCAGTTCGGCGCTGGATTACGCGCGTCAATGCCCAGGGACCAGCTGGATGGCATGATGCGCCGCGGACCGGCCGTCCCCGCGTCTATACCACGGAGGAAATCGGGACGGTGGTGGCGACGCGCCGGACGAAGCCTGACGAGCTAGGACTGCCGTTCGGCAGCTGGACACTGGACCGGCTGGTCGCGTATCTGCAGGAGGTGAAGGGGATCGCCATCAAGCGGAGCCGGGTCAGCGACCTGCTGCCGGCAGAGGGGCTACGGTGGCGGACCCAGGAGACCTGGTTTGGCGAACGGCTCGACCCCGCCTTCGCCGAAAAAAGGGGCGATCGTCGCCCTCTACACCGCACCGCCGCCGGACAGCGTAGTCGTCTGTCTGGATGAAATGGGCCCGGAGAGCGCCAAGAGTCATCCTGGGCAGGCGATGATCCGGCTCGATCCCGGTGGCGAGCGGCGGGTGCGGGCGACGCAGGAGGCCGATTACGGGCGGCGAGGGAAGGGCTACGTCTTCGGTGCCTTCCAGCCGGCCACGGGAGTCGCCTTCACCGCCACGTATCCGGGGCGCACGATCGTCAACTGGGTCGATTCCCTGGAGGCGGTGGATGGCTGGGTTGCGGAGGACACGGCGCGGGTCTATGCGATCCTCGACAACCTGAGCACGCACCGGGCGATCGATGTGCTGCTCTGGAGTCTGCCTCACCCGCGCTGGGAGTTCGGCTTTCACCCCACCTACGCGGCCTCTCTCCATCTGATCGAACCGTGGGGGAAGATTCTGCGCTCGCTGGCGCGGAAAGGACGACGGTTCGCGACCTGGGCGAAGATCTGCGCGGCGGTGAAGACCGCGACCACATACTGGAACGGCCACCGCCACCCGTTTGTCTGGGGGCGCCGACGGCGGCATCATCGTGCACGCCAACCGGGTATTGGCTGTCCGCCAACTGTCCCAGGTATTTAGTGGATGCAACACTTAGTACTTGAGCGATAAGAAGCTTGCTCCTGTTGACGAAGCTGTAGGAGTGACCGCCCGAGGCCCTTCTCGAGGCGAGACTCCCACGATGCAAGCATCCGCACCACGTTTTTCGTGGATGACCTACTTCGCAGAACCATTTCCTTCGACCTCATTGAAGGCACTGGTGCCGCACTAAGCGGTAGCGCAATCGCCCGACAGAGCGCACCTTAGCGCAATGAGCACTTCGGTGCTCCTAGAGCCCAAACCCGATGCGGTAGCAATTTCTAGTAGTTGCCAAAGTCTACACCGCATGCGACAATAGCGACATGAAAAGCTCGAAACTAGATCCGATTTCAAAAGTGTCTGTGTTTGTGATAGATGAATGCGATCGTCTTCTCGTGTTCGAGCACCCGGATTTCCCAAACGCACGGGTTCAGGTCCCCGCAGGTACAATAAAGCAAGATGAGCAACCTAAGAAGGCTGCGTTCCGAGAGTTGACCGAAGAAACTGGAATATTAGCATTCAAGATTAACCGATTCATTACTAGAAAGCTTCTAAATGAAGTTCGCCGTGGCCATGAAGAATCCCATGATCGTTGGTTCTTTCATGCCACTCCCACTGAGAAAATGCCTGAGGAATGGATGTTCGGCGATTCGACGGATTCCGGCTGGGTACGTTTTCGCTTCTATTGGATTGACCGATTGACTGCCGAGTTATCGCTCACGCCTGATCATGCCGAGGTCTATAGAACAGTTTTGACTCCGCATGATTGAATGCGAGAGTCATCAAGTGGCTATATACTCATCGAAAAACCACCAATATCTGGAACTATAATTTAAGTGGAATCCTCTTTATGGAGTCACCTCAACACTCGTCGCGTAGACTTGAACAAGTGCGGCTCAAATCGAGCTTACATCCAGGCGCTGATAGCGATCAGGTTGATGCTTCAAATATCGATCTCCAAATGTTGTAAGTACGGCTCTATATGAGACTCAGGAATTGAGCTCGCTCGCACTCATTGAGGGGCCTCAATTCTGAAAGAAGGTTGGTCGCAGATCTGCTGTTAAATTGTCGCCGATCCCATCCACCAAACATAAAACACCAGAGCTCAGTTAGTGTTGAAATGCCATACGATTGCACAATTCGATCAAACGATGACGATGCTTCTCCAACTAAGAATTCTTCGATAGAGGATGCGGCGTCATGAGCGCCTGGACGCAATGTGTTTCGCTGATAAAACTCCAACAATATCGAGTCGGCAAAGCACTTCAACGCCCATCCTCTATCCCGTTCGGTAACGACGATTTCACCACCACACAACATCTCGGCCAGTTCCCAATCAGCCCAAAATGAGAACGCGGCTGCTCGGAGCAAATAGGTCGCCAATATCCAAGGCGAATCGTCTGGCGCTGCCTGGCACATACCAAGTGCGGATAATTCCCTCCGACTATCGGTCATCACGACGCCAGCGATGCCTGCGTCAACCAGAAACCCCAACCCCACACCGTCGATCAGTTCAAGTGCACTGCTTACAGCTACGGACATACGATCGTCACTCTGCGCGGGATCGTCGCTGCCTTGGACGGTGATGGCTGTACCGCAAATGCTGGCGCGATTCTCATGGGTGCGGAAATCAGGCAGGATTTCGGACCTCAATAGTGAGCGTGCCGCCGGCCAACAGGACGTATGGAGGCACACTGAATCCGCCCTGATCGACGAGGTTCACGATCGTGATGGTGTTCTCCCCCTGCTGCAAGGCACTGGCGGGAAGGTCCAGCCTGACGTCCGTCCATGGTTGCTGCCCGTCGGTGCCGTTCCACGTCGCGAAGGGACTGGTGCCGGTATACACCTCCTGTCCATTGATGCGGACCGCAATCGGCAGGTTGGTCCAGTTCTCGCTGGTCATGCCTTCCAGGGTGAGCGTGAACGACTCCGCCGCCGGTTCCCCCGCGACCTTGAATTGGAGGGTGCCGGCACCATAGCCGGTGCTCTGGGCATAGAGGGCTGACCACGGTTGCAGGTTGCCCGTCGCCTGATAGTAGGCGCCATTCCAGTCCGAGGCGACAAAGCCCAGCTCCAAGGTCCGCGTCGCGTTCGTGCCGGTTGACCCGTCAGGCACCGCTGAAGGTGTTTCCCGATCGCTCCCGATGATCTGTTGACTCCTTCCCTGCCCATCGATGGTAGGAGGATCGCTCGCGCCTGAAGCGCCCTCGTCGCTCACCTCAGCCGACGCAATGGGAACGATCGCGTTCGCCGGGATCACGGTCAGGACCGACGCGTCGTTTGGCGCAGACGGCTGGCCTCTCGGTTCCGGGGTGTCCGTCGACATCGGTGGTTCCGTCGGAGGGAGCGTCTCAGTCGGCAGCAGTGGTTCGGTCGGAGAGGGCATCCGCGTTGCCTTCAGAATGGGAGTTGGCGCAGGCGTGTCGGTGGAGAACACCACCGCACGCGTGGAGAGCATCAACACCGGTTCTTGTGGATCACCTGCAGCGGACCTCCTCGGTCCCGCAACCGTCGCCGTAGACTCCCGCGTAGCGGTCGGAGTCGCTGTCGCCGTCCGCTCGTTGCCGGTCAGGAGCGCGAGCTGGGCGGGAACCGTCGCTTGACCACCGGTATCCGTCTCCAGCAGCCGCCCCATCACCAACACAGCACCGAGCGCCAGAAGTGCCAGGAGGGCGACCGTGATGACGGCGACCGCCCGTCGTGATCGCCGGTCGGGGCGATACACCGGCCCTCCAATCTGCGACCGCTGCATGGACGGACGTCCCGACAACGAGGGCGACGCAACGCCCGCTGGTCCTCCTGGGACCGCCCTGTCGGGCCGCTCTATTGCGGCGACAAGTGCCCGCGCCATTGACGTCGTGTCTGGGAAACGGTCGTCCGGATGCTTGGCAAGTGCACGCATCACGACGCTGTCGAGCGTATGAGAAATCGACCTGGAGGGTGCCCGCTGCGACGGGCGGACCGGGACCGTTTGGATATGGGCCACCATCAGGGCGACGGCGGTCGGAGCATCAAACGGCGCCCGTCCGGTCAACATCTCGTAGAGGACAACACCGACGGCGTAAAGATCCGACGCTCGCACAAGCCGTGCTCCCTGCGCCTGCTCCGGTGCCATGTACGACGCCGTTCCGGCGGTGATGCCGGTGGTCGTCAGCCCTGCTTCCACGCTCAGGTGCGCGATACCGAAGTCGGCCACATGTACGACACCGTCGCGGTCGAGCAACACATTCTGGGGCTTGATGTCACGGTGGATGATTCCCGCGCGGTGGACCGCGCCCAGTCCGGCCAGGATCTGCTGAGTCAGCCCGATCGCGTGTGCTGGCGGCAAGGGCGCTTGGCGGGTGATGAGCTGCTTGAGATTCTCCCCATCGATGAACTGCATGACGATGTAGAGGAGGCCATCATGCTGGCCGACGTCATACGTGTCAACGACGTTCCCGTGCGAGACCGAGGCGGCCGCGCGTGCCTCACGCTCGAATCGACGGACGTAAGCCTCATCCTGCGCATGGTCACGGCGCAAAATCTTGATCGCAACCATCCGTCCCAGCCGCAGATCACGCCCACGATAGGTGATCGCAGACGCGCCGGACCCGATCTCCGCGCCGACCTCGTACCGGGAGCCGAGCACCTCGCCGATTGGATGGAGGATCAGCGGACGGGTGAGGCGCGTGACGTCCGACTCTACCCCATGCTGCGGTCGCGTCGGCCATATATGCAGGCCGTCTCCCATCGAATCGTCGTCGAACAGGTCCATGACCTGGTACACCAGCTTTCATCGCGCTCTTTGCAGGGCTGATCATATTTGCGGCCAGAGCGTAGTGACAGAATGCCGGTCCAACGCTCAAGGACTAGGGAATCAAGATCCTTATGAACCCGCCCAAAGTGTCCTCCCGATCCTGAGAATGACCTCATCCGTCCCTGGAAGTGATGCACATCAATTGCCACGGACTTTTCGCCTTGGCAGCCGGAAACCTGTCGGTAGTTGCCAGACAGTTGAAAAGGTTTGTTTCCGTGGACGATGGCAAGTTGCACCTTCCGCCTGGCTGGCTGCTTCTCGAGGATAGCATCGAGCTGCTGATACGGGACCGCCGCGTCGAACCACGACCGACGTTTCGCGACTCGGGGCAGGACGTGCTTCGTAACAACCTCGCGGCGGGGCGGGGGACCAGCGCCCGGTCATGCCGTATTGAAGTTCGGCGATTGGGTCGGCAGGAAGACGACCTGGCACCCGACCGCACTACTCAGGACGCGGACGATCCGCTCCTGTGGATTTCTTCATCTTCCGCTGTCATGCATCGAAGGTGGTGATGATTGACGCGACGGGTCAGGGCAAAAAGGCCGTCCCCCTCTCGAGGAGTGCGACCAGCTCGTCGGCAGGTAGCGGCGGGGCGAAGAAATACCCCTGCCCAAAGTTGCATCCCATCTCACGCAACCGGGTCACCTGCTCGGCGGTCTCGATCCCCTCCCCCGTGACCCCCATTCCCAGCAAGTGTGCAAGTCCAACGACGGCTGCCACGATCGCCCGGCATCGCTCGTCTCGGTCGAGGTCAGCCACCAGTGTCTGATCGACCTTGAGCTTGTCCATTGGCCACCGGCGCAGGTAGCCTATCCCCGCCTGATACGCTCCGAAGTCGTCGATCGCCAAGTGCACCCCAAGCGCTTGCAGGGCAGCCACCGTGCGATCGGTGGCCTCTGCGTCCTCGACCAACCCCCGCTCGGTGATCTCCAATGTCAGGCGCTCCGGTGGAAATCCGGTCTCATGGAGAATAGCCCTGACCTGACCGACCAAATCGGGGTGACGGACCTGACCCGGCGAGACGTTGACGCACATCTCGAGCATTCCGACATCCGGAAACTTCTCGTGCCAGGCCATCGCTTGATGGCAGGCCTCCCTTAGGACCCACGCCCCCAGTGGAACGATCAACCCCGTCTCTTCAGCCAGGCGAATGAACGCGTCGGGAGGCAGCAGACCAGCGGTCGGGTGCTGCCAGCGCACGAGAGCCTCCACTCCGACGAGACGGCCGGTGGTCAGGTCCACCTTGGGCTGATAGTGCACCCGCAACTCTCCCACTTCCAGAGCATGGCGGAGCGCCGTCTCCCGCTCCAGCTGCTCAAATGCCGAAGCGTCACGAGTCGCGTCGAACACGGCACTCTCACCCTTTCCCTTGGCTTTGGCCCGGTAGAGTGCCACATCGGCCGCCCGCAGCAGGTCGGTTGGGGTGGATAGCTCGGAAGAACTCAGCACGACGCCAACGCTGCTGGTGATAACCAACGTGTGTCCATTTACGGCAAAAGGAGCCGCCAGCACCCTGTGCAGCCGCTCGGCCATCAGGATGGCATCGCGCGCAGTAGTCACGTGCTTCTGCAGAATCGTAAACTCATCACCGCCAAAGCGGGCGAGCACGTCACCGGCTCGTAAAGTGGAGGTGAGCCGTTCAGCCGCCGCGACGAGAAGCCGATCGCCATACTCGTGGCCGAGACTGTCGTTGACCACCTTGAAGCCATCCAGGTCCAGAAAGAGCACCGCAACCGACGCGGACTCGGGCTTGCTGAGCGCTTGCGTGAGCCGGTCCAGAAAGAGCACGCGGTTCGGCAGTTCCGTCAGCGAATCATGATGGGCTTGATGCCACAACCTGCCCGCACTTTCCTTACGCTCGGTGACGTCGCGGGAGTTAACGACGAGACCGCCCACGGCGGGATCGGCAAGAAGATTTGTCCCCGTCGCCTCGAGCCAACGCCACGACCCGTCGCGATGCCGGAACCGGAACTCGACGGTCGGCGTGATCCCAGGGTCATCGAGCGCCGTCACGAACGCTGCATACGTCGCTGACAGGTCTTCCGGGTGGATCAGATCAAAGGCGTTGCGTCCGAGCAACTCGTCCGGCTGGTATCCGAAGGTTCGCTCGACGGCGGGACTCTCGTAGCGGATCGTCCCGTCGGCGTCGAGGATCGTAATGAGATCAAGGGCATTCCGGATCAGCGAGCCGAAGCGCGCCTCACTCTGCCGCACCTCGGTGTAGAGACGCGCCCGGCCGATGGCGACGTTGACATGCTCGCTGAGTGCAACCATGAGGTGCAGATCGGAGTCGGTCAGGTGTTCTTCGTCTCGGCTCTCAACATTCAGGGTGCCGACGACCCGACCGGCGTCATAAAGGGGCACGGTGACCTCGGAGTGGATGCCTGGGATCGCGCCGATAAAGGCCGGGTCGGTTCGGACATCCTCGAGGAGAACAGCCTTTTCGGTGCGGACGACGCGGCCCGAAACCCCCTCCTTCACCGGAACGCGCTCAGCCACTCGGTTATACCCAACCTGATGCTGCAACACGAGAACGTCATCCTTGAGCATGTAGAGACTGACAAGCGTATACCCGAACGTCCGCGCAATCGCCTCGACGACCGTCCGGAAAAGATCATGCAACTCCAACTCGTGGGCCAAAGCGGTGCGCACCTCGTCGAAGAGCGCGAGTTCCTGGGCCTGTCGTCTGGCCTCAGCAAGCAGTTCGCTGTGTCGCCACTCGCTCTGCCGCAAATCGTCCTCGACCTGCTTGAGTTCAGTGATGTCGCGGGCGATCCCGACGAGACCCATGATGTGACCGTCACGATCATGAATCGGCGCCTTGTTGGTCAGCACCCAGCAGGTCTGGCCGTCGGCGCCACGGTGTGATTCCGGCTTACCGATGAGCGCATCGCCAGTGGTCAGCAGCCGCTGCTCATCGGCCAGATACTCTCGAACGGCAGCAGCCGGGAAAAGGTCACGGTCGGTCCTGCCGATGACGGCGCCGGGATCGGCACAACCGACGTGGGCGGCGTAGGCGCGGTTTACCCGGGTGAAGCGGGAATCGGTATCCTTGAAGAAGATGAGATCAGGCATGTTATCCAGCAGCGCCTGGAGGTGACATTCAGCGGCACTGGTCGCGGAGTCGTCTTCGTCCATATTCCTCGTTCTCCGCTGTCCGTTGCGGTACCTCTTCGATTGCCGTTCCCGTCCATGGTCAGATGTCAGATAGTGTAAATAGTACATGCACCGTCACTGACGTCCTCGATGTACCGAGTCGCAAGTGACACGGAACCGCCTGAATCCTCGAGCACCTAACCCCTCCATCGGTTGGAAAACGGGATGCTATGCTGCGCGCGCGCTCTCGCTTCGCACCCCAACGCCAGGAATGAGGCTATGCCGCTCCGATCAAGGTAGAAACCACCTGCACCAGGACGTCGATGTCGAACGGGATGATCAGATCCGCGTTCGTGCCGAACCGGGCGGGATCCGCCGCCGCCCGTGCCAACAGGCGTTCATCCGTCGACGTCAGCACCACGGGGATGCCCTGCGTGGCCGCATGCCGGGTCAGCCGCTCCAACAGTCCCCAGCCAGCAACCTCGCCATAGACGAGATCGACGATCAGCAGCTCGGGGTGAGGGCGACGATCACCTCGAACGTTTCCGCGACGTAATTGGTGGTCGTGACATTATAGTGCTCTTCCGTGAGCAGCTCCCGCACGAGGTCGAGGATCGGCAGGTCACTATTGATGACCAGGATGTGTTTCCGTTTCATCCTCCGGGCTTCCCGGCCCGTCGCGTAGGAGTCATTGGTGTCCGCCATCGTTGCCCTTCTGTCTCAATGACCCGTGCCGACGCGTGCACGCGACGTAGAGCGTCGTTCCTCTCCCCGAAGTGTGGGACGACATGCCGCGACGTTTGAGTGAAAACCAGGGCCATGATACCCGCCTGCATCGCGAAACGCACGAAGCCGGCTCGGGAACTGCCCGCACCGGCTGTTGAAATGGTCGCCCGGTCGGGTGCGCAAGGACTCATCCTAGACCAGTGCTCATCCGGATCTATGGGGCAGTCTGGCACGACGATGCCGAGGGCGGGAGCACCGGGGACCCCCGGCATCATCAGGCCTTCCACGCGTGCCGGGTGTTCGCCACGTATCCTGCCCGATTTCGGTGCAGGGGTTGCACATCCCATGACTTCGATCGGCACCGCGGGCGAGGCAACCGGGGTACCGATACTGATGGGCGTTGACGCAAGGGCGAGACTTGGCGATGCCTACGGCGACGCCATGAGACTGGCACACTGATCGGGAGCTATCACATTCTGCGTGGTGGCCCGCGGGCCTTGGGCCGCAACCACGCCTGCTCGTCCAGCAACGACGGGACACGCGAGCCCGACAAGCAGTCGACGCATACGAGATCCTCCTGAATGATCACAACTCGTAGGCATGTCCGATGCCAGACGCAAAGCGTGTCTCAGTCCGGTGGTCGGTGCGCCTCCTCCCGCGGTCGCTGCTTTGCACACGAGTAGGCCAGACTTTCGGCTCGAGCGGGAGATCAAGAACGAGGTGACGGTCGTCGCCAAGACCACCTCCTACTGGCAGGAGCATATCGCCGGAGCGGCATCCCCGCGCGAGTAGTCCAAGAAATGATGGCTTTCCATGGTCGTCAAAACTGAATCGGTGATTACCTGTCCGCAGTGTGGAACGCACTGTGTCGAGCAGATGCCTGAAGGCAGGCGCCAATTCTTCTATCAGTGCGGTCGGTACGGAGCAACGATCCGCATGAACGCTCATCACCTTTTCGCCTGAATAGTCACCGGACGACCAGGCTAGGCTGCGGCCCGCGTAAACCGACCGATGGCCTCGCTCAATTCGGTGAGCATCTCTTCCGAGTCGCTATGCCCGTGCTCGCACGTGCCCATGACGCACCCTCGAATATGGTCGTCGAGCACCAGCAGGCCCGTTTGCCGGGCCGCCGCCATGATCGCGGAGAGCTGCGTCAGGACATCGATGCAGTATTGGTCTTCGTCCACCATTTTCTGCACGCCACGGACCTGACCCTCCATGCGGCGCAAGCGCGCGAGGATAGCGCGCTTGTCCTTGGCATAGGAGGTCGAGCGTTTGGTCACGTCTGGTGTTTCAGTTGTGTCGACTGCTAAGGCAGGATCAAGATAAGTTTTCATGACGACACAATACTACCCAGGGGTATAACAATCAAGACTTCAACTGGTCCCTCTTTCCTTGACTTATATACCAGAGGGGGGTAATTTTGATTTAGACATACCCGTCTGGGGTATACGTCTCACTAGAGGGTGTGTCCCCGGATACGCTGCCATGCACTGGAAAAGAGCTTCAAATGACTCCACACAAAGATGTTGGTGGCACCACTGCGGTAGTGAACGGAACCTCTGCCAGCCAAGAGACGACCCTTCCCATAACCGGAATGACGTGTGCCTCATGTGTGCGCCGCGTAGAAAAAGCATTGACCAAGACGCCAGGCATCGTTTCGGCGACGGTCAATCTCGCGACCGAACGAGCGACGGTTGTTTTTGATTCCCACGAAACAAATATCGCGCAGATGCGCAGCGCCGTTGAACATGCGGGGTACGGACTGGGGAAAACGGTGACTGAGCCGGCTCCCTCCGCTCCGGCATCAGATACTGGTGAAGCGCTGCTGCCCATTGAAGGCATGACCTGCGCCTCGTGCGTGCGACGCGTGGAGAAGGCGCTGACGAAGGTGCCCGGGGTTGACGCTGCGAATGTCAACCTGGCCACTGAGAAGGCAAGCGTAACGTTCGATCCCGCCCGCGTGGATCTGATGCATCTTCGCGAGGCGGTCGAGAAGGCGGGCTATCGCGTGGGTGTGATCGCTCCGTCCCAGCCAGATACGATGCCGCAATCGCGTGAATATGCAGGTCCCGTCGATGACGTGGACGAACGCGAAATCGAACGCGCTCACGAGATCGAGGACCTCAAGCGCAAGTCCTTTGTGAGCCTGGCAATTGGCCTGCTCATGATGGGCGCGATGTACGTGCCGATCGGGGTCAGCATGGTGACGCTCGCGCCATTCCTGCTCATCACGGCCACCGTAGTGCAGGCTTGGGCGGGACGAGTATTTTACCAGGCGTCATGGGCGGCGGCAAAACACGGCGGCACGAACATGAATACGCTGGTCGCCGTCGGCACGAGCGCGGCCTTCGGGTACAGCGCATTCGTCACCCTCTGGCCCACCAAGGCACTTGCCTGGGGCTTCGACTACCACCTCTACTACGAGTCGGCAGTGATTGTAATCGCCCTGATTCTGATGGGCCGGTGGTTGGAAGCGCGCGCGAAGAAACAAACGGGTGCGGCCATCAAAGCGCTGATGGGACTCCAGGCCAAGACGGCTCGCGTCATCCGCAATGGGATCGAACAGGATCTGCCGATCGAGGCCGTGGTCGCGGGTGACCTGGTCCGGGTCCGCCCGGGTGAAAAGGTTCCCGTCGATGGGGTGATCACGGAGGGGCATTCGACGCTGGATGAGAGCATGCTCACGGGTGAGAGCCTGCCCGTCGAAAAGCAGCTTGACGACGCCGTGATCGGTTCGACGCTCAACAAGACCGGCAGCTTTATCTTCCGTGCCACCAAGGTGGGCAAGGACACCACGCTCGCACAGATTGTGAAGCTCGTCGAGGCGGCACAAGGATCGAAAGCGCCAATCCAACGGCGCGTCGATGCGATCGCCGAGGTCTTCGTCCCGGTAGTGCTGGCGCTGGCCGCCCTTACCTTTGGTGGGTGGATGGTTCTCGACGGTGACATCGCGCGCGCCGTGCAAGCGGCGATCGCGGTGCTGGTCATTGCCTGCCCCTGTGCGCTGGGACTCGCCGCCCCCGTCGCGATCATGGTCGGTACCGGCAAAGCGGCCGAGAACGGCATCCTGATCCGGGGCGGGGAAGCCCTCGAGCAGGCGCGTTCGATCAATGCCATCGTGCTCGACAAGACCGGTACGCTCACCCGAGGCAAGCCGTCCGTCACCCGAATTGCACCGACAAATGGCTTTCGCGACAACGATCTGTTGCGTCTGGTTGCCGCAGCGGAGTTGGGGTCGGAACATCCACTCGGCGAGGCAATCGTGAACCGCGCGCGCGACCTTCATCTTGAGATGCCTTCAGCCACCGGATTCCAGTCGGTCACGGGCATGGGCATACAGGCGACGGTCGAGGGACGTACTGTCGTGCTCGGGAATCGGGCAATGATGGCGGAATGGACAGTGGCACTTGCCGGAAGTGAGGAGACGGCGCAGGAGATTGCGGAGACCGGAGCAACTCCGCTCTTTGTCGCGATTGACGGCCAGCTGGCCGGCGTGATTGCCATCGCCGATACCCTCAAGCCCGAATCACGCGATGCGGTAGCGCAGCTCAAGGCATTGGGTCTTGATGTCTGGATGTTGACCGGCGACAACCGTGCTACGGCGGACGCGATCGCCAGGGAGGTCGGCATCGAGCATGTGCTGGCCGAGGTGCTCCCGGATCAAAAGGCCGAAAAGGTCAAGACGCTTCAGGCCGAGGGTAAAATTGTCGCGATGGTCGGGGATGGTATCAATGATGCGCCCGCGCTGGCGCAGGCAGAACTAGGCATTGCCATCGGCACCGGTACGGATGTCGCGATGGCGGCCTCTGACGTCACCCTGATCGGTGGCGACCTGCGCACGATCGTGACCTCAATCGCACTCTCCCGCCGTACGGTGAGCACGATCAAGCAGGGTCTGTTTTGGGCCTTCGGCTACAACATCATCCTGATCCCGGTCGCGATCGGCGTCCTTTATCCCCTCACCGGCACGCTCCTGAGTCCGATCCTGGCCGCCGCCGCGATGGCCATGAGCAGCGTCAGCGTGGTCACCAATGCGCTGCGTCTGCGGGGATTCAAACGGCCAGCGGGCGCAGCCGAGATCCTGCATCCCCCGCTGCGCCGGCGCGTCGCCGACGCCGGATATCTCGTCGGGATCGCCACTATTGCGCTCGCGGTCGGTGCGCTTGCGGTTGTCTATGGACCCGATGAGAGCAACGCCGCGATGGGCATGGAATCAATGCAGCCTGTCTCGGCGTTGGCGATTCCTGACCGCACAGTTCTGGTCGAGACCACCTCTCAGGTCCGCTTCTCGCCGGACGCGATCTCGGTTGTCACCGGCGACACCGTGGCGTTCGTGATCACGAATACTAGTGATGCGGAACACGAATTCGTGATCGGTGACGAAAAGGTTCAGGCCGAGCACGACAGGGAGATGACCTTGGGGACTGAATCGATGAACGCCATGGAGACGACGCCATATGCCGTTGACGTCCCTGCGCACGCCACCGTTACTCTGGTCTACACCTTCGATCACGAGGGGACGCTCATCATTGGCTGCCATGTGCCAGGACACTATGCCGCAGGCATGCGGGAAACGATTACGGTTCAACCACGGTCGACTCAATAGAGAGGCGTTGACGTTTATACCTACCAGGGGTATTATATTGCAGACATACCCGGACGGGGTATGGGAACATTCGATCACGGTTTGAGGAGACACCATGAACGCAGGACTTCAGGAAATCACGCTCACCGCCCCGGACATTTCATGCGGCCATTGCATCGCTACGGTGCAAGAAGCGGTCAGTGCCCTCGACGGTGTCAAGCAGGTTGCCGCGAATGCCGACACCAAACAGGTAACAATTGATTTCGACGCCAGTCGGGTATCGGTGGCTACGATTGAAGCGGCAATGGACGAGGTCGGATATCCCGTCGCGAAGTAACCCGTTGCAACGTAACCTGTAAGACACATTCGCGGGATGAGGACGGTCGCGTGGCCGTCCTCAGATTGTTTCTCTATGCTGAGACACCCGCAAACCACTCTTCCTCGCACGTATTGTCGAGAATCCCCCTTGTCGTCTGGAAGAGGCACTCATGAATTCCTCCAAACATACTCATCACGCGTCAACGCCCAATACGCCTGACTCCCGCTCGGATCCGGCCACCCTCCAGAACCATGCGTTAGCCACTGATGGACACATTCAGAACCCTGACAAGTCGATGGAACACACGAAACAGATCGGCACGGTGCCAACCGCAGATGTCGAGCACCATGTCGACCACGCGGCAATGGAGCACGGATCGGGTGGTCATCATGGTGGGATGAGCCATGACATGAGCGATCCGGCGATTGCCGCGGCGATGGAAAACGATATGCGCAATCGCTTTCTTGTCGCGTTGGTCTTGACCATTCCGATCGTCCTCTACTCGCCGCTGGGCCGAAACTTCTTTGGTGTGAATTTGCCGACGCCAATTCCGGCGGAGTGGATCATGCTCCTGCTCACCATCCCGGTCGTTTTCTGGTCCGGATGGATATTTGTCTCAGGCGCCTACTACGCACTGCGTGCCAGAATGCTGGACATGAGCGTGCTGATCGCAACTGGGGTACTCGCCGCCTTCGGGGCGAGCATCGTGCTGATGATCGCCGGAAATGACGAGGTCTTCTTCGAAGCGGCGGCGATGCTCGTCACCTTTGTGCTCTTCGGCCATTGGATGGAGATGAAGAGCCGCAAGGGGACGACGGATGCCTTGCGCGCACTCTTCGACCTGGTGCCCCCCACAGCAACGGTCATCCGCGATGGTAAGGAATTAGACGTCCCGACGGCAGATATTCGCGCGGGAGACGTGGTCATGCTTCGCCCTGGCGACAAGATTCCCGTCGATGGAGAAGTGATCTCCGGATCAACGAGTGTCGATGAGGCGTTAGTGACCGGTGAGAGTCTGCCGGTTGACAAGGCGACCGGCGACGAGGTTGTTGGTGGCTCGATCAACAGATCCGGCACCGTGACGTTCCGGGCGACCAAGGTCGGCGCGGATACCGCGCTTGCCCAGATCGTGGCGATGGTCCAGCAGGCGCAAAATTCCAAGGCGCCTGGACAACGGCTGGCGGACACGGCCGCCCAGTATCTGGTGGTGCTGGCAGTGGGTTCGGGAATTCTGACCTTCATCGCATGGAGCGTGTTTGGTGACGGCGGCTTCGTCATGGCCCTGACCTTTGCGATCTCGGCGGTCGTGATCGCCTGCCCTGATGCGCTTGGCCTGGCGACCCCGACGGCGGTCGCCGTTGGAACCGGAATCGCGGCACGGCATAATATTCTGATCAAGGATGCGGCGACCCTCGAGGGCGTGGCCAGTATCCAGACCGTGATCCTCGACAAGACGGGCACGCTGACGGAAGGCAAGCCCAGCCTGACCGACGTGGTGACCGAACCGAGGTTCGATGGGGCGGAGATCTTGCGCCTGGCGGCGGCGGCGGAAACTGGCTCTGAACACCCACTCTCGCGCGCCATCGTGGCGGGTGCGACATCCCGCAACTTGTCCATTCCGGAGGCGACGTCGTTCCAGTCGGTGGCTGGTCACGGCATCGAGGCAACCGTCGAAGGCAAGGTCCTCCTGCTTGGCAACGCAAAACTGATGGCAGACCAGAGGATTGCGATCGAGAGTCTGGACGGCCGTGCCGATGAACTGGCTTCCCGGGGACGCACGCCGATGTTCATCGCCATCGACGGCAAGGCGGCTGGCCTCCTGGCAGTCGCCGACACCATCAGGCCAAGTGCCCGCGAGACGATCCAGCGGTTCCACGAGGCCGGGATCGAAGCCGTCATGATGAGTGGCGACAACCGGCGCACAGCTGAGGCGGTCGCCAGTGAGCTGGGCATCGAGCGGGTGTTTGCCGAAGTGTTGCCGGGACAGAAAGCCTCGTACGTGGCCCAGCTGCAGAGGGAAGGCAAGCGGGTGGCGATGGTTGGCGATGGTGTCAACGACGCTCCAGCACTGGCCCAGGCGGACATTGGCATCGCGATCGGAACAGGTACGGATGTTGCGATCGAGACGGCTAACGTGGTGTTGATGCGCAGCGATCCACTGGACATCCACCGGGCGTTGACCCTGTCGAAGGCGACAGTGCGCAAAATGAAGCAGAATCTGGGCTGGGCGAGTGTGTACAACATCCTGGCAATTCCGATCGCAGCTGGTATTCTCTACCCGGAATTCGGGATCGAGCTGCGACCGGAATGGTCAGCATTGCTCATGAGCCTGTCCTCGATCATCGTCGCCATCAATGCCGTGCTCCTCAAGCGCGTCGAATCGAAGCTGGCGACGTAGATCGCTCCCTCGTCGTCAAACCCCGCCGCCTGTTCTTTCCGCTTTCGCTGGCCCTGTCCAGTTTCGTCCTGACCGGATGACGAAAGAAACTCATGAACTTGTCGCTGACATCACCAACCCAGGACTCGAATCGGCGCTCGTGGCGGGTTCAGGCCGGAGCGCTGCTGATTATCGTGTCTCTCCTCCTTGGCGCGTTCCCGGCAGCATGCATTCATGCCGGAGCCGTCACGGATGTGATGCAAGACGTTGGCTCCGGTTTGCCTGGCATGCACCCAGTTCACGAAACCGCCCGGGTGGGGACAGTGCGTT
>JAABUS010000561.1_pt1 | contig 93390 bp, 86 predicted proteins | sample 5560161 | NCBI WGS metagenome assembly JAABUS01 (sample SAMN10711885, study PRJNA513376) | rock metagenome | isolation source: Antarctica rocks | place: Antarctica: Victoria Land, Trio Nunatak nord | collected 2016-01-04
ATGGATCCTGGAACTGCAGCTGGTCTTAGCCTGGCCGTGATTGGAGTAGCCGTGCAATGTTTCACTGGCCTTATGTCAGCCTTGCGACTGATAGCAGCTGCACGAGGACTGAAGCCTGAATATAGGTATCTTACGCTCCGGTTACAGCTCGAGCAACAGCGGACATTGAGTTGGGCATCTGGATGTGGCCTTTTGTCTTATATGGAGGGAGATGAGAATGCTCTCGATGCCAGCCTGACTAGGCTTCACCGAGGTGATGTCGTCGAAGTCCTCGCCCAGATGCAAGCTCTAGCCACGGGCTTTATCAAATATAAAGGCAGATATGGTAGTCTCGTCCCTGACTTGGAAGCCAACGAAGACCATGAACAGGTACCATTGGCACAGTCTGCTCTGGAAGCATCAACAGGCGGTAACTTTCGCGACTTTGTGCCACACATTACGAGATTTCTTGACGAGGCTCTTCATATAGCAACTTCTTCGACTTTGCCAAGAAGAGTGAGATGGGCAATTCAAGATAATGACAAGTTCGAAGGCCTTATCAACCGTCTGAAAGAGCTGAACGATGCTTTACTCAATCTGCTCGACACTAATGTAGGCAAGAATATCCTTGAAACCACACGAGAGACGCGTATGTCTGTCTTGCAACTTCACAACAAAATCGATGATCTGAACCAACTAGTAAAAGCACTTCTGCCTATTTCAGAGCATAGCAAAGGTAGTGGTGATAGCATTGGTTGGTTTCAGGAATACGAGGGAGAGTATCGAAGTAATACAAACCCAATATCTCACGCCTCTAGGCGCATGATAGAGCCTATCCAAAAGGATGATATGGCCATAGCCAAGCTCGCTCGTTTCAAAGCATCGAATGCATCAATCGAGGAGGGTACCTCCTTGGATAGCCAAATAGCCAAGGACTTGGCCATCGCTCAGCCTGATACGAGATTGAAAGACGCGAGGCTTCCTCGAAAATTCATCCGCGTTGACGAAGATCCTTCGTTTGCTAGACTACAGCCTCGACATTCCAATGGTAGATATACCCCATCAGCATCAAAGACCCAGCAGATCTGGATTGAATGGAAGAAATATTTCCCCTCAGACTCGCGCCTAAGCCCAAAGCCGATCATATTGGATCGCGTGCAGAAACTGGCTGCCCTCCTTTGCGACGTCAACAAGCCCAGCTCACTCCGCGTGCCCACTTGCCTGGGGTACTTCGATGATGGGGAACATGTATATGCCAAACGAGATCCAGAAGACGAAGACAAAGAAGCTGCCGACAGGCCTCCGGAATGCCGATTTGGCTTCGTCTTCCTTAAACCCGAAGGTGGATCTGTGGTTACACTTCACCATCTCCTAAACAAGGCCCCGAAGCCATCGCTTTCTCGGCGAATTGCCCTCGCACAAGCAATCGCCAATTGCTTGCTATCACTTCACTCGGTCAACTGGCTGCACAAAAGCCTTCGGAGCTCCAACATCCTATTTGCTGGCAAGGAGAGCTCTCTACCAACCAGCACTCATGAAATTGATTTAGCTTCCCCCTTCGTGTCCGGATTCGATTATGCAAGACCTGCATCGTCAGGCGAGATGACAGAAGTACCAACAATTCGCTCTGAGAACAGTCTGTACCGCCATCCGAATGCACATGCGGAAGAAGAGCGCGAAGGCATCTCATTCAAGAAGTCATTCGATATCTATAGCTTGGGAGTCATCTTGACTGAGATCGCTGTCTGGTATCCGGTGGAGGAGCTATTAAAGAAACAAGACGGTGAGGATCGGAGTGAAGCGGCAAAATTATCATCCAGACGGAAAGCAAATTGGACTGCTAAAGACGTTCGGAACACATTGCTAGGCAAAGCAGCCATAGATGCCGTGGAGGCGGGTGCAGGAGCGAGATTCCAAGCTGCAGTAAATATCTGCCTGAAGGGTTCGGAAGCTTTGGGCCTTGATGCGAAAGAAGATGAATCGGACCAGAGATTGGGAGTGAAGCTGCAAACATCCTTTCACAGGAAAGTTGTCAGGCGGTTAGAAGAAATTCAGACGTAGAAGAAAATTTTGCACGACATTGCTTAATATCGTTTGACTACGTGTAGTATAGTGAAGCTGAGCACCTGGCAAGTTTATATTCACACTCATAAGCTCGAACCAGCCGACACACAAAGACAATACATTTGATGGACTTCCTTTTAAATTACATTAGCCTCAAGGTGCGGCGGACGGGGTGCGTCCGACCTGAGGTAGGGGGCACTGTATATTGCTTCCACAGTTTGTAGCGAAGCTTGGCACAATGCAAAATACGAACAATGCTCTTATTCAAGCTGACGAGAACGAGAACAAAAAGAAAAAACGTTCTAATGAGCAGATCAAAGGAAGAATCTTAGATGCTGAAGTTCTCTAGGAGCGAGAAGCTGCCGAAAAGGAGAAGGAAGTCATAGCAGAGAAAGAACGAGAGAAGGAATATTGGGAGCTTTGGAAGCTATTCCATACTATATAAATGGAGCCACCAAGCTCGAAAAAGCGAGCAGCAAGAGGAGCTAAGCAAGCAGCTTCAGCAGCTCTTCCGATTAATGTAAATGCTTCTGTTTTGGAGCCTTCGCGGTATGATATGCAGACTGGTGATCCAGCGCGAAAGATTGTACTAGTGAAGGAAGGAAATCCACAAGGTCATTATCGAGGAAGAGCTTTGCTCACCAGAGGCGAAGAGGTGATAGAAGAAGTAAATTTGATCCCTACCTAGCACTAAATATGATCCCTACCAAACATTCTTCAGGGCTTTCTTTATGACTCTCTACCAAATCTACCTACCTACCTACTGAGGGTCTACCTACCTATCTACTGAGGGCCTACTACCTATCTAATAAATGATCGAGTCGTTACAGAACTATATTCCAACCGTTGGAAAGTCTTCAAAATATGCTTGGACAGTCGAACGATCAGCTGAACTCACCGAACAATGGAAAATGGACCTAGCATAGCTTTGAAAATTTGAAAAGATTTTGGAAATTTGGATATAAACCAGGTCATCACCGTGCAACAGAGATTATACTCTATTTCCCGCGGAACATGTATTTAGAATTTAAGTCAATAGATAGAATAGATATAATAGTATTGATTGCAGTTGTCGATATCGAAAGAATATATGTGTTGCGTTGATGATCGCGTCTGAATCAAAACAACGTCAGACGTGTTACCCGTAGGCTGTGAAGTCATCCAGAGGATCGCTAACCGAAAGGGGCTTAGGGGAAGTGGTTAACCCGAAGGGGCTTAGCCACGGAAACACGTCTGAGGTCCTGAGGCAAGTAAGGGACCTCAAGCTTCTTGAGCTATGTACGTACCGGCTACACAGCTAAGGTATCTCTTCCTCAGACGCCCTTATGTGTTTTATAGCACCTGTATTCACAACGAACTAGGTGGTCACAGTACCCAGCGAGATAACCCGTTAGATGGTCGAGGTATCCTGATGCGATCCTGGGCCTGGGAAACACCTCTTGGCGGAAAGTAATTCAGATTCAAGCACAAGTACCTCCGTAACAGCCTACTCTAACAGGAAATAGATGTCCTCGGCCTTGCATGTTGGGAAGGCGCTCGTTGCAACAACGTTTAGTCAGCCCACGGTCTCTTGCCCTTTCCTCATTGGCCGCGGTCGGACCCTGAACGGGATTTCGTCATGCCCCTGGACCCGCCTAATCGATAGCGCCCTTTCGGCTCTAAGATCAAGGTACAAGATCTGAGCTTCCTGCAACCTCAGCTCTTCCCACTCTTCGAAGCTGCAACCACCTTTCATCTCGCCCCCGTACCAATTTACCCTACCACAAACACTCGGTCCAAAAGCCCCCCCTAAAGCTACAATGTCTACCCGCAAGAGGAAGCAGGAGGAAGAGGAAGAGCTGCAAGCACTTCCCAGTGACGAGAGCGAGGAGGAAGAGGAGTAAGCAAGGCTGTCTTGACGTCATACCCCTTTTCCGCGCATCCATTTTACAACTCTTCGAAGCATTGAATTGCCAATTATATACGAATCGCAATTGCGCGCTTTCAACGCTTCATTTAACTAATTGGCTTCCGTTGCGGTAATGGTCGAGTCCAGTTGCTGACTATACGCCGTAGATACGAGGCTTCCGACGCTTCCGATGTCGGAGAAGAAGAAGAGTCTTCTGAAGAGGAGCAAGACGGTAAAGACGCAGCCGAAGGTAGTTTTCTTCAATCAAATATGGGGCTTACAACCAAGCTCATGAGGTTCGTGTAGCTCCACCTGCTTCGAAAAAGCGCAAGACCGCTCCCACCAAACCAGCCGCTCCTGAAGAAGCAAGTGACGAGGAGGAGCCTGAAGAGGCGTCCGACGAGGAGGAGCCTGTGGCAGCGCCAGGTGAGGATGACGAAGAGGATGCCGAGGGCGACAGTGGAGACGACGCTGCGGAGGCGACAGCGAAATCGAGTGGACCTGCCGCCACTGCAAAAGCCGTGAAAGGATCGATCGTCCCTAAGGAGGATAACCTTAGCGAGGTTGAAGGGGGTGAGGAATAAAAGTATGCATGGTAATATGTTTTGAATGTTAAGAGGAATGTTTGTAGAGAGTGGTGGTAGACCGGGATAAGGCTTCTGGGTATGGACCTGTATTATCAGACTACTGCAAATCCTACTGGGTTATCTTCAACCTTGTTCTTTCAACACTGTCTGCGGGTGACTACCATCAATTTACCTCTTCCTCAACTGGATAAGTCGACCTGTTTTACGAATCAGCCACCTATCATTGCGTATTGGGCCATTTTACATGCGCGGCACCAATACAAGCACATATGTTCATTTCTACCATCCTTCTTCATTGCACTATCTTTCAAAAGTTGGATGCTATATACATTATATTTAGTAGCTACCACTTTCTATGAGCCATTTGAATCGTTTCCATATCACGTTGATAGCGGCATCAGCCTTTCCCTCACCGGCGAGCGAGGTTAAAGCATTCTAGCTATATTCATTACGCAAGTAAATAGCATTCTCTTTGCTTTTTATTTCCTAAAAATAGAGCGGCAAGGTCGACGTCGTCTTTGTTTCAGGCCGCTACCTGACGTCCTGCACAAGACCCCAAGACCTCACAAAACTAACCGTTCTACGACCACGAAAATTGAATCTTCCTATGGCACCTGAGTTCGCTATGTCGCATAGACACTCACTGCGGCTGTGCGCCACTACCACTTAGTCAAGAAGGTGCCTAGCATACCCAAACTCGATCCTAACAAATCCGAGAATAGAAGGGAAAAAGGAAAGAAACATATATACATCCTCGCCACGCCGGGACTCTAATTGCGTTTTCGGAAAATGGAACTGAATTGGAAGGTTCTGTTTCGAGTGCACTGTTGCCTTTGTAGGTCTGAGATACCTCGACTTAATAATTTAATATTCTTCTCGCGTTGCCAGAATTTCAACATCCAAACGAGGCCTTTATGGACACTACAGGATAAATCGACCCAAAACAAAGTGTGCTTCGATTCGGCTACAGCTGCCTTCGCTACTTTAGGAATGACAGCTGAACCTGAAGGATTCGAATCCCGGCTAGAAATCCAGTCGTGAAGCCATGACCTAAGAAACCCCAAGTTTTTCAAAAGAATTCGGCTGTTATTCTTGATAATATCGCAACGAAATGGCTCCTTCACACTTGGTGGAAGAAAATCAGGCAAATGCTCCCTTGCTCACAAGTAAGGAATATACTAGCATTATAGCCGAACCACTGGAACCCCAAAAAGCTGATGCAGCTGCGAGCAAAATGTGGGGGGTGAAGCTGACTCGATCTCTTCCTACAATGCCTCTGGTCATCCTAGACGCTCAGATTCGGATGTCGGAGGCTCGTTGCCATGATAGCGACCACGGTATTAAGCTTCTCCCACGTTTGCCACGTTCGGTTTTCAACATTGCGAACGAATGGTGGATTTGGGAAGTGACTGAATGGACTGTCAGTCTATTGGTTATATTTGCTCTTCTCGCTACATTCCTAAAGTACAATGGTAGAGCTCTTCCAGATTAGCCACTACACATCACACTCAATTCTGTTATAGCTTTATGCGCGACTATTTTCAAAGGCCATGTTATTGGTTCCGGTCGTCGAAGGCATAAGCCAACTGAAGTGGTGCTTATTTCAAAGGACGCAAGCGCTACAAGAAATGGGGATTTATGATAATGCAAGCAGAGGACCTTGGGGGAGTGCCCGATTTCTATTCAGCGCTCGTGTAAGGTATGATTTTGCACACCTGGATGGTAAATGTAGACTGACTTGGCCTACAGGCACCTAGCATCGCTGGGGGCTTTAATAACAATCCTGGGCCTCGCAGTCGATCCTATTTCTCAGCAACTTATAACTTACCCACTCCGATCTGTCCCTTCAGGAACGGCTCTGGTCCCTCGGATAGAATCGTATAGTATTACTGGTGTTCGGAAGTATTCCGGTTGGGACTTTTCTCTAGATATAGATCTATCTCTTAAGGCTGCCATCTACAACGGTTTATATGGAAGGCCTAGCAGGCTGACGCCGACATGTTCCTCTGGAAATTGCACCTGGCCGGTCTTCTCTTCAATATCAATCTGCAATCGTTGTCTAGATGTCAGTGACCATATCGCCAATCGTACATTGCCTAATGGTCTTCAATGGAGTGACACAATGCCCGACTTTGGTTATTCAACCCTAGTGACAGCGTCCGGGCTACTCCCTACGAAAGAGCTCGGATACACTAGAGCTACTTTGGCCAACTTCTCCGTCACAAATGGCTTTGGGGGCTACGAGTGTGCTCTAGACTGGTGTATACAGGAGTATAACTCAACAGTCATAGGTGGCATATTTCATGAAAACGTCACAGCAACATGGAGTAACGAATCTTTGTCAATAAGCGAGATCGGGCAGCATGGATATTCCAATTGCACGTACGTCAATCACAGCACCGGTTACTTCCTGTTTACTCCTCCAAGTGGGGCCTTGACAAACTCTACCATCGACAACCTCCAGAATTTCTCCATCTCGAACGATTCTCATGTGACTATAGTGAATTATTTTAGATCTTTTCTTACTGGCAGTGTTAGTGGTGAACCAGAAGTCGGTTTCAATTCCTCTTCGGATGCCATGGAGGCACTTGTGAATGTCACAAATTACCCCGACCATAGTTTTACCGTGGAGCTAACCGACATTCCAACCCTAATAGGGAATCTGAAAAGGGAGCCTTAGTATCCAGATGCGCCAAGCTGCTAATGCCAACAGCTCTATAGTCGGCACCGCTTGGAAAACTGAAACTTACGTCTTAACCTTGGTCTTTCTCATTACCACCATACTCAAGAATGCACAAAATAAGATCTCACCATGGAAGTCATCAATCACCGCGCTTCTTCTGCATGCACTGGCCGCCAAGCATCATAAAAAACATGCAGTCCATGAGCGGCAAGACGAAATGGATGCTGTTGCGAAGGGCTTGGAGATCAAGCTGCAGAAACCTCAAGATGGATGGCAACCGAGATGATGAAATGATATCTTCGGGGAACCCCAACGACTCTTAAGCTCAAGATCCACTCTTTCCAGTCATTGCCGAAGCTGTGACAACCCCCCAACTACACACACACACTCTTCAGCGCGTCTCTACCAGCTCCAACCCCAGCCGCAAGGAAGGCCCCTCCCTCGTCTCAACTCGACAACCAAACCCCTCTCCTCTCGAGAAAATCATCGAAAGCTTTTTATCCGGCCAATATTCCTACAAGGTACGATACGCTTTGGTTGAAAAGGCCCAAAGCTTCGGGAAATCTAGGACACCGAAGATACTGCTCAACGAAGGAAATCCAAAAGAAGAAATAGCCAAATTGAGAGCACGACATAGAACCTACTGTAGGATTAAAAAAGGGAAGTCCCCTAAACCGAGTCACTGACATGACCACATCCTTGCAAGACCTTTTGCCGAAAACGTCACCCTTCCAACATCTATCTCCCCTCATACTTTTAGCAAGAAACACACACACCCAAAAAAAAACCTCTCCTCGGATCAGCTCTATATTTCCGCAAAGCCCAAAGTAGGATTATCGTAGATCTCCAGGCCACATAGGGCTTTTGGGCGTATGGCATTATCTCACAGCGTTATGAATATTCCATGGTGTGAATTATTTTTATCAATGGATTTTATAAAACCCTCCTACAGTAAATCCCCATCTCTCAACCCCACACTCAAAAAAAACCACCAATACCAAACCCCCCACGTCCTCAAATCCCCAGTGACTTCAACTTCCCTAGAGCCCAGAGCCCACACAGTGCTGGAACCTTTTCAAAAGCCGTTGAGAGCGAATTTCGGAAGAAGTGGGGGGGGGGAACCGATGAGGAGCTGGAGAGATGGAAGTCGCTCACCGACTCGCTCGGCCTCCTACGTATGTAGTTACTATCTGAGCAAAGAAGCCGAAATTCCCACAGAAAAGCAAATCAATAATCCGTTCTCCTGACTTGAGATGTCGTCCTGGGCGTTTTTTTTTTTTTTTTTCGAAGGAGAGAGCAAGCCCGTGAGTTTGTGGTTTCTATGGATGGTTTGGGAGTTTTGGGGTTTTTCTGGGTGGTAGGTTCTTTGAGGGGGAAGGGGAAGATTGGTGTAGGGGATTGTTGGGAGGGCGGTTTCATAAAAAGAAGTTTGCTTAGGATTTCTGGCGGTGAAATCTGAGGGGTTAGGGAGAGGAATGATGTCTCCATTCTGAGCAGGTTGTTTCTTTCTGGGAATGGAAAGAAGGTAGGAGTGTATTGAATTAGGACTACTTAATTCGTTCGCTAGTAATGCATGAGGTTTATAGTAGTGTCAGTGCTGAACTGAAATTGAATTCGCCATCCAGCTACCGACTGAGCTTCGGTTGGGATACGGTATCCTGTTTGCGCGTTGTGGGCTGATGGAGATGAGGTAAGGTTATAGTATGGAGGGGGACAAGATGTTGGTTTCTGGTGCGTAGAGGAAGGAGTGGAGTAGCTGCTCTAATTTCAGGGGAGCATGGAACGTGGACGTGAAGACAATGAAGAAGATTGTGTAAGTAATTAATGGTAAAGATGACGATCCACGAGGGAGTATGACTTTGTAGTGGTAGGTGATGAGAACCTCTGCTGATAGGGTATGAACACTAATGTTTTTTTGCAGAGAATATTCCATCCGTTTGGGCGAGAGACCGCACCGTACCACTGCTGACAGCTCTCCCTTTGGTATGACATTTCATCTTAGAAAAGCGCGCTTGATACATCTGGGCTTTCTCGGCGTGCGTTATGCGTAGACGTTTGCTTTGAGTGCAGGATTGGTCGTGGTGAGAAGTGGTCGTATTGCTGTTGAAAATCGCGCACGACGCCATGGTTGAGAATTTCGGTGTTGTTGTATCACGTCGAATAGGCATTTGGTGAAGGAATTGAGTGGCGTCGTTGCAGAGTTGCGGCATACTTTGGAATCTCTCGGACAGAAGGGGTATGGATCTGCGTTCTTTATGCAATCGTTACACATAGCAATGATTGATGAATTCAAGGCCGATTTGAAGCACTGGTGATATTCAATGCTTGTTGTCCTAAAACTTGACGAACATTGACTCATCATCGTCTGATGAGTTGCTTCGGTAGCTCTTCATATCTCCCAGCTAGGAGCATAAAACTCTACATCGCCAGCAGCTTTGCAAGCTCTCTTTCCAGCCTCAATAAACGGGTTGGGTCCCGAGATATACACCCACGTCCTTCCCTTGGGCTCCGCTTCCCGCACATCTCCCAGCACCTGGTCAACGTCTACTCGTGCCCTTCCTGGTCCCGTCAAGTACGTCTGCATTTCTAGCCCTTCGCATTTCTCAATGAACGGTAACTCGACGAAATCGGTAGACTTGACGCTCCAAATGATGGAGCACTTTTGCCACGGAGACCTCGTGGGCATGATTGGCTTTTCGGATGTGGTTTCTAGACGGCTCCGTTGTGATACAGCAAAGGCACCGGCAATGGCTATCGCACCACTGATTCCTGTGCCTGCTACGAGGCAGACGACCTTGTGGTACCGGGATGGGTCGGCGGGCGAGAAGTAGGGACCTTCAAGGCGCAGAGCAATGTTGATTTTTGGGAACGATTGTTTTCCAGGAGTGGACTGCGAGTCGTCGGTTTTGGAAAATGACAGGTCATGTTCTTGCTGCTTGTCCACGAGCCCTGCTAGTTTGTCCGTCCATTGCGCACTATGCGCGCGCGATTTCTTGCCTCGTAGCAATCGTCTCAAGGCACCTAAACGACCGAGGTTTGGGACATCCGACGCCGGCTGATCCGGCCGGGTTCGTTTTCGAAAGAGGAATTGTATCGGAAAGTCGTCATCCATTAAAGGAGTTTCGGAATGCTTAGACGCTAGGTGAGTGATGGTGGTGAAAGGGTGTAGCTCCCTGATGGATGATCCTGCGTGATAGATGTAGAAGTGGGCCAGTGGTGATCGGCAGGAGCAGCCAGTTAATCTTGCCCGAGGAAGAGGAGTAGTAACGCTGCATGTCGTCAGTATTCGGTTGACATAACAAGCATCCAGATAAGCGTACCAATACCACCCATTCCCAATTGTAGTTATGTCTCCATCCAAGACCTTTCTCAATTCGTATATCCGCATACCCCAGTCGAGGAACCACATGGCCAATCCGGGAGCTGTACAGTAAAGTATCGTACTGGCGTGGAGACATATGATAATGACCATGACAATACTGAACAGATGTGTAAAGTAGAAGAGATTAAAGTGCTTTGACCGAACTCTCGGTAGGGTAGTAACGGAAAGGGCTGCCATGATAATGACGGCCGTGATCCCAGTAAAGATTAACGATGCTCGCCATATGCCAAGGGAGTCTTGGTTGCCTGGCCAGACTTCGTTATATAGATAAGTTGGGTTGAGCACCGGTATTATCATCCGAGCGTTGTTAGAAAGGCTATTGAATACTGGTACCCAAGCAACGTATAGGAACGCATGTATGAGTACGAGGGTGAAGAGGGTGTATGCAGTTAACATATGATTAGTAAGTGTCGTCGACACCGACAGCTTGAAGAAGGATGCCAGGGCACTGTGCCTGGATATCGGGACCAAGACCATTCCCATGGTTATGTCGCACAAATGGCCAGTCAGGGCAACCGCGGCAAGTCGATTGCCTCCACGATGAATACCACCAGCAATACTGCGTTGAACGAAGTAGTCGCGCAGCCTGATCCACCAAACTCCGATAACCACGGCATATAGTGCAATAATCCATAGAAATATCAGACTCCCTCCAATGGTAAGGCTTCTACCAACCAGAGGTAGTTTCCTCCTCCAGATGGGTCGAGTAAGGACCTTTTGCATCTCGGGATGGAAGGCTCGCACGGCGAGGAAGGTGACCGATATTGAAAGCCACATGTACCAGATTATAACATGAAGGCGTGTTTGAAGAGGAAAGAGCCATGCTCCGCAGGTTCCGGCATAGCAGTGATGGTTTGATCGAAAGGTCAGGCCAATCGACAGGCCAAAGGTAACGACCAGACTCCCAGCAAGCGGCCAGAGGCAGGTCCGAGGGGTGATACGGGTGCCTCTTCGAGGCTTTGGTATGGTTTCAACAGTCGTCTGCTCCATTGAGTCCATCTTCGGCAACAGATTAAGGCAACGGACAGTAAGAAGGGAATGGAGGGAACGAATCTATATGCCGTGTAGCATCTTAGAGGACAGTAAGATCACTTGGAATAGACGATGGAGCGCATATATGAAAAACAGAGGAGATGCATTGTTCATGGGACCGGGGGGTCTAGAGGGTAAAGTTTCTATGACCAGCAAATACAGCAAGATATTTGTTTCGGAAGATGGGCAAGCCGATTTTCAACAGTAGCGGCGATGGTAGACTGAGCGCCATGGGCTGTTGTAATATTACCGTGATACCTAAAGTAGAGTGTGAGTATTAAACAAGGTACTTAATGGCCTGGAGATGATGCCATTGGTACGAGTACCGGCCGGTTTTTGTTTGTATGCAAGACAAACGTCGGAGCTTGAGGGTTCCGCTCAAAACGGGGGCCTCGGATCTTGCGCTAGCTATATGTGCTCAGTCGAGCAAGCCACAAAGTCTCAGAGTAGTAAGGCGTTGCAGATCGTGCAGAGCTTAGCATATCTGCTAGTGTAAGACAGGAAGCGGAAGTAGGATACCCCTGCAGAGTATCCGGGCTTGGGCTTCATCTGTTAAAGTCTTTAACTGTCCATCCAGAAATACATCGAAGCCAAAAGGTTGGTATTTCCACATAAAACATAGAAAGCATATAGATGCCATAACGTCCAACGATATGACCACTAAACAATAGACAAACAACCATGTACTCCTGCAAATTGACCAAGAAATGCCTGCACGATCTCACTTAGGATCAGGACACTTTACAGCCTTCCTATCGTTGTCCAAGCAAATATCATCCAAGAAGTAAAACTCGTCAATCGAGTTTTTAAAATATGCGATCCCATTGAAAAACTCATCATGAGGGTCCGCTGGATGCCCGACGAAATCCTTGCACAGCGACGCGCACACTCTCGTAATCACATCTCTCGGCTCCGAGGTTTTGCTGCCCCATGGTGCTGGGAAAGGTCCGTTCTTTTGGTCATTGAAAGGAAGGGGGTGCTTGGAGCCGCCAAACGAGTACTTGTCGTCCGAAACCACCTTTGCCTTTTGCTCAAAGCAAAACTCGTTTCCATCCACAGTACGGCATTGTCGGTCGTGCACCTTGGGCTTGTCTTTGCAGGCGTTGTCTTCCTTGCGATGGATGCATGTCCAGTTCAGCGAGTGGATGCGATCGAGCTGGGAGTTGTAGTACTCCATGTGGTAGTAGGACGACCCGCTGTTTCTGGTTCCGGCGAGGGGGCTGCTACAATAGCAAAGAGTGCGCTTGAGACGGTCACCGTGTGGGTGTACACCTTTCAGACCTGTAATATTTGGAGCTAGGACCGTTTTCGTATCCACAGCGTTCGAGGCCTCAACATATGGGGCCGTGGCTTCTGGAGGGAGGTTGAACGGGTCCATATATGGTGGCGACGGCACTCCAACCGAAGTAGCTTGAGCGTCTACTCGGTCGTAGAGCAGTGACAAGAAGCTCACGAGGAGCAAGAGGAGAGGAAGTCTGCCAATACTGAGATGCATAGTTGGAACTTGGTAGTAATTTGAGTGTGGGAGTAAGGTTAGAACTTCAGAGCTAAATGATAGATAGCCAAAAATGCGCAGTGATCTTTTGCTAGTGACTGAAGTGAGTACTTGGAGAGGTAATTTATATATATATATATCTCTCTCTCTCTTTGTACACCTGGGTAGAAATCTTAGATATGGATATTTGTTATCCATGGATCGAACGATCTCATACAGGGATCAAATGGGGTTTTTTGGATCAAATCGCGGATTGGTGAAAAATCTCACCCATGGATTGTGATAAAGTTGCGCGAACCGGACCATTAATCCACGTATGAGGGCTAGATATCCAGGGATTAAGGTAAAGTCCCTGTAATCCATATAAGGTCAATTTTGCAGAACCACCTCTTAATGAAAAGAAAATCGTTCTAGCAAAGACGGCATACAAACAGTATCAATACATGTTGATCTCAAAGAACGTGTATCAAGAAAGGAAATTGGAGCCATGTTGGATATCATTGTAGATTGTGTTTTTTCAAACGAAGGTATTACCTGTGATTATATTTTTGATGTGAGGTTGTTCACTTGGCTTTGATCCATGAATCATCGCTTGATCCATGGCTTGGAATTATTATTCTAGGGTCCTTCCAACCTAATATTTGAAAACTCGATGATTGAAACTTCAATGGCGCGAGAAAACGCATCTGCTTATGTATGATACCGGAACTGTACGGGACGACTTGAGCGATCAATGAAGGTGAACGGAGGTGGGCTAGCCCATCACTTCTGTGCTACCGGCATTGTCGCAAAGTATGCCATGGCCTGCTTATTGGCCTCCTGCAATGACTTTCCCTCCTCGGTTATCTCGCTTAGAAGCTTGAAGTAGTTGACGTAGAACGCCGGCGTAAAGGTATTAAAGAACCTTGCCTCCTCATCAAATGGATTAGAGAAGGTGTGCGGCGCGCGTACGGGCACAGTCACAAAATCCCCTGTTTTGCAATCCACATCTTTAGCGTCTCTGAGACCAGTGGTGTGGAAACGAACGGTGCCCTTGGTCACGAGGAAGCCTTCGTCGTGCATTTCGTGCCAGTGAGGGAGTGGGCCCGATGAATTCGGAGGCAGGATAAGTTCGGCAGCGCCCAGGCGATTATCTATGGTCCATTGATGATTAGATGATAGATCGAAGGACTTAGGAACAGAGGAGCAACTACCGGTACGAGATCCATCTTCGATGATTCGAATACTTAAGATGCCAAGCTTATAGATATCCCCTTCTTTGGCTGGAACATGATTGATACGGACCTGGGGGGTTGCCATCAATGGGGGCGTCTCTGCACTTGCCGCCATGGCTCTAATATCTCGTAAGTTATCTCTTGGATTGAATTGATTTGTGGAGTTGATTTGTTCAAGGAGTCCAAAAGTGGAGATTGAAACACGGGACAAATGCAAAGATAAACCAAGCTGATTGATGATAGATACTGGCTGATAAAGGCTCCAAATGAAATTGTAGCTGATAAATATCAGAGCAACTTCTTAACACAGAGTCACAGACTGATATAAGGATTTCTTAAATCCGGGTGGCTCGGGGATATCGCTCCTATGTCAGAGACGAGTACCATCATCGGGCTAGGTATCAAGCCAGCCAATCCTGGCCGCATTTCTCAGCTTGCGTACAGAGGTAATCAGGTAATATGGGGCGAGCCAATAACCTCGTTAGTAATGGAGTTGGCCAAAATGCCACAGGTCTCCGTCGTTCGATTACAAACAGTAAGTAGTACCTAGAGAATGGTTCCTGCTGCAGTGCCGGTCACACTAAGGCAGGTTTGATACCTTGTTGTACTCGTGACAGTGGCCATGCAGCGACGAGTCGTCCCTTGTACCTAAAAGGATGGCGAAACTGCAAGGCTGATGAAGCCTCTTTTGACCCCGCGGGACATGGGGTGGTAGCGATAGCCTCGGCCCGTGTCAGATAGATAGCCGATGCTAGCCGAACGCGGGCAAGGTGGTAGTTGGATGCAGCAGATCATCAATTGACGACGGAAATGCAAGAGACAGCCCGAGAAAGATTTTCAAGAGAGCAGCAACATCGAAATGTCTTCTCCATTGGTTTCTCGAGCTCTCACAAACGCATTGCGACAGGTTGGTCGGTCAAGACCCAGAACCCATATTCTAGTTTCGAGTCGCGCAGCATCTTCCAGGCATCCAAAAGGATTCGTCCCCCCAAGCGATGAAGATCTGGTAGAGCTGAGGGAACGAGTACAGGGATTTACGCGTAAGGCGGCGTGCCTGTTGTAAGATCAAACGAAACTAATGTTTTCCCAGGAAGAGAGATCCCCGAGGAATTTGCGGCAAAGACAGATCGAGAGAATGAATTCCCGAATGATATGTGGAAGAAGTTTGGAGAAGCAGGGTAACACTGACCAAACATCTTGGAATGAATGCCGTTGACGCATGGAAGATTCCTGGGCATCACGGCAGATGAAGATTATGGAGGACTGGCCATGGGCTACCAAGCCCACTGTATCGTCATGGAGGAGATCAGTCGCGCCTCAGGTTCGTACTGTCAATCTAATAAACAACGGGGGTTCACATGCTTATGGTTTCAGGAAGTATCGGACTCTCCTACGCCGCCCATTCCCAGCTCTGCATAAACCAGCTTTCCCTCAATGGCACCTCTGAGCAAAAGGAGAAATTCCTGCCGCCCCTGATATCAGGTGAAAACATCGGTGCTCTAGCCATGTCAGAACACTCTGCCGGCTCCGATGTCGTCAGTATGAAAACAACTGCCAAAGCTGTAAACGGCGGCTACGTTCTTAACGGCACAAAGATGTGGATCACAAACGTACGAGCCCTATTGCCACATTCTGCATGAACTTCTGAAAGCTTACCTCCAGTCGACAAAAACAGGGCCCAGATGCACACACGGTAATTGTCTACGCCAAGACAGAACCCGAGAAAGGCTCCAAAGGCATCACAGCTTTCATCGTCCCCTCCGCAACCCAAGGGTTCTCCTGCACGCGCAAACTCGACAAGCTCGGCATGCGCGGCTCCAACACCGGCGAACTCGTCTTCGACAACGTCTTCGTGCCACAAGAGAACATCCTCGGCGCTCTAAACCACGGCGTCAAAGTCCTGATGGAAGGCCTAGACATCGAGCGCCTAGTCCTGAGCGCCGGACCCCTAGGGTACGTCCACCTCCCCGTCCCACCACACCCCACCCTTACCCTCCAGCAAGGCCCCCCCCACTAACCCTCCCCCCAGCCTCATGCAATCCGCCCTCTCCCTCGTCCTCCCCTACACCCACACCCGCACCCAATTCTCCACCCCCATCGCCCACAACCAACTCATCCAAGCCAAACTCGCCGACATGCACACCAAACTCTCCGCCTCACGCGCCTACACCCTCACCACCGCGCGCCTACTCGACCAGCCCCCTCATCGCATCGAAACCAAAGACTGCGCGGGCGCGATCCTGTATGCGGCGGAGCGCGCGACTGAGTGCGCGCTTGACGCGGTGCAGTTGATGGGGGGGATGGGGTATATGAGTGAGGTGCCGGCGGGGAGGTTGGTTAGGGACGCGAAGCTGTACGAGATTGGGGCGGGGACGAGCGAGGTGAGGAGGATGGTTATTGGGAGGTGTTTTAATCGGGAGTGGGCGGGGAGGTAGGGGGTTTTGATTAGGTGGTTCTGGCGCAATGGGAAGGTTGAGGTACTCGGACGATATTGATTATGTTTGGGAAGACTTGTGATGTTTGTGATGCTGTCAGTCTAAGCCACAGGGGACCTAGGTCCGGCTATGGTAGTAAACTAGTTTTATATACAGCAGTCCTACCTATTTGATATCACCTTAAACCCTTCCACACGTGTCCTTGCCGTCGTTACTGGCGTCGCTATCGCTTCGAACGTAACCCTTGCAGCGAACTCAGCGGCTGTCCTCGAGGTCCAGGCGGCGTATTCCGCTTGGCCGGCGGCTCAGCGTCTCTGATTTGCAGCTCCTCAACTTTCCGCTTTCGCAAACTTCCCTTCGGAGCTTCAGGTTGCGCTTCCTTGCTGGTCTCTGCATTGGTGACACTATTGCCTTTACCAGCTACTTTCCCATTCGGTAGAGGTTCGAGAACCGCGGCCTTGGTATTCGTGGCTTTCTTACTATGCGTGCTTCCCTTTGATGTTACTGGCGGGATTGAAGTTTCGGCCTTGGGCCTTCCGCTTTTCCTAAGTGTCTCAGAGGCTACGGATTCGACTAATGTTCCTTGCTTAAGAGGTTCATTCGCTTGAGTAGTTTTAGTGGCCTTTGCGATGTTCAGTCGCTTAGAGGCTCCACTGAAAGTTGCCGAGCAGGCGTCGTCGTCGGTCAACGCAGATGCCTTTCTCTTCAATCCGCTAGTCGGCGCTTTGTCCTCTGATAGGGTTGAAACGGCCCGTTTACTTGATGGTTTTCGGGCTGGTTTCGTGGCTGCTGCATGTTTTGGCGTTTCCCAAACCTTCTGTCGCTGCTTTGCAGCTGACGAGGCGGTCATTGCTGTGCCGTTAATGTGGTGTTGTGTGATTTTTGACCTTGACGGTATCCCTGGATCTTTTAAGAGAGTAGTTGTCGGGCCCCTCCTTTTTGTGTCCTTTTCCGAAGCCTTCTGTTCGATAACTACAGCGACTGCTTTTTGAGAACCTCGTCGGGCCACGCCCTGGGATTTAGAAAGGTTTGGACTAGTCTGAGAAGGAATCTTGAACCTCTCCCTCCAGTCTTTCAGTAACGCGACCTTCTCTTCTTGCCCTTCGCTGACCACAGGAACATTGTTAGGTTCCGTTTTCGACTTCCATACTACAATGGGAGCCACAGCCTGATGATCACCAGAGTTGGCATATAGCGAATCTCCAAGATACAGCTCTGGTATTTTACTCGTTGAGTGTAACTTCCGACGCTTCCGCCTCAGACCCGATCCCTCCTCTCCTTGCTCATCGACGGTATTTCCCGCATCGCTAAATTTGCTCCTCTTTCTTGGCGAGAGCTCGTCGTAGAAATCATCGGAATAGTAATCCCAATCACTCCAGACCTCGGCGGTTTCAATGGCAGGATCGTAGTCTTGCCAGACGGGTGAGTGCATAGTATGCTCAGCTAGGTCGTCCTGTAGGAGTGTTAGACAAGGATTGCAGGACTGGTTGCACGCTATCGGCTTACTGCTTCGGCATATGGACCATCGTCCAAGTAGATGTAGTCGTCGTCGTCATAATCCTCCTCATCGGACATCTAGCTAAATCTTTCGAGAGTAGCCTTTCACCCCCACTTAATCTTTACGACCGGGTAAATTTTAGGGTGTCTGAGCGAAGTTGATATCTTATAGCTCGTGCTTGCAAGAGGAAGTTGAGGCGTGAATGCATCAGCGAAAAGGCTACTGCGAGTGAAGCTTGTTCGTTTCCTAAGTGAAAGTTATGAGCGACGCCTGCCCGTGCAACCGGACAATGGGGAACAGTGGAGAGTAGTAAGGCAAGGAGAATGAATATTAATGTAGGCACAAATTGTCATTACAACATTTCAAGCTTGAGCAACCAGGCTGCTAGGCTGCTCGATGATTCGGTGCGTCAAGTGTAGAATGATAGGATTCGGGATCTCGGTCTGGGCCGTGAAGTCGACTTCGGCTACCAACGGCCCCACATCAAACGTGTTGTTAAGAAGCCTGCCTACCTACTGGCTTTTCGTTCATATATCATCTCAACTTCACTATGTAAAGCGGATCCACAATGACCTGCTAGAGCTGAATAGAACTATGTATCGTAGCCCCAGAGTTGGCCTTCTACGCGTCTCACCCCATCATGCCTCAAACCTCGTTGCCAGATATTCAAATACAGCGACGCCTGGTAAGTCTATAAAATCAATTCTGATAGCGAACCGTGGTGAGATCGCTTTGTGAGTCGATACTAAACGGTTGGAATCCTACCGCATTCTGATGAATGCTTCAGACGAGTTGGTAAAACCGCCTCCCAGTGTGGGATCAAGGTCACTACGATCTATACCGATCCGGATGCTAAGTCGCAGCATGCATTGAGCTCGCCTTTTTCTATCAACCTGGGCGACCCTTCGGCTTATCTAAACGGAGAGAGGATTATTGAAGCTGCTACACTGCATGGCTGCACCGGTATACATCCAGGGTATGGATTCGTACGTATTTGCGTGGTCTCTATAATACCCGGATAAGCTCACTAATCATACACAAGCTGAGTGAGAATTCCGCCTTTGCAAAGAAATGTACAGAAGCAGGCCTTGTCTTCATTGGTCCGCCATGGGAGGCAATGGAGGCCATGGGCAACAAGAGGTACCTAATTCCATGATTGATGGTGCCTTACGTGGCTGAAAGACATAGCCGTTCGAAGGTGATTATGACTGAGGCAGGCGTACCCTGCATACCAGGCTACCATGGCAGCAACCAAGATGTGGATTTTCTAAAGCTGGAAGCATCGAAGATTGGCTTCCCAGTACTTCTCAAGGCTGTGAAAGGAGGCGGCGGTAAGGGCATGCGTATTGTAATGACGCCAAATGATTTCGAAGACCAGTTGAGCTCGGCAAAGTCAGAAGCTCGGAATTCATTTGGAGATGACGTTATGCTGGTTGAGAAGTACATTACCACACCGCGCCATATTGAAGTGCAGATATTCGCGGACAAGCATGGTAATTGCGTAGCTCTGGGAGAACGAGATTGCAGCATTCAGAGGCGGCACCAGAAGATCTTGGAAGAATCTCCTGCACCCCATCTGGATGAAGCGGTCCGTCAAGATCTCTGGGAGAAGGCGCGCGCTGCTGCCTTGGCGGTCAAGTATGAGGGTGCCGGCACTGTGGAGTTTATCTTTGACAATGAAACCGGCGAATTTTTCTTCATGGAGATGAATACAAGACTACAAGTTGAGCACCCTGTTACGGAGATGGTTACTGGAGAAGACCTAGTTCGTTGGCAAATTGTTGTCGCTGAAGGAGGCAAACTTCCCCTCACTCAAGCTGAAATTCAATCAAGAATAGCAGAAAGGGGCTGGGCCATCGAAGCAAGAATTTACGCCGAAAACCCTGCAATGTCTGTGGATTAGGACAACAAAAACCTTAACTGGGCTGACTTGGATATAGGGACTTTATACCTGACTCCGGACGCTTGATTCACATGCGAACGCCCATCAGTACAAGTACAGTTCGAGTCGACGCAGGCTTCGTTGCTGGCGACGAGGTGTCTTCTCACTACGACCCGATGATAGCTAAGCTGATCGTTCGTGGCGCTACTCGCGACATTGCCATACAAAAGCTGCATGCTGCATTGACCGAATACGAAATTGCTGGTCCAATCACTAATGTAGAGTTCCTTAAGAGGGTATGCGAGACTCCGGCTTTCGTTGCCGGCGATGTAGAGACAGGTTTCATCAGCAAGTGGCGGAAAGATTTATTCGATCAAGTCATCATAGCACCAGAAGTCTACGTACAAGCTGCATTGGGGATGTACCTCCTTGAGGCGACTACGTTTCAGAATGGGAAAGCGAATCCCCCGGGAATTCGGGTTGGGTTCATGTCTAATCTGCGTGGTCGCCTCTTCCATTTCATACCCAATAGGGCAGACGGCACCACCGATGCTGCCGAGACAGTGGTAGAACTTAAACATATAAGCACCGGTCTCTTCGACGTCAAAGTGGACGGAAACGCCTATAACTCAGTTGCGAGTCAGTGGGATAGCTCCAACCTCCGCATCACCTCTTACTTTCCACATACACGGCTTGAAACCAGAATTATCAGCGACGGCGGAAACCTCACGCTCTTCCAACAAGGTCAGCAATATCGTCTGCGATGTGCCACACCGAAGTGGATTGAGAAAGCACTAGGGATCAAAGACATAGCGCATAGTGTTCTAGCTCCTATGCCTTGTAAAATATTGAGTGTGCAAGTCGCGGAAGGCGATATCGTTAAGAAGGATCAGCCGCTGGTTGTTATTGAGAGCATGAAGATGGAGACAGTAATCCGGAGTCCCCAAGACGGGGTTGTCTCTCGGGTTGTGCATCGGCAAGGCGTAAGTCTGGAAGTTGACCACTGGTTCCCGCGCTAATTGAGACATAGGATCTGTGCAAGGCAGGGACTGCATTGGTAGAATTTGAAGGCCCTGAGACTTCATCACCATCTCAGACCTGAGCAGTAAATATCAGGGTTCGTGAAACAAAATGATCGCTTGAATCTTCGCGCAGTATCTACTGGCAATTCAGTGTATTGCAAAACTTTGATGTCGCTGCACTTATCCGGGATTCCTTATCCTAAAATGGCGTTCAAGTTCCTTTCTCCGGACCTGTTGCAACTGTTATAGCCACTTAGTTCTCGATCTGGTAGAATGTACTTTCCATTGGCAGACCGGGAAATGAAGTCTAATCAACAGCTATGGGAAAGGAAACCAAGAAGCATACAGAAGAGAGGCCATTAATAGTATGAGCTACATGTACGCCAGCGATGATCTCTTCTATCCCGATCTTTGTGCCATAAAGACCACGACAACAAGCTCTTCTTCATATTGCGGCTTCGCCACCTTGCTACCGCAGTGGTTTCCCAGTCTGCATCTAGATTGTAAAGGAGATCTGCGGGCCCGGCTGTTGTGGGTAGCGAACCTGTTATCCATCTGTTCAGAGAATTAAGTCAAAGACGAGCGGAGCCAAATGAACGTCATGGAAGACTTGATAATTAAAGAGAGCAAGAATGTTATGAGCCCGGGGCAACTCGTATTCTGAATCGAAGTGACTGAGAGGGATCGACCAGAGATGGCCCGAGTACGAGAAGGGCAATTTAGCACATCGCAGGTGTACTGTACTCCTCACCTAGTGAAGTCAGCCCTCCTAGTTGTGATGGATGCTCCGACACTATCAGAGCACAATATGTACTTAGCTTCTGACTATATGCAATCTTAGGTATTCTTGATCTCAACGGGCACAGAGAGTACTACTTGCACGAATGAGGAAGCAACTTCGAAATTTAAGCGAAGCAGCCTTGGACAGAAGACTTGGTGGAGACGCGAACCAGCTGTCGAATTAGAAATTCTTCGTAGGGCGATAAATCTCATCAGGAAATACGAAAGAAGTGCGCAAGGGTGATCTCTCGAGCGGTATGATCATGATGGGAACGAAGGAAATTAGATGTATACGTTCAAACCATCAACAGGGGCAATGGCAAAGATACCATTACGATGGCGGTTCGATCGTTCAAGGGCACAGCGGATGAGACTAATGTGTGTTACGTGGATTGATTACCAAAATTGTTCGTCATTCTAATTTCTCAGTATATGTCAAGGTCTATCGCCATGGCCTTCCCAGATTGAAAATACCCAACGGCTTGACTGTTATCTCTTCTTTTCAAACCGCAGCAGCATAGAGTAGAAGAAGCAAACCAACTGCACATTGACTGTGCACAGCGGCACCAGAACAACCCGAGTTAGCTACAAGGCTTGGTCGAGCTCAAGCAGAACAGTAACTTCAACAACTGGTGATTGCCCTAGCCGGGAGCGGCCTTATCAGTCTTCCACACCTCATGTCTGCAAACTATCCTGATTTGATGTTACTCTCTGAATACCTCATGTCGCCGCAAATTATCAGATTTGGTGCGCCGGTCTGACCTCGCCGTCGGCTGTCGCAAATCGCCAACTAAATGGATGAAACGGCGGAATGGTTCACGCCAAAACCCGATCGACCATCCGATGCACGGTCAAAGAGGTTATAGATATGCTTGGCTCCCACAAAATCCCCGCACCCTACCAGCTCGACTCCAAATAGCTTCGCACTCGTAACTCGTCAAGACTGCTTGGGATCGAATCATCGGCAAACCATCGTGTTTCAAGCACCGCTCGTCTCTACATTCCAGCCTTGCATTGTAATGCGTGCTTTATCACCGTCTCCTCTCCTTCTCTTATTCAATTATGCCATTGCAAGCGTAGCTGCGCCACCTCCAGCCTGGCTTAACGGGGCCTCAAGCTTCTCCACCCTTCAGCTTCCAAACAACCTCCTAAGGTCCGCTCTCTTCTCTCTTCTTTTCCATCCAACCAATCTCCCAGCCCCTCGTCACAATTTCCTGAAACCTCGCAGCCCCACCCGCGCCCAGTCACTCGTCAACGTCGACGTCCCCAACACCCGAACCACCGTCATCCTCACCCTTCGCGACTACATCGATCGCGCCAGCCTCGAGGGCCTCATCCAACGCGCGCAAGTCTTCATCGGACTCCATCACCAAGGAGAAGCCTCCGAAAATCCTTTTACGTATACAACCGATCCGATGTTCTTAATGGTGGTGCATACGATTCCAGGAAAGCATTTGCCGTGGGAGATCATGCACAATGCGCTGCAGGGGCTGCAAATTTATCTTGTGGATGGTAGGCATGAGGAGTTGTGCTCATTCCAGATTTTGCAGGAGATGGTGAGAGTAGGGTGGGGGTACATCAAGAGAACGATAACGCCTCCTCCTTCTCTAGGGGGTGGGATGGCTGTTTCGTAATTTGGAAAGCGGAGAGCAAGAACCTTTGCTCTAGAATGCAGTAGAATTTCATGATCGCATTCTGAGTATGTCGCTGTGAGGAAAAGAAGCACACGCGCATTATAGTATCGAGCATCCACCATATCGTACAAGCCACGTAAGAATTCGACCAAAACGACGTCCCCTCAAGCATTACCGCCATTACGGCTTACAACTAGCACTTTCTCAACTCCGCCATTCCTCCGCCCCCTTCTTCACCCCCTTTCCCCCCTTCCACCTAGACAGCCGCCCTGCCCGTGAACTGGGACCGCGAGTTGCGGTTCCTCCAGAACATGAGCGCTCCAATGATCGCGGTGACGAACCAGAGGAGCATGTTGATGAGGTCGATCCAGACGGCATTCTTGAGCCTCGAGATGTTGTGATCGCCGTGTGGGTTCTGATGGATGTAGATCGAGGCGAAGACGCCGAAGACAGCCGTCCACAGGATGCTGCAAATGGAATGTTAGCAAATCCGCTGGCCCGAATCTCTGTTTGCGCGATCGGAACCGCGATCAACACAACTGGAAGCACTTACAAAAGAACAAGGTCCCAGGCAAACGCGAGGTAGCTCTTGAGCTTCGGGATCACAAAGACCAGACACGTGATCGCGCTGAGGGTAGCCACGACCATGGCATAGACCCAACGCGAGTCTTGGTGCTCATGTCCCTTTCTCGCATTGCTGATGTCGGTGCCGTAGAGGCCGATGACCGCGATCGCAAAGACGAATTGAAGGAAGCGAAGGACGGCGTTGATGATGAAGGCTACAGATGAGCCGGAAGACGAACTGCCAAAGCTGAAAGGCATCTTGGCCTGGGTGCGTTGTGTGGTGGTGGTGGCGGTGGGGGGAGCTGGAGCTGGTACTGGGTCGAGGTCGCGTATTACGACTTGGCTTTGGTGAAGGAGGCGAGAGAAATCTTGTAATTCGATGGGGTCGTTGGCGTTTGCTTGGAGAGCCCCAACAGATGCTGGGTGGCCTAGAGGCAAAGGACGTGGAAGAGAACTTGAGGCAGTGGGTGGTCGAGCACGAGGAATGGGAGCTTGGACAGGTAAAATTTGATCAGCCATCTTTATGCAATATGACGTAGATGAGGGTCGGTAAAGATAAACGCGATAAGCGCGATAGAAGTGAGTGAGGTAAGAGATATATAGACGCAGCCGCACAGAGCTAGTCTTGATTGGGCCTTAGTGTGACAGCTTAGTCTTCAGATCTTTCAACACAAAATAATATCACATGACTGTTAGTGCTCAATAGAATCAAACGATTGTCTCAGTTCAGCTTGATCTTATTAGGTAGTGAGAGTGTCTTAATTTTCTATGAGTAATACGCACGTGTGATCCTGACCCTTCACTTGCACTACGGTTTGATCTCTATCTCTATCTTTATACCTATTATTACCTTGTATTTATTCACCGATGTGTGCCGCTCGCAGACAAGGACATAGTGAGTTACACTGGAGATACGGTAGAGAAGCCCACGACAAAAACAATAGCGGTAGACTCTCAATGTACATGCGACCGGGGGTAAAGTGATTAACGATGATCTTCCTCAGTCACAAGCCAAGGTGTGACGAAGGGCGACGGGAACTTCTTGTCGTTCGAGGAACGATATGCGTAAAGAAAGATAGGATCGTCGCTATATTACTACTACATTATGTATTGGTATACGAGGTGCAGAAAAGAGCACGTATAAACTGTATATTTGATGGAACTGTAGTAGGAAGCTGTGAAGGGACGAAGGACTCGATGAGAACTCTGAATCCCCTGTTGCTTTATACATGTATGAGACCTAAATAAATACGCCTATGCGAAGTGCAACCTACTTCTAATTCGACGTCGCTATCGGTGCTAGCGCCCACGGACTAGCACCGGACCCGGATAAGCAAATGATATGCATAAGGTGCCACGGTGCGGCCCTGGCTTCTTTTCGGCTACCTTAAGCTACCTACCTACAAAACCGCGGGCGGCGGGTGTGGTCTGCCTGAGGACTAGTCCTTGTTTTCCAACATCAAATATTAATATTAATAAGGTACCTTATGTACTTTAGGTATTAAGGCAATATTACTTAATTATGATGTCACATCTCTTCAGCACACTGTCTTCCGAATTTGAGTGAGAAGAGTTGGGTACTATGACATGAGAATCACATTTACTCTATTTGCAAAATCCGTGCTTCTATTAAACATAAAGAAATTTGCATGCCAGCCGTAAGCAACTACGTTCTAGAGCAAGAATAGGACTTGATTTCGGCCAAGCGACGAACAAAGTAATACCAAACATGAATAAGGTACCTAGCGTTCTGCTGTTGGAGATGTTGGCGGCATAAGGTAATATGCACCCTGCAGCCTGTGTGTCCATCGTTTTCCCATATGCACCTTGCAGCCTGTGCGTCCACCGTTCCCCCCCTCCATCCAGTCGCAGTCTCGGTGCAGCGATTCCTTCTTAACACAGCCGTGTCAAGATGGTCGTGTAAGAGTAAATGTTGTCAGCCTACCATATACCAGCTCCAATATGAACCTACATAAAGTAAGAGCGCCTTGCTCCTTTCCTACTAATCAACTCTTCATATTCCTCGCCCGCCGTCTGTCCACTGTTCAAATCGACTTACAACCATGTCGCTGTCTCATCCTCCCTCAATTGATCAAGGCTCGGGTCATCCTTCTTTCTTCACACAATCGGCCTCGAAAGGGGACATGATCAATACTGTCTTCGGCATCTTCGCAGTATTGGCGAGTGCCATCACCATCTGGCAAGGCCACAAGACCTGGAAGATGTGGCGAGAGCATCACCTACACCGCCATGCGCAAACAAGTATGCTTGTACTTTACTTAGGGATGTTGCTGTTACTTCAACATGCTAATATTGCTTGTCCCCAATAGCTGTACCGCTAGATCTTGAGCTAGGTGGGCCACCGCCTCCCTACACTAGCCCAGAACTACCCGTCAACCGCCCACTACCGAACGAGGTAGGCCACCTTAGAGTTAGTACAAATACCGATGGGGACAGCACACTTCCACCTATACCCGGAGACTCGGAACCAGCTCCTGTGACCCTAGTTCCGAGTCCTATACCAGTCGAACAAGAAGTTCCCTCAGCAGACATACAGTTTGGAGCAAGCCAACCGCCACCATCAGCTTCAGCATCATTGGAGCCCCTTGACGCTTCACCCTCGCCGATGAACTTCGGTTCCCATACTGAAGGGTCTTCCGCCTCCGGGCTGACACGATTGGTATAATCACGATGCAATGGCCTCTACTATGCTTCCACTGTATCGAATTAGTGATTGGCGTAATGGTGGGGCATTCGTATATGCTTTGGTCATTGGCAAGGTGGTAGGCTATCGGACCACCCATGGTGATTGGCGTGTTGCACTAGTTTTCGTTCTGGTATACTGGGATATTCTTTTCCTCCCCCAAATAAGGATACGGTGGGCCCATGGCGATGAGTCACGAATATATGAGCATGTTGTTTCCATCTCTTCTTCGACGTCGTGTTCTACTGTCACCTCCATAGACCACAATCCCACAACATGTTCTTCAGCTATACGCTCTTTTAAGGGACTCCTCTCAGTCTTGATGGATCAACACCTACGGTATTACTCTTTAAGAACCTAACAATAAAGATCTTCGAATCACTCATCTTACTTTCGTCTCAACGATCAAGCATTCAATACGTAAATCAATCGAAAAGCTCAAAGAAATTTAAAAAAAGCTTTGACATCCTCAAACCATGTTCCCTGAAAAGATTAAAATTACACTAGGTTACCCTCTTGGACATGTTTAGTTGTATCAAAGAGGTATGAAAAACGTACTGCATCGGATTAGAATGGCGCACAGTCCTACGCTTAAAAGTAAGGTGTGAGAGATGAAATGAGGCTGTAATGAAAGTACCCTAAGGGCAACGTCAGATTTCTCGTGACGGTGGACCCTTTGATTAGATATTGTTGGAAACAGGGAACAGTTGCCTCAGTTCTCAGACCTGTTTCCGTGGCTAAGCCCCTTCGGGTTAACCACTCCCCCTAAGCCCCTTTGGGTTAGGGACCCTCTGGATGACTACGCAGCCTACAGGTAAGGTAGTAGTTGGAACTTACGTAGTAAGCAAGGCGGCTAACCCAAAGGGGCTTAGTAGCCGTCGCTTACCCGAAAAGGTGTAGCTCCCCTAGCCCCTTCGGGGCTAGGTTCCATCTACTACGTCTGAGGTCCTAAAGGCTGAGGCAAGGGAACAGTTGTTACGAAGTGTGTCGGGATTGAATGAGGCCTAGTCAATAGGCCCTAGGGATTCCGGTACATGGTCAAGGAACAACGATGTTCCGGATCGGAATCTGCTAGAACATTCCATCTATCCGAGCACTTTCGGTACAAGCCTGCTCAGCCCCTTTGTTTCGCCCTACTATAAATACAGCTCGGAACCCTTTGCGTCCTTCTGTATTCTTAGTATCCTAGTTATAGCTACCTCTATTGATCAAACATTCTACCCACGCACGCTCTCTGGTTAGATTCTAGGCACGGTCCCAACAACAGTACAGTAGTACTGTTACCCCTGTGGTTAGTAATCTCCGCTCCGAGCCCTATAGGGCTGGCGCTAGGGGATTCAGGGTTTTCACCTTCTTCCTCCCTCCGTAGTTCCTACTTTCTAGAGTAGTTCAATCAATACATGCACATGCACATACTCCTTCTGACCCTCATATACCAACAGATATAACCATAAAATTTGAGACTTCTTTCACATGGTTTCGGACAACTATCGTTCCGTTACTGTTAGATTGACTTAAAAAGAGTTCGTAGTCGCTTCTGCCGATTATGAAAGTTCTGCTACGATGCTAAGAAACGACGTCTCACGAGATGGTATTTGACGGTTACTAACAATTAATACTTAATAGAATTTTTATACGCTTAAAAGGGATTCTCAACTATGCAAACGTTGACACATCCAGACTTATGCCACACCATAAACCGGAAATCCCTATCGAAAAAGACCTAGAGATGCCCTGAACATCTCTTAAACACCCAATCCCTCACCTCGAAAATTGACGCGTAGCTTAACAATCCTCATTTAAGTCGTATAAGTAAATCAAATTTGCATATCTCAACTACCAAGTGCCAAAATCAAGCTCCGGAAGCATTGTTCTTCATACGCTCATTCGATTCAGTAAAAGTGCATAACAATTGTCAGAAGATATCTGTTTGGAACCAGCGTATAGCACGCTGTAATGCATACAGGGTATGTTCTGCGGTGGTTATGATTGTGGCAGAGGTGTCTGGCTAGTTGGTTAGGACGTCTAGGCAGGTTTCTATTGATGACGTTGAAGTTTGAGTTTTGACCTAAGGGATGATAGGTTTTGGAGGGAGAAGAGGAAGGGGAGATGATAGTTGCAGGCCACTTAAGTGGGTTTCATTGAAATGGCTGGTCTCGAGAGTAAATATTTCGGAAGTGTGAATTAACATCTTTGTTGGCAAGACGAATCTCCCAGGTGCGACATTAAGAATGCTGTGAAATGAAAGAAACACTCCGAGGTATGCGATATCCAGAGCTGGTGGTTTCGTAAAAGCGTGATTGTAAGGCAGTCAAGGACCTGATATATCAGGGAATGGCAGGAGGTCGAATCATCATTGGCGCGCTTCCTATCCGCCGGGCCGCGCTTCAACAAGACCCCGAATCTACGTCAGACGCCAAAGTCACCCAAATACCGCGGTCCAGGGCTCCCAACATTGGACATTATGGATTCATTGCCGTGCGAATTGTATCGGCTATCGGTTAGATCTGCCGTCCTGATGATACGTTAGCATATACTATAAGAGGAGTGCTAGATAGGTAGAGAGAAAGAGAATTGTTTGTGCAAGCGAGCTGCATAATTATCGTCATGCCAAGGGAGCATCTAGACAGTATCATTGGTTAGTAAAGAACTTCATTTCTGTTTTCCCGGTATATCTTCCTACAAGGGTGATTGGGGCCCCATAGTATTGACGTGGCACTGCCTTTTATTGATAACTGCTCTTGAATAGTATTCCACAGATATTATATGCTCGTTCCGGAGAATTATCTGCGCGGAAAACACCGACTCCGCACAAGGGTTATGCCTTATCCCTTCTCTTGCAAGATCCGCGCTTTTGGAAACTTTTGGGTAGAAAGGTATTCCACTGTAGATGTTGTTCGAAGTCGATGTCACTTTCGCGAGCTAAAGACAATGGGGAGGTAGGCAAGCGGCGGTGTTGGCTACGTTGCTTCCGCTTAATCTTGTCCATGGCCCTCTAAGTCGGAAATCCCACAACACCCATCCTCAAAGAGCCCTTAGAAGTAGCTCAGAAGAACAACAAAATTATACAGCTTCAATGAGAATCGAAGCCTCAACCAAAAATATCAAAAAGGATAATTTCCCTGACACGATGCAGTGAATATTAGACCCTCTAACCAAGTTAGGAAGTCAGAGTTCTCGTGACACTGTGCACTAGACGGGTCTGACAAACTGACTTGATAACATATAAGATTCTATTTTGATATATATCTTAATGAATGATAAGATGATTTGTTTTGAGTTTCGTTTGTATCGAGGAAAGGGGGAATGAATACTTCCTACATGAAGAGATAAAGATTTCCTTTTTATTTAGGTAGCCAATACAGACACACCACCTAGCACTGCTGACACACCACCCACCACACTGCTGGCACACCATTCGCTCTCATTAAGCCTAATAGGGTAATTTACAGGGTTCACCGCGTTTATTGTTTACATTTCGCCATCCCTCTCCTCCACCAACCTTCTGCATTTGCATCCACCTCAACATGTCTATGCAACTGCTGCCCCCTAGGGCAGGCCTATACGAGTACACCTCCATTGATCTTTTGATCAAGGACATAAACAAGCATGCGAAGGATCAAGGCTATGCGGTGACGCGCAAGCGAAGCAAGCGGTCGAAGAAAGGCGTCCTCATGAAGACCTGAATACGTTGCGATCGAGGCGGTGAGGAGGATGCAAAGGGTCAAATTGGCGATGTTCCGGCCTCCTACATGGGCAGTTTTCAGATGTAATCTAGATAAAGGTCGATTCTGAGCATGCAAAAGATATGTTTCAGGTTTGAATTTGCAGTGGGAGAACGGCGAGAAAATACATTGAATTTGGTGGTAGACAGGCGCAAAACTATGTATATCTCATAACCTTCCCGTGATCTTGTTGATGTTGTTTGTTTACGGGGTCACTGGACCCTGTAAATTACCCTATTAGGCTTAATGGGAGCGGGTGGTGTGCCAGCAGTGTGGTGGGTGGTGTGTCAGCAGTGCTAGGTGGTGTGTCTGTATTGGCTACCTTTATTTATCACAGTGTACTTTGTTGTCAGTATATTCGCACACTGGCGTCTCACTACACAACAAAACCCTCAGCTATTGTACAAGTATTACGGTCCTACGCATAACGTAAACACACAGCAGAGCCACAGGCTTCTTTACCTAAGAAATGACTGTTGCATCTCGGCCCTGCTCTTGATGACGGATAAGAATTTCATACTCTGCAATTGATCGGGCCCTAACGAGGCTATTATTTGCAGTAGATCATGTTGCCATGTTCACGTCCACACCATTATTCCGTACTCCCAGGCCATCTGAGATTATGGCTCAATGCAAGCACTACCTTATAACCAAGAGTGCAGACAGGGGGAACATGGCAGTGATGATACTTGGGGATGAAAGATGAGCGGTGCAGATAAGCTTAAAAGATCTGTCCCGTTTCACCTGTATGATCCAGCGCTGTAGGGGTTTCACCCAGTCACGAGCTTGCATGTATGCGTGCCTCGGTACTATCGTCAGAAAAATATCTTCAGAACCTGCCTTAGGCCGCGATATGGTGCATCAGAGTGTAAGTGGAACAATGGTTTGGAATCATAAAGAAATATTTGCTGTTTTAGGACCAGCTCTAAGGGACTGCAGATGATTCTATGCGATGAATCTGTTAGGTTTATAGAACGCTTGGAACCTGGAACGGTCAATAATCTCAGTTTGGTCCCGTCGACTACACAAGAATGTGCGGAATATGAGACCACAACTGAGAGCATGGCAAAATCATCGGCTTGCTCCATCGTTCAAGCTGACTGTGATGTTATGAAGTAATAAGATGGGCTTGGCCAAGCATCTCTGGCCAGTCCGAAGGCTAAAATGCTGCTTCAAGCAAGCCATGCCACCCAAGGTAGAAGTGTGCTGAAAAACCTAGGTCAAAAGTAACAGATCTCCAGCATATAAGACACAAATACAAGTATCCTGAAGTAACCACAGAAATGAAGTTCGAACTGCGAAAGCGCTACGGAGACGATCAACCGTACCACCCAGAAGCGCTGACCTGGGTCTCTTCAGTTGATTGCCGATGTGGAATAATACTTTCGTTGATATCGAAAGCCTCAATGAGGTCTTCCCAAGTTTCGAAGTCGAGGTGAAACACGGCTTGGTGTTTAGAGATGCCCTCCTCCTTGATTTCCTTTGCACCACGAGGTTTAGTAGCATCTGTCCTGTGTTAACAACCACCTTACAATACCTAATAAGGAATGGGACCCACGAAGTGTTGGTAGCATACTGCTGTCGTTACCAATTGCCGCAGTTCCGTCTCTGATTAGAAAGCTCACGTAGAAGAGGTTCTCTACAGTTTGGCCGAAGGAATGGGGATTGATAACGAAGTGGAAGAGCGGGATACCGGCGTCGTCGGCAACGCCATGCTTCATCATCAAGGCTCTAATCTGCTCTTCTGTCATGTCATCGTCGACTTCTTGTTCGACTCTATTGGGCCCCTCAACCATTTGGTGAACGAGAAGGTCTCTAATGTTTTTACATAGCGTTGTCAGGTTCGAGTTTTCGACTCTTTCCAGATCTTTGGCCTTAAGCTCCTCCGGATGTACAGCATCCTTAGGATTTCGTTTCTGAAGTCTTTCTCGATGTTGAGTTTGCTTGCGTAACCTTTTCTGCACCGACAAGGGTCCGAGGAGGAAACCGGGAACTGGAGGGCGGACATTGTTGGGGAAGCACGCTTGACGACCAAGCCAGTCCCAATTGAACGCATCCCCCTCGTCAGCACCACCTTCAGCATCGCTGAGGTCTTCGTCGCTTTCATCTCTTCGTCGTGCCCTACGAGATGCTGCTGGATCACCACTACTTGGAGCACGACGCATAAAGGTAATGCATTTCCCTACAAAGTCGTCGACATCTATACCCTGCGTTGCGTCCCCGAGATTCAGTTGAGTCGTCCTCTTAGCAGAGAGGTCTGCGGTAGAGACGAGAAGCCGCGAATCTAGGGTTGCATCGGATGTCTGCTTGACCGATGTAAATATATCATTCGCCTTATTGAGCGTTTTGATCAACCCATCGGAACCGGATGCCAGGTATTCAGCGCGCGAATCTGTATATAATTAGATGAGATTACACCATTTAAGATATGAGAGGGTTTGACATACCATTTAATTCCCTTGACAGATCTCTGATCTCTTTGCGGATGCCCCTTCGCTCTTCCATACTCTGATTAGGATCATAGTGCTCGATGTCGTCAATTTCTTCCAGCTGTTTCTGGTGAGCTACCTGGCTCGCGTTGGGGACATTGCGTTCGCTCAGCTTTCTTCTCTTGCTGGCCCGTGGTGTTGCTGCCTCAATAGATGTGGGTGTAGGTAGTTTTGGCGGTGGCATAGCTTTCGACTTGCCATTGCTGGCGCGCGCAGAGCTCGTCGCAGCCGCTCGATTTTCTTTATCGGATGAAAATGACGCGGCAGGAGATGGGGAAAGTGAGGCTACGTTAGATACGCGCCGTTGCCTTCGTCGCGTCGGTTCTCCATCAGAATATATCTCTTCCTCCTCAGCATTCTCTTCTGCAGGCGCGGAAAGCTTTGCTTGACGTGCCATAGGGAACGTGATAGGTTTAGGGATGTGGTGGGTAAAGCTGCTTCGTTTGCATTGGAATGACGCAAAGTCGCAGCGCGACCAGGTTTGCCAATATCCTCTGATGCCTATCCTTTGATCTTGATCAGGTCATGAACCAGGCTATTTGTGAATGGGTAGTACTTTTGACAAAGGACCCAATAGTAGCGAATTTGTTCGAAAGAAAGAAATCTGAGCCTTAGTTCTTGGTTGCGGCTTGGAGAGCATTTGCTTGTCTGTTTTCCGCCAATTTACGCGGTGGTCCATGCACTCGTCTCCTAATCCTCGGGAGCTAGAACTAAGTCGAAGAGCCGTCTATCCAACTATAAACCTCGGCAATTAAATAAAGCGACTATCACAATGCTCAGTAGAAGCTATGGAAGAGTATTCCTTTGCCAACTCCAGTGCTCTTGACTATCCTGTCAGTGTCAGAATGTTCGTTCCTGCAAGAAGGATTTACGATGCGGCCTGCTGACATGAAGCAGTGGCAGCTTAGATGGGCAACACAACCCCCCGCCGTTCTCCACTCTACTGCAAAGACCTGACTTGAGACATATTGGTTCAAACACAAGGTGCACTGACGTATCCTATAGCGCTGTAAAATTGCCATACTAACAAACCCTAAGTCTGTATTCTGATCTCTACGTGACTGTACAGTTATGGGCGGACTCTAAGCCGTTGAGCGTGCCGCTTCAGACGGCTTACCGGTCATTCAAGAACTCACGGATCTGGAATGAATGGCTGGAGCTCCCAATCACTATATCAACTCTCCCCCTAAGCTCTCAGCTCGCTATATCAATATGGGATCTCTCGCCAACAGGAGGGAAAGGCGCCAGAGGTCATGCCATACCTTTTGGAGGCACTACCATATCGCTCTTCGATAAGGATAATACCCTCCAGAAGGGCAGACAAAAGTGTCGAGTATATCGTCATAAAGTGGCAGATGGTTTCTCATCAACAACCACCCCCGCAGTTCCGCCTCCTCGGAGAAAGCGAGGCGACAATCTTAGCAATGACCATACCATGACGGCTGAAGAGGAGGAGCTTGAAAGACTGGAAGGACTTTTCAAGAAGCATGAAATGGGCGAGATACCGCGGGTGGATTGGTTAGACCAACTCGTGTTCAAAGCGGTGGACCAGAAGAGGTTACAAGTTGAAGCTGCAGCAAAACTTTCTTCGAAAGCGATACGGCAGCAACCGAAGTATACAGACAAGAGCTCTACTGGTGCCAACGACACTACTTCCAAATCTGCAAAGGATGAAGACATAGACCCAGAATCTCAAGATGACGGCGCTGAGAGATTCCACTTGACTATCGATTTCCCACGTTTCGACCATCCCATTGTTTTTACAGATCACGAGTATGCTCCTCCTCCAATCTCATCTCAATTACATAATGCGTCACTCAGCGGTAATGTAAATTTGAAACCCCCACCAGAAGTACAGCTTGGCCCAGGTATCAACGGTACTGGAGGCGGAGATGGAGATGACGATGAGAACGCTCCACCGCTGATCAGAATCTACGACCCCGAAGTTGGTGCAAAGGACAATCCGGCAGAGAGTAAACATCGGCGCTTAGTGCGAAGCCACCGTACTGGAGTTCTAGACCGAGATCTCAAGCCAAACGCCAAGATCAGGGACGAGCTGAATACGATCATGTCCTATGGACCAACCCAAGAACTCAATGCAGAGGAAAAAGACTTGGTATGGAAATTCAGGCACCATTTGACGCGGGACAAGCGTGCTTTAACCAAGTTTGTCAAATCAGTAGCATGGCAAGACCACAATGAGGCACGACAGGCTGTCCAGATCCTACCAAAGTGGACTGAGATTGACGTAGACGATGCTCTGGAACTTCTAGGTCCAACGTTTGATAATCAGGCGGTTCGAGCTTATGCTGTGGATCGTTTACGGGAGTCGGATGACGAAGAACTGCTACTGTATCTTCTCCAACTAGTACAAGCACTCAAATTCGAGAAGATATCTTCAGAGACTGATGATGACGGTACTCGAGACTCATCATTAGCTAGGTTCCTTATCAGCCGTGCTACGAACAACCTCATGCTTGGCAATTACCTGCATTGGTACCTCATGGTAGAGTGCGATGACAGAAGCCCAGACCAAGCGAAAGAGCATCGCAAGCTCTTTGCTAATGTTGAATTCGATTTCATGATTGAGCTCACGCAAGCTCCGGATGGGCCAGAGCGCCGGAAGACCCTCTTACGTCAAGGGGAGCTAATCACGGTTCTTTCCAAAATCTCCAAAGAGATACGCTTCTCGCGCGAAGACCGCCCTCGGAAGCTGCAACGACTGAAGAAGTACTTGGCTGATCCAAAGAACGAGTTGCTGACATTCGATCCACCCCTGCCTCTGCCTTTAGACCCTAGTGTCTCGGTCGTGGGCTGTTATCCAGACGAGTCTATGGTCTTCAAGTCATCTCTTTATCCTCTACTCATCCACTTCAAAACTTCCGATGGTAAGAAATACCCCGTTATTTTCAAGACTGGCGACGATCTCCGCCAAGATCAGCTTGTCATCCAGATCATCTCCCTTATGGATCGCCTCCTTCGAAAAGAAAACTTAGACCTAAAGCTGTCGCCGTATCGCATTCTGGCCACAAGCGCCAACGCCGGAGCCGTACAATTCGTACCGTCCATGAGCTTAGCAGCCGCTTCAGCTAAATACAAGGGCAGCATCTTAGCCTATCTCAAAGCGAATAACCCAGACGACAAGGAACCGCTCGGTGTGCGAAGAGAAACAATGGACACGTTTGTAAAAAGCTGTGCCGGTTACTGCGTCATTACCTACCTTCTCGGCGTCGGAGATCGCCATCTGGACAACCTCCTACTAGCCCCTGATGGTAAGCAACTCCACAAAGCCTCCATTGTTCCTAGCTAACCCCAACACCCAAAAAGGCCACTTCTTCCACGCCGACTTTGGCTACATCCTCGGCCGCGACCCCAAACCCTTTGCCCCGATGATGAAACTCTGCAAAGAAATGGTCGAAGGCATGGGCGGCAGCGCCTCCCCGCACTACGCCGCCTTTAAATCCTACTGCTTCACCGCCTACACCACTCTGCGCAAGTCCAGCAACCTGATCCTGAATTTATTCGCGCTCATGGTCGACGCCAATATCCCGGATATCCGGCTCGAGCCCGATAAGGCGGTGTGGAAGGTGCGGGAGAGGTTCCATTTGGAGCTGAGCGAGGAGGAGGCCATGAGGGGGTTTGAGACGCTGATTGCGGATAGTGTGGGGAGTATTTTTCCGGTGGTTATTGATACGATTCATAGTATGATGCAGGGTTTGAGGGCTTAGGGGAGGTTGGTTGGGTGGTGGTTTGGTTGGGGGTGTTATGGAGGTGGTTCTTTCTGGAAATTATCACTATTGACTAGAATTAGTCTCAATCATGCGATTTAGATTTCGAATTCTACCCTCGTTCCTCCCTTGATTAACAGGCAGCTGTCGTAAAATCTATCCCACACACTCTCTAGGAAAATCGAACTCCAAGATTTATAAGATACCCGCCGTCTCCGCTACCCAGATGCTTCTATGTATAACCTACTTTTACACGCCCCAAAAAAAACCCTTCTAAATGCTACTGCTCTTTCTACACTCATAACCAAACGCTATACTTATATATCCACTGCCATATACAACTGACTCCAAAATTCTAATCTTGCACACGATACCCTCGCTCACCCATGCTTCTTTCACTTCTTCCCAACATGATTCTTACATCTCACACTCACCGTCCTCACCTCCCTCCCGCTCTCAACCACCAACGCCGTCAACTTCCCACCCTTCACGCAACTACTATCGATTCCCATGCTCCACTTCGCAACCCGCAACCCCCTTCGCGAATCATGCCCGTAAATCACAGTCGCGCGCTCTTTCGCCGGCAGCACGGTCTGATATCTATTCCACAGCTTGGCCCAAGGCGTGCCCTTGGTGCGACTGCTCGGGACGTGGTTGTGGAGATCGATGGTGCGCATGTTCATGACGGCGGTGGGGTCTTGCACCTCGAGGGCGAGGCCGGGGACGAGGCCGGCGTGGACGACGTGGGTAGGGCCGAGGTGGGGGAGGTGGCCGAGGTGGAGGATTAGGGGGCAGGAGGAGAGGTAGTCAATCTGGGCTTTGGTGAGGGTTTGAGCTAGGACGCGGTCGTCGTTACCGCCGCTCGCGAGTTTCAATTCGTCCCTGTTCTTCTGTGGTTGGGAAAATTTGATAGGGCTATTGGAGCCGGCTAGTGGAGTTGTGGCTTCGTCGACTAGGCCTGGGAGAGTGAGGGGGTGGGATACTGTGTCGCGGTGGGCTAGGAGGATGCGGTCTTCGTGGTTACCGCGGACGCAAGAGGCGCCGAGGGAGATGGCGAGGTCGACGACGGCGGGGGATGAAGGGCCTTTGGAGACGAGGTCGCCGGTGAATACCAGGTGGTCATCGCGTTCGTTGAAGGATAGTTTAGATAGCAGATGGACCACTGTGAGAATGTCAGCCATATGCACATCAGGAGCCGATCTCATCTTGCCGGAAATCAAAAGGTGGAATAGCAGGATACTTACGCTCATCATGGCACCCATGCACATCTCCCACAAGAACAAGCCTCCTCCTATCTCCTTTCTGTGGCACTAGTTTTTTGTCTAGTGTCTTTAACTGCATCATCCCTAAAAACGCCGGTGTCATATTATGTCCGAACAGCACATGGCCTTCGCTCATCGTCAAATTCAAAGATTCGTTCAACGCCTTGTTTTCCAATCGCGCAGGTTGCACCCAGCCTATCCAAGTCGCCCATATAAAGCTCAACAGCGACATAATTGATAGGAACTCAATCGCATACCGCCGAAACCGTGGCGCTGATAGTATCTGAAGCAAGGATGGGGGATCCTCGTCGGAAAAAGTTGGGGAGGACGGCGAGGAGTCGGCGTATAGGTTATTTCGCCAATCGTTGCGAACGTACTCCAATAGTGGTCTTGAATACCGCCGGTCTCGATATGCGTGAGCGTGTCGGGGAGGCCACTGGAACTCTGTACCATCTTGAGGACCATAGCGATTACCATTCAACGTCGGATTCCCTAAGCCTCGCTTCTCGTCCGAATAGGAATCTTGGTATTGGTTTCCATGAAACCCCACATGGGTCTCGTTTCTCAACCAAGCTCTAGGCTTTTCGTCCAGAAAAGGAACTTGATGTAAGGATTGGGGCTCGTCGAGATCGAAGTCATCTGAACTTTGGTCGGAGTCCGAGCTGTATGTGTTGGGGACATTGGAGGGCAGGACAGATGAAGGGACCGTGCTCGCAGGCTCTATATGGGAACGGGAGCCAGGCATCGCAACTTGTTCGGATCCTTTGGAGAGACGCCATGAAAGTCGTCGAGAACAAAGGGGGCGAAGCTTGGAGTCTTACATGAGGTAAGCTGCAGGGATTGCATTAATGCCCGGAGGGGAGATGTAAAAGCTTTGACCATGCCCATATTTGAACAACATACAGCACCTTGAATTACTACTCCTAGAATACAGAACACAGGTACATTTGGAAGAGATTGAGAGCAAAGTAAGCTGAAATCATTGCTTGATGCATTGCATAGACTGTATGCATACTATATTCGTCACTTGACTAGACCAAGGACGAAGCACAGGTAGATCTCAGTCGACATCCGCTGTTCATTATAATTCAACAAATACGTTCGCTTTGTAAAAATTGAAACACTATGACTTCATGGCCATATTTTACACGTTAAAATCTTCGAATCACATATGTTTTCCTCTTTTCATACGTCTACATGCTCGTCGAGCGTTCATGACTATCTCATTCTCGTTCTGAGGAATGTCTTATTCAGATCTATCTATGAAACTATGAAGCTATCTTCACAAGAGAGAAATAGGACAAGATCAGATAACTTCTGCAGAAGTGCTCAAACGAAAAGCGCAAACAAGAGAACCTTATATCAATGATTTTGCTTCTGCTTCATGTTCCTTCACGACTTCGTCGACCTTTCGACCTTTCTTTTATATCATGCAGGTCTTGCGAAAACACCAAACCAGCATTAGTAATCGAGTCTGCCATCGCCACTCTTGATATGGTTTCCATGAAAACCAAAAGCTACTACACTCTCCATGCTCGCCCTCCCTACCTCCTGTAGATTTCTTGCATCGAGTACCAATAGATAGCTCTTTCCCTTGGTGCCATCCAGTACGACGCTTAGCAAAACCCCCTCGTCTTCTTCGTTGCCTTTTGGGTCAGGTACAAAGATGGGTTCTCCAGGAGTCTGCCCATGGTACTGCCACGTGATATTCTTATGAGTGTGGGTGTCATACTTGGCGATCTGATCAAAAAAGGTCGAAGCACCGGTATCTGAAACACCATATATGTAGCGATAAGGACGTGTAATGTTTCTGAAGTTCATTGTAGGAAGCTCTACCGAGGAAGACTTTGAAGCAGCCCACTCAAGAATAGCTTTACCCATGCCAGAGTCGAGCTTGGCTTCAATGTTAGGAAGCCGCCATCTCTTGATCGCTGGCCGTGCGGAGTCGCCTTTCTTGCCGACAAAATCTCGTGAGCCCGTAGAGGTGGCTTTCACATTGTTATAGTAGAGTTTTTTAAGAATGTCACAGTTGTCATAGGCGACTAAATCGGCTACAATGTCAGTCTTAGAGGAGTCTGTTGTTGAAGGCTCCTCCCAGGCGTTGATGGTGTGGAAACAGAAGAAAGGGGTTGATTCGTATGTTGCAACAACGCCTGTGCCATGCTTGCGGTCGACGACGAACCACGTTGATGGGATGGACTCATCGAGAGGGTTGAGGGCATCGAGAATATTTTGCTCCCAAAGGAGCTTCGCACCACCGTATGCGTAGTAGCTACCCCAGACGCAGAGAACGACATGGTTCTCAGTCAAGAAAAGAGAATGAATGTAGGCGCTTTTGGCATTCTTAATCGTCGCGAGAATCTCGGTTTCGCCAGTCGAGGCAGAGACGTGGAAAACACGATACGTAGGCTTACGGCCTACATCCAGGTTGAAGTTGTACACATCGCCTGTAACGGGGTCTGACTTGGCATGTGCAGCGGACATGGCTCCTTTGAGATCAGGGTGTAAATTTGTTTGCTGGGCCATACCAATGGGCTCCAGTGTTTCAGGGTCCAATCGCTTGAGGACGGTGGCGTCCGTCTTGACCCACAAAGTCTGGATACCAGATGCATGACCTCCACCTTCTTTCTTGGATGATTTGGCGGATGGCAGACCTGGTAGGTCGATAGAAAATGTAACGTTCACATTGGCATCGGCTTCGCGAGGAGTGAACATGCTGGTGAACTTTTTGAAATAGCTTTCGCATGGGTCATGCTTCTGGCCGAAAGTAAACCCCTTGAAAGATCCCGATTTCCGGATGTTTTCAATGAGCTTATCTACAGTCTTCCGAGAGTTGTAGAAAACTTTGGTCTGTGCGCTGGGTTTGGACGGGGCTATGATCTGAAAGCGATGAACCTGGGCGAAGCCATCGAACCAGTGAGAGGCTGTAAACGTTGTACCTTTCTCGGTGACAACTTGGCAGCCACCCGGACCAGTGCGGTATAATATGCCAGCTGCATAAGCTGGTATCTGTCCGGTCACAACGAGCTCAACCGGAGAGCGATAGTCAACGTCTCCATCGAACTGTATGAGTATCAACATGGTACTTATTGTGGGTACATATGTCAGTGACTTGCCCCCTGGTCGTTCTGCCATCCATTGTACGGTTCTAAGCGATCGGTGCCCATCGCCATAACAGATTTTGCGCTAACAATAGTCGATCCAGCAACTTTGAGGACCTAAGCCACTTGGGAGCTTGTACAAGCAAGAGCTTAGTGATGTATAAGAACCTGGAAGGAATCTGGAAGGATAGGGTAGAGTATAGGATTCTAGAGTGTCGCTATCTTTTTGGGAATTGCACTATAATATACCGGTCCTTAAAGATCGATACTGGAATGGAAGCTTATAGACGTAGATTTGTGAAGATAGCCCATGCTGATGCTGGGAAAGGCCAACTCTTATACCTACACATAACTCACAGTTCTAGCAGAATATCTTTCATGTGGCTACACTTTTGGTCGGACACGGACGAACCCCATCAATTCGTCGGCCGCAGCAAATTCGAAGGGGCCCAGGCATCCAAGTCTCAAGTGTTGTGTACGAGTAGCAAGATAGAACGCTCGAATTGCATGAGAAGAGATGCGCATCGGGATTAGACCGATGGGACAACAAATTATGATCCAAAGCTGCCCAATTGACCGCCGTGCTTTCTACAAGGACAACTCGAGACTGGCCGCGAAGCAGTTTTGCATAGACTTCGGTCGTTGAATATGACCGACTACATTACGCACGCACGGCACTGCACAGCATCTGCCCGCTACGTCCGTATTCTAAAATCTTTCCGGTTGGAATACAGGCCGGCTTTTAGAACAAGTGGCAGTCTTACCAATTTTTCCATCCATTCCTTCAAGTAGAAAATGATAAAGCTTTTCTAGGGCGACGTTCTCTGTGTCAATTTGTACAGGTTTATTAGACACGGTCTTCCAAGGTCGATACAGCTAAGTGCCCAGGCGCAACAGGCAATGTAGATTTCTATGGCAGGCCAGGGTCGGATGCAAAAGTCGTTGCCGATCGTCCAATTAACCGATCCCCACCAAAACTAATGCGTTTTACTACCAAATCCACGAGAAAATCAACCACATCGCCATGAAACGACCTCGAATATCTGATTTAGAAGACAACAGACTTTCTGCTAGACTACATCCACTCGAGCACGTGTCCAACAGTTACGGGTCGCGGGTCACAAGGCTTCGGAAATTCGTCAACAAACGGGAGTTCCAGAAAGAACTTAAACTACAATGATTAAAGCTTCTGTTCGACGGCCTGGTGCAGAACGTTCTGATTGACCTAGCAAGCTAGATTATACAGTTAAGAAGACGATTAACACTCTGAAAGGTCATTATAAGAGACATATTTGATCGTGAGGCGAATGCTGTGAGTACTTCGAATCGAGCTGCAGTGCAGACACTGTGAAAAGAGCTTTTAAAAAGGCTGAATATCACAAGTGCCATGCCTGTCAGAAGAGCTAAATATGCTATGAGCAAGCTGAGCTTTCTCAAGAATTTACAGTAGTAAATTCAAAAGATTATAACTTTCTCTCAGGTTTGCTTTTTGTTGGGACCGTGCCTAGAATCCAACCTGTGGAACCGTGGATGGAATGTTTGATCAAAAGAGGTAACTATAACTAGGAGTTTAAGAATACAGAAGAAAGAAGGTATTCCGTACGTGGAACACTATTTATGTAGTGCTCAGAGTTCGCGCTAGGCCCAAAGGGAACGTGTTGTGACACGAAGGAGATGTTACCTAGAAGGCGCTAGAAGGTGATGGTAGTGTCGGTTAGGGAGTCGGTTAGGGGGTTGGTTAGGGTGTTGGTTAGGGTGTTAGGTTAGGGTGTTAAGGTACCTTAGGGCTTGTAATGCCAGATCTGGGCCAGATCTAGAAAACCCCTTGTTCCTTCAGGCAGCCGTTTAGCCGAAGGCAAACCCTTAGTTTACCGTTTAGGAAACCCTATCCAATCCTGACACACCCGTAGGGCCGTAACACTTTTCAGATGAATCTTATTTTTATCGAAACTCTCAGCATATGAATTGAGTTATTAGAAATAATAAGAAACGAAATTGTTCGAATTGCATGCAGAAACGTTGACGAACTGCAGACAGTCAATTCAATGTATAAGCTATAATAGAAGTCAATTCAAAGAGCAAGCTTATGTTTTGTGAATACACGAAGAAACAGAATAAACAGCAGAAGAACGGAAAGATCAGAGTCACGATTCAGAAGATGAGCGAAACTATGACTCATCAGCGATATGCTGATGAAATACTATTTATCGTCAAGGATTGAAAGCTTTAGATAGAAGCTGAAGAACGTCAATTCATCTTTCAAGAAGATGATGACTCACACGGCACACGCTCGGAAGAAAACATAGCACGCTACAGAAAGTTCGAATACGAGCTAAATTACACCGATGACTGATCTTCTCACTCCCAAAGGCAAACCAGATGCCAGGCGGGTAAAAACAGGCAAGGCAAGGCTAGCATGCAGGATAGGGTGGAGCAGTGTTAACGGCGTGATGGACATTCGGCAACGACTTTCGCATCCGACCCCTCGGGCCAGCACTAGAGAAAAGCGGCGCTGCAAAGCGGTCTAATGTCAGACCTGCAGTAATCCAAGTCCTGATATTACACTAGAAACCTCGCATACCTACATGCATGACGCATTCTATCCTACCTTATCTCTGGACGTTAAAGCCACAAAAGTCGACTTACACGCCAACAAGATCCAACGAGCTCAATGGAGCGTGCTGTCCAACGACCAGCGAATGGGGTAAGCCTGGCTGCCTGTATGTCCAAGAGGGGTTCAGTACTACATAAACCACCTTTAACTCATGTATTTCTTAGTCACTTGGATGCATGGCTATAGCAACAAAGCTCTCTTTTGTTGATGCTTGTGCTCAGCCTCAGGTTTCATTCTGAGACACGGGCAGCCAGCTTTGGATACCTTACAATCGGAAGAGCGGTTCATAACCTGGCTCGATCGGCCACATGAGACCTTGGCCCGTTGAAATCGATTCCTTTGGCTACTTACTCTCTGGTTGTGATATTGTATATCCTATACTACAGTGCTGCAGCTACGAGTCTGTTGTGCATCCTGGCGATTTGCTCATCATCGATATAAAGCAGTGAATAATGGTTGATTCCATAATCTTTCTTCCTTCAATCGCACCGCTCTTGTGAAGAAGGCGAAACGCTTGTTGTCTTAGGTGAAGCAGTTTCCGAAGCCTTCAACTGCCAGATCAAACCCTAAATTTTTTAACTCGCTCTACTGCGATAACATGCGATACCTCTATTCTCTATAGCGTCTCCAATGATCGATTTGTTGCAAGATGCATTAGACTTCAAATGCTTAGAAAAGACTGCGTAAAGTTTTGAGCTGGATCAGTCTACTGTTTTCGGCCGCGACGAATGTATGACTAGATCCAGTACTGTTGCACTGTCGCGACAGTATGACTGGTTGGTGCGTTTGCCTATTGTTCCGCGAAACGTGATTTACTTCAAGTAAACAATTGGCTGACAGTCATCCTGTATGCGCCTGTCGGATGTTGCGATTCAACCCAGATTAGGAATCAAAAAGTCCCGCGGATAAACCCCCGCGGGCGAACACATGAATTATGTTTTACATCTTCTTGCGATCCGTGTTTTTTGACACGGTCGAAACAAAGGCATGGTATTCTCTGTCGAATCGCGCTTACACAGATATGGCCCTCAAATATACCCTCATTTTGCGACTGTAAAGGCGCCGCATTTCAGTGGGCATCTTAAGATAAGGTTTTCTTACTATGTTGCGTCGTTTGTCTTTCATTTTCAGATAAGAATCGGTCTTTCCCTCTTGCCAAAAACCGGCAGTCAATCCAACAGTCTACAAGTTCGCCAATCATGCTTCTTTCCATGCTATGCCTTTCTTCGGTGTGGGCTTTGATGCCTTTGACCTCAATTGCATTTCCTACAGGTTCGAACGGACTAGGCACGAGCAACACTTTATTGGATGAGCTCTTTGGTCGCGATCAAGCACCGCATGAGCGGACCGCAGAGAGCATCGCCCACGTGAAACGAGCAAGCACTGCTATGGTACCAACAAGTATTGATCCAACCGACCTTACACCAATCTATACCTTCCGAAACAGCAAACCGCAGGTATCTACCAATATCCTTGGGAACCTCACCGCACCGGCAGGAAACAGTGCAGGTGACGGGCCACCGTCAGTCATTAACTTCAAATGGGGCATTGGCCCGGTGGTTGTACGTGCCTTTTCTTAACTTCAAGCTCATCTCCTGCATTCGACATAAGTAACTGAACCCCTCCATACAGATTGATGGCAGAATCGACACGGATACCCTTGACACAGACATCACTGTCTGGATCTACGGCTTCAAGCTTGGCGAATTCCACGGCAATCTCGGCACTGGGTTAGCAATTGACATCAATCTCCGCTTCGTGAAGGGTGAGATTAAGATATACCTGAAGAACCAAAATGAGGTCTGGCTTAAACTCTCCCTCGAATTCTCGTTTGGAAAGAAGCTTGCGAAGGATGTGAAAATTCTGACGCTTCCCGACATCGGGGTGCTCAAAATGCCGCACGGACTTCCAAATGGGACGCCACAGGGAACCCCTGCGACTACTATTGATGCCACTGCGAAAGCGTGAGGATACCTGAATGGGGTGTTCGTGAAGTGTCTACCTATAGTAGAAACCTCGTGCTCCTGAGGTGAAGGACCACCAGGGGGGGGGTTCTCCAAATTACTACCAGAATTCTCGATTACGCTTGAAAATTTTGGATGCGTGGATATAGTCGAATGACTAAAGTAGCCTGTTCTTCTGTTGCGAGTACCTATAGAGAGCGAGCGATCTTCAACTCAATTACTACTGCTAAGTTCATAGCCCTGAAACACGTCGAGTCTCTTCTTGATTAGTATGCTGGTCATCATCTTGCACTCATGAAATGCCACTTCAATGTATTCTGCCAGTTTTGATAAGCCAGACCAACGGATATTACCCTGAATGTTCCTTGTCTTGTTGCGTACGCACTTAATATTCTGAAATGAGACAGCTTCGCATTTTCTTGATGTACGCCGCGCGACGGGTCGGCTATCTAAGGTAATGTTTTGTACCGCAATAAGCGCTAGCCCCAACTAGGCTAGCGGGCAGTGTAATGGCACTGCAACTACTATGTTCCTAATCAGAAACTATGTTCCTAATTGGACGACTACTCCTCCTGCTCCTACTATTGCTCCTACTACAGCTCCTATTGCTTCAACACCGAGGAATCCATGTGGCAAATATATACTATCAATAGTCAAAGAAGGTGGTGTAAAAAGGGGTCGAAGATGGGGAAAATCAGAAAACGGGGTCCAATATGGAGGAAAATTCCCTATCTACTAACGGAATTACTGCCCATAACTCCTTATCCATCTCTCTACTACCAATCGTCCTACTCAGCCCCTTATCCAGCTTCCTACTCGCCTATCCACATGACTTCCTATCGAACTCTCTATATAGCTTCTACATGAATTTCTACATATGACTTCCTACGTGACTCTCTACAGGGCTTTTTGTATGACTTCCTACCAGCCATATGTATGGCACCTCCCTATTCCATTAACAGTATATACCTGCCACGGAGTTCCCTCGTTAAAAACCCAACCCATCATTACACCCAACCCAAAACCCAACCCGTTGCGCGGCGTATCTTGATGAAGGTGAATTGAATGAAACCACTTATCGAGCTTACTTGTGGATGACTCCATCAAAACCAAACATCAGAGAACTGCACATCAGCACAGAGCTTGCTTGACCACGTTGTCGAACACACATGTTCGAGTTTTACTCACTGTCACATCATTTCAATCATATCTTCCGAGACACCTGTCATTCTCTCACTTCCAAACGCAAAGCCGACTTACCTTTCCAGCGGCCTCATTTCACAACGGCGGGCCTTGAATATACGTCAATAAGCATGTCACATCAAATGGCGGCACTAATTTTTGGAACGTCTCCTATGTCGGAGAACGTCTTAAAGCAAAGGGTTGATACCTTCCGAAGACTTAACGAAGTTAAGCTTCCATGCCACTGCAAGCACTGTTTACATCAGGGCACACTTCGCCGGTGATGGATGAGACAGGTGTAAAGAGAATTCAAGATGACGGGACCGCAGACAGGTCGCAGTTTTCAGAGGATTTAGACATTGCAGCTTGCACCACAGGGGTAGAATGCAAGCAGTGGCCTTGATGGATAGCTCTCTGATCACCATAGCAGCATTTATGCTGAAGTCAAGTGAATCGCCTGCCGTGAATGTCGCCTTTCCTGTCTCTCATAGTCGAATCTCATCACAAAGACGCTCGTACTAGATAATCCAAAAAGATCTATTTGACTAAACGTAGATGTGTAGAGTATTAGATAGCGTCGTATTGAGATTTCGTGAGGGATATCGCGAAAAATCCGACCTAATTTTACGGCCTGATGGGTGCGCCTGGCGGCAAGTCGTCAGCCACGACTTGTGACGTCAGGCTTGCGGCACGCTTGCCCAACACCAGTATCCCGCTTTCACAATCTCAAGGCTTTACCTTGCGTCCAGTCGAGAACATCACCCAAGGATAGTCGCTGAATGAACCTCTCCGATGCCTGAACCCACGCAAAAGGAGAAGCGCTCCAAATGGCACCTCTCAGGCATCCTTTCCTCCAACTCCAACAAGAATACTCCACAACCAGACTCCACATACGGTGGTAGCGAACCCACATCGTCCCAAGCAGCGAGTACGAACACAATCCCGAGTATCTCAGGCAGTGATGTGACTCGCAGTAGTCACTATGACCCGTCTTTAAACCAAGTAGTAACCACCACTACCACCACAACTGTGAGTTCTCCTCGCAGCAGCCAGGGATATGCTCTACATTCTGTGCTTTAAAAATTAAGCTGATTCCATGAAAGACTACGACCACAGTTGGCGGTCAACCTCAGCAAACCACCACCGTCGTAAAGGAACCCACTTATAGCACGAGCGAAAAACGCGATAGTTGGAGCTCAAACCCACAAGCAGAGGAGCGCTACGACGGTCCGCCGATTCCAGCGAAGAGTACCATGAGAGAGCGAAGCCCAAACCCTCCAAACACCCAACCTGCAGGTAGGGAACGAAACCCTAGCGTGCAAATTCCGCCGAGCACAGCCAGAGAACGAAGTCCTGGAATCAGCCCTACCGGACCCAATTTCTCCTATCCATACGGCAGGGGTGGGGGTGAGGGTAGAGGTGGAGGTGGAGGTGGAGGTGGGGGACCGGGAACAATAAGCACTGCGCCACATCCCAGTACGCTTCAAGGGCTGAAGACTGCCGCCGTGGGGATACATGTGAGTCACCAAATGTTGATTAAGATTAACCTCAGAGCGCGGCTTATGCTGGGTTAGGGCGCAGGGGAAACTCTCCGTGGCACGCTGAACTCGGCCGTGGACAGACGGTTCCATGCCTCACCCGAGACGGTGGCCGCAGATGAGCGGGTGGCTCTTGCTGGGAGAGAAGAGATAGAGAGTGGGAGATTCAGTCAAACCACTCGGGACAGGGAGAGGCAAGGAGTTGGGGGTGTTCTCAAGAAGACCATGCCGGGCAACCGAGGCAATCTCCGTGTCGTCAATGAATAACATGATGTTGCTGGTACATTGAACCCATCTGTAAGGCTCCCGCTGTTCAGCTGCTAATACCTCTCAAGTACATAAGGGCGTCGGAGTTGAGGTGCTCGTCTGAGCTTCAGGGAGCTAGATGACATTCTTTGATACCTCTCAGGCACGTAGTAGAGGACAAGCCAGGATCAGGTCCCTATCTAGCATCTACTTCACAATCTACCAAGCGGATATGCTACTAAATTGAGATTTCACGAAGTACACGCCTGTCTTCATAATGAGACATTTCCTTGCATGAGCTGCGCACATGTAACCTTACATGGTATGAAAGATTGCCTTTTCTAAGATCTAACAGGTGCTTGACTATGATCAGGGCCAACACAATCATCTCTCAGCAACTTTCGCAGTCAAACAAACCGACAAATTTCAGATATTTATAATAGTAAATTCGACCTTTAGAGCTAAGTAGGCCCTACCATCTACATCTCTACCTCAACGTTCAAAAGCAGGGTTTGCTAACAAGGTACATACACGAGCCGACAGAACAGAAATGTGGCTATTCCCCTACATTCCGTACTAGGCTCCTATTCAGCAAAATTCCCTTCTCCAACCTCATCCACACTCACGACATCCCCCACCTCCAATATCCCCTGCAACTCCTCCTTCTCTCCCCAAACCCCACAAAGTTTCAGAGGTCGACATGCTATAAGCGCGTACTCAAGCGCCCAGAGCCGTTGTTGTAGGCCTTGGTGGTATGCCGCGTTTTGCTCACGGTGTGTATTGTGGTGGTGGTGATGATGAGTTGAGATGTGGGAAGGGGTTAGGTACCGGAAGGGGGGAAGTGGGAAGTGGGTTTTAGAATGGGAGGGGCGAAGGGCAGAATGGGTATCTTCTTATGATGGATGTTTATTGAGGGGCACGGTGGGGGTTGTGTGTAGTTTTGGGCGAGACAGGTGGGGATTGAGAGGTGTTGATGCTTTGGCGTTTGGTGGGTGGAGGGAATAGGAGGTGGGGAGGTGGAAGATGTTACGGAGAAATTCAGTGACATTGATTTGTCATGATGAGTGATCAAAACTGAAAAAGCGGTCTCTTGAACTTACATTCTGATACCGTTAGTTAAAGATTGCAGAAGATGGACAGAGAAAGCCATAAAAGTTGTGTGACTAAGCTTCATCATCATTGGTTTCTGTAAAGAGGGGTCTGAAGGAAGCCAGGGTAGTATAAGATCAATAATCCGAAGCATTTGAATGTCAGATAGCAGAACAGGAAGACAGAGGAGTTGATATGGCTAAGTATGTGGATTGATTCATTCGGTTTTGCGTTGATTCAATCATGTATTGGCTAAGAATCTATTGGTAGGATTGGAAGGGTCGAAAGCTGTTCAAGGCATGTTCTTGATATATTAATATCAGCAGTTTTTCGTATCTACATTGCTGAATCTTCGAATCGACGGCCATTTCTAGTACTCTCTTCGTTTATAATTATGTGATCAAGCATTCTTCAGAATCTAGGATCTACCCAAACAGATCCTAACCAAAGCTAATAGCCAAGCCTAGTCTAACAAAACTTGCACTGGACTTGCTTGCCAAAGGCCCACATAAATTAGAGAGAACGAGCCGCCGCGTACGAGCTTTGTATGATAGCCTCTGGGTATTTGACACCACAGCAGCTCGACATGTCTGGGAGCATCCCTGGTACCCTCAATACTATATTCCTATCGAGGCAGTCAAAGACGGTTCTGTGACGAAGAACGATGCTGTTGACAAGGAGGGTTCGGCCTTTCTAGCAACGCTAAATGGGAAGAACAAGTCGACGGATCGAGTGCTGGTGTTCGAGAAGGGCCCGCTTGCTGGTCTCATAAGGTTTGAATTTGCTGCTCTTGGTTTGTTCCACATCCGTCCCTCAGTGAGATGGGAATGCTGATGAGGGTAGACACTTGGTTTGAAGAGGACCAACCGATATATGGCCATCCGAAAGACCCATACAAACGCATCGATATCCTCCCGTCATCCAGGAAGATCACAGTCAGGATCGACGATGCGATTGTTGCAGAAAGCAGCAATAACATGTTCCTCTTTGAGACGGGGTTGCGGACGAGACTCTACATGCCCAAACCTTCTGTAAGCTGAGTCGCTGGACCAAGATAGCTGTTGCTACACGACTGCTAACGGATGCAAAACTCTAGGTCCAATGGCAGTATTTCACCAATAGTGATACCGTAACTCACTGTCCATATAAAGGCAAATCAAGCTATTATTCTGCCAATATCAACGGAAAAGAGTACGAGGACATTGTATGGTGGTATAAATATCCGACGGCCGAGTCGTCTCTGATTGCGGGACATGTATGTTTCTACAATGAGAAGGTGGATATCTATATTGATGGAGTAAAAGAAGAGAAGGAACGAGAGATATTGTCGTAAAGGGTACGACCAGGATACACGGGGCAGAGTATGAACCTTGAGTCCGTATTGGAATTCCAAATAGGTATTTATATCCACTACTCGCACGTAAGGTACCTGGATGATCAGGTCGGTTTGAGTCTGTCGAATCCTTTCAAGATGCCGAGGTCTTCGAACTTAGGGCTTGCAGGGGTGTGTGGATAAGGTTGTCGTAGTAAGCAAGCCCTAAGTACCTTAAGTACCTGGAGGAACCCAAGACAATACAATGCATCATGCACGGTGAACGTTTAAGACTTCCGTCAACGACAGGTATTGATCGGAGGCGTGCTGTCGCAGCATGCAAAACATTTGATAACAAACTGTACGCAGTAGTAGGAATGCAGATACGCTTTTGACGCTCTCACATTGACCTCGGGCGCTTCTTACCCGTTTGGAAAACAATGACGGCTTGCGAGCTCTATCTTAAGTCTCACTCCGAGGACGCCGCCCCGCCACATGTCAATCACACCAGACACCAATCAAAGATGGCTGATTAGTGGGCGTTTTCTGGTTACTGAGCACAATATTCCGTAAATGCAAATCAGGTGCATCCATATACCAACCAACCTGACCTACAGCACCTTCAACTAATTTTTGTTTACCACCGCTCACCTTTTGTGCAAAAGCCCACAATGTCGTCCAAGAAGCTCATCCCTTCAGATCCGTCCTCGGTGATGGTGATTCGCAAAGTCACCCCTAATATCACCACCTGCTCCGCACCGTTCGCACGTTTTGGCCGCCTTAAGATTGGAGGACGAGGCACAATTGGTACTTCAAACCACCATCGCCAACCCTGATCAAGCTAACATCTTTACCAGTCCGTCTTCAGTCCGGAGCACTAGCTGTCTTCTCCCCGACCGCCCTCACCCCTGAGGTCCGCTCCACCGTCGAACAGCTTGGCAACAACGTTGCCTATGTGACTGCTATGGACTTTGAGCACCACATCTTCGTCTCCGACTGGGCCAAAGCTTACCCTAACGCCAAGCTCCTCGGGGTCGAGGGTCTCCCTGAGAAGCGCGAAGCAAACAAGGAAACAGCTGGCACAAATTTCTCGCACGTGTGGACGAAGAAGAACAAAGAGTCCATGACCGTCGACCCTGAGTTTGATCGCGAGTTCAACTACGAATACGTTGGTAGCCATGCGAACAAGGAATTGGTATTTTGTCATAAGCCGGATAGGACACTGATTGAGGCGGACATGATGTTCAACCTACCTGCAAACGAGCAGTACTCCCGTTCGAACGCGAGGCCAACACAAGGGTTCCTGACGAGGTTCTTCATCAAATTTCAAAGCACAGTTGGAGTGGCGACATGGCAGAAGAGATTCTTGTGGTATGCGGCTAGTATGAGTGATAGGCCGGACTTTAATCGCAGCGTCAAGAAGATCAACAGCTGGGATTTTGAGAAGATTATCCCCTGTCACGGAGATGTGATTGAGAATAATGGAAAGGGGGTTTTCCAAAAGGTGTTTGAGTGGCACCTCAAGGCTACTAATAAATAAGAGATGCTACTGAGGGTGCGAGTGACCAAGGCATCGGTTTAACAGGGTGGAACGAACAGTCAGATTTCGTATGTATGATAACGAGAGCAGGTAAATAATGGCTACTTTAATGAAAAGGACTCTTTAATCTATAATTGTAATTAGAGCCTCCATGGAACGAATTCTGCGTGCTTATCAACAAGAATAATATGCCACATCCATTTCCCTTCCAGGCTCTCAGATTAGCTCTCAAGTTCTCATTGACAACCTTGCCTTCTTCGGCTCCACTCTTTCGAGCAGAACCGCTCCCAGCAGGCTGCCCTACGACTTTGGCTTTTGACACATTTTCTCATCACTGAGCCTTCTGCCTCCTCTTCCAACCCAACAATCTCACATCTCGCTCGCACAAATGCTCGAGTGGGGAAAGAGGTTTCGATCTCTACTACAACTGTTGGGAACTGTCGATCTGTTGTCTCTGTGAGCATGAGCAGTGTGAGCTTCAACAGGGAAGAACTTACGGAGCAATAATGCCTCTCCGATTGAAAACTACAAAAATGCCTCATCACCAACGCCGTATCTCGCCACCTTCCCGCCCCCTCCCAGAACGGGAGTTCGCAAGAAGACGGCACGTCGTCTCCGAGAAGATAGTGTCGTCACGGCTGCTGCACGTCGCTTTCCCCAACACTGCGAGGTGTAAAACCATACTTTCTTATTTCTTACAAATATGCGAGCATGAGGCTTGAACATTGAGCTTGAATGTGGGGGTAATGTCGAGTGGGTTAGGCAGGAACTCTAAGATCTCTGTTCACGTCTCTCAGTCATCAGTGCGTGCCGAGCTACCTAGCTCCTGGAGGAGCAGGAAGGGCGGACTTCGTGGAGCTCGGGTGAGGATTTCTGCATTGAGTCGAACCTAGGTAGCTGTGTCAGTTTCGAAATCTAAATTGAAGAATGGGTTGAACAGATACTGAGGGGGACATACTTGCCAACACCATGACATTGTTGGGTGTTAAGTTTTCTGCAGAAGCTTGAAGCAGCCACAGCTTGAATGCAGCTCGGGAGATCGACAGCGCTAGCTTGCCATGTCATCCACAGGGCTGATCCATTCTTCCATATACAAATCTTGATCCAGAGCTTTACAATGATCAAACTACAGTCCCAGTCCTATTATGAATCCCAGTAACAACTTGAGACGCAAAAAAACCGTTGATTTCAGCCTAGATTCTCCACCCCCCGAGACCATGGCCTCCTGGCTGGAACGCCAGGCTTCCTCTCACCAAGTTCAGCTCGCCGCAACTGCCGTCTTTTCCGGCGTCGCAGTCGCAGGCATCATCTACGGCTCCCAAGCCATTCGTAGAAAAGTGGCTGTGGAAGAACTAAAAGCTTCGATTCCGGAGCTGAACGAAAGCCATCATGCCGAACGGGTGCGTTATGCTCCGTCTTCTTGGACACCGCGAGGAATGGCCTTTCGCTGACCATCCTAGTGAAGCTCACAGACTTTGGTGCCGCTGCCCCTCTCCCTCGATCTAGTAAGGAAGATGAGCGAGCTGCTGCTTTAGCCCGCCGAGCACAGCAGGGCGATTACTCTGAAGGCAATAACACACCACCTGCTTCTCCCTAAAGAACTCCAAACTAATCCTCTGAAGACCTCGTGACCGAACAGCTAACCCGTACCTCCTCCTTCCTCACTCCACCCCGGTTCTCCAAACTCCGCGCCTCCAACGTCACAATAGTCGGTCTCGGCGGCGTCGGCTCTCATTGCGTCTCCGCGCTTGCCCGCTCCGGCGTCTCACGTATCCGCCTCGTTGACTTCGACCAAGTCACTCTCTCCTCACTAAATAGACATGCCGTTGCCACCCTCGCAGACGTAGGCACTCCAAAAGTCCAATGCGTCCGAAAGCGCCTGGAAGCCGTGGCACCCTGGGTGCAATGGGAATGCTTCAACGAAATCTTCTCCGTTGAAAAAGCCGAGAGGCTCCTCAACGGCTGGGGTGGCAGTGTTGGAAAACCCGACTACGTTGTCGACGCTATTGACAACATTGACAGCAAAGCCGCGCTCCTCCAATACTGCCACTCCCACAACATTCGCGTCGTCAGCTCCATGGGCGCAGGCTGTAAGAGTGATCCCACACGAGTGTGTGTCGACGATATCAGTGCCAGTACCGAAGATCCTCTTTCTCGCTCCACGCGACGAAGACTCCGAGCCGCGGGCATCAGCGAAGGTATCCCGGTTGTATTTTCCACGGAGAAGCCCAGCGAGGATAAAGCGCAACTGCTGCCGCTTCCGGAAGAGGAGTTCATCAAAGGCCAGGTCAACCAGTTGAGCGTGCTGCCCGACTTCCGCGCGAGGATCCTGCCCGTGTTGGGCACGATGCCAGCCGTATTTGGGTACGCCGTCGCGAACTTTGTCATCCTGGAGATTACGGGGTACCCGCACGAGGCTTCTGGCGGCAAAGGCAGAGGCAAGATGTACGAAGATATTCTCGGCCGCCTGCAGGGTCTAGGCGAAAAGCTCGCGCGCAGCACAGGCGCCGATGCGTTAGGCCTGCGCATCCCCGTCACCAAAGACGACGTTGGCTACGTCGTCGAAGAAATCCATAGAGGCAAAAGCGTCGTTAGCGGCCTCGCGACCAGACTAGTGCTAGTACCGTGGATAAAACCCCATCAGGGTTGGACAATAGATACGAGCGTCGAGGGACAGAAGGTGCTACCTTTCGCACTGGGGGATCTGGTTTGTATGACCAAGGAGGAGGCAGCAGTGCACGAGAGGGAGGTTTTGAGGGGGGCAAAGGGTCCGGAGGGGGTGTGGGGAAGGGAGGTGGTGGGGCTGGTGGAGAGGAGGAGGGAGGAGGAGAGGGTGGTGAGGGGGTGGAGATGAGGTGAGGGGGTGGAGATGATGGCTTGATGTACTTTGGTTCTATAAGGGTCCAGAGTAGATGTATGGATGATGCGCATTGCGCATGAACTAGCAACGTGATACCGATTCCAGATTCTCCGCTCGGCAAAAACCAACCACTCACTCTTCCATCACATAAAACCCCCTAAACCACCACCCCAAGGAAAACAAGACCCCTCCCCTCTCCTCTGCCCAAATTTCTCAAAAAAAAAACTAAACTCTTAAATCCGCACCTACCAACCCTCCCCCAAGCGCGCACAAATGCGCTGCGGCGACGAGATCGTGAAGGTTCTGGGAAGTGGGAGATGTGAATTGGGGGGGGGTATAGGGTTCTGGCTTTGGATTTTGATCGGAAGGGGTTTTGTTTCGTGGGTGGATGGGGTTGGGGTTGGATGGCTGGATGGTGTGGATGGTGTGTGGATGGTGTGTAGATGGGTTTGGAGGGGAGGGAGGGGAAAGGGGAGTGTGGTGATATGGAACAGAAGAGGGGAATGGGGTGGGAGAAATATATATGAATGGAAAGTAGGGAATGGTGGCGAAGATGGAAGTAAGCTGGAGAGCGGTATCTGATTCCAACAGGGTTGCTGGATTGGTGAGGTAAGTTGCAAGGCAGAGAGAATAGTGTTTGGTTCGGGATGGGTTTGGTAAACGGATAACTAAGCGGCGAGGTGTTTTGGTGAGGCATAGGGCATAGACTCGCCGGGCTCGGATGGGGTATTGAGGTGTGAAAGAACCATTGAAGAAACCTCGAGCCGATGCTCATTTTGTTTGATCGATATGGCTTACGCGAGGGAAACTAATGTTTGAAGCGCAGTTGCGAGCGTGGTAGGTAGGTTCTCACCTTTCTTGGGGGGGAACTTGGGCGGGCATGTCTTATGATTGTTCTCAGCGACGATGGGTGATGGAGGTTTTTTTCGTCGAATAAGACGAATGGATATATCCGGGAGGTTGCCGGTTCTGTACACGAAACCTTGACAGAATTGCAATTGGGTTGTTCGTAGTCGTGAGGAGTACCATGCTGGGTCATGGGGACAATGCAGATGGGTATGGATTAGGTAGGATGCAAATATGTAGAGGTGATAAAGTAGACTTGTTCCAGTGTATTATGAGCAAGTTGATGAACAATCAGCGGTTTGCGTGGAGATATCCAAATGGAAAAACAGACGCTTTGATTTTCTGAGTAGAAACAAAATCCGACCCGGGGTTTGATTGTAGAGCATGTCCGACAAGAAGAATTAAGCAAAGAAGCATATGGACCTGATCGATCTCGTTTTATCATTCCAAAAAATTCAACAATAGTTGGCCTGACATCCCTAGCTATGAATTGTTGATTACTGACTTCTCGTACCTCCGCTTGTTTCTTCCTAGTGCCCCGTCGTAAGATTGTGCTATCTGCACGCTTTCCCTTTGCAGGACGCGCGTCCAGTTGAGGGCGTTTCGATCATTGGGAGAGCTTCGTATCTCTGAGACACCGTGCGCCTGCGTGAGTGAACGATTGGAACATAAAAGTGATGCAACAGGGGAGCCGCAAGCGGAGAGAGTGGGGAAGGGTTGACCATAGCGCGTGTGGGGGTTAAGATGCGTACTCTAGGTCTGTGAATTGTGATTGAGTAGCTCTTACTAGTATATATCATACGGGCAGCATCGAAGGTCAAGAACCAATCGTGCGACGCAAAGGCCTGAATGTAAGAAGAAGGTCGCCAAGGGAAACAAAATAAAGAATAAATCCGCCTACGAGTAAAGTAGTTATCCACAACCAGATGCTACGGTAGCAGCAAACCTTAAAAGTGTTGAGATTCGGTATGGGTCCCCTCGGTCTCTATGATATGATGTGCGCCTTTCGGGGCATTTTCGGAGATCCCGCAAAGCTTGTTTACCGCACATCAGGAACACTTCCATTGGTCGCCATTTCGATACAGATATTGTTCTTCCAGGCCAAGCCAAATCAACAATTGATGGTCGAGGTCGTTGTAGCTGGATACACTAGGGCTTCCTACTTGTCACCGCGCCTCTCCAACTTAATTCCAGCTTGGTAGATCGCCCTCTGTCCTGGAGCTTTTCCAGAGGAGTGTGAAAGCGCTCAACGGCGTGGCCATGCTGTTATCGGATTTTTTGGGATAGTGACCAGGTAGGTACGACACAAAGTGGCCTGGATGTATATTTCTTCGAGCTTGTACATAATGCTGAAGGGAAACGATATCGAATTGAGTTCATTTATATGTTCGCCTAATTTATACTGCACTCCGGGGACCTATTGGACGCCCAGTTTGAGGCCGAATTTGTGCTTTGGAACATGGCTCTTGGTGCACTCTGTGCATTTTATCGTCGTCAAAAGATCGAAAGCCAATGGAATAATGAACGTTTGCTTTGGGAAAATGGGTTGCAATAGACTCATAGCGCTAAAACCATTTCAGCCTCATTCAATGCATATCAAACCCAACGAGACAACAAAAGGATTGATGACCGGAATTGAGAGCCCAGCAAAACAGAGCTCCATGAGAGATAGGGCAGCAGTCGTAGTTGCCCCAAAATATAAAGTAAGTTCAGACCCCAATCTCAATAGCATATGTAAACACGGAGTTTAGAAAATATTGGAAGGCTTTGGCAACATCAAAATTTCTGTCCAGCTTGCTTCTTGATAACTCTGTGACGATGCTTCGACTATACAATGAGTAGACATAGCTCGGGAAAACACCTCAGCGTACAACGGATGACCGAAGATACTCGATAAGAATTAGTTAGTCGATCGTAGGGAGGAATCCCGCACAGAGATCGGTCCGTTTGCCAACCTGATTCTTATGGTACTGACAACAGGGTCCCGAATATAGATCTGGCGTAAAGAGAAGACGGAATCTCACACTTCTGAAATGCATGGCAAGTCGAAAATGCTATCGTAGAATTGGTAAGGTAAGGCAACGAAAGATCTGAATTGATTGCCTCAGGTATATATGGATTAGGTAAGCGGCGCTTGCTCTCGAACAGGCGTACTACGTAAAAGCGAGCACGCCATTTGTGACGACAAATCAACTTTGGTGTTACTTCACCCAAAGAAATCTGACACACCATGTCGCCCTCAAACTGTTCAAGTCCCCAACGGGCTGTCGAAACTACTGATTCCGTATATAGAACAAGACGACCGCGACATGTCACTCCCCCGGAGCGTCGGTGCCGCTGCTCGAACCGCATCGAGAAACATCCCAAAGCCTGCCCTTCGGTCCAAATCTGTATGTTTGGATCGCCAGCTACATCCCTCACCTCTTCGAAGTCTACAGGTCGCAAAATCTCGAAGTCTCCATGCAGGAGCATCCCGAACGCCTCAATCAGCAGTAGCAGAGGCTTTGGATGAAATACCTGAACAAACTACAGATCCGACAAACCCTGCGCTTTCCTTTCCTTGTCTTGATGCTCAAGAAGCAAAAACCGCATCACTTTCCACCCGCTCCCTATCCTCTGGTCCCGAGCCTTCCTACAATACCGGTCAACATCAAAATTGGCATTCGCACGAGCCCTTACTCCTAGATTGGGGGGGCGTGCTACCCGAATTTAATATCGCATACGAGACATGGGGCTCACTGAACAGGAGTAAGAGCAATGCTGTACTGTTGCATACGGGGCTCTCGGCTTCGAGTCACGCACACAGCACGGAGATAAATCCGAAGCAAGGTTGGTGGGAGAAGTTCATTGGTCCTGGTGCTTCGCTGGATACGGACAAGTACTTTGTAATATGTACAAATGTGATAGGGGGCTGTTATGGCAGCACAGGTCCTGCATCAATTGATCCAGCTGATGGTCAGAGATATGCGACACGGTTCCCGATCCTTACAATGGAGGACATGGTGCGAGCACAATTCAGGTTATTAGATGCTTTCGGAATTGCAAAGTTGTACGCAAGCGTTGGTTCTAGCATGGGTGGGATGCAAAGTCTTGCTGCTGGTACCCTCTTTCCAGAAAGAGTAGGCAAGATCGTTAGCGTCAGCGGTTGTGCTCGGAGCCATCCGTACAGCATCGCCATGAGGCATACTCAGCGCCAGGTTTTGATGATGGATCCGAACTGGTCTCGTGGCTTCTATTACAATAGGATACCTCCACATGCCGGAATGAAACTTGCCCGAGAAATTGCTACAGTGACGTACAGAAGCGGGCCGGAGTGGGAGGAGCGCTTCGGACGACGAAGAGCAGATCCGAGTAGACAACCTGCGCTTTGTCCGGATTTCCTGATTGAGACTTATCTCGACCATGCAGGCGAAAAGTTCTGCCTTGAGTATGATGCAAACAGTCTGCTCTATGTTTCGAAGGCTATGGATCTCTTTGATCTTGGGCGCGAGCACCAGCTGCAGATGTCTCAGCGACGGCGAGAAAATAATTCCAAGCTCTCATCTGGAGAATCGAATGTTTTGGCGGACCAGTCCTGCAATTTGACACTGCCGGACAGACCGTACGAAGAGCAGCCATCTCAATCATCATCCCAATCTTTTTCGGAGCCTGTCGCTGTCAATTCCAAGAGCCCACCGGCCGATCTTGTCGCTGGTCTTGCTCCGCTCCGCGACCATCCTACCCTGGTGATGGGGGTCGCAAGTGACATTCTGTTCCCGGCCTGGCAGCAGCGAGAGATCGCAGAGACATTGAGATCAGCTGGCAACCGATCTGTCACACACGTTGAACTGGGAGAAGATACATCACTGTTCGGACACGATACCTTTCTATTAGATCTGAAGCATATTGGGGCCAACATGCGGAGTTTCTTGGGGTAAGCGTTGGCCCCCACGGCGAAGCGACATCGAAGGGTTCCAGGTAAGGCATCCAGGGATTACGGCTAGCTTATGTTGGCAGTCAAAGTCATAGCTAGGCGACGGCCAGAGCACGAGGAAGAGGTTGTGAGATCTAAATGGACAGCCATGGGCTGCATTCAAGGCTGCAAGCTTATCTGTAGATTGTGCGGGTCGAGTAGACATGTTTTGAATTCACCCGACAGACATTGCATTCCTGATAAGCACAAACGTCGGCGATGAGATCATTTTGAACCTCGGTGGCCGATATAGAATCGGAAAAACACAATGCCGACCGGAAGATCATGTCGGAGTGGTGCCATGAAACGCCGTACCATGGGCCATCCTGCGTGAATATTTCATTGGTTGACTAAAAAAGGAATGTTGAATATGGCGAAACATTGCAGAAGATAGACTGGCCATTCCTTGATTTTTTGTACTGTAGTTCTGTCGTGAATGTGGTTCAAATCTTGAATAGGCAGTAATGCTGGTAATATAGGCTTATTGTCATTATCATTATTGTATTTTATTCTCTCTTAGTGGCATTATTGTCAGTATTATTGATCTTTTTTAGGTGGGGGGCGGGGCACACAAAACTACATGCATGCAAATCCTTATCTGACAGGTTCCTTGCTGCGCAAAGGCATTTATCATGGATTCTGCGGGCGATGATACAATCTCCACAGCAGTGCAGTGTTACAGTTGATGAATATCAGGCTGCCTTCATCTCTTTTACCCAGTTGCTGTCCTCCGTACGGAATACATGATTGGTATTGGTGGTACTGTACCTTCGTAGGCATTCACCTTCCTCATCAACCGATAACCCGGTCTAATAATAATCGCTCTCGCCTTCCACTTTTCGCTTATCCCGAAGGTCAGCAAAGTTTCACGATACCTGACCTTACTACTTCAAGCGATTTAGTGGTACAGTACACTCCTAGTAGCAGTAGGAAACGAGCAACGGATCTGCAACGTTACCGATCCATCCCGTATGTACTACCTGTCTCCCCCTGTCCCTACTTTCCTAGCCCCGACGCTTGCAGTCGGCCTTTTCAGTAGGGTCCAGTACAGTACTTCTTAGCAGTAATTGTTGGACCTCTTCCGTTGTGACCGGATGTACAGGATTCTTTCCTAAAACACAACAACAACAAAACAATCGATAGGGGTGCTTGTGCTCCAGCCCCCAATTGTATTCAACATTGAATGCCACCCCCAGCACTCTCGTACTTCATGCATCACGACTCTTCCATCTTTACCCTTCAACGGCCTTACTCAGCGTTTGCAGGCCTCGTCTTCTAATCCAGCTCGGAAAAAGCTCAGTCTGGAACTGATGAACCCAAGCTGTCGACAATTCCACCCTTACCACCTTTCGAGCGCCATTCCCTGTTGCACGCTCGGTAATCGTCCTAGCTATCAAAGCTGTCGGTTTGCCTACACAGCAGACCGGCCAACTTCGCCTTTTACGCGCTTACGTGTCCTGCTGGCAAACGATGCTTACCTTTCGGAAAGCTGCGATACTAGCAGCGTTCATACTCACGACTGTCTACCTCCTTCACTCGCCACGCCACACATCATTTACAACGCCGACAAACCCTTTAGAAAGTCCGAAAGCTGACGGCCCCTCTGCTGTCAAAACGACAGGCCTTCCACAACCCTCAAGACCCTATCCTCCGCCTCGACAAAAATCCGATAGCAAATCAAAATCGCAACAGCCGATGGTGGATCCTAGTAGTAAGAGTTTACGAGAGAACCTACAATACCAATTCCCCTACGATTTGGAATCAAAGTTTCCCGCCTACATATGGCAGACCTGGAAGTATACCCCGGGCTCGGGCGACTTTGCAGATACGTTCCGAACACCAGAAGCAAGCTGGACTGAGCAACATCCTGGGTTCGTTCACGAAGTGGTGACGGACAAAGCAGCAGTCTACCTGTTGAGACACCTCTACGCATCAGTACCCGAAGTGCTGGAGGCATACGAATCCCTTCCCTTACCGATTCTAAAAGCCGACTTCTTCCGCTACCTCATTCTCCTCGCTCGTGGGGGCATATACTCGGATATTGACACCACTGCACTCAAGTCTACGACCGAGTGGTTACCGGAGGAGGTCCCTCGGTCGACCATTGGCCTTGTTGTTGGTATTGAAGCCGACCCGGACAGGGCAGACTGGCGCGAATGGTACTCGCGCCGGATACAATTCTGCCAATGGACCATCCAGTCGAAACCGGGGCATCCTGTTCTTCGCAATATTGTAGCACATATTACGGAGGAGGCCCTGCGAATGAAGAAACTGGGCATACTCAAAGACAAAAAGATGGACAAGAGCACTGTTGAGTTTACTGGTCCGGCGGTATGGACCGATACAATCTTCAACTACCTGAACGACGCTACATACTTTAATATTAAAATGGACGGGAAGAATATTACGTGGGAAAGCTTTACGGGGATTGAAACCGCGAAGAAAGTTGGAGATGTGGTAGTTTTACCGATCACAAGTTTCAGTCCGGGAGTGCAGCAGATGGGTTCCAAGGAACCGGACGACCCAATGGCATTCGTAAAGCATGACTTTGAAGGTATGTTTATTTTTTACTATGCGTTTTACATTTTGTGAATCATATTCGTTTGGTGTTCAAGCTGACGGAGACATTCAGGTACATGGAAACCCGAAAGCGAAAAGATCCATACTCGATGATCCCGCTATTTTTATCGCTCCGATCCGCTGATCACTCCGTCACACGTCCCGCCGCTCAGGCGTCCGACCGCCAAACCTCTCACCCAATTGACATTCGACCACAACATCCGGAGTACCTCATTCGAAGTTCATCACCGCCTGTGCCTCTTGGGCATTATACAAGCAAGGCGAACTTCCCGGCCACCAAAAATAGATGGAGGGTGGCTATCAAAAGAACACATTACGACACTAGATTAACTTCGAATCCTCCCTATTTATGACCATAGAAATCTTTAGGCCAGTCGCAACCCGGCCGTCTCATACCCGACCTTCTTTATCTTCCGACACAAAGTTTCAAGGGCTGAATACTTGTGATCTCTGTGTTTTAATATCTCGCAAGTGCTCATTTCGGTCGGTTGTTGGTATTAGGCATTGGCTTTGTGGAGAAACATTGCATTTTGGTGGAGTGATATTGTAGGGATTTGGTGTGCAGGAGGTATATACTTAGAGGAAATGAAAGAGTATATTCGATCGACATGTTGAAATGTTGGTTCGACGGGACATGCTCGAAGAAACCCTTGAGCTATGCATTCTATTAACGGTGCACTTTATGGATATCTTCTAGTAACCACAGACCTATCTGTCGAAGCCGGCAGCCCGCAATAATCCATAACGCTACTCTCTAGCGAAATGCCTCCTTCCAGATGTCCATCTGCTTGTCTCCCAACACGACGAGCTACGATATATACATGCACTTTTCTACATTTCCATCCCCCAGTGATCTATCGACCTCGACATCTCCCGCCTTCTCTTACCCAGCCGTTCATCTGTCGGAACAAGTACCACTTGGCCAGCCAGATACACTCCCCAGGCAGGACGGAAGGATGGAAGGATGGGAGGATGCAGTATCACCCCCCCTCCCAGCCCCACTTCCAACACCCTCCCTCTTCCTCTTCCTCCCAACACCCCCTCTTCATCCCTCCCCTCCTCGTTCCCTCACCCCCCCGGGCGTCTCAACATAACCCCCCCCCTACCTACCATAAAAACACCCCATCTTTTTTCCATCCCATCCCCCTCTTTTCGAGTAAAACAAATCGGAATTTTTTCTTTTTGGGGTGGAGGGAGCCATAGGAAACGAGGAATGAGGTTTTTGGAGGTTCTGGAATGGATGGGTTGGGGAGTGGGAAGTTGGAGAGTTGGATGGATGGATGGATGGGAGGGGAGGGGAGGGGGATGGAAAGGAAAGGGAAAGGTTGAGGAAAGGTTGAGGGACTCGAAGACGGATGAAGGGGGCCGCGGAGGGAAAATGTGGGAGGATCGAAACCAAAACTTTGTAAATCAAATCACCATTTCCGTTTTTATACGCCCCCTCCCCCGACAACCAAATCACTACTCCTACTCTCCAAGCAAGCGAATCGAGAAAATTACTATCATTTCCGTGATGAGGAAGAATTGATTGATGAGTGGAAAGACTCACGTGGTGGTTGCAAAACATCCCCGCAGTCCAAAAAGTGTGGAAGATTTTTTTCGTTGGGGGGAAAACATTTCGCGATGGATCTTTCTATGTATGCCGAGGAGCGTGCTTTTTTGCTTATGGTTTTGAAATATAAGGAGATGTTGGGCTGGAGACGAGGGATGATGGAATATGTACTCGTACTATTGGAGATAGAAGATAGTAACGAGTGAACGAGAAGAATTAACTCGGAAGCATCAGCATCAAAAGCATCCACAACGTTCCCTTACCAGCATACATCAAGCACCGCGTACTTGTTTCCTTCTACGCCCTCCCACCAACCGATACTACATAGAATAAGCCAAACAGCCTCCCCGGCCCACCAAACGCCCCATCCTCCCACCGGCTTCCCATCACCAATCCACAACATCAACCGCCCCCATCTCCACGAAACACACGCTAAAAACGCCAAGAACACCCTGTCTAAAGTTCAAGTAGCCAATCACGGTGAACAGAATGCCACGCTTGTAGATGGCATCGTAGCAACAGATGGAAGGGCGGAAAGTAAAGACCAAGAAAACGCTAAAGGGGGGGTTGGCCCGGACCGGGAGATGCTCGCGAAGCGCTGGATGAGAGTGGGCGAGGGGGGGTTTTCTTGGGCGTGAGGACGTGTTATTGCGGTGGGGGCTTGGACCAGAAGTCGAGGCTTGCGACGACGTCTTGGCCGTCGTCTTCTTCGTAGGCGTATAGGATCTGAGAATAATGATAAGATGTTGTAATGGAATGGTAAAGGGTCTGTTTGGGGGAAATACCTCTCTCGTCGACGAATGCAACATGCGAATATTCTTCCCGGTAATGATATGCACCAACACACTCGTCTCCAGATGTCGTATCTCGATGAAACTCGGGTCGAACGCAAGCAGATATGGATGCGATAGCGCGAAACTTAATGGCTTGCCTTCCCAACTGATAAGCCAATCTGGTCGAGCTCGCCACCCATTGCGGTTAACAAAAAACGAGAATTCAGAGTAGTGGAGTAGGAATTCGCCGTTGAGCCGTTCGATGGAGATGGGCATGTTGTCCTTGCGAGTAACAAAGTCTAAAGAGGTATCGGCCAGGTCGAGCAAAGGCTGCGTTTCTAGTGTTTCGAGGCTGACGACTTCGAAACCACGAACGCACGCGACGCAGAGTTTGGACTTTAAGTAATTTACAGCGGTTGCCTCTGCTGGTACGTAAAATTCCTGTAACAAAGTTAACTTGTTGTTACGAGAGTTGTGAAAATCACAAACCTTAAAAGGCTTCAAAGCGTCCTGACCGCCCTGGAAGATCCTAGGAATTGCTCCCTTTCTATTTCCCTTCGAAACGGTATCCATGGGCTCATACACTTTGATAGTGGTTGAAATTCCCGACATCTTGGCAGTACATACCAGATGCCTACCCATACATACTCCGGCAGTAAAGAACTGAGAATGGTTCTGAATCTTCCTAGGCCTCCTGGCAAGTGGCGACTGAGACTCATTAGGATCCAAAACTTCTAAAGGATACGAGATCAAAGCCTTGTTAGCAAGTATAAGAAGAATCTGATACTCTTCTAACACATCAATCTGGGTTACTGAGCTAATGTCAATCACGCGCTTAGGTCTGGCATCTGGTGTTTTTGGCCGACGGTCTGAGATGAAGACACCGGCATCGGTTCCAAAGACGAGTTTACGTCCACCATCTGATAATCAAGTTAGTCCAGTCGATACCTCAATGTTAATGCTGAAGCTTACCAATTGGCACAAGGCAATTAACACCATGTGCGCTCGTGAAGAAATTGTCAGATAGTATGGTTTTGGTGTAAAAAGTACCTCGGTCTCGGAGCTTGCTCTGTTGTCCTTCAATATGCTCCATCCATTTTCGTCGTTGAACTTGAGAGAGAGCATAAAGTGTGATTTCATATCCTCCTTTACCAATATGTTTCACAGTAATGGGATAGCCTTCTTTCGTGCCTGATGCAGGTTTTGGAACATTCATAGCTGCCTTGGCTGCTCCAGGAATGAGACTTGAAGACGGTCTCTTTGATATGCCAAGTCTCGGGATTACCTCGTCCATCTGTGTGATGACCAAGAGCTCGAGAGGTATAGGTTTTTTATACACCCGTTGCTCATCTCTCTTATTGACAGTCTTGATCCTTACTAGCAAAAGAGCATGGTTGAACAGATAAACAAAGACCTCGCTAGAGTCTGTGGGACTTTTCTTCAGAGGGCCTTTGTAGACTAGCTCGCGGCCTTCTTCGAGAAGCTTCAGATCGAATTTCTCGCCGGGACTCCATTTTAGTTGTTGTGAAAGCTGTCTCAAATTATGTTGGTTTTCTGCCTTGCCGGACTCAGCATTAACCTTGGTCAGGATTTCCTTAATTGTAGCAATGGCCTTGGGGATATCCTGAATGTCTGGATTGTCCTCGGCTGTGTACTTTAATATGTTCTCTAGGAGTAATGGATATCGTGCTAATCTTGTGGTGGGCTTCGTCAGGTACCCATTAAGTTCTAGCTTTCGAGATTCTTTCAGGCGCTCGGTCTCATCAACAAATCTAGAGAATGCAACATTCGATTGTCGCTCTTTCTCAAACTCGTACTTCCCATTGAGCTGGTTGGCGCCGTATTGTATGAACGGATCGAAGCGAGGCACAAAAGCTAGGAAGATGTCACCCACGTTCTTAACCACAGGGTTTTCTTGTTGTCTCCTTGTTAACTGATCCGCCATTTTCGAATTCACAGCATGCACTTCCATACAGTTCGAAAACACCTCCCGAATGAACTTTTCTCGGCGCTGCTCGGGAATTGAAGATGGATTGGCTGGGTTCGTCGAGCGCAAAGGTTTCATCCAGAAATCCCTGAGGTACTCCAGGTCCTTCACAAAATCACGTTCTGTGTACATGAGCTCCGATATCACCTCCTGTCGTTTCTTCTCGCGGTCTCCTACACTGTCAGCCACCTCTTTCGATACGGTGTTGATCCAAAGCTTTTGTTCATCATTCTCATCAGCGTGTAGACTGGCAGAAGATTGTTGTCGCCGTAACCCAGGCTGTGGTTTCAGATTCAGTCGTGACTGCTGCTCTAAGCGTCGAGGGCACGCAATTGAATAGCAAAGTCGATCTTTTGTGCATGTTGGTGAATAGCATTCTGTTAGAAGTGTGAAAACGCCGTTCACGTTACTCGCAGTGTCCTCCATCAGCGATTCCCTGAACTGATATATCTCAGTCGACGAATCCCTAAGTCGATGATCGTATGTAACATCGTGAAAGAATTTTTGCGCGTCCAAAGCACGTCCGAGGAGCAGGGCCAGATTGCGGTCTGTGGTTTTGATAATGTACGCAATAAGGTCCACAGCCTCAGCACCGGTGAAAGCGAATTTGTAAGACAAATCGTTCTTGTTACGATCTCCAGCCGCTATCCGTTCCCGGAACACATCTGCCACGCGGGACAGAAGAGCAGGGTATACTAAGGGCGCCCTGGTTTGTGCAGGAATTACACTGCTACCAGACGATCCCCCGTTTTTCATAGAAGGCCTATGCTGTAACGAGTCGCTGCGTTCAGATGGCGCTAATGTAGAAGCCATGGACATCGTACGTGACTGGGTGTTTCCTTGGGGGGTTATTGTACTCTCGCTCTGCGGACGTCCGTTGGGGTGCCCCGTTGACGGTGAGGGACCATATGGCGCGCCTGTACCTGGCAGCTCCGCTATTGGAACATCTTGTCCGGACTCGCGCCTTCTATTGGGTATCACTCTTCCACTCATAGTCTGATTATGGTCCCTTTCCATCGAAAACGAGTTCATCGACATTGCTCTCTCGTCATGCCGCTCAGGGACAACGCGTCCTTGTGCTGTTGTTCTAGAGCCCATCGATTGATAAGATGGCTGTCGGAAAGAGTTAGCGGAAGCCTGGTTGTAGTTGGTTGTTGGGGGATTGTATGATGACGGCCCGGGAATAGCTGCCATTGACTGCGTCCGGTATGAGTCTGAGTTAAGTGCAGGATCCTGGGGGTAGCCACGGTTGGGAATCGGCTTGTATGAATCTACAAGGTTTGGGGGGTACCCACGATTGGCTGGAGGTCTATTATATTGTGGTTGAGCAGGTTGTCGAGAGTCGATACGCTGTGGCTGAGGATAAGGGCGCCGATCCGGGTTCAGTGGTTGCGGAAGGTATTGGGGGTGTGGCTGTGGTTGTACAAGGCCGTTGTTTTGCCGTTGGCCTTGATAATATCCATTGGTTGTAGGAGGAGGATAGCCATTCTGGTGTTGCCGCATCGGAGACTGCATTCGTGTAGATGCTGCTGTAGAGGACTGGGACATCATGGAACTCTGAGAAGTCATTGTCGAAGATCGGTCAGGGAGGAGCGGAGTTGTGTCCGATGTCATTGTCTGAGTTCTCCCAGGTGGCGGAGCGGCGCCGAAGATGTTTGAAAAGGCGGCATCTCTTTGGTATGGGGATGCATGACCATAGTTGTTCGGCCGAGTATTCCTGCCTTGCTGGACACTATAGTCCGCCATGCTCGCTGAAGCGCTTGTGTCTTGTGGGTCGTAGTACACAATCCCTATACATCCGGTGATCGACAATTTCGCAACACAGCCAAATATAAAGATATCCTGTCAAAGATAGCAGTCAGATCTTTAATTGCCTACAGTAGAAGCGTCGTAAAACGTTAGGAAGAGGCCTTGATAGGGGAATATACCAGGGTAGATGGTACTGCAAGCCACGGAGTGCTGGCCCCTCAGGGTGGTGTCCCACAATCTTTGCTTGCAATGCCGAAAGAGCGCGGGTATTCCCTCAAGGAAAGATAGATCTCGAATATATTTGTAGGTATCCTGAATACCTATATCACAAGGCCCACATCCTGTGGGTTAGATACGCGAAGTTATCTGTGTATGATGGACGTGTGGGAAATTCAAGGTCAAAGAGAGTCAAAAACGGCAAGCGGGTCATCTAGGAAAAGGCCCCCCCTGCAGTGACGTTTCTTTCTGCAACCACTATAAACAAACCCTTCATCAAGAGGCTGTTCACCCAACGTTTTCTTTTCATCCTTGAAGTCACTGTCTTGGCTCTCAAACATAACAAGAGATCGTGGTCATTCCCGTACATCGCTTTGCGACCACCTTGACAGGTGGTAAGGTCGCGGCCCACACACTTTTGCCTCCGTTGCATCTGTTAGGGTTGAAGTCCTACCATGGCAGACGAGACAGCTCCTAAATTTGCGCCATTCTTCAGCATGGTATGACTCGAGAGCCCTTTACGGCAATAGCTGCTAATCTTCTACTCAGGGTGGAATTGCTTTTGCTGTAAGTCCACGAATATCAAACCCCATCTCACGAATTACACTTATATACCATAGATGATCTTCGGATGTGAGTCTCGAGTCAAACAAGCGTTCACCACCAGCACAACCTGACGCGAACATATACAGGCGCCGGCGCAGCGTACGGCACTGCAAAATCAGGCATAGGGATTGCGGGCGTGGGGACATTTCGACCAGACCTAATAATGAAGGTATGGGATAAAGCAAAGCGAGGTCTTGAATGAAACGCTAATAGTCGGTCATATAGTCTTTGATCCCGGTGGTCATGGCCGGAATCATTGCGGTCTATTCCCTCGTGATAGCGGTTCTGATAGCTGGGGATATGAGTCCACCGCCAGAGCATCACATAGGCTTGTTCGAGTACGGCATATCTATCGCACAGCTTCTTTTGGTAAAGCATTACTGATCTGATTCTTCACAGTGGGTTTATGCATCTGGCAGCTGGGTTATCGGTGGGTTTGACCGGACTGGCAGCGGGTTATGCAATCGGAGTCGTGGGCGACGTTGTACGTCACCTTCTTATCGTACAATCGACGAAGATGACTCGGAGACGGTATTGACAGGGCTTAGGGAGTACGATCATACATGTTACAGTCAAGGATATTTGTGGGGATGGTTTTGATCTTGATTTTTGGAGAGGTCCTCGGGCTTTATGGGCAAGTCTTCGATAAGCACTTATGCTGCCTTTGCAACAACCTGATTTGCTAACCGATCTTAGTCTCATCGTGGCTCTCATCTTGAACACCAACACAGCTTGAGATATCCTCCTTCATGAAGAGGCGTTGCATGGAGGTTTACTTGGCGTTGGAGCATTAGAACATGCTTCGGAATCCGGAGATTGGACTCGTAATGTATTGGCGGCTGCCGGTCGCTACCGGCCTGCTTACTCTGTGACCATCCCCGATCCTATCCTGAGAATGGTGCAACATAAATAGTACAGTAATTGCGGTCTCGTAGTCGAAGCGATAAAAGGCTTTGTCGATGTACTTAAGCACTTGGGATTAGAATACACCCTACAGGACTACAGGGTTGAGCTGCAAGGAACGAAGTGCTAAGGTACAGCGTCTTGGCAGGCCATGCCAAAGGTTCAATTCGTTCATGGTTTGATGGATATCTTTAATTGGCCGGATTATTGAATATGTATTGTAATTACCGCAATTCCCGGGGGAACCCCCAAACTTCGTCATTTAAGCTGGCCGCAACGCCTGGACCCATGGGTCACCCCTCATCATTCATGCGAGGCTCTTGGAACCGGTCTTGTTCCAACCTTCCTCATTCTAATGATACTTCCCACATCCACATTCAACAAACAACCAATCCAGCACATTTGGTGACACTCACATGCAGCCATTCATCGCTCGTTCGCTCGCTGAGCGTGTCCAATTGTCCACTCTCCTATAAGAATCACCGAGAAGAGGCATGAATTTCAGAGCGCAAACATGGCAGCAGCCGCGATAAAGAACCTAGCCCACGGGCACAGTCCAAAACTCCTTCGCAGCAACAGCAAAGCCTTCGGTCAGCCGAAGCCAATCGACCCAGAAGAGCAAGAAAAGGAGAAAAACTTCATAGAACGCTTCACGGAAAATCCGAGGCCTCTGTCCCCTCATCATATCTCACAAGATCCTAGAAATAAAGAACTGGGCTGTGCCTCGCGGCAGCTGAGAGTACAGGACTTCAAGCTTCTGAAGACTATTGGGACGGGTTCGGCCATTCAAAGTCGTCGAGCGTGACTGGGGCTAAACTATGGGTATACAGGTACATTTGCCCGAGTATGGCTGACATGCCTGGCTGGCTCTTCAAAAGAGGGCCGCGACAAGGTCTTCGCCTTGAAAATACTTCGAAAGGTCGACAGTGAGTCCCTCTATGACATTCCTGTACCTTTTTTTCCCGGCAATTGACCGACATTCAAACAGTTATTCGGTTGAAGCAGGTAGAGCATATTCGCAACGAGAGAAACACTCTGGCTACCGTCGCCGGCCACCCCTTTATCACCACCATGATCACCAGCTTCTCCGACCGAGACTCTTTGTACATGCTAGTTCGCGAACCTGCAGTAAACTATTGTCATTTTGTTTGCTGACCATTTACAGCTCGATTATTGCCCTGGCGGCGAAGTTTTTACATATCTAAGAAGAGCAAAGAAGTTCGACGAGGATACCGCTCGATTCTACGCTGCTGAAATAGTACTAATTCTCGACTTTTTACACAACGTCAAAGGCATTGCCTATCGGGATTTGAAGCCGGAGAATATACTCATTGACGCAGAGGGTCATCTTAAGCTCGTGGACTTTGGCTTTGCAAAGAACATCGGAAACAGTCAGTCACAGTGCTTGGTTCACTTCCACATCGGATTCTAACAGGGACTCAAGGAGAGACATATACACTATGCGGTACGCCTGAGTATCTTGCCCCAGAAGTAATCAGAAATTCAGGTAGGCTCTGGGCAGCCGTTCGGAATAGTCCTCTTTTGACGCCCTTATTCCCAGGGCACGGTACCGCAGTGGATTGGTGGGCCTTTGGTATATTGGTATACGAATTCCTTGTCGGACAGCCACCGTTCTGGAATCCGAATCCCATGAAAATCTACGAACTGTAGGACGACCAGCCCTCGTTACTGTGAGGGGACGAGACTAACGCTTGAACAGAATTGTCGAAGGCAGGGTCCGTTACCCCAGCGGTATATCCTCAGAGGCCCGAGATCTCATTGGCGGACTGTGCACCGTAAACCCTTCTAACCGGCTTGGTAATATATCTGGCGGCATTGATCGCGTCAAATCCCATCCATTCTTCAAAGGCATTGACTGGGAGGCACTCTATTATCGGCAAATGAAAGGTCCTATTATTCCTGAGATACGGCATCCCGCCGACGCTAGTAACTTCGATCATTACGATCCTGCTGCACCAGACAGCAAGAGCGTGTACACCTCTGACATGGCCTCTAAATATGACAAGGAATTCAAAGACTTTTGAGTGGGTACAGAAGACGTGGAAATGCAATTGCACATATCACATGGCTGGCGATGCTTGGCTAAAGGGGCGTTAGCACTGGATACCATGGAGCGAGCGTGCTGTGTGATTCCCATATCGATTTCTTGTTGGTGCATATTGCATTGTGAAAGAAACCCGAAGTGTACCTTATGAAATAAATTGTTTGTTTAGAGAAGAGAATGGCGGCATCATTCCAACGAAATTCACGAAAGCGGTACTTCCGTATAGTGCCGAAGTGTTTGCGGCTCTGAAGCTCTGAGCTAACCTGATCCGGTCAGATCTAGACTTAGCGTATTATTATGTAACGGGGACAAAATAACCGCAAACTTTGGTGCCTTTAACGCGACAAACATTGAAGAATGCGACCCTCGATGACCAGTCATCTACCAATTGCGCTTTAAGCCCACGCTTTCTCACAAGATGTCGGACTACGAAAAGCTTACTGTCGTCAAACTTCGCGACGAACTTGTGAAGCGTGGGCTCCCGAAGAGTGGTCTCAAGGCAGTGCTGGTAAATCGATTGATTGAAGCTGATGCACAGGCTGGGAATACGCAGGTAGCTCAACAAAAGCAAGAACCAGAGGAAAGTACTCAAGATGATGAGAAGGAAAAGGTAGAAACGCGAATTACACCTCCGGCGCAAGGCCATGATGGTGTTTTAGGAGATGGAATAAATGGCAGTGACGCGCTACAGATTCCAGTCGAAAAAGTGGATAACAGCGCGGATCGCACGGCAGGAGATCGGGTTGCAGGGTCTGCAACTGAGCCAGAACCAATTATTCAGGATGAAGTACAGAGCGAGGAAATTGCGGGCAACACAACACAAAATGCAGAGGCTCTGCCGCAAGCACCCCGAAAAGAAGTTGTCGGCCATGGCCCCGACTTCAAACCCTCGGTGGGACCGCCTTTAGGAGCTTCCACACCTACCGAAGCCCATGCTCCACAGATGGAAGGCGTTGAGCCACAAAGTGACGAACATGCGCTAAGCCCGCAGGTCCTTGAATGGTCGGCTCCTACGGCCGACTCTACCCAGATCGCTGCAGCCGGTTCTACTCACAGTTCTGCTGTAAGCAGACAAGAGCTACAAGAAGACACAAACAAAAGAAAACGAAGGAGCCAAAGTCCGCCTCTATCGTCCATGGAGATCGTGCAAAAAAGGGCAAGGGCAGATAATGGCAGACCTTATGTACAGTTACCAGAAGACGTTGGAGCAACCAGCGCACCGTTTGACGAAGTCAGGCAGCCTAATGCAAATATGGCAGATGCGCCTATCAAAATAGTTTCCAAGGACATGCCAACAAATGGTCAGACTCATTTGCATGCGAATGTTGAGATGGTTGAAGATGATCCGGACAAAGCGAAAAATCAAGCGCAGCCTCAATCTGATCAGAAAGTGACGACAACGCACCCAACAACAACAGATTCGCCATCAAAGCCTTCGCCATCAGATACGAGGTTCAAAAATCTTTTCACAGCGTCCTCTAAGCGTGAAGGGTCATCACCACCCCACACTCTTGATCCAGATAATGACGATCGGATTGTAACACCTGCGACACATCCAGCAACATCTGCTCTCTACATTCGTGATCTCACACGCCCTCTTCAGTCAGGTAACCTCAAAGACCACCTAATTGCCCTTGCAACACCACCCGGCTCTGCACTCGATACCGAAGTTATTACAGACTTCTACCTCGACTCAGTCCGAACGCATTGCCTTGCTGGCTTTACTAATACTTCCGCTGCTTCAAGGGTTAGATCTGGCCTGCATGGCCGAGTGTGGCCAGACGAAAGAACGAGGAAGCCGCTCTGGGTTGATTTCGTCCCCGAAGAGAAGCTCAAGAAATGGATCGAGGTTGAATCAGAGGCGTCGATCCGGAGAGGTCAAGCTGCCAAACGGTGGGAGGTGGTCTATGAAGAGGAGGACGATGGTTTGAAGGCGTACCTGCAGGAAGCCGGTTCTAACAGTAGCGCTCCTCGGCCGGGGCCGCCTCCGTCGTCGAGAATTGAAGCTGGGCAGGGCGTGCAAGGAGCGCCATCAGGGCCCCGAATCCGAGACGCCGAGCCACGTACCTCACAATCCGGTGCAATATTGAAGATTGATAGCGGAAAGGGTTTTCAAGCACTCAATGATCTTTTCGAGTCTACCGCTGCTAAGCCAAAGCTCTACTACCTTCCAGTTACAAGAAGCACCGTGAACCGGAGGTTAGATATGCTAGCAGCTGGTCGTGGAGGTGGGAGAGGCAACGAGATGCGAAGGTATACCTTCGATGAAGACATTATTGTGGACCGAGGGCCTGAGTTTGGCTCTCGCGGGCGAGGAGGTTATGGCGGGAGGGGGGGAGGCTATGGAGGTGGTTATCAGGGTAGAGGTGGGGGCCGGCGCGGTGACAGGAGAGACCGACGTTAAGAGAAGACGATACCTTTCTTGTAAATTATCAGGCTGGTGCCTTGCTTCGTTGGATGGAGAATTGATGTGGTCGGTTGTGCGTAGAAAGCTTGGAGCGGATCTGTTGTACCAACCTCTACGTGGAGATTAGCCAAAATCCGACAATAGTGGAACCTTTACAAAGTGAGATGGCAGCGTACGAGGTACAAGCGCTATTCATGGAAATGCATTGCTTTGCAGAGGATGTGCTGCAGGGATTAATGTGGCGTGTCAAGCCACGTTGACAGGCGAGATCGTGGGGTCTAGATAAAGGGCTAGCGTGTGGCGTAGCGACCGTTTACGGGGTAAACTCAACAGAGCCGCAGACAATCAGATCCACAATACGAAGGACTTCATCCTATACTTGAATGCACCTATTCCGTGATTCTTCACTCTTGTTTATTGCGCTGCAGCAGCACCATTCACCATTGTTGCTGTGAGATAACTGCCTACCATATAAGGCAGCAGAATCCCTCGGGTTTCAGCCCACGCGCTTGTGAGACCCATTCTGGACCAGCCCACCAGCTCTTGTTCCCTGTAACGACGACACATCTATATCAGCTTTCAACAACCTTGGTTCCTAGCTCTGCGAGTACACCTTGTGGGCTTTTCTTCGCTTCCACACAACCTCTTATTGTCTGGTGGCAAACGGCCAGGCGCCTAGGATAATACGAACAAAAGCTGCCAAGTTGGGAGCACCTCTTATCCAACATCTAAAGGGCACCACCGCCGCACGCGACCCGAGATGAAGTTAGCAACAGTATGCAATACAACGTTGGAGGACACACCCAGTATGTTCAACAGCAGAAATAATGATCTGGGGTATGGATTGCTGATCGCATGCTGTAGTCAACGAGGTTGGAGTATGGAAAGACTACACTTTTCATAACTTTGGGCTTGTCCTCTCTGCTATTTTTGGTGTGATTGCCATCCTCGTGTCCTGGTACTTAATCTGGCGACATGCAACACACTATCTAAAGCCATACGAGCAACGGCAGTAAGTCAAGTCAAAAGTAACACTGTTCCGCCATTACTGATGTGCCTTCAGTATCATCCGCGTTCTCTTCATGGTCCCTATCTACGCGTTCGTCTCCTTTTTATCCTACTATTACTACAAACACGCTGTATACTTTGAGGTTATTCGGGACTGCTACGAAGCATTCGCTATTGCAAGTTTCTTCGCGTTGCTTTGTCACTATATTGCGCCGGATATACGCAGTCAAAAAGACTACTTCAGAGGACTACAGCCAAGGGGGTGGGTACTACCTATAAGCTGGTTTAGAAAGTGCTGTTGTGGTCAACGTGGTCCTTGGAGAACACCAAGAAGTGGATTGACTTGGTTCAATGTAGGGTTTCTTTCTAAATGGTTAATTGGTACGACTGCTGACAAACTGGGCAGATAATATGGTTTGGTGTTTTCCAATATTGCTTCGTACGCGTTTTCATGACCCTGGTAGCCGTTGGATCTCAGGCCGCCGGCAGATACTGTCTTGATTCGCTAAGCCCGGTTTTCTTACATGTTTGGGTATGCGCCTCTCACACTTCCAAGGCAGTAGGTATAGAGACTAACACCTCTAGGTCATGGTGATCGAAGGAGCTTGCGTCACAGTCGCTATGTACTGCCTGATCCAGTTCTACATCCAGCTGAAAGACGACCTTGCCGAGCACAATCCGCTTCTGAAAGTGCTTGCGATCAAACTCGTCATCTTCCTTTCATTCTGGCAAACGGTAAGTTCTTCGTCTTCACCGAATTTGCCCCGTCTGATATTCAATGCAGATCATCATCTCGTTCCTCACGTCTTCCGGCGCCATCAAGCCTAGCCCAAGAATTTCTTATCCAGATATTAAAGTAGGAATCCCATCCCTCCTTCTTTGTATCGAGATGGCCATCTTCAGCGTCTTCCATCTATGGGCCTTCCCGTGGAAAGTGTACGACATCCGACGCTCTCAAATCGTAGCCTCAGAGTCGACCCCTGGCTACTTACCAGACCCCAAGACAGCCTATCGAGGCGGCCCATTCGGCATCTACGCCATGGCCGACGTCTTCAACCCCTGGGACCTCATCAAAGCTGTCGGCAGAGGCTTCCGCTGGTTCGCCGTCGGCCGCCGGCGTCGCGAGCAAGACATCAGCTACCTACCCTCGAAACAAAACACCGGCCTCGAGCCCTCCCGAAGCGACAACTCCTTCCACCGCAATGGCCCCATCAACGGCACCAACGCCCCCATCAATCACCCCTACCCCGGCGCAAACCCCACTCGCTACCACCCCCTCGACGACGATGAAGACGCCACGCTCCTCTCCCATGCGCAATCAGTCCCCCAATCTGGCCCCGACAGCCTCTACCCCCGCCCAGGTATGCGCCTCCCCGACCACGCCGGCGACATCGGCGCCACGGGCATCTACAACCGAGGGCCCGATCACCTCCCCACTATGCACCCAACACCCGGAACCATGCGCCAGCAGCAACAACAGTCCGGCACCATCGACAGCAGACCCCTCGACGAACTCGACACCGGATACCACGGCGCCACGCAGCGGCCCGCATACGCGCCCGCCACGGGCCCGCCACGACCGCCCGGACGCCCAGAGCATGCCGAGAATTGGAGTGAGTGGGGCGGGGCGGGGAGCGAGCGGGATCTGGGACGGCAGGGGGGTTGGGAGGGGGCGCATTTCTAGGGTTGCGTCTGTTTTCGGTAGCGTGGCTTCATGGTCGATGGATTTTACGCAATGAAGGGATTTTCACGGGATTTGACGAGTTTGGCGTTCTGGGCCTTGTAAGGATATACCACCGGGTCCCTCTCCTTCTCTTTTCTTGTTTTGCTTTGGTGTGTAGGATACACATCTTATTTATTCCACCAACTGTTGGAGATGAGATGACGTATAGAATGAACACGGGCTCTACGTTTTCTGTTGTTTCTGAATGCGGCTCGTTGATGGGGGGGGTGTGCTTTGTGCTGCGGGTGCTGTGGTGTCGTGCTGGAATGGAAATGGAACCTGGCTTAGAGTCTGTGATGATGGATGGAAAGGTAGACGGGGACGTGTTGTTGAGGGACTTGAGGGCAGAAGCCTGTGGTTTGCCCGGTGGAGAGATATCACCCTCTCACAGGGCTTGGAGACCCAGTCAGCGGTTCTGGATCAATCGTGCAACCGCCATCACAAATCACCATCTCAAAAACCACCAACCAAAGCATACTCCTAAAGCACAAGGGGTATCTCAGATTTCGAAAGTCTATCTTAATACTACACCGCCAAACCCCTCTAATTCCCCAAAGCCAAAAGCGTCATCAGCGTGAAATTCATCATCACCGTCAAAGCCCATGAGCAACACCACGCCATCTATCGCACGCGTCTTTCGGAGCAAGCTCAAACTGCCTTTACCAAAGAGCAAGAAAGCAGAAGAAAAGTGAGAGAATGTCCAGTAGTGTCGAGTCTCAGCCCGTAAAGATGTTTGCCTTTCTCGAAATGTCAGCATGCCCCACTTGACTGGATGATAGGAGCACTCACCTTCTGCTTGACGCGCTTCCTACAGACGGGACAAGATGCTTGGATGGCAGGTCTCGTCCTATCCGCTTTGTGACTGGGGACGGTCTGATCCGCGCACCACTTGCACATCACACAATGTCCTTGATCTGGTTAACACAACCCCAAATTACAGCAGTAGCAGCATGCACTCACCACAAGGCAACACAGCCACAGTAGCCAACTGGCTAAAACATATCTTGCACTCCATATTCACCATCATCTCTTCCTCGCTCCTTGGTTCCGGCCTCCCATCGTCCCTATCCAATCCCCTCGGCTCTCGCTCCTCTACGCCGGCATTATCTCGCTCGAGCAAATCATCAATGGCCGCCGAGAGCCCCGCTTGACGGCGGGCCCGGATATTCGCGATTGTTGCCTCCACGGCCTCAGGCGTCATGGAAGCGAGCCTAGCAGGGCGGGTATCGTCGATTTCGCCGACGGCGTTGCGGCGTCTACGGAGGCGGTCCATAAGAGCTGTGACGTCGCCCAAGTCAGAGGTGCTATCTTCAATTCGATTACCGTGGATTGGTGGGTTACTGAGTCGGTTCGGGGTAGCTGGGTCATAAGCGCCCGATGTAGTGGATGGCATATGGCCATGGCGGCGGGCTCGGACGTCTCTAACGATTCGACGCTGGGCCTGTGAAGCTGCGTCTTGCATCCGTGCTGCATCTGAAGCGACTGTCGAGAAATCCGGCGTTCCGTGGGGGGCAGCATGTTGATCCAAGCTGTTGAATTGGCTAGCCGCATTGGTTGTATAAAAATCAGTGGCGTGACGAGATGGAGTTGGTGGGATAACTGGACGAGCAGGGGGGTAGATAGTCGTACTAGGATCGTGTCTTGGAGTGTTATTGGGAGGTCGAGTAGTGTATCTTGAGTTACTCTGGGAGTAAGGGTTCCAGTCCATAGAGTTTGTGTTGAATGATGACTCTACTGCCAACATGCGTTCTCTCCAAGTTGCGTAATCCTCTACAAGGCCCGGATATTGGGGCATCGATGGCGTGTACCTTTGAGACTGAGCTTGTAGTGTAGTGTCCACTCCAGATTCCGCTATAGGGGGCGGAAAATGAGGGCTTGTTGGGCTGAATTCTTGAGAATAGGCAGATACTCTAGTATCAGCCGCAATCCCCGTTGCTGAGGCCGAATAATGAGAGCTCGTTGGTATATAATGAGGAGTTATTGGCGTGTACCCTCGAGACTGAGCTTGCAGTGAAGTGTCCGCTCCGAAGCCCGTTACTGTGGGCGAATACTGAGGGCTCGTTGGCGTGTATTGAGGGCTCCTTGACGTGTAATGGGGGTTCGTTGGGGTATACACTCGAGAGTGAACTTGCGCGGTTGTGTCCGGTTGTGAGGTAAGATGCTGCGGCATGCTAGAAAACGGTGGAGGACGCTCAGCCGGCGGACTATTTGCTGCAAGAGTAGAGTGTTGCGGTAACCTAGAGAACTGTCCTCGGGCCCGATGCTGCGTAGTATGATTTATGTTCTGAGAAAGATTTGGTGGCAATGGCCCAAACGGCATTAGAGGTGGGATGGGTCTAGAGGGCCCCTGTGTTCCTCCAGCTTCTGGCAAAGCCCTGAGTCTCCTCCTCGCCTCCTGAGGTCTCTGCTGCTCTCTATCACTTGATTGCTCCAGCTCCGAAGTTCTCTCCGTTCCCTCTCCTTGCCGAGCATCTTCCGCAGCCCTATAGCGTTCGAACGCTCGTGTAAACATCTCGCCCACTGGACTCTCGTAGTCAGCCCCTTGTCTCTCAAACTCTTCACGAGTGCCGTACACACGAGCTGTCGCTTCATCGTCGCGATGTCGGCGTAAGAGATCCCGTCGAGCATTGTTTGCTGCTTGTGCTTCGCTTTCAGCTTGTTGGAGAGCTAGAGATGCGCTTTCTCGCTCTGCTCTTGCTGGGACGTGACGATCTTCTACAGTTACGATATTGGCCTGAAAGTTGCCTGATCCTGTTATGGCGGTGTTTCGATTTGACGTGGCAGTGGTAGCCTCGTGCTGATTAATGGGAGGGTGCGGAGCTACGTCAGTCGGAACGTTTGAAGGTAATAGACTCATTCTAGTCCCCTGTAGTCCATCTAATTGGCCATTAATCTGTTGGATTCGATCGTCGAGAACACCTGATTGACGAAGAGCCGTAGGGGAATTCGGAGGAACTTCTCCAAGATCCCGAAGGCCTGACATTACTTGCTCTATGCCTGCTCTTATACAATGTAATTCTTGCCGAAGAGAAGCTAAAGGATCAGAACGCGATACGATCTGTCTTGCTTGATAAGGGGAGCGTGCTGAAGTTGAAGATGGAGGGTCAGCCAGACTCTCTTCGGAATTTGAGTCTTGCGGTGCCGGCCCAATAGTATTGTGGGCCACAAATGTGTCAGAATCATGCGTGTTATAGGTAGGTCTGGCAAGACCGTTACTCCGAGTTGCACTGTGTTGAGATAAGGGATTCGAACGATCCGCATTCAACTCATCAATAGTCCGTGGAAGATAGCCTGGCGGCACTTGATCAAGTCTTTCACCTATCAAACCCCGCAGCTCTGGATGTCCATGCTCATCAGTCACATAAGTATATCCTCGATGCCACTCGAACCACCTCTCAATGAATGCAGTTTGGTCAGGTATGCGGGGTATTTGAGCGTTTGACGATCTTGATAAATCTGATGCTGCAATCCTGGCAGTCCAGAAGTCTGTACAGTATGAGCAATAATTTTGATGCCTGGATCCTTGAGATACAAATCCTATGCCGTCGATGTATTTCGAGTAAGATAACGAATGTGGTCTCTTGTCAGAACAGGCACAGCATTGACTGGTGGTCATGCGACACGATGTAGGTAATTTATGGGGACAGTGTTCAGGAAGACGAGTGGTGTGGGCGGTTAGAGTAGTCATGATGGTTTCCCAGGGGAGGAGCCTTGAAGTCCAAATGAATGTGGAAACAATGGCCTGTGATTCAGTTACGACCAGTGTAAGTCCGAGGCACCCCAATCCATCAAGAAGCACCTGTCACTTTCTTCGTAGCTCTGTTACTTAGCCACCAAGCTTGGTGAAGCCGCAAATGAACTTTGATAGTACGAAGTTGCATATGGAAGAGAGGTGGGTTGTCTTCTATCAAGTGGTTTATCTCCGGTCAAAAGTCCGTTACAGGGATGCTTTCGGTCTCCCTTGGAACGTCATGGACACATCTTCAAGTTGACTTCGCATCTAAAGGCATTATGATGAGGTGCGGACCACTCTCAAGACGTCGCCAGCACCATAAAAATACATCTCTATGCTTTCAGGATCACGGCTGATCGCTAAGCATTTTATTCCATCAAATACACCAGTTCTTCCATTATGTTTTAGTGCTACTATGTCTACTTTTACTCTTCCAAACAGCAGCCCCGAATGTCCGGTTCGACTTACTCCGGAACTCTCCAAAAATCAGCTTCTATCTTTTCCCGCATTCAAAACTTGGATATCTACCCTTCAGCACTCTCTCTCAATCCAGGAAAACAAGTCGCACGTCTTCCACGCCGCCCCATATAAACTTCGCAATATTGACGTGCAGAGCGTTGATTTTTTGGGGGGAGGACGTCTGGGATTCAGTATGCATATTTTCGGAGTTATTCATAGCTAATCTAGACCTAGTTATGAGTATTGGGACATGTTTACGGAGTACATCTCGACAGACATGTTTCATACCTCATGAGTCTATCATTAAAGAGAAATACTAACTCCGAGATCTTTCAGTAAAATTGAAAGCAGAGGTCTCAAATGATAACGGGGAGAAGCTTCCGGGCACCGTGTTTCTTCGCGGCGGCTCAGTTGGGATGTTGGTATGCATTCTACAGGTCACCCACTTGTTCTAAGAGGCCATCAGGCTAACCCCGTACCTAGCTAATCCTTCAGCCTGATGATGTGCCTCCCAATACTGAAAAAGACAAGCATGTGATCCTTACTTTGCAACCTCGTATCCCAAGCGGCTCTCTGTCGCTTGCTGAACTGCCAGCTGGCATGTTAGACGACTCGGGCACCTTCTCTGGTGGTGCGGCTAAAGAGATTGAGGAAGAGACTGGGCTCAAAATACCCGCTGAAGACCTTATTAATCTCACCGAGCTGGCTCTACCGAAGCCTTCATCAGACAATGAAGAGCATTTACAGCAGAGTGTATATCCAAGTCCTGGGGGATGTGACGAATTCGTTCCTCTGTTTCTCTATCAGAAACGAATTCCTCGAGAGCAGTTGAAGGAATGGTCGGGAAAGTTGACGGGGCTTAGAGAACATGGCGAAAAGATTACGCTGAAGCTCTGTCCATTGGAAAAGGTATGGAGAGATGGCGGCAGAGATGCAAAGGTTCTGGCTGCATGGGCACTATACGAGGGGTTGAGAAGAGAAGGGAAGATCTGAGATGTAGGCTAAGCATGTTACTCTATCAGTGGGCGGGATAGCAAAGTCACTAAATGTCAATGAAACACTGAAGTTGAATTGAAGATACTATAGACGGTGAATCCGTACACCCTGTGTAATCGATGGAACGCTCGAAAACGCTTAACGTCACTTGAGACCAAACCCTCACTTTTGCTACCCTGCATTCGCTTACGCAGAACATCTAGCTTCCCATGCTGGTAGGTGGGCTATCCACTCTCAAACCCAGGACTCGAGTACGCTTCTGAGAGCTCGGTGATAATCATGTCAAGCTCTGGTCCCAAGGCTTTGGATGCCAAGGTTATCTCCACCGAGCCATTGGTCGTTTATCCCTGCTCATTGCCGGCCGCCAGCAGTTAACGATTTACAGATGATCAGAGATGCCCGCTGGACAAAGCTTGTATCGTATGCTTGACTCTCTTCAAGTCGTGCCTGGGTGTGTATCTTTCTTACGCGGTATCAGAATCACCTATAAAGATCCACTAGGCAAAGAACGAAAATGGGAGTCCGCCGAGCGCTCGGTAAGCCTCACATTATATACCTAGACCACACCTTAGTCGCGCTCAATTTTCTTCTGACTTCATCTCGGTGTGGCTAACGGCACCTCGCGTAGACCCGCCCCAAAAATTCTCTCGTGGACGGCGTAGGGATTGTCGCTATCCTGCAAAAATCGACCGGTCCCGAGCTACTCCTCCAGAAGCAGTTTCGACCTCCGATCAACAAAGTCACCATCGAAGTACCTGCAGGATTAGTTGATGAGGGAGAGACTGCAGCAGAAAGTGCAGTCAGAGAACTCAGAGAAGAGACGGGGTATCATGGGGTTGCAGCGGAGGTCAGTCCGATAATGTTTAACGGTAAGGCTGCCCTCACTGTCAGTAAGGAGATACAGAAAGCTCGTAGTCATTCCCTAGTGGAGTGGGGATTGATCACTTTCTGTATTCAATGAAGCATGTCCACCTCTCTTCTGCAAATAAACGCTGATCTATACTTCGAAACCCAGATCCTGGCTTCTGTAACACGAATCTCAACATGGTTCACATTAACGTGGACATGAAGCTACCGGAAAACCAGACATTGAAACCCGAATTAGAAGAGAATGAGTTCATTGAGTGCTTTTCGACGCCTCTGAAGGACCTCTATGCAGAGTGCAAGCGGCTCGAGTCGGAGGGTTATGCTATCGATGCAAGAGTAGGGACACTGGCTGAAGGTATTGAAATTGCTAGACGATGGAAGCTGTGATAAGATTTCTCACATGGAGGTAATGAGAGTATGTGCTATGCTGTGCGACGGGCCATCCAGGCCTACTAACTCATAATGTTGTATTGCTTCTTTTCGTGATGGCGAAGTGGGATATTTGGAATCATTGTTGCGTTCTTACAAACACATACACTGTAGAATGATAGAGATCATGTCTACATTAGAAGATCAAGACAAAGTTTCGGGTTCCTGAGCATCGTTCATATCCGGAGACTCGGAGTTGAGTCAATTATTCAGAGTCTTGTAACCGAGATACGCTTGGGGACCGCACCCATGAATCGATCTCGGTCTTGAAGTTGAAGCATCATACATTTAGTTTTAAATTTTTGGTTCTCATACGGTTGATTACATGATACGATTTCTGGGACAGAAGTAGTGGGCTTTGGCATTCAAATGTTTCAAGGCAATCATTATTACCTACTCCGTACCTACCTACCTTACCTTATGGAACCGAAAGGCCAGCCCCCTGAAAGCGCTAGATCCATGGCGCTAAGCCTGTTCCTATGATGCTTCCCGAGGCTGCCTGCCCCTTTCTTTCAACGACCACTCAGAGGTCAAGCGCAGTCCCCAGGGTCAGGATTCCGTAGGATGCAGGCCTATCAGATCAAGAGGCTCAGCTTGTGCTCTGATAACACCTGCGAACACGCGCCAAAGGAAACGAATGATGAGTGCATCGTGTTTCACGAGAACGGACAGCGGCATAACTGTTTCCGACTTTTCAACTTTCTTTCGCAGTCTCCTAAAATAGTGCAGACTGCATCAAGCGTTAGCCCCGCAGAAATGGCGCCGGTAGTGCAACTGAATCCTCCGTATGACGAGCTGCCATGGTACGGAGAAAGCACCGCTTAAACTTCTAGCACGGCATCACTGCATCAGCCATCAGGGGGCAAATCTCTTGTGGGGTCTGTTTGGCGCTGGGCCGCTGGGCAGTAGTCTTGGCCTAAACGCTGTTGGCCATGGGGTTCATCTTATCCTACCCCGTGCTCTGGCAGACTGGCTCCCGTAGTCCGGATGTTCTCACCTGTGTCTCCACCTCTCCTTCTTCACTACTACCACTGTCTCTCTCGTTCACCTAGTCCGATTGCCTGGCAATTGAGGCTTAGCTAGTCATTCACTCTTTCTACACAGCCCCATCAATCCCTTCGCTCCTCCAAGATTTGATCCTATGGACTAATCACTACGTTTGAAGTTTTACAAAACTATCCTACAAGCTACCAAAGAGCGGGGGACGGCAACCTTTTCGCAAGCAGCATATTCATACGATTTCCGACTCCCTCGAGTTTAGGCAGGTCTTCCGAAGGGCTGGCTGGGCATTGGAGAGACCAAGTTGGTTCCAAGTGACGCTTTGTCCACAGCAAATAATCATAATGGGGTGGTTTGGAAGTCTCGGTTTGGCATATAAATATGCGTAAGTTCTTGTTCTTCCTATCTTGTACACCAGCTAATTGATCAGCATCGTACTGGGTATACTCTTCTTCTCCGTGTTCTGCGCCGGTTTTGCCAAAGTCATCTATAATCGACGAAAGTACGTCGCTATGATATCAGCTCCAATAAGCCGGTTGTGCTGATTCCTCCAACAGGTTAAAACAGCATACGAAGGACGCTCATCTTGAGGCTTCAGGTTCAAACGAGGAGAGGGTTGAGCTCAATCAACGAGAACTAGACGAAGGTGATCTATTCGGAGTCCGAGCAATAGAGTCGGGATACTTTGGAGGAGTAGCGCAGTCACGCCCGACTTCAGCTGCTGGATCCTCACTCGACGGATCTGGCACTCTCCTTGGTCACCCGTCACCTAAGTTGGCTGCCGCTTCGCCGTTGACTAGTGTAGTCTCGCTCCCTCTAGAACAAAGGCAGTCTTCGCCTTTAGCAAAGAATGCTATCTCAGCAAGCGGAATCAGTACGAGCTCCAGAAAAGTCCGACAACCACTTAGGTCCACATTGCGGCCGTCGGAAGCGGAGCTGAATGGCGGGGTTAATCATGACCCGGCCGTCAATATGAACTTGGAAATACCAGCATCGCCTCTAGCTGCTCCCTCACGCCCCATGAGTAGTCATTCAGATATCAGCGTTCGACAACCACTATCGTCCGCATTCCCGTTCCCTGAGCCCCCGCGCGCTGAGCACGGCGTCCAAGCAGAGCCGCCTCATCTTGCGCTACCACCAAATCTACGATCATCTGCTCGGATGTCGACGGTCCAACATGCAGACGATGAGATACATTCACAGTCTGCTTCGATTATCAGCAGATCCACGGACGGAGATAGCGGTGACAACGAGAGAGGCCAATCACTGAATCATGAGGCCACCGAGCTTCCTGCACCACCTGCTAGGACAGCTTCTTGGCAGAGTCCTATCTCAAACGGGGTGGTTCACCCTTCAAGGTCAAGTAGCATCCCCAGTGGCGCACCTGACTATCTAATTGATCGACTACGGCACGAGGATGGTAAGTGAACGTTTTCGGTTCTTCTAAGGTGCCGACACTGATTAGAGGGCTAGTTCCAATGCCTAAACCACCTAGAATATCCGCTGTGGGTGATTGGGGTCCCGCCATATTTCAAGAAATCAACGAGTCATTACAAGATTCCCAGTCCATTGCTACTCCCAAAGGCACTGAGGCCAAAGAAGAGCAGCATGCAAACCCTCATCTGTCAAGTTCAAGCTCTATTTACAGCGAGGCGAATACAGCCTCGCGTCATACCAGCAAGCAACTACCTGGTGAGAGGAGGTCCATGCCGCAAGTGCTGGTGCCCGGAACCGCGAATTCCAACCGGAAGTCTACACTCGCGGCGGAACAACCACGAAGAGAGAGCGACGCTAGCAGCCACCAGGCAGCGTCCGGGGCAGCGTCCAAGGAAGGGTCTCGAGCAAAAAGTGGTACAAATAGCCACCGTCACACGAGGGAGATAGGGGACCTCTACGATTCGTATTGGCGACAGAGTAGAGACGATCAAGCGCCGGGAAGTTCGCGACAGAGCAGAGAGACCTCTCAGGCTCCTAGACATTCGGAAGAAATGGGCAAATCGACCACGCACTGCCCAGTCAATGGCAGGGGTGAAATGGGCAGGGAAAGGAGACCGGGGCAGTCAGAAGTCAGAGTCGCTACCATCGCGGAGGTACCTACGCCAATGGCGAGCCCGATGCGTAGTCCGCATATAGGAAAGGCCATGTAGAGCAATTTCTAATGTTAATAATTCGGCAGATGGGCGGTACACTTGTGCATGAAGTTGGTCACACTTAGCGGGTGTTTATAACTTTCGATATGGCGAGTAGATAGATGGCTCTGTCCACCTTGTCTTCTATCAAGGGAACTAAAGATATAGAGTTTTGCAAATAGAAGATACCTTTCGACTGTTCTACCTAGGCTGCTGCTCATTCCGTTTGGAATTTGACCGCTTCACGACGAACTGATAGCGATGCTTACTTAGACCTGCCCAGTGCCTACCTATGAGTTTCGGTGCAATATTCTGCCTTTTGCCATGTAGGTCAACTTAAGGTATTCATGCATGAAACTGTGGGTCCTTTGGATTTACGCATTTACTTGCAGTCGTGTTGGAGGGCTGGTGGGGTTGAATTGACGGACTTCAGCTGGCTTGAATTGGCTTGGCGGCGTGGCGGCGTGGCGGCGATGAATGAGGCTAGAACAATATATGTGAGATCTTACATCGCGTCATTTCCCAATGTCCCTTGAATCTCAGTCATCATCCAAATATAACCCTATCCACGGAGTACCGTCCTCTGAATACCACCATATTCCTGAGCCTGAGCGTACAACATATTCGTGTTCAGGTCAACCAATTTCTCAAGCTATGCCCCTCATACTTGATGATTCGCCTCCTGCTTCCCCCTCGACCAAATCGGACTGCGCGAGCCTTACCTCCAATCCCTTAGCACTCCGCCGTCAACTCCACCATGAATCCGATGCAGTAATCGTTGGCGCAGGCATCCTCGGCTGTGCTCTGGCAATCACTCTTGCCCGTCAAGGCCGTTCCATAACCCTTCTAGAGAAATCACTGAAAGAACCTGACCGCATCGTCGGCGAATTACTCCAACCTGGCGGCGTGGAAGCCCTCGAAAAATTGGGAATAAGGGACTGCTTGGAAGAGATTGATGCAGTTGTTGTCAAAGGCTACGAAGTGATTTACTACGGCGAGGAAGTCGAAATCCCCTATCCCGCCAACGCCGTTCAAGCAGGCATAAGACCCGAAGGCCGCAGCTTCCACCATGGGCGCTTCGTACGGCGTTTACGAGAAACTGCTATGCGCGAACCCAATATCAGTGTTGTCGAAACGACCGTCACTGGCACTATCAAGAATAGCTGGACAGGCCAAGTGCTTGGCGTTGAAGCGTTGACGAAAGGGGAGAAAGATGTTTACTTCGGACAATTGACTGTAGGTGCGGATGGCTATGCGAGTCGGTTTAGAAAGGAGTACATACCGCATACGCCGGTTAGCAAATCGAAGTTTTATGGACTGGAGCTTATAGATGCGGATCTGCCGCTACCATTACACGGGCATGTGGTGTTAGGGGATGGGGCACCGGTTCTGTTGTATCAGATTGGTACAAGAGAAACTCGGGTTTTAGTCGACGTCCCCGAAGGACTGCCAAGTGCAAGCACCGCAAACGGCGGTGTAAAGGGTCATCTGAGAAATGTGGTATTACCTAGTCTACCCAAGTGCGTACGCAGCTCCTTCGAAATCGCCCTCGATGAAGGCAAACTACGCAGCATGCCCAACTCCTTCCTTCCGCCCAGCACGAACAAGACACCCGGGATGGTGATGCTAGGAGATGCAATGAACATGCGCCATCCCCTTACAGGCGGCGGGATGACGGTCGCTTTCAACGACGTGGTATTGATACGGGATTTGCTAAGTCCGGAGAACGTACCAGATTTGAGGGATACCAAGCGAGTAATTGCACAGATGAAAAAGTTCCATTGGGGGAGAAAGGGTTTGACGAGTGTGATCAACATTTTGGCGCAGGCGCTTTATGAGCTTTTTGCTGCAAACGGTACGTCCATTTCTTCCGGTTATCTTCCTTTTCACTTCAGGTCACATCGAACCTTACTGGTTGCAAACATTGACTTGGAGACAGATGCCCAACTCAAGTCCCTCCAAATGGGCTGCTTCCGCTACTTCCAACGCGGCGGCGACTGTGTCGACGGCCCAGTCGGTCTCCTTGCCGGTATTATACGCCAGCCTCTAATTCTCTTCTATCATTTCTTCAGCGTGGCATTGTTAGCGATTTGGCTTGTGCTAAGCAAGAGTCCGATATGGAGATTACCCCTGACGCTGGTGGATTGCATGGGGATATTTTGGAAGGCATGCGTGGTGTTGTTTCCGTTCATATTTTCGGAGCTGAAGACTTAGACGGAGAGGGGCAGGAGAGAGTGATCAAGAGGGTTGTACATGGGATAAGGGAGGCAGTATTCGGTTATGGTGATAGCGATTGAGCGGGCGTTCATAATATAGAGTATTTGATCTAATCATCGCTATTTCGAGCATCATCTATGCAACCATACATAGATTGCACTTGTGGACCTCTCTTTAATAGCAAGAAAACTTCGAACTAATTGTCTTGATTCGACTCATTAAGAAGTGCAGTTGATGAGAATGTCAAATATGAGGAGTTACCTCCATAGTGACATGGCATAGCGATTGTTCGTCGGTTCGGAGACTGGATGTTCCCGAAACGAAAAGATCGATGTCGATAGCCGACGATGATGATAAATCCTGTAGGGCTGGAACCCGGACTTAGGGCCTCGAGATTACTCTATCAAATCGTGACGCAACGACTTCCATTTTAGCTGTGTCAGACTCAGGTACAATCGCACAACCAACCGATAGCATTGGTGATTGCTGACAATAATACCGAACCATGTCTTCCACCTCTGCTCCGTTCCTCAATTCCTACACTTCCTTTTGCCCCATTCAACGCGAAAGAGTGGACCAAACTTCCCTTTGCGACACGCGGCTTTCTCCGGTACCGAATACCCCTAAAGCAATTTGAAGTCTTTCCGCCGCCACTGGCCCCATGCGATTGTCGATTTGATATTTCCTTACTCCAAATGGAGAACAATGAGGTCTTTGAGGCGGAAGCCGCGCTCGAAGCGCGCTCGCGATCATATGGTTCCAGGCGTCGAGGCAATGGTGTAGTAAAAGCAACAGCAAATGGTGGAATAGGATCACGTAAGGAAAGCGATTTCGATGAGACGCCTCTGCTGTCGCGGGAAGTCGATCATGATTACGGGTCTAGTACCGAAGCATCCGACGACGGTGACACGAGAGGACCGCCGGCGTGGTCAGGGGAAAGAGACTTTGAAGGGAGACTGTGGTGGAATAAACCAAGTGTAAGCCCGAGTATTCCGACGTTGATGGACAGTCGCTGACAGGGTTATTAGGTTTACTGGTTATTACCGCCTTTCTTCCTATATACTCTCGCGTTCGGAGGGATTATCGTCCCCAGACTTAACCTGATACTCTCCTTGGTCTGTCGGCAGTATTTCGAAGATAGACCCATCGATGGTACAACTACACCAGTCCTGCCAGTTGTCTTTGGTGTGGACAACCCGCAGTGTCAAATACCAGAGGTGCAATCGTTGGTGGCAAAGTTCACACTTTACCAAAGCGTCATAGCTGGTCTCTTATCAGCGTTCACCAGCCCCCAATTAGGAGCGCTTTCAGATCGCTATGGCCGGAAAAGAACCATGGCATTCACAGTCTTGGGTGGGCTGCTAGCTGAGCTCATCATCGTTATCGCTGCAATATATCCTGACATGGTTTCTCTGTACTGGATACTTCTCGGCTCCGTCTTCGAGGGTCTCTCCGGCTCCTTTGTCGCTGCATTGGCGCTGACAAATGCTTATGCCAGTGACTGTACAGCTCCAAGCAGTAGAGCAGTTACCTTTGGGTACCTCCACTCTGTTCTATTCGGTGGAATAGCATTGGGACCAATACTCGCAGGGTACGCCGTCAAAGCAACCGGCGACATACTAACCGCTTTCTACTTTGCTCTAGCCTGTCATAGTATATCCTTCGTTTTCTTAATGTTTATCATACCGGAATCTCTTTCCCACGAGCGCCAGTTGGCCGCCCAGGAGAAGAAGGCATTCAAAGACGACAGCGAACGACAGGCACAGAGTTGGGAGAGCACTCTCATGAGAGGCCTGAAAGGCACAAATATATTTGGTCCGCTAGCTACACTATGGCCCACAGGCGAAGGCGGCAACCGCTCCGTACGCCGCAATCTCGTCTTGCTCGCCGCGGTAGACACCACCATGTTCAGCGTAGCCATGGGCTCCATGACCGTAGTCATTTACTACGCCGAATTCATGTTCGGCTGGCGCACCTTCGAAACCAGTGTCTTCATGTCCGTTGTCAACATCTGCCGTGTCACCTGCCTGATCGTCCTCCTCCCTCTCATCGCTCGCTTTCTCCGCGGCCCAAAAACCGATCTTCCCGCGCGCCAGTCAGGATCCGATCACGTTGATCTGGCCGTCATTAGGACCGCCATCTTTTTCGATATGATGGGCTATGTCGGCTACGCAACCGTCCGCACTGGGCCGTTGTTCATCGCTTCTGGCGCCATTGCCTCAATAGGCGGCATGGGCTCCCCAACGCTGCAGTCGGCGGTTACCAAGCATGTCCCTCCCGACCATACCGGACAGGTACTTGGAGCTATCGGATTGCTACATGCCTTGGCCAGGGTGATGGGACCTACGATCTTTAATCTCATCTACAGCCAAACGGTTGGGAAGTTTACGCAGACGGTATTTGTGTGTCTAGCGGCGACATTTGGGCTGGCATTTTTCTTGAGCTGGTTTATCAGACCTAATGGTATGCTTCCATTTCCTCCCCTCGGGCCTTGGTTGTGTAGGCTAACCGATCCAAGTACATTGGGATGAACCCGAACCAGCTTCACCGCACCCCGGCGCTGACGAGGAGGAGAGTGGGTAGATACATGAGGCTGGAAACTGATGACGACGATGATGCAACGATTAGGAGGCATAGATTGGAGCATAAACGTCTGGGTCTGCCGCTTAGCGCGAGCATGGCGTTTGTCTTTGGTGTGCCGTTAGGATGTGAAATATATGCATGGCCTATAGCGTCCGAGTACCTTCAGTGCGAATCCCTCGTATCTTCCTAAATCTTCCACCTCCCCATTCAACCCTCACTACCACACCCAGCACCGAAAATACAAAACCCATTTACAGTAGCAGAGAGACATTTCTTAGTTTCCGAAAAAATCTAAAAAAAAGATTAAGAGGTTTATGGGGGAACCTTTGCGAAACTTGAACGAGGTTTTTTTTTTTTTTTTTTTTTTTGGTTTGGGGCTTGAGACGGGACAGGCGGCGGAGGGATGGGAAATTGGGAAGGTTTGGAAAGGGGGTGGGAAAGGGTGGGGAAAGGGGAGGAATGGCGGAGTGAAGGGGGAATGGGGAAGGCAAGGAGAAGGGGGTTAGGGTAGGGTAGCTTGGAATATTGTGGGATATCGAGATCGAGCATACGACAGAGAAAGGAGAGAGACATACTCAAGCAAGGTGTGTAAAAAAAAACAACAACAACGAAACGGGTAAATCCCCCCGAAGAAAAACACCCGCAGAAGAAACACACGAAGAAACACAGAAGAATATGAAAAAACCCACCGCCAAAAAAAAAGAAAAAGAAAAATCTCCGTAGTAATGGATAGAAAAGTAAATATCCCCAATCAAACTGGCTATTTCTCTCCTTGGCTTGAATAGTATTCGGAACGGGGGGGTTGAAATAGATAATGAATGATTCAGAACCCATTCATTCCCTTCGCCACCACCCATCGTTCTCCCCCCCCCCCCCCCCCCCAAAAACCCCCCGGTTCAAACACAATCTCTACTCCGTACCATCATCTCCCTCCCTCCCTCCCAGCAAGTCTTTCTTTCCTTCCCACACCCACTCCCACTCCCACTCTATCTAAAAAAAAAAAAAAAAAAAAAGACATCACACGAAGATTCGATCTATAAGCCCTGTCTTACTCTATAGTAAAACACACAAGACCGAAGTTGTTTCAAAAAGGGTGGTGTTTTTTTCTTTTTTGAATA
>JAABUS010000562.1_pt1 | contig 93378 bp, 82 predicted proteins | sample 5560161 | NCBI WGS metagenome assembly JAABUS01 (sample SAMN10711885, study PRJNA513376) | rock metagenome | isolation source: Antarctica rocks | place: Antarctica: Victoria Land, Trio Nunatak nord | collected 2016-01-04
CAGACAACAATCATCTCCAAACATCTCACGTTTGTGTTTCTCGAGTGGGTACAATGGCCTCTCAAGACACTACAGTTGCAGCGAAAAGCCCTCTCAAAGGGTCTTGTCTTTGTCGAGCAATCCAATATGAAGTTACCGGCGATCCGACCAGACGTGCACTCTGCCACTGCGAAAATTGTTCCAAAGCATCCGGGTCATCTTTCATGGCGAATTGGTGGTTTGGCAAAGACGTAAGCTGTGTGTCCTTTGCCAGCACTGAAGAGCATGAGATTGCGCTTACAATAAATCACTGAAACTACCTGTAGAGTTTCACCATCGTCCAAGACTCCGGTACATTGCGCGCCTACAAAGACAATGCGGAGACGACCCGGTCCTTTTGTGGTAAATGCGGCTCACCTCTTTTCATCACGAGTACAAATATCCGGGACGTGACCGTTGTGATGAGTGGAACTCTAGACGATGCGCCTGATTTAAGTCCGAATGTGGAATTCTTCTGCAGGAATAAAGTCAAGTGGCTTGGTGAGGTCGAAGGCGCGCAGACGCATGAGACGCATGAGGTTGTGCCTTGAGGCTTGAGGTTAATAGCAAGCTGTGTTCCACTCTCCTAAAACCGGGTGGGAACACTATACCAAGATATAGATGTCTTCGGAATCTCTGACGAAGCATTATTTTGAATCCACGAATCTAAAGCAATGATTGTTTTTTCATATAACTATGTCCTTCCCGTACACAGTGATTCAGCAAATTTTACACACAGTTGTTTCTGTTTCGCGATCGAGAAGTTCCCAAAATGCTCTCGTTGGTGTGCTATCCCTCTAAAGCCTCACTTTGTCACACCAACTTGGCCCTGGCCAACTAAATGCAACTTACGTACCTTAGCGGAGTTCTATGATTCTCTTTAACCGTACTAGAACCGTATTAGTTTACAGTACCCCGCACTAAGTCTTCGCGTAAATCGCGAAAACATGTTAAATCGCGTACCTTCAAAACAACTCATCTTCTTCAACTGCATCCACAATGCTCAGAAGGGCTCCGTTAACTTCAATTTCTGGTAACAAGACTCCTAGAAAGGAGCTTTCTTTGCTCGCCAAAGGTGAAATATCAGGACAAGCTAAATTAGGCCTTACACCCACCCAAATAGCACGAAGTTTGGATGTTCCCCCAAGCACCGTTCGGAGCGTTTTGGGAAGGCTTCAAACAACACCCTCCGGAGTTAATAAATCCAGATCAGGAAGGCCCTTATCAATTACCCCTCGAGCAGCTAGGGTACTGTTACGTCAGTTACGATCGGAGCCTAAAATCACCTGGAGACAGCTGAAAACGAACATCGGGATCGATTTGGACGCGAGAACTCTCAACGCAACACTACGAGCTCACGAAATTTCTCACTGGCTAGCTCTTAAGCGACCGAAATTAACACCTGAAGCTGCTCTGCTTCGGTTAAAATGGGCTAAAAATCATAAAGATTGGACCGTGGATCAATGGAGGAAAGTCATTTGGTCGGACGAGGCATCCGTGGCTCGGAGATCAGGTAAAACACCAGAATGGGTGTTTGGAACTCGCAAACAGAAATGGGATAGGAATAAAGTGATGGAACTTCCCAATGGAAAGGCCTTTTCCATTATGGTTTGGGGAGCTTTTTGGGGTTCTGAAAGATCGGATTTATACCTGCTCGATCGGGACTTCGAATCCAAAAAACACGGCTATTCAGCCGCCTTCTACATTCAGATTTTGGAATACAATTTGACTGGCATATGGGAACCAGAACTAGTGTTCATGCAGGATAACGCTCCGATACATAGAGCCAGAAAATCGAAGCTTTGGTTTCAGGAAAATGGTATAGAAGTCATGGAGTGACCTCCGTACAGCCCCGATTTGAACCCAACCGAAAATCTCTGGGCTCTACTGAAGAAGGAAGCCTATAAAGTCTATCCGAATTTGGATTCGCTGAAGGGTAAAGGCGACGAAGCTGAAACCCAACTGTTCCAGATTTTACAGAAGGCCTGGGGAAACATACGGGAGAAGGTAATAGAGGGGCTAATTTCCAGTATGCCACGCAGATGTGAAGCTGTAATTATAGCGGAGGGCTGGCATACTAAATATTGATTGGGGAATCATAGATCATATACTACTAAATAACTAGCTCAAATATTGAAGTTCCCCAGCTGAATTTGATGGTTCAATGATTGATGCAGGTGGGGTGGTGATTTGGTTGAGGAGCGCACGCGAAGACTTAGTGCGGGGTACTGTAGAGGACTGTCAGTAGGCAGTTTCGTAGAGCTTACGATAGATAAACTCAGTTACCGCAATTCTTTAGTCACCTTTCTACATTAGACTGATTTATAATATTCTACGGTTATAATTCGATTTTGTCACATCTACGTCTTCGAGTCTAAGGTAGAAGGAGACTGATATGCAAACAGTCATATTACGGTAGAAGATAATTGAAACCGTAAATTTACGGTTACAGACATGAAACAGAAGATGAACAGTATCACAATCTTCATAGACTAGCATAAGGCTGAATCTTAGCCTTAGCGAGCTACTTACAGAGATTTTCGAAGCAGAGTTTTCTTCTTTATCTTTTATCTTCTTTCTACACAGACATTTAGACATGACACACGCAGTCAGACATCGATCTTACATCTATTGATCTATCTATCTATCTATCTGTATCTAGCTTATCTTCTAGATCTACAGGTTCTTTCTGCAGCGAGCTGAACATTGCTTAAGCGTTGCCGAGCTTGTTCAGATATAGCTGACTTATGCTCTCATACAATTCTTGTTAAGAGGCTTTTTGCTAATGAGATAGGGTACAGATGCGATATAGAAAGCTTCGTAGAAGCAACACGACAACGTGCGACAGCGTTACTATTGATCGAAGCGATGCATAATATAATGAGAGTTGAAAACATCGATGATGAATGATGAAGCAATATGATTTATGATAGTCTTTGATAGATTACAGGTTATTTACAGATTTTCGACTGCTTTGCGATAGCAGAATGTTTAACATTGCTGTAACGTCATAAATTTACATTCGTGTTAACTATCACAACGTTAAACCAAGTTGATGTATAAAAAGGTCTAAACGATTTGAACTATATGACATACTATGATAATTAATCGTATGACGCTTACTACGTGTTTCAAATTTCCTTCGCCTAAAGGCGAGAGGGTTGAATAACATCGTTACAAAATCTTTACCGTAACTCAATCGAAATTCTGCATGAGTCGATAAGGTAGGTAAGCAAGACAGCTAACTCAAAGAGACTCAGTGTTACGAAGCGTGTCGACATTGAATAGGGCCTAGCCAATAGGCCCTAGGGATTTCGGTATGTGAACAAGGAACAACGATGTTCCGGATCGGAATATGCTGGAACATTTCATCTATTCGAGCCCTAGCAAACCGGCTACTTCGCCCCTTTGTTCGCTCTACTATAGATACAGCTCGGAACTGTCTTCTTCCTTCTGTATTCTTAGTTTCCTAGTTATAGCTACCTCTATTGATCAAACATTCTATCCAGCTACGCACTACCTCGCTGCAGTGTGGTTAGATTCTAGGCACGGTCCCAACATTAAACTAAGAATCCGTTAACCCTACGATACGAGTATCAATATCCATTCAAGACACTCGGCGGACAACGGAACGAGTATAAAGAAATTTGTTTACCTGGTGGTCGACGACACCGAAAGACAGAACAACACCAGGGGGTCAATAGGATCAACGGGAACATATGGCCGTTGAATTGCTAGAGGACCTACCGCTCATTCAGTAGCATCGATTCACCCGATCAATAGAATCAACGGGAACATATGGTCGTTGATTGCTAGAGGATCACAAACCTCCCCCCCCGCCCCCAAAAAGCTCGTGGATCAGTCGAGTCAAAATAATCTGTGTCATCAAATTCGGTTCGGCTCGATTCGGATTCAGGTCAATTTAGTGAGCCTGCTACAAAGGCGCTGTCAATGCGATGACCTACCTACTCTCATCGCCTTACCTACCAGTGAACCTGGTTCTACGTCCACGTGCAAATAGTGAGCCTGCTACAATGGCAAGCCGAAAGTTGATCTCTTCGATGAGCAAGTCGACTAGTGAGCCTGCTTCAATGACACCCTCCGTCAATGCGATGACCTACCTACCCTCATCGCCCGACCTACCAGTGGATCGATCTACCTCGCGTTCACGTGCAAGTAGTGAGCCTGCTTCAATGGTCACCCTATTCCACATAGTGAGTCTGCTACAATAGACATTTGGCGGGTTGGTTTGAAAGATCAATAGGAAGGTTGGTAGAAAGGCGAGCATCAGAGCTTCCTAGTCGCTGTCGCTATGAGCTACACTACAAGTCATAGGAACATGACTTTTAAAGAGAAGAGAGTAATGTTACGAAGCGTGTCGACATTGAATAGAACCTAGCCAATAGACTCTAGAGATTTCGATATGTGAACAAGAAACAACGATGTTTCGAATCGAAATATGCTGAAACATTTCATCTATTCGAGCTCTAGCAAACCGGCTACTTCGCTTCTTTGTTCGCTCTACTATAGATACAGCTCGGAACTGTCTTCTTTCTTCTGTATTCTTAGTTTCCTAGTTATAGCTATCTCTATTGATCAAACATTCTATTCAGCTACGCACTATCTCGCTGCAGTGTGATTAGATTCTAGACATGATTTCAACACTCTCAGACTTTGATTCTTTCATTTACAAACATTGAATGAAGTCACTTTGTGTTGCGATCGTGCACTTCAAATTAGCCTAACATAGATCGTGTCAGACTATCATAGACTAGTATAGAGCTGATGTTAACACGCTAGCGACCTAGCGTGTCTTCGTGAGTAAAACTCACGACGTGTTGCATCTTCTTTCTTCTTCAGCTTTGAACTTCTAGTTAGAATACACTCATATGATTCGCTCTATGCAGACTCATAACATTAGTTCAAAGCTCATTAATCTTGCTATCGACATGTAGACGATATAAAAACAAGTTACATCATTCAAACTTGAATCAAAATTGAAATCAGAAAATTGAGTTCAAAAAACTCGTTAGAAATCAAGAAATTTCTAGAACAAAACAGAAGAACATGAACGTGTTGTTCTAGATTAACTCTTTACTGAGCTTGTTGTCAGAACAGAAGAACAGAAGAACATGAACGCGTTGTTCTAGAACTGAAATCAGAAATTTCAGTTGAATTTCGATCAGCAATTTTCTACTCACACAATGACTAGAAGCACAGAATTAGAATCAGAATCAGTGAGCACGACTCACTATGAAACTCAAGATGCTGAAAGAGAATCACTTTTATCACAGAATTGAACAGCATCAGAAGAAAAAGACACGAATGCATCATTGAATATCAAAGAAGAGAACACAAACGCGTTGTTCTTTGATCATGAAATGATCAAGATCAGCATCAGCACTGAACTGAATGCTTGAATAAATGCTCATGAAGCAGATGATCTCGTTGCGTTTATCAAGTACATATGTTAACAGCATGACATCGAAATCAAGATTTACAATGACATGATTCAGATATTGAATGACATCAACAAGATCAATATTGAATTGAAAGCTATCAACATCAAGTTGAAAGCTACACAGACAATATTAAATGCTGTTTGAATGCATTTACAGAAAGAAATAAAGAAAAAGAACATGATTATACATCATCTAGAAGCAACATCAAGTCAACTAAGTACTTTGATTTCAAAAGATTGATTCTTGAAGTTGATCAAGCTATCTGACTTGTCTCTGTTCAAAAATTCGAAGCAGAATGTGAATAATTGATTGTCTTGAATGTGAAACAAGCTGAAGATGAACAAGAATCATTTTTCTATCAAAGAAATGAAGATTGCATATGTGAAAAGTCGAGTCAGTGAAATGATGATCAAACACATAGCATTCAGAATGAGAAACATGATCATGAACTCATTTCTTGAAGCAGAAGAGATACTGTCGATCATAAATAAGATGTATGATGATTTCAATCAACATCACATGACTCAACAACAGTTCTTGAAGCTGTATCAAAACAAGATCTTCTTTCATGAATTTTGAATGAAATTTCAGAGACTTAGTGCAAAACTAGAGTATAATAACAAAACTTTACTAAATGATCTTCAGCATAAGATTAGCTCAGATCTTTAGCAAGTCACGATCAATGAACGAACTATGAATTTGAACGAATTCGTTGACATCTGCATGCAAGTCAACGTTCGATTGACGAAATTGAATGCTCAATCAGCTCTCAAGATATTAACGACTCAAGTTGCTTGTTCTATCGCTAGCATCTTGATGATGATTATTATTGTGATCTCAGCTTCAAACTCTGCATGAAAGAAACTCAGAATATCGAACGTTGATTCTGCTAGAGAGAAGTTGTTTAAAAAAGAACTTTGCTTCAAATGCAAAAAGTCAGAACATAGAGCATATGACTGTCTCAAGTCAGCTCAAATGCATGAAATTGCAGCAAATTTGAAAAACGACTTGTTCTCGTCAAAGTAGTGACTGAAAGCGATATACTCATATTCTGCTTCATCAGCATGTCTGATGATTCATTTGATTTCAAGTCGTTCATTGTTGATGTCATCTTGAGTAATCTAGAAAAGATATTCAGATTTCTTGCTTTGATAAATACTGAAGTCACTGACATGACTTTCATTGATGAATCTTTGATATCAAAGCTATGTGAATGCTTTGATATTCAGTCAATATTGCTGTCAAAATCAAAGTTGATTTGATTGTATGATGAAACTTCTGATTGAAAGTCAATTACATATGCTTTGTATACATCAATTATGATACAAGAACACAAGAATGAAATGATGTCTTTATTGATAACTTGTCTAGATCAACACAAGATAATCATTGAAAATCTTTGATTGAAAAGAAATCAAATGTTGATAGATTCTGCAAATGATCAATTAATATCATTGTTGAAGATTCAAACATTGAAATCTGTTGTTTCAAAAGCAAGCAGTCAATTAGCATTTCACAAATCTGAATCAAACAAGATCTGCAAAATGAAATGAAAGAACTTGAACTTGATTGTTACATCAATGATCATCTTGAAGAGACTCATGAATCAGAAATCAGTGAATAGATTCATTGAATCTGCTCGATTTATTGAATCTGCTCTCATAGCAAAGCAAAGCATTCAAGTTGATCTCAATCAACTTTGCTTATTTCAGTCAACTGAGACAAAGAGACTCATCAATATTGTCAGAATCAAAGTCGTTGTGTATCAAACTCTAGTCAAGAATAAGAAGATCAAGATCTTCTTCTTGATCATTAGTGAAATCAACAAAGCACTTAACTCAGTTGAAGATTTCATGAAACTGAATGAAATGATCTCTGTCATGTCATTAAATGAATCGAAGAAAAAGCTTTTGATAGTTTATCATGACTTTCTGAATGTTTTTGATAAAGAAAAGACAACGCAGTTGCTCTTGCATCAATCTTACGATCATAAAATTGAATTAGAAGAAGAGAGTCAATTTTCTAGAAGTTGATTGTACTTCATGTCGAGCTACAAGTTGCAGAAGATCAAAGAGTATCTAGAAGAGAATTTGAAGAAGAAGTTTATCATACTCAGCAAAGCTTCTTTTGCTTCGTCAATACTGTTTGTCGAAAAGAAAGATGACAGTCTTTGCTTTTGCATGAACTATTGAAAATTGAATGCTCTGATTAAAAGAGATCGTTATTCAATACTCTTGATAGACGAAGTACTAGCTCGAATTCAAGACAGTAAGTATCTGACTCAACTCAACATTATCATCACGTTCAATAAACTGCACATGAGTTCAGAAAGCAAAGATTTAACTACTTTTGTTACTTTCTTCGACATCTACAAGTATAGAGTAATGCTCTTCAAATTGATCAATGAATCTGCTTTCTTTCAGCACTATATCAACGATGTATTGTTCGACTGTCTGCATAAATTCTGTCAGACATACTTGAATGATATTCTCATCTACAGTAAGACATTGAAAAAACATAGAACTCATGTGAAAGAAGTGCTAGAAAAGCTTCATGAAGTCAATCTACAGATAGACATTAACAAGTGTAAATTCAAGATTCAGAAAATCTCATTTCTTGAACTACTGATATTCATCAATGATCTGCGAATAAATTCTTGAAAAGTAGATGTGATTCGAGACTGAAAAGTGTCTCGATCGTTGACTCATGTGCAGATCTTCATTGATTTCTGCAATTTCTATCGATGATTCATAAAGAACTTTTCAAAGATCACTCAATTCATGATAAAACTGACTTGAAAAGATCATTTCTTTGAATAAACAAAGATCTGTCAGATGATCTTTGAAGAACTGAAGCAACAAGTGATGACAGTTCTCATTCTGAAGCATTTCAACTTGATCAGAGAAGCTATTCTGAAAACTGATTTCTTGAACTATGTCAACGACGAAGTATTGTCTCAGTATGATGATGAAGACATTCTACATTCAATGATCTTCTATAGCAAGAACATGATTCTTGCAGAATGTAACTACGAGATCTATGACAAGAAACTGCTGATCATCATTCGCTGCTTGAAGCATTGATGCTTTAAATTGAAATGTACGAATATTTTGATCAAGATCTTCATCAATCATCTGAATTTGAAGTACTTCATGATCATCAAAGAACTGATCAGATGACAAGCTAAATGAGCTGAGAAGTTATCTGAATATAACTTCAAGATCATATATCAGTTGAGAAAACAGAATCTGAAAGTTGACGCGCTGATCAGAATGTCAGACGTCAAGTCAGTTGAAGCAAATGATGATTGTAAGCTATATCAGCATCAGATGCTACTGTCAGAAGACAGATTTGAACTTCAATTAATAGAAGATGATCAGAAAGCTGATCAAGATCTGACTCAGATCTTGCTCAGATTTAACTCAGAATCTGACTCAGAATCTGACTCAGATTCGAAACTTGAATCAAAAGCTAATCAAAATTCGATCAAAGAGATGATTTCTATTCAGAATCAGATTATAGTTGAAAATCAAATGAATCAACTGTGCTTCAATATTCAAATAATCATGAAACAGAACAGAAAGACTTGTCAAGATATTAATCTAGACAATTGCAAGATACTTGATGAAGTACTCTGAAAAGATGATAGACTATGAGTTTCTCAGTTAATGATCATTCTATTAATAAGAAAAGCACATGATCTTTCGATCAGTGATCATCATGACATGAATCAAACGTTGAACTTGCTGAGATGATCATATTGCTGATTGAAGATGAGAACGATGATCAAGCACTACATTTGAAACTGTTACGTTTATTGTAAATCAAAAGCATTGAGAGATCGAATCAATGAACTGCTAAAGTCATTGCTCATACTTGAGCAGCGATGGCAAAACATATCATTAGACTTCATTATCAATTTATCAGAAAGTGATGAAAGCAACGCGATTTTGACAGTCATAGATCGATTGTCTAAGAAGTGACACTATATATCATGTTGATCAGATGATGAAGAAATCTTCGTAGAATAAACAGTCAAGCTACTGTTGATATGAATCTTCAGAATTCATGAACTATCAAGATCAATAGTGTTCAATCGTGATTTGCAATTCATATCGATTGTCTGAAAGTCTCTATGTCTGAGACTAAACATCAAGATGAAACTATTCATCGATTATCATTCTCAGATCAATGATCAGACAGAAAGAGTGAATCAGAATGTAGAATAATATCTACAAAGCTACTGCTCATATATACAAGATGATTGATTCGCCTGATTATTCATGATCGAATTCGTTGATAACAATGTTATTTCATCATTAATTGAACAGTCGATGTTCTTTCTGAATAAGAGCTTTCATTCTCATATGTGTCATGATTCAAGCCTTCGTCTATTCTTCAACTAGTCTTCGTCTGATTTTATTCTAATCGAGTCTAGCACAGAGCTGAGAAACACACATATAAGAATCGAGTTCTTTTCTGTAGATACTTTTCTTTCTTAGCATTTATCTATTAGTTAAATAACATCTCTATGACTCGCTCTAGATCGATCTCTAACAGTAGATAAATGCTAATCAACTACTCTGCTATCGACGTGTAGATGATACGAAATAATCTACTTCTATTCAGAAAATTTGCAAGAAATTCTTTGAATTACTTTCATCAAAACACATCTTCAAATTTACTCAAATTTATCAAATCAATCACTCAACTTTATCACAATCAAATTTATCTATTTATCTTTCTCACAATGACACGCGACTTCGAATCAGTCGAGTCACGAACAGCTCATTTGCTTAGAAGCATTGCTAGCAGACGCGTTTTCATTATTTCTTTTGATGCTTCAGCTGAATCTCAGAATGTCGCTATCTCATGAAACATCAACACGAGTCAATAACTTCGTCAATGAGCTATCAATCAGTCAGACGAGATCATCAAGATGCTGATTGAGCTAAGAGATCAACGAGACATGACTTTGAAACTCAACAAGCAATGAATCAATGTTCAAGTCAATCACATCAAGAGACTTGATGAGCTAGAGATCAATCAAATGACAATAGACACTCAAGAAGAGACTATCATTGAACTACGAGAGAAAGTCTTGAGTCTAAAAAAGAGACAGCGTTCAGCGAATCAGTCTCGATCTCATCAATCTACTGAATCTCGAGCTTCTACGAAATCTCTACCTCGTCAATCTATCGAGAATCATACTCGACGTGACTCATTCACTCTATTCAATAATGATCATCACAAGTCTTTCAAGTTTTCAAACTCATCTGTATTCATTGACGAAGATGAATCAATATGAAATAGCTGAAGAATCAAGATGAACGACAAGCTTCAGACAAATGTCGATCACTTCAATAATGAGAATATCTGTATTGTTTATGTAATATCTAGACTAGAAGATGATGCTGCTGAACATATCTTCGCTTGACGTCGACATGATGCTTTGCATTCATACATCTCGATCAACGAGCTATTTGAGCATCTGAAAGAAATATACGATGAACTGAATAGAAATTGAAAGTGTCGTCACGAGTACAATGCTCTTAGACAAACAGACAAGTCTTTCAATGTCTTCTACTTCGACTTTATGAAGCTATTCAGCTATCTAGACTACGATGATTGCACTCTGATGAACAATCTTCAGAATAAGATCAACAATCGCTTGCAGAATGCTCTATCAATCTGTTCAAAGAACTTTACTTCGCTCACTCGCTTAAGAATCTTTCTTCAAGATGTGAATAATAAACAGCGAGTCAACTATCAGCTACGCAGTCAGCTTCGCACTGTCATCGTCAAAGTCACTGTCATATCTGATAAATGCGCTGCTACTTCATTGTCAGCAGTGACGACTTCGATAATTGAATATATCAAGTTGACTATCTTTTCTATCTCTGAGTCAGTCAGATCGTCTATCGTTTGCTATATCTGCAAGATCTCAGATCACTTATTCAAGAACTGCTCTCAGAACAAGATCAACATTTCAACATCTTGTGCATTCATTCTTCGTCTACATGAAATCATCATTTCGAAGAATAAAGAGAATGAGAAAATGTCTTCTTTCGAAGATAGCGAGGCAAAAAACTAGAAACTTTCATCAAAGACGCGATGAAAGATGTGTTAATTTCTTCAATGATGAGCATGTCAGATGACTCTTTTGCTTCTGAATCTTTGATTACTGAATGTGTACTTTCTAGCAATAAAATTAGTTACTCATTGAAGTCATTGATAGACATCGAAGCTGCTGACTATTCGTTCATTGATGAAGTGATCGCGCAGATTGTTTATGATCAGTTGCAAATCAAGTCTTTGACTTTGATCAAAGCGAAGTCAATTCGAGAATTTGACGATCATTATGCTAAGAAACTCATTACTCATGCTATCTATTTGAATCTGACTGTTCAAGATCATACGATTGACACAGCTTCTATGTTGATCACTCAATTAGATCAACATCAAATGATTCTTGAAAAAACATGAATGAACAAAATTGATCTAGTAATAGATATGCAAATCGATTTTCTTCGATTTTCGAATTTCACTTCTAGTCAGAAATTGATTGTTCTACTCTCAAGTCATAGAACAATCACGAAACAGAAGAGCTTGACTTCTACTCATATACTAAAGAGATCTTTCACTTTCGTTACATCTCAATTCAGTCAGAAATCACTCTCTTTCAGTCAAAAGAAGAGTTCGATTGAACAGTTAAAATCGCGCGACGCGACTTTAACTAGCGTCAAAATCTCTAAATCGACGTCAGATTCAACGAACATAGCAATGATAGAAGCAGCAACATATAGAATGTTAGTCAAACGTTCAGACGTCAAGATCTTTGCTGTTATTGTCTTGAAAATCAATCGACTCATAACTACAGCTGAAAACAAGTCTAAAGAAGTGAATCTGCATGAGCTTTCTCACGCTGAAGCTCTCAAGCAAGTCAAGATCAAGCTTTTCTCTGAATATCACAACTATCTAGACATTTTCGATCGAGCAATAGTCGATCAGCTATCATTGCATCGTTTCTACGATCACAAAATTGAGTTGATCGATGAAGAAACACTCTCGCGAAGCAGACTATATCAGATGTTCGATCACAAGCTTCAGAAGATAAAGAAGTATCTGATTGAACATCTGAACAAAGAATTCATTTTCTTCAGCTTCGCATCATACGTTTCGCTCATCTTGTTCGCTGAAAAGAAAGACGAAAGTCTACGTTTCTGCGTCGATTACAGAAAGCTCAATGCTTTGATCAAACGAGATCGCTATTCTTTGCTCTTGATAGACAAGACTCTCGCTCGTATACAAGAAAGCAAATATCTGATTCAATTGAACATCATTGTCGCGTTCAATAAACTGCGAATGCACTCAGATAGTGAAGATCTGACTATCTTTATCATCTTCTTCGACTCATACAAATATCATGTAATGCTCTTTGAATTAATCAACGAATCGACATTCTATCAACACTATATGAACGACGTGCTGTTTGAATATCTTCATCAGTTTTGTCAGATCTATCTAGATGACATTATCATCTACAGCAAGATCTTGAAGAAACACAAGCAACATGTACGATTGATCTTGAATAGACTACGAGAAGCTGATCTACAGATAGACATCGATAAATGCAAGTTTCATGTTCAGAAAATCATCTTTTTGAGACTTTTGATGTCAATCGAGAAACTTAAGATGAATTCACGAAAGATACAAGCAGTAGTTGATTGATCTACACTCAATAACCTCACTCAGATGCAGTTCTTCATTGACTTCTGCAATTTCTATCGACGCTTCATCAAGAACTTTTCGAAAATTGTTCGTTCAATGATTTGACTCATTCAAAAGAAGATCATATTTGAATGAAATGAGACTTGTCAGACTGCATTCGATCACATGAAGAGATGTATGACTGAAACTTCTATACTTTGTCACTTTGATCAGACTTGTGAGACTATTCTGAAAACTGACTCATTCGACTACGTAAACGACGAAGTTCTCTCTCAATGTGATGACGAAGAAGTACTACATTTGATTGCTTTCTATAGCAAGAACATGTCTTCTGCTGAGTGCAACTACAAAATATATGATAAGAAACTGCTGATCATCATTCGAGCATTTGAGCATTGATGACTCAAACTGAAGTTGACTGACATTTCTATCAAGATGTTCATCGATCATCAAGCACTCATCTCATTGATGAAAGACAAGAAGCTGAGTTGACGACAGATGCGCTGAATTCAGAAGCTAGCTGACTTCAACTTCAAGATAATGTATCGATCTGACAAACAGAATATTAAGATCGATGCATTAACTCGTCAAGCTGACTTCGTGTCTAGAGATCTTGACGATGAACGCATTCAATATCAAAAAACTACTATTTTGACATTGAATTGAATGAAGATCGCTGATCTAGAGAAGAATAACGATCAATCAATCTATAAACAGATTCTTGAGACTAATAAGATCGACGAGAATTGTATGCTACTTCGCGAAGCAATAGCAAGAGACGAAGCACAATGCAAAGACATCAAGCTGAAGAATTGTTGAATTCAGAATGAAATCTTATACAAAGACAGTCAGCTATGAGTTTCGTTCAATGAACTTCTGCAAATGAATCTGATTCGTGAGATACATGATCAGTCATCAATCGATCATTCTGAAATTCTTAGAACAGTGAAGATCATAAAACGAAATTACTATTGATCTTCTATGCGAAAAACGATAGATCGATATATTTGAAACTGCTATGTATGTCAACGTTCAAAGACATCAAGAGATAAATCAAACGACTTGCTTCAACTTCTATCTATATCTGAACAGCGATGACAAGACACAGCAATGAACTTCATTATCAATCTATCTGATTCGTACGATTACAACGCTATTCTGATTGTCATCTGCAGATTGTCAAAAGAAAGACATTATATCTCTTGCATCACTGATGATGAAGATATCACAGCTGAAAAGACAGCTGAAATGCTGATTCAATGAGTATATTGAACTCATGATCTATCAAGCTTCATAGTATCTGATCGAGGTTTGCAATTTACCTCTATACTATGAAAGTTTCTTTGCAAACGACTGAATATTTCTCTTCGATTGTTCATTGTCTATCATTCTCAGATCGACAATCAAAGCGAACGAGTCAATCAGAACGTCAAGCGTTATCTTCGATTCTTCTGTTCATATATGCAGAACGACTGATCTAAGTGACTACTCATGATCAAGTTTGTCGACAATGATGTCTTGTCATCAGTCATCTTCTTGACTCTCTTCTTCATGAACAAGAGCTTTCATTCTCGTATGAGCTTCGACTCTGACATCATCGAGTATGAAAGTACTCGCGAACGCTTGCAGATCGATCGAGTCAAGAATATATCTGAACAAATGAACAAGACTTTGATCTTCGCTCGTGAAGCTCTGATCAAAACACGAAAACAAATGATGAATCAAGCTAATAAGCATAGAAAGAAGATCAATTACAAGATCGAATCAAAGATGTTTCTGAACGAACGAAACATCGTTACAGCGAGATCTTTCAAAAAATTGAATGACAAGATGCTCGACTCATTTCAGATCACTGAGTCTGTTGACTCATTCTATAAGTTGAAACTATCAGAGACTATGCATATACACGACGTATTTCATTCAGAGCTTCTTCGTTCTGTCGTTGATGATTCTCTGTCTGATCAAAAGAATGAATCTTCAAGATCAATAGTGATAAACGATGAAGACGAATGAAAAATCGATGATATACTGAACTCTCGATGCTATAGAAGACGACTTCAATATCGAGTCAAATGAAAGAGCTATGACAACGATCTCAACTGATATAACGCTGACGATGACGAATTTATGAACGCTCAAGAGATGATTGACAACTTTCATATCAAATATTCAAGAAAAGCGCACTAAGAAACAACATTCATGCGAACATGAATAGTCAAGAAAAGAGAGTAATGTCATGATTCTAGTCTTCGTCTATTCTTCAACTAGTCTTCGCCTGGTTTCATTCTAATCGAGTCTAGCACAGAGCTGAGAAACACACATATAAGAATTGAGTTCTTTTCTGTAGATACTTTTCTTTCTTAGCATTTATCTATTAGTTAAATGACACTTCTATGACTCGCTCTAGATCAATTTCTAACAATATAAGCTTCGATTTAAACTTAATCGAATATGAGATCACTCGAGCTAGAATCGAAGCAGACAAAGTCGAGAATATATTCGAACACATAAAATGATCACTAGCATTGATCAAGCAAGTCTTGACAAAAGTCAGAATCACAATGAAGAAACAGATTAACAAGCATTGAAAGAAAATGATTTATCAGATAAATGACATGATGTTTCTGAATTCTAGAAACATAATGATCTCATGATCATCAAAGAAGCTAGACGATAAAATGCTAGAATTCTTCAAGATTCTGATCGAGATTGAACATGCTTATCGACTGAAACTATCATCGACTATGAAGATACATTCGAAGTTTGCATCAAATCTGCTGCAACTAGATTCAAAAAACTCTCTGAATGAACAATGAAATGAATCGTCTGACTTTATAGTGATCGACGACGAAGATGAATGAAAGATGAAGAACATACTGAACTTCAGACACTACGAACGAGATAAATGACTACAATATCGTGTCAATTGAAAAGAATACAACGTCAATCTACATTGATACAACGTCAATGAAAGTGAATTTGAAGAATGTCAGAAGATCATAAATGACTTTCATGAACAATATTTGAACAAGTCAAGATAGAAATCAACTTAAGAAAGATCAATCAAACTGCAGCAATGAGAACATTGCTAGATGAAGAGAGAAAGTAATGTTGCAATCGTGCACTTCGAGTTAGTCTAACATAGATTATGTCAGACTATCATAAACTAGTATAAAGTTGATGTTGACACGCTAGCGATCTAGCGTGCCTTCGTGAGTAAAACTCATGACGTGTTGCATCTTCTTTCTTCTTCAGCTTTGAACTTCTAGTTAGAATACACTCATATAATTTGCTTTATGCAGACTCATAACACTTTGCAGAAGTAATATGTATTTCTCAAAATTCAATCTAGAAATTGAGTATAGTCTTGAATGAATAGAAAGCAATATTTTTGAAGATGTCTTAATGTAATCTTGCATGTGTTTGCATTTGTTTCAGAAAACGCTTAAAGTCTGATGAATATGCTGCATGATGACGACAAGCTTCGATGAAATCGACGAGTGCACATCATATGCATAGCATGTCATCATGAGAATGTAGATTGCGCGACTCATCTCGAAGATCATGCAATCTCTTCGATTATTCAAGCATGAGTTGCGCGAGCTGATGCAATTCTGCGCATAATTTCGCTTTTCTGAGCTAAGATATTGATAATCTAAAATTGTAAATAACAGCATTGATAAACAGAAAATTCTTAAATTCAATTTAATCTTGATTAATCATTTATTAATATTTGAATAATTAAATAGTAATCTGACTTGTTGTAATTATACATGAATAAAAATTCACTAAGTGATTGAAATATGAAAATGTAATTATCAATGATTAATTTATAATTAGTAATATTTTATTAATCATTTATTAATCAGCAAATAATCTGAAAATTAACAATTTAAAAATCTCATCATTTTTTTCTTCTTAACATTAATAATAATAAATTCATACACTCTTGTGACATCAATTAAGTCAATTCATGAAAAACTCTATGCTATTTATATCAAGTGAACAAAACTCTCTGAGATAGAAAATCACTCGCTGTTTATATGACTGCTTCGCGCAGTTGAAACTATCATTATAAGACTTTGTATCAAATTAGTTCGCGTTGATTGCATGTTAAAGAATGAGTGACTTAGTCACTTTAAATTGCTTCAAAAACTTCGTTTTCATCATTATTCTTGCAGCTATTCTGAGACTCTTCATGATAGCAACAATTATTCAATAGTTCAAGAAGTCAATGTCTTGTAGCATTCTTGATCGCAGATGTGATCAGTTCAAGCAATGCAGAAGTACATGTTTCATTATTTGATGATTTCAGTTGCAATTGCATTGCATGCTATCTGCGTCTGAAATGTTTCTGAAGTGCAGATAAGCATTCAAATCTATGCGTTTGATTTTGATGTGAATGACAAGAGTGCTTTCAATCTTCTGAAGATCATTTCACATTTTTATCATCTTGTTGAACAAATGCAATCTGTGTGTTGAAATGATGTGAACATCTGCAATGCATTTTCTATATTTTTTTCATCGTTGCTTTCACTGACTTCTGTGATATTGCACTATTGCAATGCTGTCACTAGTTAAAATCGTTGCAGCGAGAGCTAATCACTTGCATCTTGACTGTATTTTCGCGTCTTCTTGAATTAAATTGTTCAGAAGCATCACTTTCTTGATGATGAAAAAGAAAGAAATGATGTGATTAATTCTCATCAGATGAGCGTGTATCAGTTTGCATGCTTGTCTGATTTTCTGTGTACAATTGTTGATTCAACTGCGTAACATGACTTTGTCTTGCAGCATGTTCAAATGAACATGCAGTGAGCTTGTGTACATTTCTGCTTTCAGAGTCTTGATGCTTACTCTTTTGAACATTTTTATGACGTGATGTAAAGTCTGATTCTGTAGTGTTTTGAGTCTGCATTCTTTGTCTAACAGCTTTCTCTCTTTTTCTTGCTGATGTCAAACTGATGCTTTGAATGCAATTTCTGATTTTACTACTGCTGAGTATATCTGTCTTGCTTTTATGAAGATTGCTCTTCATATGAAGACTTCAAGTTGACTAAATGCTAGCATTTGTGTGACGTGATTTGCTTCAATTTAACGAAGATGCACATTTCATTGCAATTTCGTGTTCAATTGTACTTCTAGAACTTGCACATTTGATTTCAACTTGATAACTGAGCTTTCTATTTGTATGCTAGTCATCATGTTAAATCTCTTTGATTTTCTGATGAAGTGTGTAAATTCATACTTTTCTGATGCAAATGTTGCATCATGAGTGTGAACTCATTTCATGCAGACGTTGTATGCTCTGCTCAATGTTCTGCAGATTTCTTCAATGAATCTATCATATGTTAGAATGTTAATGTCATTTACAAAGTTGAGCACTTTAATTTTAATTCTCAATACTTCATACTTTTCAATCAGACTTGCGTTGAAGAATAGAAAGAGAATCGATGAAATGAGAAATCTCTGCAATATGTTTGCATTTATCTTGCGCATGTCACTCGTTTACTCGTTGAATCTCAGTGATGTTTCTCAATTCTCAAGAAAGCTGCATGCTCATTCAACTATGTAGTCTGAAGTTTTTTTCATTTTCAGAGTATGCAGAAGTCTGACATGCAAGACTTGATTGAATGTTTTGATGATATCTAGACTTAGCATGAACGCTACGTATTTGATTTTGCAGTCTCATACTGTGTGAATCTGATCTACTAGTAGATTTAATGTCAAGATCATGAATCACTTGCATCTTGCTTTTATTTGAGCATCAGATAGCATGTGATGAGTCTCAGTTATATTGCTCAGTCTTTTAGTCATGATTGACTTCAGAGCTTTGCTCATGATATCAAGCAAAGCAATGAATTAATATGTTTTTGAATCAATATAATTGCTCTTCTTTGATTTGCATAGTACTATCATTTGAGCTTTTTTGAACTGCTTCGAATGATATTCATGTGTTACACATGCATTGAATAAACTCATCAGTATCAAAGTCAGTTCTGCAAGATCTGTCTGCAGCGCTCTGTTCAAAATGTCTGAAATGTCTGATGCTTTGTCTGCTTTTACTTTTTTGATTGTTTGTCTCACTTCATCTTCTGAAATGCATAAGTCAAATGATACTGTCAAGAGTATAAATGAGTTTGCAATGTCATTGATGTTTATCTGAGAAGATGAGAGAAAGAATTTTTCTTGCAATATCTCAATTTTTTTCTTGAACGTCGTTGTCATTTGATCAGTGTCACTTTGCTTCAATGATGAAAACTGAGAAAGTTTTTGAGATAGCTGACTTTCGATTCTGACTCATTTTGCAAAGCATCATATCGACTTGAGTGCGTTGCTCAGCTCATGCATTTGTGATCTGAAATGTGCGCGCTTCGCTTGTTAAATGATCTTGTTTTTATGATCATTGTGTTTCAGATATTCATTTCATGCATCTAGTGTGCTCTGTGTTTTTCATACAATTCATAATCATCTTGATTTCATTATTATCTCTGAGCAGTTTGAATTTTAGAAGTTCTTTGCTTGACTTGATGATTTTGTCAAGAGAGTAAATTTCTCAATAATTTTCTGTAGCATCTTGATAACTTTGCACACTCTTTCGTTCATCAACGTCTTGCTGTTCAAAGAACAATTCGATGAAAGATGCATATGCAGATACGCGCTCAATGCTTCTGTATTCATTTTCTTTCATAATCATTAAGTTGAAGACTGTATTAAAGTTGTTTATAAACACAGTTCTGTGACAATCAAAAAATGATTCAATTCTTGATGTAAATCAATGTGTACTTTGCACTTGCATATCATGAACTGTATTTTCTTGCTGCTAAAGACTAGATTAATAGTTGTAGACTGATTGTGAGTCTTACGAGTAATAATGTTTGATTTCAGCAATAATTTTAGCTTAATGTTAGTAATGATGTCAAGTAAACTGTTGATTGCTGCATGTTGAGTGAAACATCTTCATTTCTCTCAATGAGAATGATGTAGATTGAAATCTTTCACGATCAGTTGTTTGCAGTTGTCTTTGAGTAGCTCACTCAAGCAAGAAATGATTAAAGATCTTTTTGTAAATGTAGAGAACAATGAACACAAATTGTAAATGTTTATAAGTTGTAACATTTGCGTTTCATCATCTGTGTTGTAAGTTAATATTCTGATCAAGCAGATGTCTGATTCAGCTGTTTCTATCATTCATTGATTGAGTCTTAAATGTTTGTTCACACATATGCATGTTCTTGACTGTGATGACATGTTTTTCACTAGGTAAAAGAAGTTGTGAGCTGAGTTAAATGATTAAGTATCATTAATGTTGCAACTCTGCTTCTGTATAACTACGATGTTGAAGTTGCAAACTTCTCTGTTGATTAGAAATGATTTCTGAATTTTCAATGATTTTCTGATGTTATACTGCAATATTCATAGAAAAAATTGTTTTATCATAAAGTTATTTGTAACTGTTGTTGACTCTGCAAAGAGAAGACTCTTTGAATACTCTTAATCATCAAAAATTTATCTCATCTTCTGATTTGTCGTTTCTGACTCTGCTTAAGCGACGTCTCATCTGAGTCGCTATTCACGTAAGAGAAACGATTGACGCGTCTCTTCTTGACTTCTATCATCTGTCATGTTGATTCATGAGTGACTAGACTGCGTGTTTTCAGCACAACTGTTGTTGAGCTTGATGAGTTTGCTGAACTGAAAGAGTTCGTAAACTTTGAAGAGTTCTTTAAACTCAAAGAATTCATTGAATCTGCAGAGCTTGAAGACAGCAAAGAGCTCAAGAATTGCAAGAATGTGCAATTGTATTTAAATGCTTTCAAGTATCTGAATGATCTGTTTCTGTAGATTTCGAACACTTGTTTCATCTGCTGTCATTATTTAAAACAGATGCATCTTCAGAGTTTGTGATTTTCGTTGCAGTTAGCGCAACATCTTTTATTTGAAGATGTCATGCATTTCTTGATGTGATGTTTGTTTGCGCACTTGACGCAGCGTTGATTCTTTCTGCAGAATCTGATCATGTGATCAAATTCTTGACATCTGAAGCACTGTGTGATGTGACAGTTTTTCTCAAACAGCTCACATGTGCATTCATGATATGCATTTAGCATACTCATGTTCATCAGTTGATTCATCATCGCTTCAATTGCTATCTTCACAATGAGCGATGAATGAGTCTTTTCGCTCTTTACTACTTTCTTGAATCAGACTATTCTTAAAATCTTCAGATTCTCATGAAGTCTTGCGTTATTCTTTATCAGCTTTCTGATGACTTTCTTCTGATTGTTTATGTCTGTTAGAAATCAGCATAGAGCGAGTTAATATGAGTGTCATTTAACTAGAAGATAAATGCTAAGAAAGAAAGATAGCTACAGAAAAGAAGCTGACTACATATATGTGTTTCTCAGTCGACGCTAGACTCAATAGAGACAAGTCAAGATGACGAAGCGAGAATGAATCTGACAAGACTAGAAGACTGAGTCTGACAAGGCTAGAATCGTGACATTACTTTCTTTCTTCGACGATTCATGTTCGCATGAATGTATTTTCTGCTTGATTCGATTGATTGCTCAATCATGATTTCACAGACTCAGACTCATTAAATTCTGATTGACTGAATAGTCGAAAGCACTTCTAGCGCGATTTGTTCGAATATTGAATATGAAAATCATCAACTATCTTCTGAGCGTTCATAAATTCATCGTCATCAGCGTTGTATCAATTGAGATCATTGTCATAGTCATTTCATTTGATTCTATACTGAAGTCGTCTTCGATATTGACGAGAATTCAATATATCGTCGATTTTTTATTCGTCTTCGTCGTTTATCACTATTGAATCTGAAGATTCATTCTTTTGATCAGGTAAGAGATCGTCGACGACAGAGCGAAGCAGATCAGAATGAAATACATCATGAACATGCATAGACTCTGATAATTTCAGTTTATATGAAGAGTCGACAAGATTTAGATTGGTGAAAGAATCGAGCATTTTATCATTTAGCTTCTTGAAAAATCTCGCTGTAACGATGTTTCTTTCATTCAGAAACATCTTTGATTCGATCTTGTAATTGATCTTCTTTCTATGCTTGTTAGCTTGATTCATCATTTGTTTTCATGTTTTGATCAGAGCTTCACGAGCGAAGATCAATGTCTTGTTTCTTTGCTCAGATATATTCTTGACTCGATCGATCTGCAAGCGTTCGCGAGTGCTTTCATATTCGATGATGTCAGAATCGAAGCTCATATGAGAATGAAAGTTCTTGTTCATGAAGAAGAGAATCAAGAAGATGACTGAGAACAAGACGTTATTGTCGACAAACTCGATCATGAATAGTCACTTAGATCAGTCGTTCTGCATATACGAACAGAAGAATCGAAGATATCGCTCGACATTCTGATTGACTCATTCGCTTTGATCATCAGTCTGAGAATGATAAACGATGAACAATCAAAGAAAAATGTTCAGTCGTTTGCAAAGAAACTTTCATAGTATAGAGATGAATTGTGAATCTCGATCAGATACTATGAAGCTTGATAGTTCATGAGTTCAATATACTCATTGAATCAGCATTTCAGCTGTCTTTTTGACAGTGATATCTTCATCATCAATGATGCAAGAAATATAATGCCTTTCTTTTGATAATCTGCAGATGATCGTCAGTATAGCGTTGTACTCGCTTGAATCAGATAGATCAATAATGAAGTTCATTGCTATGTTTTGTCATCGCTGTTCAGATATCGATAGAGATTGAAGCAAGTCGTTTGATTTATTTCTAGATGTCTTTGAGCGTTGACAGATATAGCAGTTTCAAATATATCGATCTATCGTTTTTCGCATGAATGATCAATAGTAGTTTTGCTTTATGATCTTCACAGTTCTAAGAATATCAGAATGATCAACTGATGACTGATCATGTATTTCACGAATCAGATTCATTTGTAGAAGCTCGTTGAACGAGACTCATAGCTGACTATCATGATACAAGATTTCATTCTGAGTTTGACAATTCTTCAATTTGATATCTTCATATTGTGTCTTGTCTCTTGCTATTGCTTCGCGAAGTAGTGTACAATTCTCGTCGATCTCATTAGTCTCAAGAATCTGTTTATAGATTGATTCATCAATGTTCTTCTCTAGATCAGCGATTTTCATTCGATTCGAAGTGAGAATTGTAGTTCGCTGATAGCGACATCATTCATTCTTGAGACTTCTAGAAACTGAATCAACTCGACGAGTCAATGCATCGACTTTGATGTTTTGTTTGTCTGAGCGATACATGATTTTGAAGTTGAAGTCAACGAGCTTTTGTACTCAGCGCATTTGACGTCTACTTAGCTCTTTATCTTTCATTAATGACGTTAAAGCTTGATGATCAGTGAACATCTTGATGAGTAGCTCAGTCAATTTCAGCTCAGATCATCAATGCTTGAAGATTCGAATGATTGCTAGTAGTTTCTTGTCATAGATCTCGTAATTGCACTCAGCGAGACTCAGATTCTTGCTGTAGTAGATCATTGAATGCAATGTTTCTTCGTCGTCATACTGAGAAAGTATATCATCGTTGACGTAGTTGAATGAGTCTGTTTCAAGAATAGTCTTTCTATTCTGATCAAAATGACGAAGAATAGAGACTTCAGTCATTCGTTTCTTCATATGATCAAAGATCATTTGACAAGCTTGATTTCATTCAAATATCATCTCTTTTTGAGTTAGTTGAATCAGAGAATGAACAATCTTCGAAAAGTTCTTTATAAAACGTCGATAGAAGTTGCAGAAATCGACGAAGAACTGCATCTGAGTGAGGTTTGTAGAAGTAGATCATTCGACTACTGCTTGTACTTTTCTGAAGTTCATCTTTAGTTCTTCGATAAATAGCAATAGTTTCAGAAAGAAGATCTTCTGAACATGAAACTTGCACTTGTTTATATTCATCTGAAGATCAGTCTCTCGTAGTCTATGTAGAATCAATCGTACGTGTTGCTTGTGTTTCTTCAGTGTTTTGCTGTAGATGATAATGTCATCTAGATAAATCTGGCAAAACTGATGAAGATAGTCAAATAGCACGTCGTTCATATAGTGTTGATAGAAAGTTGAATCGTTGATTAATTCAAAAGACATCACGTGATATTTGTAGAAATCAAAAGAGGTGATAAAGATAGTCAAATCTTCGCTGCTTGAATGCATACGCAGTTTGTTGAAGACGACAATGATGTTCAATCGAGTCAGATACTTGCTATCTTGAATACGAGCGAGAGTTTCGTCTATTAAGAGTAGAAGATAGCAATCTCGTTTGATCAAAGCATTGAGCTTTCTATAATTGACGCAGAAACGCAGACTATCGTCTTTCTTTTCGATGAATAGTATGAGCGAAGCGTATGAGATTGAGCTAAAAGATATAAAGTTCTTATTCAGATGTTCAATCAGATAATTCTTCATCTTTTGAAGCTTGTAGTCAAACATATGATAGAGACGACTTCGAGAAGATGTTCTCTCGTCGATCAACTTTATTTTATGATCGTAGAGACGATGAGAGAATAGCTGATTAGTCATCGCTCGATCAAACATGTCTAGATAGTCATGATATTTCGAAGAAAGCTTAGCTTTGACTTCTTTCAAGATCTCTTCATGTGAAAGCTCTTGTAGATTTACGTCTTCTGATTTATTTCTAGCTGTTTTTAGAAGTCGATCGATTTTCGTGATGATAATCGCGAAAGTAGTCACATTCGATCATTTGACTAGTGATCTATATGCTGCAGTCTCTATTATTGCTATGTTCATTAAATTGAAAGGCGAAGCGAAGTTAACTGAATTAAATGATTTCACGATTTTACTGAATGAAGATGACTTCTCGCTGAGTCGAGTAATGACAGAAGAAGTAGATCTCTTTAGTATTTGAGTAGAGATTGAACTCTTCTGTTCTATCGCGATTTTCTTGTTCGAAAGAACAATTGAATGAGCTTTGATAAAAGCTTTGATATGAGCTTCGAAACTAGAAAATTGAAGATGATCATTTCTCATATCAATCGTTATCTCGATCTTATTCATTCATGTTTTTTCAAGAATCATCTGATGCTGACTCAATCGAGTAATCAGCATAGAGATGAAACGTTTCATATAATCTTGAACAGTCAGATTTGAATAAATTGCATGAGTAATGAGCTTTTTTGCATAATGATCATCGAATTTTCTTATTGACTTGAGCTTGATTAAAGATAACGATTCGATTTGCAAATGATCACAAACATTCTGCGCGATTAATTCATCAATGAACGAATAGTCAGCTGCTTCAGTGTCAATCAATGACTTTAATGAGTAGCTAATTTCATTGCTAGATAGTACACATTCAGTAGTCAAAGATTTCAAAGTAAAGAGATCATTTGAGCTGCTCGTTGTTGAAGAAATTAACACATCTTTCATCACGTCTTTGATGAAAGTCACTAGTTTTTTGTCTCATTCTTCGATTTCTCTGTAAATAATTTCTTCTCTTCTTTTGACATGATGATCTCATTGAGACAAGAGATGAATGCATGAGATGTCGAAGTACTAGTCTTCAGCTGAGAGCAGTTCTTTGAAAGATGATTTGATACTTTGCAGTTGAAGCAGATGATTGATATTCTTGATCGTTCAGATTCAAGAATGGAAAAAATAACGAGTTGAACATAGCTAGCAGTCAAGACTGAAGTTGATGTTGACGAAGAAACAAAACGTTTTTTCGAAGCTGCTATCGATTTGACTGTTCATTGCTCGTCACGTAGCTGATAATTGACTCGTTGTTTGTTATTTACATTTTGAAGAAAGATCTTGAGCTTGTCAAGCAAGCTAAACTCTATGAGGCAAACTGACAACACGTTCTGAAGACGATTGTTGATTTTATTCTGAATGTCGTTCATCAGAATGATATCATCGTAGTTCAGAAAGCTGAATATTTTAGTGAATTCTGAATAGAAGAAGCTGAAGAGCTTGTTGAGCTGCTTTAGAATGACGTATTTGCAACGACACTTTTGAATCAGATTCTGATCTTCGTAAATTTCTTTTAGATGTTTCAGTAGCTCTGATAGTGATTGATAGAATGAGAAAGCATCAACACGATGCTTTGCATAGATTTGCTGATCAGCATCGTCTTCTAGTCTGAAAATCACATAGACAATACGAATCTTTTCAGTAGAATAATGATTCGCGTTAACATCGAGCTTGTCAGCTATTTTGATGTTTCATGTCTCTCAGATAAAATCATCTGTTTTGATGAAGATGAGTGAATTCGAAAGCTTGATGAACTTGTGATGATCATTTTCGTTTTCAGATAGAGTAGAAAACTCTCGTTGAAAGTGAGCTTTGAAAGTCGAGCTTCGTTCAACTTTCTGATTGACTCGTTGCTCAGCTGACTGAGTATCTTGATGAGACATAGATCAATCAACTTGACGTGATTTTGCTCTGAAGTTCAATCGCTCGTCTTGTAGCTGATTGATCTTTTTCTCTAGCTCATCGTTCTTATCAAAAGCGACTTCTAGTTGTTTCGCTCTCTTTTTGTGATCTTCTTGTACAAGAAGTCAGTGTTCATTGAGTTGTAAAGTCAAGTCTTGCTGACTTCGAAGCTCGTTCAGCATATTGATGACTTTGTTGAGTTGATTGCTGACTCAATGAAACAGTTGTTCTTTGATGTTTATGTTTCATGCAATGATCGCTTTCTCAACTTCGACTGAAGCATTGATGAGTAGAAGTGAAACTCTTCTATTGACAGTGCTTTTAAGCAGATGAGTTGTTTGAGACTCAACTGACTTGACGTCGTGTGTCATGATGAGAAAAGATAGAAGTTGTTGAGATAAAAGTAGATGTTTTTTGATGAGTGAAAATTCAAAGAATCTTTTGTAAATTTCAGATAATAATTGAGTGCTTTATTTGAAGAATTTCTTGCAAATAGAATGATGAAAATGAGTGTAGAATCGAAGAATTTCTTGCGATCTAAAATGATGATGATGCAAATTTGAAGAATCTCTTGCAAATTTTTCTTACTGAATAGATTGTTTCGTATCATTTATTCGTTGATAGCAGAGTAGTTGATGAGCATTTATCTAATGTTAGAGATCAGCATAGAGCGAGTCAATATGAGTTTTTTTTAACTAGAAGATAAATGCTAAGAAAGAAAGATAGCTACAGAAAAGAAGCTGACTACATATGTGTGTTTCTCAGTCGACGCTAGACTCAATAGAAACTAGTCAAGATGATGAAGCGAGAATAAATCTGACAAGACTAGAAGACTGAGTCTGACAAGGCTAGAATCGTGACAGTCTGCTATCTTTATCATGACTTCGCATTTTTTGCGAAGCGACGATGATTTCTCTCTGAGACGTTGCTTCTTTGTTGATAATTCTTCTCTTGTCATGTTTGCTTATGACATGATTTTCAATGAAGAACGCGTATTTCTCTGCATTTGTAACTGCTTACTTAGTAGTTGAACTGATGTCTTCAGTTTCTATACATTCTTCGCGATGAATGCATTCTAAGTTGCATGATGTTTTTCTTCTGATTCAAGTTGAAGATGATGCATCAGCTTCACTGCTATCTCTTTTCATGAATGATCTTTGCTCTTCTCTTTCTTTAACGTTGATGTCTGTATTAGAAGATCAATAATGTTAGCAACATACTTCTTGTTGTTGTGTAAACTTTTCAATCTTGTGTTGCTGTTTCTTCGTGACAAGTCAACGTCGCTTGCAATCGTCTCTGAATCAGCATTGCTACAGTTCATGCAATTCATCATTATTTATTCATCTTCTAGATTTATTCTGTCTTGATTGTATTGCTCTTTTCAAAAATTTGCTTTGCATGCATTGTGATTGTTTTCTCTTCTTAACATTATTATGATCTTTTTATTCTATTAATTTAATATTAATCAATAAATAATACATTATTAATCATTTAATCATTAATTAATTTTTTCTACTACATTTGTCATTTGATTAACTTTTATCTCAATGATTAAATTAATTATATATATTTTTTGATTTTTACTCGATTCAACACTCATTATAAGTCTATGCAAGATTCTATATATTGTAGCGAGCGTTGTGCTAGCGTAGCGCTCTTTTCGTATTTACTATCGCTTTTCTCTGCATTCTATACTGTAACTGTTCTCAATGCAAGAATTTTATGAACTTGTTTCTTTTTTACTTTCTCTCTTTTTCATCTAACTCTTTAATGACGTCACAGTCTGAAATTGATTCAGTATGCTTGTTGAAAGTATTATTTGAATGATTGCTGTCATCGCGCTCATGATTTCTAGAAGCTTTCTCAAGTTCGTGATGTTCTCTTTGCATTGCATCATCTTTCATTCTATCTTTCATTTAGAACATGTTAATAGAATGTGCTTAATCAACATTCAATCTCTGTCACACTTGCACGTCGTTGTAGCAACATCAAGTACTCGTCTCTCATGTAGAAATTGATTGAAATCAATTTTTCTTGTGCGTAGCTGCGTCAATAATGCGCTGTGAGACTTTGCATGATTCTTGTGCAGTTGCAGATGTTGATGTATCATCTCTGATGTCAGATATTGAAAATAAGCTGCGTTGAATCTCTCTTTTCAGACTATTCTTCATGTTTGTCTGATCTATTTCTGTATGAGCGTCAGTCTCATCATCACTTCAATGCGCTGATTCTCAGTCAGCAATAGAGACAAATCATGTGCATCGTCAATTATCTTGTTCATCACTTCATTTTCAAGTACTTCTGCATATCTCGTCACTCAATGTAGCTTCAGCGTGATCTCTTAAGATTGAATGCTCTCATGTGCAATCTGAACTCGTTGCAGACGTGTCTGATCTTTTGTTGATATCATAGCTTTCACTGTTTTCAGAGAAGTCTGACTATCACTGTATACTTTGTATATCTTTTCATGACACTCTTGATTCGCTGTCACTACATCTGCAAGATGTTTCATTCTTGCAACTAATTCTTTTAACTCATCATGATGAGTGATGATTAAAGTTGATCTTTTCAGTCTTTTGTCTAACTCTCAATTTATTTTCATCGCAATCGCTGTAACATCGTCTCTGTTGTCACTATTATTTAAGTAAATTCTTTGCTTCAATGTGAACATGTTTAGATTATGTTGTTTTACTGACATTTTCTTGTTTGCAACTATAACTATCTTCGATGATTCTGATCAGAGAATCGCTGTGTAAAGATGACTTCAATTCATCTTCGTCTGCTTGAATATTTCTTTCATTCACTTTTGCTTCAACTGTAGAGATGTCTTGCACAGCTTTGATTTTCAATCTCTTTTGAATGTCAAGTTGTTGCAAATTCAATGCATTGTCATCTCAATAACTTCATCTGATTTTCAAGAGTTCATGTTTGTTATTGATCTTTGTATCAGCTTTCATAAGTGAATATTTATCAATGTCGTGTTTATTTTCATCTGTAAAGTCTCTGTTGATATCACATGATAAACATCAATGATCTGTCACAATGCTCTTTCTTGCATTAATCTTAGTTTGACATTCAGATTCTTTCGATGATCTTTCATCTTCTGTGATGTATATCATATGACAACTTCGTGACTAAGCAGAGAGCGTGTCATTGCGAAGTATATTTGCTTACTTGTCGTCATTGATGAGTCTCAAGTAGATTCAATGATTGTCTGCACGATTTTTTGTTTAATCACTAGTTTTGCTTTGATATTATGCATGTGAGTCGCTCATTTCAGCTTGAAGTTCAGTTAAACTTTCAAGACTCTGATATCTGATTTTGAGTCAATCTGATGTTTCATCAGCTCTACATCAACTTTCATATTGAATCATTTAGAAGTTTTCATAAAGTGAATTAACTCATGCTTTGTCATTGAGAATTTGATGTCATGCGTTTTTGATCACTGTTTGCATCTCTTATAGATCTCGCTAAGAACTCTGCAGTTGCGTTTTATAAACTCTTTGTATATCAAGATATTGACATCATTCACGAAGTCTGTGAAGTTAGTTTTCAGCTTGATATCATCACATGCTTCTAACAAGTTTGCATTGTAAAACAGATATAATATCGATGATAGTGAAGAGTCTTGTGATATATCAATGTTCACGCTGCGTTTCATCGTCGTGTAGTCATTAATTGTGATCATGATGCGTCAATCTCTCAGAAAGTTCTTCACAAATTCAAGAAGCAGTCTAGAAACTTTTCTTTTCTTTATGTCATGTAAAAGTTTGCTGTGCATCACATTGTTAAATGCATTCTTCTTATTCAGACTCAGCAGTGAGACTACTCTTCTTCTCATGTCACTTTACACAGTATGTATTTTTTCCGTAATTAGTTGCAGAGTCATATCTGTTGATCTGTGCTTGCAAACTCTCATCTGAATGTTCAATATTGAGTTGCAAGCTTCTACGACATTTCACAAACGTTTGAATATGATGAACTTCAGTATTTTGCTCAGTATGTTGAGTAGCACAATTAATTTATATATCTTTGCATTGAAGTAATCTTTCTTGTCTGACTTTTACATCACTATTGTGACTGCGCTCTTGAACTGAGTTGATTGTATTTTCTTCTGTAAACATCTTTCAAAGAGAAAGCGTATTTATTCTGACGTGTTGTCAATGAGTCTGCACATTATTTTATTTGTATATCTTGTGTGTCTTGATGTCTTGTCAGATATCGCTTTTTAGATGACTCTTTTAATCTTACGATGCATCAGTGAAGCATCATCTTCAATCAAGAGTGAGTACTTGAAGTCTATTGTGTTCAACATGAGAATCTCTGAAGATGATGAAAAGTGAGTCTGAAACATCATCTTCGCTTTATTTTGCGCTGTTGTGATGATGTCAAAGCACTCTGACTTGATCAGAGAAGAAATTGTCGCTTGAGTCAATGTGTCTGCAACTACATTTCTTGCTCATTTTGCAGTTTTGAACAGTTCTCTCAAGAATTGTTCAACGTTCTGCATAATCTTTCAATACTCACTGCGTTTTTGTTTTCTGATGATCTTGCTCTTCTTATCACATGCTTGAATGTACTTTGTTCAATCGTTGATGATTCAAAAACTTCTTCTCATTCATTGCATGCTCTTGACAATCTTCATACACTTCTTCATTCATTTTGCTTTGATCATTTCATGCAATCTCGCTCAGAAAGTGAAAATCTCAATGATCTTCTTCAGTGCATTTAGCAGTTGCTTGATGTACTCATCTATGCATCAACGTTTCATCTCATGATTCAACAGTGATTTTGACATTTGTTTTTTCAGAATATTGATAAACTTCTCTTCATTCATTGTCTTTCAGTTACGACGCGATTTTCGCGCTGACTTTTCGCAAACTTTGAGATTTATAATTGTCTGTATTGACAGATGATCTGAAAAGTTTTTCATTTCTTCGTTGATTTCACATCGTATTAATTGATTCATAATGTCATCTGTTGTGAAGATCAAATTTATTGTCATTTGAGATTCTTGATAATTTCTCGTAATTGTGTTTTGAAATAATGCTAGCGATGCATCAATGTTTGTGATTATTTTAATTAACTCATTCAACAGTAAATGTTGTCTTGAGTAGAATGATTCTTTTCATGTGAAGTGATGTAGATTGAAGTCTTCTACAAAAATGCTTTCTTTTGACATGTGCAGCATCTTTTTGATTTCTGAAAGATTTTCTTTTTCATGAATGATCTTATGATCTCTGAATGATGAATTGTATGCTTCATGAATGTGTATAACTTTCTGAATCATCTGTGCGTGTGATCTTTATGTTGATCTCATGACATACTTTCTCATCAATCAGCTTGTTCATCATTTCAGCGCTGACTACGTGTATCATCAGCGAAACATATCTCTTCTGCTCACTCTTTTTTGTGAGTCACTCAATCTTCTCGATCATCATCTTTGAATGTATGTCTTTGTTGATCTTGATGAGCGTTCTCGCTTCTTTCTTCTCTATGTTCTTAGACATTTCTTCAACTCTAATTTCATGTATCACTACTTCAAAACTGATCTTGTGCAGACATGCATTCAATGATATCTCTTTGATTCAAAAATCATTTTTCTTCAGTGTTCTCTTACTGCTCTTCGTCTTGATTCAAAATATCAGCAGTCTCAATCATCTCTTCATCGTTTCTATGTTCTTGCGTGTCAACAATGTCTCGTCGACGTCAATCTCTCTTGCTCATCTCACTATGTTCTTCGTTGTTATCATCATGATTCTCTTTACTTCTTCTTTTTCTTTGATGAAGATTTTTACTTCAAATTTCTCACAATGATTTTGCACTAACGATGATATGTTGACGTTGAACACAAAATAATTCTCAAATGATGTCATTGACTTCACGCTCACTCTCTTCGCTCAACTGTCGACATGTTTTCTCTTCTTCATGAACTCTTTTTTGACTCTGCTCGTTATCTTTTTCAGTCTCTTCAGCTGATTCTTCATATGCTGATTGACAGTTGACGCAACGACGCGTTGACACGTCAGCTTTTCTATCATCTCTGTCAAACTTTTCATCTCTCTTCAGAGCATCAGTTCGTTGTTTCTACGTTCATTGAACTCATAGAATACTCACAGTTTGTGTAATTTCTTCTGTACATCTTTCGCCTTGACTGAATTCTTCTGCAAGATAATGATAATCATTTCTTGTTCATTCATCGACATTGCATTGACAATGCTTCTTATCTGTTCTTGACAATCAGAATGAAGCGCAAGCATCATGTCAATGATGTGCTCTGTCTCTAGTTAAGAGATTTAATGAATGTATAGATTGACTAATGATCGATTTTTTTCTGAAGCATGTATTGTTGCAATAAACGATAGATTTAAATTAATTATTAATCAATAAGTTATTAATAAATGATTATTAAATCAACTTTTCTTTTAAAAATTTATTGAAAACATAATAATAATAATTCAGATTAATCTAAGATTATGTCAAAACTCAGATTTATGAAAGTCAAAGTTCTTCAAAGAATAGAGAACAGATATGAGAATTATTCTTCAACGTTATCATTGAACTCTCAAATGAGAATCTGAGTTTACAAGAAATTTTACTGTCGATTCTCAGAAGCATTGAATCTATGAGAATTTCTATCGCTGATTCTCAAAGACTCTGAATCTACAAGAATTCAAGTCACATACAAATCTTGACATTTCATCGATGATAAGAATTCAAGTCACATATGATCTTCAAGAAATCTTGCAGAGATTGCATGTAATTTTGCTGATTTCATTAACGATGCTTGAGCTTAGTCTTTTGAATATATAAAGAAAGATTCACTTCTGTATTTCATAGTTTAGTGTTAACTTTCTATACAAATAAATATTACTAAGCTACTATCAAATTTGATCATATTATTTATGCGCATATTCTCTAGTGTGACTGCACATTTCTTGAGCTACTCACAATTTTAACACTTTACTTTATTGCAGAAACAATAGTTCATATAATTAAACAAAAAAAATCGTTGACTTGAACAGCAATTCTTCGAATATGACATTCAATCTTCATAATAAATTTTAATTTCTTCTCATTCTCAAGACTTCTACATCTTTGATTCAAATGATTATCATCACTAACATCATAAATATATTCTTCAAGCATCATGATCAAGATACAATTTTTCTTGATGTTGCAATCTCATTTCTTGAAAGCAATATCTGCATGTCTTTCAAAAGCATTACTTCGTTTACTTTCATCATCTTTACAGAGTTTGCATTCGCTCTGCTTGATCAGATCTTTTGCAACAATAAAGAAAAGTTTCAATTGAACTTGATGAAAAGTCTTGCACAGCATCAAGCAATCATCATCAACATCATCATTTCATTGATTTAATCATTTTCTGATTTTGCAAGCGTTAGTTTGAAGAATCTATTAGAGATTCATCATTATGCAGCGTTGAATGAAAACATCAGAAGCACTCACGTCGATGTAGAAAGAAAAGAGAAACAATGCATGCTGCTTTAAACAAGAATGAAAGTTGTTGAGCATGAATTCTTGTTTATCATTCTTGATGAAATTTAAAGCATTATCAACAACGTGAAGATTTTGCAAAGACAACAGAATTATTTGAAGATGTATGCTTAATGCAAGACGTTGTTTGTTGAAAACATCATTCTGCTAGAAAATCTGAATTGAGTGTCTTGCACATTGAACTTTGATTACTTTTTAACATGACGAAGTCGTGCATCTGATCATTTTGAATCAAAGTTTTGCAAAAGAATCATCACTACAATTATAAAAAATTCTTTCATCAATGATGATTTCTTTAAAAAGAAAGCAATCATCTTTAAGATCATTTTTTCAAATAAGTTCTCAAAAGAGAAGAAGTTTAAATTCATTATTGACGAAAATCTGAAATTGTTTCTCAGAAAACTAAAGTTGAACTTCATCAAGATGAATTACATCAAAGATGATGATAAGCTTAATTACATCACAAAATATGTAAAGATTACAGCAATGTATTATCTTCAACAGATTAAGAAAACTGTCGAGATGAAAAATTGTAGAATCATATGAGCGAAGTTTCTTGAAACTCTTCAGCAATGCTTGCTTGATGTGAAGTCACTTCAAAATTGAATGAATAATCTATGAAATATCATTATAAAAAGAAGCGATCAAACATGCATGTTGTTCTTTCTGAAACTCAACAAGACACATTTTCAAAATTGTGTTAAGATCATGAAGTTTAAGAAAGTGCTATTGTTCAGATTTCTGAGTGAGTTACTCTCTTTAAACAAGATCAAGCTAATTATATTAACTTTCACTTAATGAAGCAAGATGTTCTGTTGAGAATTGATGAAATACATTGACATGCAACATGCTTTAAACTATGCTCAGCAGAATCAACAGTTGAAAATAAATTTGTTTCTTGAAAATTAATTATACAAGAAGAGTTCATGTCTTGATGTCAGATCATCATTTCAGCTCAAAGCATAAAATATGTTGTCAACTCAATTTAATATCATCAATATTTTAGAAAGTCTTGATTTATTGAATTAAATCATTAATTTAATCATCATCATCTTAATTTAATCATATCAAAATCTGTTTTGTGTCTTTGCAATCTTAAGTCATAAAACTGCTGCTCAGTTTTGACATTACTCAATTTATGTATATAAAAGTTGAATTTTCATTCTGTTCTTTCATTTTTTGTCTTTCATCTTGTACATTATCTGATGTATTGTTCTGTATCTAGTTCAAGTAATATAATAATCAATTCTCTATATTGATAGAATCTTTAATTCAGTCTAGTCTTTGACATTATGAAAGATTTACACTTTCTGCAACATTTTCATACATTGAAATCTTGTTTAATTATTCTTTCACTTAAATAAAGTCATCTTATAATTTCTTGATCAACAATGAGTGTGCTGTTGAACAGTTCACTCAAAGTGTGATTGAAAATTCAGTCAAAACTTTTCGCGCAATGCAAGAGCTTCAAAATCAAGTTCAACAACATGATGTCATCACTTCATTCTTGTTCATCATTCTCAGTTCTTCAATTTATATAAAGTTGAATTCTCAGTTTCTTGCAATGATAGCTCAGATCATTGCACAAATCTTGAACAATTAATCTTCTTTCATCATTCATCTCTTTGCAAATTCTGTCGCTGTCATCATTACTTCTAGATTTGAGAAGCTTTTTGACATATCTGAGTATGAGAAGAACAAAGATTGATTGAATGCATGAGAGCAGAGTCTGATACAGCGCATGAACATGAACGATGATCATTATTTCTTTCATCATGTCAAGATCATTTATGTCGAGTCATGATTCATCATAAATAAGAAGATTCACAATCTAATGAGTCAATATTGAATTAATGATCTTTGTATCATTTTCATCTTTGCAGATTAACAACATAAGTTGCATCATTGCTGTGATAATTCTTTCAAGATGAAAGATGCTCATTTATATTTTCGCGAAATTCTGAAGCAAGACATGAATAGCTTTGCTGACTATTACAATCTCTTCTATCAAAAGAAAGAATGTTTTTTGATGAAAGATTTTTTATTGATTAACTATCTGAAGCGCAATGTTAATTATTTCACTCAAGTTATTGCTTTCTTCTGACGAAATTTCAATGAAACTCAATCATTCATCTTTCATCAATGAATTCAAGCATTCTCTGACATTGATGAAGAGTTTCAGCAGCTTAAACATCATCAATCTCGTTTCATCTTCATCATCATTTCATTCGTCAAAGTCAAGAACATCTCTGCATCAATTAATAACTCTTTGAGTTCAAAGATCATTACTTTTGTGACTGTTGTTTTAACAGTATTTTCGTTTCTTTCTCTCTTGTTTCTTGATGAGTCAATGAATTTAAGCTTCGTCATTATCATCATTCAAGATAAGATTCTGATCATTTCTGAAATCAAGAAAATTTGCAACAAGTGAAAGCTGTGTTACTATTGCAAGTTGCAACATTCAAGCAAAATCACTAAAAAATGCTCAAATAAGAAGTTCTTCACTCTGCATATCATAAACATCTACGACAGTGATATCATCAATATAGATGAAGAAGTTTCGCTGTTCACAAGAAAAGTTTAGTCTTTGAGCTAAGTTGCGCTCAGAGATTTGTATACATATCATCTTGTCTACTAGTCTCAATCTTTTCACTCTCACTTTAATTCTATAGAAAGTTTTCTGCTAAATCTATCTTGAAACTCTTTGAATTCAATTTGACATTTAAAGATAGTCACATGATAGTATTTTGTATTCTACGTCAAGCTTAATCTAGAGTTCTTACTCTCGCTCTGATTAATAATGAAGTCTTTGCTTATGTCTTTATGAATAAATTCTTCATGCAACAACATCATCTTTTCTTACATTAATAAACTCACTCTCACAGACTTCAAGAATTTGATGATCAAGTCGCTTTAATCAATGACATTACTCATGTCGTCGAAATCACAATGATTCTCGATGAACACATTGAAAAACTATTCTTGTATGTCATTGAATTAAGTCAATATCTCATCATCATGAATCTGTCATGACTTCATCATCACGTCATTGATGTCAATTTTGAACACAATATTCTCATCTTGTCTTTCTTCTTTTGTCTTAATCATTATTGTTCATTTCTCGTCAAGATCTATGATTTTAATCAACAAGAAGAAAATTTCTCGTTCAAAGTTAACAAAGTAGCTTTCTCTCAATCTAGTTTCTCATTCACTTGAAAGAAGCAACTCAGTTTTCAGTTTGCTTGCAAAAAGCAATCTAGTTTCTCATTCATTTGAAAGAAGCAATTCAGTTTTCAGTTTGCTTGCAAGAAGCAATCTAGTTCTTCATTTGCTCGAAAGAAGCAATTCAGTTTTCAGTTCGCTTGCAAGAAGCAATTCAGTTCTCAATTCACTTGCAAGAAGCAACTCAGTTTCTCATTTGCTTACAAGAAGTAATATAATTTCTTGTTTGCTCATGAGAAGTCAACTAATATTCAGTTCATTCACAAGAAACAAATCTCGCTCAGTCTTGTTTCTCATCTGAAACAAGAAGCTTTTAGTTGTATTCTTCAAGTCATTCAAAAAGAATACTCATTAAGAATCAAGTGTCAAAATTCTTTCTTCTTTAGAACTTTTGTTATCTTTCAAGCAGATCAATTCAATCGATCTTTTATACAACTTGACATAGTCAAGTTGAAAGCTAAAAGCTTTGATTATGCTGCTCATGTCAAAGACATTGAAGTGTTTAGCATCATTTTAAAGAAAATCGATGTCTTCTTGAATCTTAAATCAATCTCATCTTTTAATCTAGATTCTGATGAGTCAAAATCACGTCACATGACTTTGACTGTTCATTTAAAGAACAGTTCAACTCTTGCTCAGTTTTCATCTCGCTCTCAAGACAGTATGTATGATAAGAATTATCGTCTGAATCTTCATCAAATGAAAAAGAAATTTCATTTAACTGTATTCACGACACAAGAAAATCTTGAAGTCTATCGACAAAGTAAAAATGTCGATTCAATCACAATTTTATCATTCAGATATTTCAAGTTTTTAAATGTCTTCTTTAAAAAGAATGTTGATATCTTATCTTTGCATCAAGCTCATGATCATGTCATACATCTTAAAGAAGATGCTCAATCTTCAGTCTTTGCTTTGTACAACATGAGTCGTGATAAAATTCTAGAACTTCATTGTTATTTGAATGAGAATCTGAGCAAAGATTTCATTCAAGTCAGTCACTTTCAGATGATCATCTCTGTTCTCTTCATCAAGAAATTCGAAGAAGAACTTTGCTTCTGCATGAATTATTGAGATCTGAACACTATCACAATCAAGAATTGATATTCTCTGTCTTTAATCTCAGAAACGCTGAATCATCTAAGTTGAGCTAAAATCTTTATTAAGCTGAATATTATTTCTGCGTTCAATTGACTTTGAATCAAAGAAAAAGATGAAGCTCTCATTGTTTTTTGCACTCAATTTGAATTATTCAAGTATCTAGTCATGTTTTTCAATTTATGTAATGAGTCTGTTTTGTTTCAGAAGTATATCAATAATATTCTTTGCAAACATTTAAATAAGTTCTATACAGCTTATTTGAATGACATCTTGATTTATTTCAACAATAAACTTGAGCACAAGATTCATGTCAAGCTCATTCTGCAAAAGCTGCAAGAAGCAGATCTTCAGATGAATATAATCAAGTGCAAGTTTTACATCACTCAAGTCTTGTATTTAGAATTGATAATCATCATTGAAGAGATCAAGATGAATTCTTCTAAGATAAACATCATTGTCAACTGACTCATCTTGATCAACGTTAAGAACGTTTAAAGTTTTTTAAATTTTGCAAACTTCTATAAAAGATTCATCTATGATTATAGTAGAATAGCTACTTCGCTCACTCATTTCATCAGAAAAGATGTATTCTTTGTCTGAATTCAGAAATGTCAGATTGCATTCAACACTCTTAAGAAAGTTTTCACTTTCAAGATTATTCTTTGTCATTATAATTCAGATCACAAGATTGTGATAGAAATCAATGCTTCAAACTATGTGTTCAAAGATATTCTTTCTCAGTATAATGAGAATGAAGTTCTTCATTCAGTCGCTTACTTTTTCAAGAAGCATAACTCAGTCGAGTGTAACTACGAGATCTACGATAAAGAATTCATGATCATTGTTTGCACATTTGAAGAATGATGCTCAGAGCTCGAAGATTTTATCTGTTCTATCAAGATGATCACAAATCACAAAAATCTTAAGTATTTCATGTTAATTAAACAGTTGAGTCATCATCAAGCTCGTTGAAGTGAGTTTCTATTTAGATTCAACTATTGCATCACATATTGCTTCAACAAGATCAATGATAAATTGAATGCTTTGATACATCACTCAGAAAATCTTTTTAAGAAGAAGAATACATTCAATTCTTGACATCAATATCAACATCAGACAATTCTGAAAACTCATGTTTTAAATTTCAAGATTGTTAAGAATCTCATCTTCAACATTCTTGACATTAAAGTCATGATGCTTCAGTCACAAATCATCATCTTAAATTCAGTTCAGTTACATTTGTTCTCAGTCTTTTCAGTCTTCTTGCTGACTTTAGCTTTCATGAATCTTGAAGTTGAAGAATCTGATGTTAAAGATGTTGAATCTCAGCTAAATCAAGACATCTTGAATCTTAATGAAGATTCTGCTGATACTTTCATTCAGACACTGTGAAAACAAGTTGAAGTTAATGACATGTTTGCAACTCAGATAATTGAAGTGCTTTGCAGTGAAGCACATCATCATAACAAGATTTTTCTAGTCAAGTATGAAAAACATGAGAATCATCTGTACTTTCAAAAGAGAAAATATATATTCAACTTCAATAAACTACGTCTTTGTATTATTCAGCTCGCTCATGACAATGTCGTTGATGATCATTCAGAAAGAGTCAAGAACTATGAACTGATCAGTTAAGTTTATTGATAACTCAACATATATAAGTATGTTCAGCGCTTTGTACGAAACTGTCACATGTGCACATGTTTCAAGCTCTCTAAACAATGAACTCAAGAATGATTGTGTTCTCTTTCAGTTTTTGAACGTTGTTGATGTGATATCTTCATGAATTACATAAATTCTTTATCGCTCAGTATCTTCATGAGTATCACATATAGATATATTCTAATCTTTGTTGATCATCTTATCAAAATGAGACATTTAATTCTCATCACTTCTATGAAAATTGAAGAAGTTATCAACTGCTTCTATGTTCATGTTTGAAAACATCATGATTTATTCAAGTTCTTCATGTCTGATTGAGACACATAATTCATCTTCGATGTCTGAAAGCATATGTGTAAAATGCTGAAGATAAACGTTAAGTTATTAATGATATATCACTTTGAAATCAATGATCAAATCGAAAGAATCAATGCTGTCATGAAGTATTATCTTCAAGTCTTCGTCAACTACATGCAGAATGACTGAGCTAAGTGACTTTCTGAAGTCGAATTTGTCATCAATAATACATTATTATCAATCACTTTAGCATCATTCTTCTTGATCAATTCAAGTCAGAACTCACATCTAGACTTCAAGCTTTCTGAATCTCTGTTTAAGAATTTTACATCTTAAGCTTAAAATAAGTTAATCAATGTTGAAGAGTTCATTAAGAAAATGAAGAAATTAATCAAGCATCTACATGATGAGATGCTTATAGCTCAGATCATTTATGAATCTCATCTTAATCTCTTTCATCGTTCTTGTTTTAAATACTTTGTTGAAGATGAAGTCTGACTGAATGCTTGCAATCTCAGCATTGCTCACTTCATTGTCAAGTTAAACAATCATAACGTTGATCTCTTCAAGATCAAGCATGTCTTCAAGAATAATTCTTTAATCATTGAGTTAAATCTTTTAATATTTATGAAGATTCACTCAGTCTTTCATGTCATTCTTCTGAATCATATTGCAAATGATCTTCTTTCAAGTCAACGTCAGAAATTTCAAGAATTTGTTATCATTGAAAATGATGAAAGATTCTGATATGTAAACAGCATACTAAACTTCAAGTATGATAAATGCTATCATTCATCTCTGCTCAAGTATTACGTTGATTGAGAAAATCACTTCTTTACTTGAAAATCTTTCAATCTTCTGAATAATTGTGAGCAAACACTCAATAAATATCATCTCGTCAACTCTATCGTTGAAGAATTACATGTACTGTCATGTGTGATGTTTCAATGTTAATGTCAAGAACTTTAAGTTTAATCTTCATTGTTTCAACTCAACTCAAATCTGACTCAGATCTTGTCTAGATCTGACTTGAACATCTTGTTTAAATCTGATTCAAATGTGACTCAGATGTATTTTAGTTTCACTTGTGCATCATCATGTTAAAATGCATCTCGTCTCATCTCATTCAAATCTGACTCAGATGTGACTCAGATTTATTTTAATCTTATCTGTGCATCATTATATTAAACTGCATTTCATCTTTTTCATGCTCAGATCTGACTTAAATCTTGTTTAAATCTGATTCAAATGTGATTCAGATGTATTCTTGCTTCGTTAATGCTTCATCATTATAAAATGCATCTTGCTGTATTTTATCTTGTTGTTATCTTCAATTCTTTCTTGTCTCATTTTGCTTTCATCTTGTCTTATTTACATCTCATTTCATCTAGTTTCAATTCTTATCTTATCTTGTTCTCTTCATCATTTTGCAGAAGCTCAATCTTTGAGAGAGAAGCTACTGTCATGATGTCAGATCATCATTTCAGCTCAGAGCATAAAATATGTCATCAACTCAATTTAATATCATCAATATCTTAGAAAGTTTTGATTCATCAAACTAAGTCATTAATTTAATCATCATCATCTTAGTCTAGTCACATCAAAATCTGTTTCATGTCTTTGTAATTTTAAATCATAGAACTGCTGCTCAGTTCTGACATTACTCGATTCATGTATATAAAAGTTGAATTCTCATTCTGTTTTTTCATTTCTTGTTTTTCGTTTTATACATTATCTGATGTATTGTTCTGTATCTAGTTCAAGTAATATAATAATCAATTCTTTATATTGATAGAATCTTTAGTTCAGTTTAGTCTCTGACAGTCACTATAATTCAGATCATAAAATTGTGATAGAAATTAATGCTTTGAACTATGTGTTTGAAGACATTCTCTTTCAATACAATGAGAACGAAGTTCTTCATTCAATTACTTACTTTTTCAAGAAGCATAATTCAATCAAGTGTAATTACAAGATTTATGATAAAGAACTTATGATCATTGTTTGCATATTCAAAGAATAATGCTCAGAGCTTAAAGACTTTATTTGTTCTGTTGAGATGATCATAGATCATAAAAATCTTGAGTATTTCATGTTAATTAAACAGTTAAGTCATCATTAAGCTCGTTGAAGTGAATTTCTGTTTAAATTCAACTATTGCATCACATATTGCTTCAACAAGATCAATGATAAATTGAATGCTTTAACACGTCATTCAGAAGATCTTTCTAAGAAAAAGAATATATTCAACTCTTGACATCAATATCAACATCAGACAATTCTAAAAACTCATGTTTTAAATCTTAAAATTGTTGAGAATCTTGTTTTTGATGCTTTTGACATTAAAGTCATGATGCTTCAGTCACAAATCATCATCTTAAATTCAGTTTAATTACATCTGTTCTCAGTTTTTTCAGTTCTTTTGCTGACTTTAGCTTTCATGAATCTAGAAGTCAAAGAATTCAATGTTGAAAATGTTGAACTTCAGCTAGATCAAGACATCTCAAATCTTAATGAAGATTTTGCTGATACTTTCACTCAAACACTGTGAGAATAAATTAAAGTCAATAACACATTTGCAGCTCAAATAATTGAAGCATTTTGCAATGAAACACATCATCATAACAAGATTTCTCTAGTTGAGTGTAAAGAACATGAGAATCATCTGTACTTTCAAAAGAGAAGATATGTACTCAACTTTGATAAACTACGTTTTCATATTATTCAGCTCATTCATGACAATGTCATTGATAATCATTCAGAAAGAATCAAGAATTATGAACTGATCAGTTGAGTTTATTGATAACTCAACATATATAAGTATGTTCAGTGCTTCGTATGAAACTGTTACATGTGCACACATTTTAAGCTCTTTAAACAATAAACTCAAGAATGATTGTGTTCTCTTTCAGTTTTTGAACGTTGTTGATGTGATATCTTCATGAATTACATAAATTCTTTATCGCTCAGTATCTTCATGAGTATCACATATAGATATATTCTAATCTTTGTTGATCATCTTATCAAAATGAGACATTTAATTCTCATCACTTCTATGAAAGTTGAAGAAGTTATCAACTGCTTCTATGCTCATGTTTGAAAACATCATGATTTACTTGAGTTCTTCATGTCTGATTGAGACACATAATTCATCTTCAATGTCTGAAAGCATATATGTAAAATGCTGAAGATAGATGTTAAGTTATTAACAACGTATTACTCTGAAATCAATGATCAAATTGAGAAAGTCAATGCTATCATGAAGTATTATCTTCGAGTCTTCATCAACTACATGCAAAATGATCAAGCTAAGTGACTTTTTAAAGTTGAATTCATCATCAATAATGCATCATCATTAATCACTTTAGCATCATTCTTCTTAATCAATTTAAGTCAGAACTCATGTTTAAACTTCAAGCTCTTTGAGTCTCTGTTTGAGAATTTTATGTTTCAAGCTCAAGACAAGTTAATCAATGTTAAAAAGTTCATTAAGAAGATGAAGAAACTAATCAAGCATTTACATAATGAGATGCTTATAACTCAGATCATTTACAAATCTCATGTCAATCTCTCTCATCATTCTTGTTCTAGATACTTTGTTGAAGATGAAGTTTGACTGAATGCTTGCAATCTCAGCATCATTTATTTTATTATTAAGTTAAATGATCATAATGTTAACTTCTTCAAGATTAAGCATGTTTTCAAGAACAATTTTCTAATCATTGAGTTAAATCTTTCAATATTCATGAAGATTTACTTAGTCTTTCATGTCATTCTTCTGAATCATATCACAAATGATTTTCTTTCAAATCAATATCAGAAACTTCAAAAACTTGTTGTTGTCAAGAATGACAAAAGATTCTGATATGTAAACAGCATATTAAACTTCAAGCATGATAGATGCTATAATTCATCTCTGCTCAAGTATTACATTGATTGAAAAGATCACTTTTCTACTTGAAAGTCTTTCAATCTTCTGAATAATTGTAAGTAAGTGCTTAATGAATATCATCTTGTTAATTCTGTCATCAAAGAATCATATGTATTGTCATGTGTAATGTTTTAATGTCAATGTCAAGAACTTTAAATTCAATCTTCATCATTTTGATTTAACTTAAATCTGACTCAGATCTTGTTTAAATCTGACTTGAACATCTTGTTTAAATCTGATTCAGATGTGACTCAAATGTATTCTAGTTTCACTCATGCATTATCATGTTAAAATGCATCTCATTTCATCTTGTTCAAATCTGACTCAAATCTGACTCAGATTTATTTCAATTTCATCTGTGCATTATCATATTAAACTGCATTTTGTCTTTCTTTTACTCAGATCTGACTCAGATCTTGTCTAGATTTGACTCAAACATCTTGTTTAAATCTGATTCAAATGTGATTCAGATGTATTTTTATTTCATTAATGCTTCATCACTATAAAATGCATCTCACTGTATCTCATCTTGTCATTGTCTTCAATTCTTTCTCGTCTCATCTCATCTTCATCTTGTCTCATTTACATCTTATCTTGTTTAGTTTCAATTTTCATTTCATCTTGTTCTTTTCATCATCTTGCAGAAGCTAAGTCTTTAAGAAAGAAGTTACTGTCATGATGTCAAATCATCATTTCAGCTCAGAGCATAAAATATGTTGTTAATTCAATTTAATATCATTGATATTTTAGAAAGTCTTGATTCATTGAACTAAGTCATTAATCTAGTCATCATCATCTTAGTTTAGTCACATCAAAATCTGTTTTATGTCTTTGCAATTTTAAGTCATAAAACTGCTACTCAGTTCTGACATTACTTAATTCATGTATATAAAAGTTGAGTTCTCATTTTGTTCTTTCATTTCTTATCTTTCATCTTGTACATTATCTGATGTATTGTTCTGTATCTAGTTCAAGTAATATAATAATCAATTTTTTATATTGATAGAATCTCTAGTTCAGTCTAGTTTCTGACAGTTCACAAAGTTCTTTGCAGAAAATTAATGATTGAGAAAAAGAAGAATACTTTGATGATCAATAAGAACAGCAAGAATCAGAATTGAAAAAAACAGTTTTTTGAAAGAAAAAATATCATAGAATCAGCAAGAAAGCATGTGTCAGATGCAAATCTAAAGATCACGCAAAGTTGAATTGTTTAAACTCATGATTCGTCTTTTCAAAAACTTTCTTCTCAGAAGCTTCTTTTGCTTCTAACAACATTTTCATTATCAACGTTTCAAAAAAAGACTTAACTTAATAAATTTCTCTCATTTATTGATTGCTCAAAAGAAGAAAGCAACTAAAAAGTATGAAACTTAATAAATTAATTCAATCAATCAACTGTTTGTTGAACTGAATGTATTGACAATGTTGAAGAACTTGAACTTTGTTACAACATCATTCATTCTCATGATCAAAATCAAGTCAGAATGTTTTAATCTTTTTGAAACTTGAATCATAATGAACATTGAGTGTATGCTAAACGTGATTCATCACAATCTCATGAAACGTTTAAATAAAATCAAGAATATTCATTCTTGAAAGTTCATGAAAATTTTCTTCAACGATAAATCAATGCAATTACATGAAACAATACTGCTTGATCTGAACATTCAGAACTTTAATGAAAGCAATTTATGCATCTTGAAAATCTTTATCATTGTTGAATATATCTCAGAGAATCTCATGTTAAATCTTTCATTCTTTGAGAAGCATAATTTCATTCACAAGTTTGCTCATTAATGCTTATGTTGAAGAATCTTGTATGCTCAGAATGAAAGAAAGAAATTATTTCATTGAAGAACAGTTTCAGAATCATTTTACATGATGTTCAATGAAGCAAGACTTGCGTCAAGTCTTTTTGCATGCAATATTCATCAATTTAATTTTGCAAGAAAAGTCACTTTTAAATTTTCTTATCAACATAATCAGCAGAAGAAATGAGAAGTTTCAAGCACTCAATCAACTCAGAATCTCAAGCAACAAAGCATTATAATACACATTCAATCACTTTTAAATGCTCTGTATGACTCTTTGAGTTTCTCAATGACAGAAGAAACTCTCGACTCACACAGATTGAGAATACAATAATTGATTAATTCTTAAATGTTTCAAAAGAATTTGTAAACTTCGCGAATTTCTTCACTCAAAAAGTCAAAGTTCTTTCGACTCATGAGCTTCATAATTACGTTATTTGCATCGAGAAAAGTTGTATTATTCTCTGAGATTCTTTGTACAATCTTTTGTCAGAATCATGTTTAGATGATACAATCAATGAAGATCAGAGTTGATAGTGCTTGATCTTTAGAAATAGCTATAACTGAATATTAAGAATACAGAAGAAGATTGATACAAGAGCTTCTATTTATGTAATGTTCAAAGACTGCGCTAGACTTGAAAGAGATGTATTTGTGACATGAAAAGAAGATGATGTAAATGAACAAGATGTTGATGAAAGAAAAGAGTGTTGAGAAAGAAAAAGAGTGTTGAGTCATATTTGAGTCAAATCTGAGTCAGATCTAGATCAGATCTTGACTAAATCGTTGACTAGCTCTAATCATTACACAGAATATGTTAGAGATTGATCTAGAGTGAGTCATAGAAGTGTCATTTAACTAATAGATAAATGCTAAGAAAGAAAAGTATCTACAGAAAAGAACTCGATTCTTATATGTGTATTTCTCAGCTCTGTGCTAGACTCGATTGAGTTGACATCTTACACATATGATGCAGAGTCTCAATGATATCATCTTTAGATCAGATTCTCGCTAGACTCAATTAGAATGAAATCAGACGAAGACTAGACGAAGAATAGACGAAGAATAAATGAAGAATAGACGAAGACTAGAATCGTAACATTACTTCTCTTTCTTGACTATTCATGTTTGCATGAATGTTGCTTCTTAGTGCGCTTTTCTTGAATATTTGATATGAAAGTCGTCAATCATCTCTTGAGCGTTCATAAATTCGTCATCGTCAGCGTTATATTAGTTGAGATCGTTGTCATAGCTCTTTTATTTGACTTGATATTGAAGTTGTCTTCTATAGTGTCGAAAGTTCAGTATATCATCGATTTTTCATTCGTCTTCATCGTTTATCACTATTGATTTCGAAGATTCATTCTTTTGATCAGACAGAAAATTATCAACGATAGAACAAAGAAGCTCTGAATGAAATACGTCGTGTATATGCATAGTCTCTGATAGTTTCAACTTATAAAATGAGTCAACAGACTCAGTGATCTGAAATGAATCGAGCATCTTATCATTCAATTTTTTGAAAGATCTCGCTGTAACGATGTTTCGTTCGTTCAGAAACATCTTTGATTCAATCTTATAATTGATCTTCTTTCTATGCTTATTAGCTTGATTCATCATTTGTTTTCGTGTTTTGATCAGAGCTTCACGAGCGAAGATCAAAGTCTTGTTCATTTGTTCAGATATATTCTTGACTCAATCAATCTGCAAGCGTTCGCGAATGCTTTCATACTCAATGATGTCAGAGTCGAAGCTCATACGAGAATGAAAGTTCTTGTTCATGAAGAAGAGAATTAAGAAAATGATTGATGACAAGACGTTATTGTTGACAAACTCGATCATGAGTAGTCACTTAAATCAGTCGTTCTGCATATATGAACAGAAGAATCAAAGATATCGCTTGACGTTCTGATTGACTCGTTCGCTTTGATCGTTGATCTGAAGATGATAGACGATGAACAATTGAAGAAAAATGCTCAGTCATTTGCAAAGAAACTTTCATAGTATAGAGATGAATTGCAAACCTCGATCAGATACTATGAAGCTTGATAGATCATGAGTTTGATATACTCATTGAATCAGCATTTTAGCTGTCTTTTCAGCTGTGATATCTTCATCATCAGTGATGCAAGAGATATAATGTCTTTCTTTTGACAATCTGCAGATGACAGTCAGAATAGCATTGTAATCGTACGAATCAGATAGATCAATAATGAAGTTCATTGCTATGTCTTGTCATCGCTGTTCAAATATAGATAGAGATTGAAGCAAGTCATTTGATTTATCTTTTGATGTCTTTGAACGTTGACATACGTAGCAGTTTTGAATATATCGATCTATCGTTTTTCGCATAGAAGATCAATAGTAATTTCGCTTTATGATCTTCACTGTTCTAAGAATTTCAGAATGATCAATCAACGATTGATCATGTATCTCATGAATCAGATTCATTTGTAGAAGCTCGTTGAATGAAACTCATAGCTGACTGTCATGATTCTAGTCTTGTCAGACTCAGTCTTCTAGTCTTGTCAAATCTATTCTCGCTTTGTCATCTTGACTAGTTTCTATTGAGTCTAGCGTCGACTGAGAAACACACATATGTAGTCAGCTTCTTTTCTGTAGCTATCTTTCTTTCTTAGCATTTATCTTCTAGTTAAATGACACTCATATTGACTCGCTCTATGCTGATCTCTAACATTAGATAAATGCTCATCATCTACTACTCTGCTATCGACGAATAAATGATACAAAACAATCTATTCAGTAAGGAAAATTTGCAAGAAATTCTTCAAATTTGCATCATCATTTTAGATTGCAAGAAATTCTTCAATTCTACACTCATTTTCATTATTCTATTCGCAAGAAATTCTTCAAATAAAGCACTCAGTTATTATTTGAAATTCACAAGAGATTCTTTGAATTTTCACTCATTAAAACATCAATCTCTCATCTACTTTTACCTCAACAACTTCTATCTTCTCTCATCATGACATGCAACGTCAAGTCAGTTGAGCTTTGAACAAATCATCTGCTCAGAAGCACTGTCAATAGAAGAGTTTCACTTCTACTCATTGATGCTTCAGTCGAAGCTGAGAAAGCTGTCATCGCATGAAACATAAACATCGAAGAACAACTGTTTCATTGAGTCAGCAATCAACTCAACGAAGTCATCATGCTGAACGAGCTTTGAAGTCAGCGCAACTTGACTTTACAACTCAATGAACACTGACTTCTCTTACAAGAAGATCACAAAAAAAGAGCGAAACAACTAGATGTTGCTTTTGATAAGAACAATGAGCTAGAGAAAAAGATTCATCAGCTACAAGGCGAGCGATTGAACTTCAGAGCGAAACAACGTCAAGCTGATCAATTTATGTCTCGTCAAGAGACTCAGTCAGTCGAGCATTGAGTCAATCAGAAAGAGACTTCATTGACTTCTGAAGTCGATCAACGTCTTCGAAGCTCATGAGAGTCATTCACTCTATTCGATAACGAGAATGATCATCACAAGTTCGTCAAGCTTTCGAATTCACTCATTTTCATCGAAACAGATGATTCTATCTGAGAGACATGAAACATCAAAATAGCTGACAAGCTCGATGTCAACGCAAATCATTATTCTACTGAAAAGATTCATATTGTCTATGTGATTTTCAGACTAGAAGACAATGCTGATCAGCAAATCTATGCAAAGCATCATGTTGATGCTTTCTCACTCTATCAATCACTATCAGAGCTACTGAAACATCTGAAAGAAATTTACAAAGATCAGAATCTGATTCAAAAGTGTCATTGTGAATACATCATTTTGAAGCAGCTCAACAAGTTCTTCAGCTTCTTCTATTCAAAATTCACTAGAATATTCAGCTTTCTGAACTACGATGATATCATTCTGATGAACAACATTCAGAATAAAATTAATAATCGTCTTCAGAACGCGTTGTCAGTTTGCCTCATAGAGTTTAGCTCACTTGATAAGCTCAAGATCTTTCTTCAAGATGTGAATAACAAACAACAAGTCAATTATCAGCTACATAACGAGCAATGAACAGTCAAATCAATAGCAGCTTCGAAAAAACGTTTCGTTTCTTCGTTGATATCAGCATCAATCTTGACTACTAGCTATGTTCAACTCGCTACTTTTTTCATTCTCGAATCTGAATGATCAAGAATGTCAATCACCTGCTTTAACTGCAAAGTATCAAGTCATCTTTCAAAGAACTGCTCTCAGCTGAAGACTAGTACTTCAACATCTCATGCATTCATCTCTCATCTCAATGAGATCATCATGTCAAAAGAAGAGAAGAAATTATTTACAAAGAAATCGAAGAATGAGACAAAAAACTAGTGACTTTCATCAAAGACGCGATGAAAGATGTGTTAATTTCTTCAACAATGAGCAGCTCAAATGATCTCTTTGTTTCAAAATCTTTGACTACTAAATGTGTATTATCTAGCAATGAAATTAATTACTCATTAAAGTCATTGATTGACATTGAAGCAGCTGACTATTCGTTCATTGATGAATTAATCGCGCAGAATGTTTATGATCATTTGCAAATTGAATCTTTATCTTTAATCAAGTTCAAATCAATAAGAGAATTCAATGATCATTATGCAAAAAAGCTCATTATTCATGCAATTTATTCGAATCTAACTGTTCAAGATCATATGAAACGTTTCGTCTTTATGCTAATCACTTGATTAGATCAACATCAGATGATTCTTGAAAAAACATGAATGAACAAGATCGAGATGACTATTGATATGAGAAACAATCATCTTCAATTTTATAGTTTCGAAGCTTATATCAAAGCTTCTATCAAAGCTCATTTGACTGTTCTTTCAAGCAAGAAAATCGCGATAGAACAGAAGAGTTCAATCTCTACTCAAATACTAAAGAAATCTATCTCTTCTGTTGTCACTCAACTCAGCGAGAAGTCATCTTCATTCAGTAGAATCGTGAAATCATCTAGTTTAGTCAACTTCGCTTCGTCTTTTGATTCAATGAACATAGCAATGATAGAGGCTGCAGCATATAAATCACTAGTCAAACGATTGAATGTGACTACTTTCGTGATCATCATCACGAAAATCGATCGACTTCTAAAAACAGCTAGAAATAAACTCAAAGATGTAAATCTACAAGAGCTTTCACATGAAGAGATTTTGAAAGAAGTCAAAGCTAAGCTTTCTTCAAGATATTATGACTATTTAGACGTGTTTGATCGAGCGATGACTGATCAACTATTCTCTCATCGTCTCTACGATCATAAAATTGAGTTGATTGACGAGAAAACATCTTCTCGAAGTCGTCTCTATCATATGTCTGATTACAAGCTTCAAAAGATGAAGAATTATCTGATTGAACATCTGAATAAGAACTTTATAACTTCTAGCTCGATCTCATACGCTTCGTTCATACTATTCATCGAAAAGAAAGACGATAGTCTGCGTTTCTGCGTCAATTATAGAAAGCTCAATGCTTTGATTAAACGAGATCGCTATCTTCTACTCTTAATAGACGAAACTCTCGCTTGTATTCAAGATAGCAAGTATCTGACTTGATTGAATATAATAGTCATCTTCAACAAACTATGCATGCATTCAAGAAGCGAAGATTTGACTATCTTTATTACCTCTTTTGATTTCTACAAATATCACGTGATGTCTTTCAAATTAATCAACGACTCAACTTTCTATCAACATTATATGAACGACGTGCTATTTGACTATCTTCATCAGTTTTGCCAGATTTATCTAGATGACATTATCATTTACAGCAAAACACTGAAGAAACATAAGAAACACGTACGACTAGTTCTACATAGACTACGAGAGATTGATCTTCAGATGAATATAAACAAATGCAAGTTTCATGTTCAGAAGATCTTCTTTTTGAAACTATTGCTATTTATCAAAGAACTAAAGATGAATCTCAGAAAAGTACAAGCAGTAGTCGAATGATCTACTTCTACAAATCTCACTCAAATGCAGTTCTTCATTGACTTCTGCAATTTCTATCGACGTTTTATAAAGAACTTTTCGAAGATTGTTCATCTTCTGATTCAACTAATTCAAAAAGAGATGATATTTGAATGAGATTAAGCTTGTCAAACGATCTTTGATTATATGAAGAAACAAATGACTGAAGTCTCTATTCTTCGTCATTTTGATCAGAATAAAGAGACTATTCTTGAAACAGACTCATTCAACTACGTCAATGATAACATACTTTCTCAGTATGATGACGAAGAAACATTGCACTTGATGATTTACTACAGCAAGAATCTGAGTCTCGCTGAGTGCAATTACGAGATTTATGACAAGAAACTACTAGCAATCATTCGTGTCTTCAAGCATTGATGATCTGAGCTGAAATTGACTGAGCTATTCATCAAGATGTTCATTGATCATCAAGCTTTAACGTCATTAATGAAAGATAAAGAGCTAAGTAGATGTCAAATGCGCTGAGTACAAAAGCTCGTTGACTTCAACTTCAAAATCATGTATCGCTCAGACAAATAAAACATCAATGTCGATGCATTGACTCGTTGAGTCAATTCAGTTTCTAGAAGTCTCAAGAATGAATGATGTCGCTATCAGCGAACTACAATTCTCACGTTGAATCGAATGAAAATCGCTGATCTAGAAGAGAAAGAGAATGATGAATCAATTTATTGATTGATTCTAGAAACTAACAGAATCAACGAGAATTGTATTCTACTTCGTGAAGTCGTATTAAAAGATGAAGCTCAATACAAAGATACTAAATTAAGAAATTGTCGAGTTCAGAACGAAATACTATATCAAAGTGATCTTCTATGAGTTTTCTTCGATGAGCATCTTCAAATGAAGTTAATTCAAGAAGTTCATGATCAATCTTTTATTGATCATTTCGAAATTCTCAGAACGATGAAGATCATAAGAAGATACTACTATTGATCTTCAATGTGAAAGACAATAAATCGATATATTCAAAACTGCTACATTTGTCAGCGATCAAAGACTTCTTGAAATAAATTCAATGAACTATTACATTCTCTACTCATACTCAAACAGCAATAAAAGAACATAGTCATGAATTTCATCATCAACTTATCTCTTTCGAAAGGCAAAAACATCATACTAACAGTGATATGTAGACTGACAAAGAAACGACACTATATTTCTTGTTCTACTGATGACGAAGAAATCACAGCAGAAAAAACAGCTGAGCTAATGCTTCAGTAAATATATTGAATACTTGATTTACTTGATTTCATTGTTTCAAATCAAGACTCTCAATTTATCTTCATTCTATGAAAGTCTCTTTGCAAAAGACTGAGCATTAATCTTTGATTATTCACTGTCTATCACTCTCAAATCAACGATCAAAGTGAATGAATCAATCAGAACGTTGAAAAATATCTTCGATTCTTCTGTTCATACATGCAGAATGACTGAGCTAAGCTACTATTCATGATTGAGTTCGTTGACAATAATGCTCTGTTCTCAGTCATCTTCTCGATCTCTTTCTTTCTAAACAAAGACTTTCATTCTCATATGAGCTTTGAACTCAATGTCAGCGAATATGAAAGTTCTTGTGAACGCTTGCAGACAACTAAAGTTGAGAATATATCTGAACATATGAACAAAACACTGAAGTTTGCTCGCGAGTCGCTAGTCAAAACATGAGAACAAATGATGAAACAAGTCAATAAACATAGAAAAGAAGTTGATTACAAGATTGAATCAAAGATGTTTCTGAATGAAAGAAACATCATTACAGCGAGATCTTTCAAGAAGCTAGATGACAAAATGCTCGATTCTTTCATCAATCTAGATCTTGTCAACTCTTCATATAAACTGAAATTATCAGAGTCTATGCATGTTCATGATGTATTTCATTCTGATTTACTTCTCTCTGTCGTCGACGATTTCTTGTCTGATCAAAAGAACAAACTCTCAGGTTCAATAGTGATAAACGACGAAGACAAATGAAAAATCGACAATATATTGAATTTTCGTCGATATTGAAGACGACTTCAGTATAGAGTCAAATGAAATGACTATGACAATGATCTCAATTGATACAACGCTGATGATGACAAATTTATGAACGCTCAGAAGATGTTGATTTTCATATTCAATATTCGAACAAATCGCGCTAGAAGCGCTTTCAACTATTCAGTTAATCAGAATTTAATAAGTCTGAGTCTGTAAAATCATGATTGAGCAATCAATTGAATCGAGCAGAAAATACATTCATGCAAACATGAATCATCGAAGAGAGAAGATAATGTCATGATTTTAGTCTTGTCAGACTCAGTCTTCTAGTCTTGTCAGATTTATTCTCGCTTCGTCATCTTGACTAGCTTCTATTGAGTCTAGCGTCGACTGAGAAACACACATATGTAGTCAGCTTCTTTTCTGTAGCTATCTTTCTTTCTTAGCATTTATCTTCTAGTTAAATGACACTCATATTGACTCACTCTATGCTGATCTCTAACACTGACTATCATGATACAAGATTTCATTCTGAGTTCAACAATTCTTCAATTTGATATCTTCATATTGTGTCTCGTCTCTTGCTATTGCTTCGCGAAGTAGCGTACAATTCTCATCGATCTCATTAATCTCAAGAATCTGTTTATAAATTGATTGATCATTATTCTTCTTTAGATCAGCAATCTTCATTCAATTTGATGTCAGAATAGTAGTTCTTTGATATTAAACACGTTCATCATTGAGATCTCTAGACATGAAGTCAGCTCGACGAGTTAATGCATCAATCTTAATGTTCTGTTTGTCAGATCAATACATTATCTTGAAGTTGAAGTCAGCTAGCTTCTGAACTCAGCGCATCTGACGTCTGCTCAGCTCTTTATCTTTCATCAATGAGATGAGCGCTTGATGATTGATGAACATCTTGATAGAAATGTCAGTTAGCTTCAGTTCGAGTCATCAATGTTCAAATGCTCAAATGATGATCAGAAGTTCTTTATCATATATCTCGTAGTTGCATTCAGCAGAAGACATGTTCTTGCTATAGAAGACAATTGAATGTAGAACATTTTCGTCATCATATTGAAACAGAACTTCATCATTGACGTAGTTGAATGAGTTGATTTCAAGAATAGTCTCATAAGTTTGATCAAAGTGACGTAGTATAAAAGTCTTGATCATACGTCTTTTCATATAATCGAAGATGATCTGACAGACTTCATTTCATTCAAATATGATTTTCTTTTGAGTGAGTTGAATCATTGAACGAACAATCTTCAAAAAGTTCTTGATGAAGCGTCAATAGAAGTTGCAAAAGTCAATGAAGAACTGCATCTGAGTGAGATTATTGAATGTAGATCAATCAACAACTGCTTGCATCTTTCGTGAATTCATCTTAAGTCTCTTGATTGACATCAAAAGTTCTAAAAAGATGATTTTCTGAATATGAAACTTGCATTTATCGATGTCTATCTGTAGATCAGCTTCTCGTAGTCTATTCAGAATCAATCGTACATGTCGCTTGTGTTTCTTCAAGATCTTGCTGTAGATGATAATGTCATCTAGATAAATCTGACAAAACTGATGTAGATATTCAAACAACACATCGTTCATATAGTGTTGATAGAACGTCGATTTGTTGATTAATTCAAAGAGCATTACATGATATTTGTATGAGTTGAAGAAGGTAATGAAGATAGTCAAATCTTCGCTATCTGAGTGCATGCGTAGCTTGTTGAACATGACAATGATGTTCAATTGAATCAGATACTTGCTTTCTTGTATACAAGCAAAAGTCTCGTCTATCAATGACAAAAATAGCGATCTCGTTTGATCAAAGCATTAAGCTTTCTGTAATTGACGCAGAAACGCAGACTTTCGTCTTTCTTTTCAGCGAACAAGATGAGCGAGACGTATGATGCAAAGCTGAAGAAAATGAATTCTTTGTTTGAATGTTCAATCAGATACTTCTTTATCTTCTGAAGCTTGTGATTGAACATCTGATATAGTTTGCTTCATGAGAGCATTTCTTCATTGATTAACTCAATTTTGTGATCATAGAAACGATGCAATGATAGTTGATTGATCATTGCTTGATCGAAGACGTCTAGATAGTTATGATATTCAGAGAAGAGCTTGATCTTGACTTGCTTGAGAACTTCAGCGTGAAAAAGCTCATGCAGATTCACTTCTTCAGACTTGTTTTCAACTGTAGTTATGAGTTGATCGATTTTCAAGATGATAACAGCAAAGATCTTGACATCTGATCGTTTGACTAACATTCTATAGACGACTGTCTCTATCATGAATATGTTGATTGAACTGAAAGCTAGTTTCAGACTGAACGTCGATTTAGAATTGACGCTAGACGAAACTGCTTTAAGCGATTTTAACTGTTTGATCAATTTAATGATCTTCTCTTTTGACTGATCGAAAGAGAGTGATTTCTGACTGAGTTGAAAGATAGCGAAAGTGAACGATCTTCTCAGTATATGAGTAGAAGTCAAGCTCTTCTGTTTCGTGATTGTTCTATGACTTAAGAGTAGAACAATCAGTTTCTGACTAGGAATGAAATTCGAAAATCGAAGAGAATCGATTTGCATATCTATTACTAGATTGATTTTGTTCATTCATGTTTTTTCAAGAATCATTTGATGTTGATCTAATTGAGTGATCAACATAGAAGTCGTGTCAATTGTATGATCTTGAACAGTCAGATTCGAATAGATGACATGAGTAACGAGTTTCTTAGCATAATGATCGTCAAATTCTCGAATTGACTTCGCTTTGATCAAAGTCAGAGACTCGATTTGCAACTGATCACAAACAATCTGCGCGATCACTTCATCAATGAACGAATAGTCAGCAGCTTCAATGTCAATCAATGACTTCAATGAGTAACTAATTTCATTGCTAGAAAGTACACATTCGATAGTCAAAGATTCAGAAGCAAAAGAATCATCTGACATGCTTGTTGTTGAAGAAATTAACACATCTTTCATTGCGTCTTTGATGAAAGTCTCTAGTTTTTTGTCTTGCTATTCTTCGAAAAAGAAGACATTTTCTCATTCTCTTTATTCTTCGAAATGACGATTTCATGTAGACGAGAAGTGAATGCACAAGATGTTGAGATGTTGATCTTGTTCTGAGAGCAGTTCTTGAATAAGTGATCTGAGATCTTGCAGATATAGCAGACGATAGACAATCTGACTGACTCAGAGATAGAAAAGATAGTCGACTTGACATATTTGATTATCGAAGTCATCATTGCTGACAATGAAGTAGCAGCGCATTTGTCAGGTACGACAGTGACTTTGACGATGACAGTGCGAAGCTGACTGCGTAGCTGATAGTTGACTCGCTGTTTATTATTCACATCTTGAAGAAAGGTTTTTAAGCGAGTGAGCAAAGTAAAATTCTCTGAACAGACTGATAAAGCGTTCTGCAAGCGATTATTGATTTTATTCTGAAGATCGTTCATCAGAATGCAATCGTCGTAGTCTAAATAGTTGAATAGCTTCATAAAGTTGAAGTAGAAGACATTGAAAGACTTGTCTGTTTGTTTCAGAGCGTTGTACTTACGACGACACTTTCGATTTCTATTTAGTTCATCGTATATCTCTTTCAGATGCTCAAATAGCTCGTCGATCGAGATGTATGAATGCAAAGCATCATGTCGACGTCAAGCGAAGATGTGCTCAGCAGCATCATCTTCTAGTCTAGATATCACATAAACAATACAGATATTCTCATTATCAAAGTGATCAACATTAGTCTGAAGCTTGTCATCTATCTTGATTCTTCAGCTGTCTCATGTCGATTCATCTTCATCAGTGAATATAAATGAGTTCGAAAACTTGAAGAACTTGTGATGATCATTATCAAATAGAATGAATGACTCACGTCGAGTATGATTCTCGATAGATTGATGAGGTAGAGATTTCGTAGACTGACGAGATCGAGACTGATTCGCTGAACGTTGTTTCTTTTTTAGACTCAAGACTTTCTCTCGTAGATCGATGATAGTTTCTTCTTGAGTGTCTATTGTTATTTGATTGTTCTTTAGCTCATCAAGTCTCTTGATGTGATCGACTTGAACATCGATTCATTGCTTGTTGAGTTTCAAAGTCATGTCTCGTTGATCTCTTAGCTAGATCAGCATCATGATGATCTCATCTGACTGATCAATAGCTCATTGACGAAGTTGTTGACTCATGTTAATGTTTCATGAGATAGTGACATTCTGAGATTTCGCTGAAGCATCGAAAGAAATAAGAAAAACTCGTCTACTAACAGTGCTTCTAAGCAGATGAGCTGTTCATGACTTGACTGATTCAGAGTCGCGTGTCTTTGTGAGAAAAATAAGAGTAGATTTGATTGTAGTAAGATTGAGTGATTGATTTGATAAATTTAAGTAAATTTGCAGATGTATTTTGATGAAAGTAATTCAAAGAATCTCTTGCGAATTTTCTGAATAAACGAAGTAGATTATTTCGTATCGTCTACACGTCAATAGCAGAGTAGTTGATTAGCATTTATTTACTGTTAGAGATTGATCTAGAGCGAGTCATAGAAATGTTATTTAACTAATAGATAAATGCTAAGAAAGAAAAGTATCTACAGAAAAGAACTCAACTTATATGTGTGTTTCTCAGCTCTGTGCTAGATTCGATTGAGTTGACGTCTTACACATATGATGCAGAGTTCTCATGACATCATCTATAGATCAGATTTTCGCTAGACTCAATTAGAATGAAATCAGGCGAAGACTAGACGAAGAATAGACGAAGACTAGAATCGTAACAGATAGCTATAACTGAATATTAAAAATACAGAAGAAGATTGATACAAAAGCTTCTATTTATGTAATGTTCAGAGACTGCGCTAGACTCGAAAGAAATGTGTTTGTAACATGAAAAGAAGATGATGTAGATGAACAAGATGTTGATGAAAGAAAAGAATGTTGAGAAAGAAAAAGAATGTTGAATCATATCTGAGTCAAATCTGAGTCAGATCTAGATCAGATCTCGACTAAATCATTGACTAGCTCTAATCAGTCTTGATACGCTCGTAACATTACTCTCTTCTTCGAAAATTCATGTTTGCATAAATGTAGTTTCTTTGCTCACTTTTGTTGATAGTTATTTCGATATTTAGCGCGATTTGCTTGAATATAGCTTATGAAATTCGTTCAAAACTTTCTCTGAGTCATTGAATTTTTCTTTATCGACATAGTATCATTCGTCGTTTCTATCTAGATCTTTTCATTTGACTTTGTACTGTATTCGACCTCGATAGCATCTGAAGTTCAATATATCATCTATCTCTCAATGTTCATCGTCTTTGATAGTGATTGATCTGAGTGATTCTGAATGTTGTTCTGATAAAAAGTTTTCTGAATACAATCGTAGTAGCTTCGAACTGAATATCGAATGCAGATGCTTCATGCTGACTGATAGATGAAGATGATAGAAGATATCTATTTTAGCAGTGATTTGATAAAGATCTAGCTGTTTGTCTTTCAAATCTTTGCAGAGTCTCGTTGTCTTGATGTTTCTGAAAGATAGTCAAACTCAGTTATCTACTTCATATGTGACGTTTCGTCTATGTTTATTGATCTGAACTTCGATGATCAGCTTTGTCTTTTTCAATTGTTGATGATCAAAGCTCAGTAGCTCTTTCATTTGAATGACAATATTGTCTGCTTTTCTAGCTTCAAGTCGTTCACGAGTTGTTTCATAGTCAGTCGTATCTGAATTGAAACTCATTCGAGAGTGAAATTCTTTATTGAAGTAGAAGAAGATCATTGAAGTGATCAAGAAGATATTGAAATTGTCGCTAAATTTCATCATAGATATTCATTTGACTCAGTCGTTCTGCATGTAATTGCAGTAGATTCTAAGTTCGCGTTTGACGTTCTGATTGACTCGTTTCGATTGATCATTGATCTCAGAATGATAGACTGTAAATAAACTAGCTGTGATTCTCAGTTGCTTGCAAAGACTTTTTCACATAGTCAATATGAATTGAGAGTCTCTGTTTGAAATAATAGAACTGAATAGATCATGCAGTCGATAAACGTTTCATAGCATGATTCAAACCGTTTCTTCGACTGAGATGTCATCGTCTTCTCAATGACAGAAAACATAGTGATGTTCTTTGATGAGACAACATATGATTGTGCAAATGACGTTATAATCTTCTGACAGAGATAGTTCAGTGATGAAGTTCATAGCTATATCTTTTCAGCGTTTCTGTGAAATCGAAAGAGAATGATAAAGTTCATTGATGCTATTTCTAGAGACTTTGCTTCGCTGACAAGCATGATAGTTTCGAATGTATCGTTGAATAGTAGCTCGATGATCTGATCAATAGTAGAAACGCTGAACTAGATTGATGATTCATTTATTGTCGAGATGAGAGATTGAAGATTGATCATGCACTTCTTGTAGTAATTTCGTGTGCATGTTCTCAGAAACTCACAGTAGATCTTTTCTAAATAGAGCGTCATCAATGATTTCGCAGTTCTTCAGTTTAGTGATATGAAATTTGAGTTTGTTCTCGTTCATAGCTTGTCTATATTTACTGCAGAGCTCATCTGTTTGATTGATCATACATACTCGTTGATAGAGATTTGCTTTCGATTCAACAGATAGAACATCGACTCTATCAAAGATCAGAATAGTCTGAAAACGATCTTCAATACGCTGAGCTGCTTCAGAGACGTTTGCTAGAAACATTCTGATTAAAGCATCGACTTTAGTGTTTGTTTTGCCTGATCTAAAGATGATCTGAAAGTTGAACTTCAATAGAATGTTCAGATAGTTGACTTGTCATTGACTCAACTGTTTGTTTTTCATGAAGATCTTCAAAGTCTGATGATTGATGAACATCTGAATGAGTAGTTCAGTGCATTTCAGCTTGAATCGTCAGTGTTCGAAGCATCGAATAATGACTAGCAGTTTCTTATCATAGATGTGATAATTGATTTCAGCGAGAATCATGCTTTTGCTGTAGAAAGTCATCGAATGAAGAACTTTCTCGTCATCGTACTGAGATAGTATTTCACCTTTTACATAGTTCAAAGCATCGATCTTCAGAATAGCTTGTCGTTTGAGATCGAAGTGACGAAGTATTGAGACTGAGCTGACTTGTTTCTTTAGATTGTCAAAAGCTTGAACACAGATCTCGTTTCAAACAAAAGACGTGTTCTTTCTAGTCAGCTGAGTGAATAATTTGACTAGCTTCGCGAAGTTCTTAATGAAACGACGATAGAAGTTAACAAATCTCACGAAGCTCTGAATTTCTTTTAGATTGATCGAAGTGATTCAGCTGACTATGACTGTCATCTTGCTGAGATTCATACGAAAATCTAGTTCAGATACGATGACTTCTAGAAAGACAGTCTCTTCTACATTGAATTCGTACTTTCGAATATTCATCTGCAGTTCAGCTTCGCGTAGTCGTCTCAATACTAGTTTAACGTGATCTCTATGTTTCTTTCTCGTTTTGCTATAGATGAGAATATCATCTAGATAGACTTGACAAAAGTCGTTCAGAAAGTCTCATAGAATGTCATTTATATATTGCTGAAAGAAGATTGATTCATTAGTCAGTTTGAATGATAGCATCTTATATTTATATGCTTCTAAAGCAGTGATAAAAGTGATGTAATTCTTGCTATCGAGATGCATTTGAAGTTTGTTGAACGCTGATATGATGTTCAATCTAGTAAGATGCTTGCAACTCACTATTTTATCAATGATCTTGTCTATCAGCGATAGAGAATATCTATTTCTTTTGAAAATGACATTTAACTTTCGATAGTTTACGCAGAATCGAAGATCTTCATTTGCTTTGAAAGCGAATAGAATTGAAGAGAAATAGAAAGTCTGACTGAAAGTGATGAATCTCTTTGACAGATTCTCGTTCAGATACTTCTTTACTTTCAGAAGTTTGACAGAGAACATTTGATATGCTCGACAGCGAGAGAGCGTTGAATCACTGATGAGCTCAATTTTATGATCGTAGAAGCGATGAGAGAGTAGTTTATTCGATTGAGCTCGATCAAAAACATCTAGAAAATCATGATATTCTGAAGACAGCTTGACTTTAATAGCTTTCAAATTCTGAGTAGTTTTCTCGACGAAAGAAACGTTCAGAGCGTTCAAATTGCACTGAGTGTTGTACGCGATTTTTCTATCGATATTCTTCATAAATAGAGCGAATACTTCAGTCTGATTCTTCTTTGAGCGATTCAACAGTGTTTTGAATGAAGCGACGTCTATGCTTCGAATTGTGAATGACTCTTTCTGAATCGTAGTTGAAACAGATCGTTTGAGCATTCTAGAAATCTTTGACTGAGAGATAGAAGTAAACGAAGTTGATCGCGATCAACTTGAATGCTTTGAATTGAAAGAGATCAAAAAAATCGAAATGAGAGTATTTAATTGATTCGAAAAAACGATGACGTCGATTTGCATATTCAGTAATATTTCATTTTTGTTCATTCAAGGTTTTTCTAATATGACTTCGTGATGATCGATGTCAGCTATCAACATAGAAACAGTCAATTTCTTATGACTTTCAATGATGAGATTCGATAGAATTTTATGAGTGATAGTCTTCTTAAATATCTTTTCATCATATTCTTTTATTAACTTCTCTTTTGCCAGTGATATAGATTGAATTCTCAGCTCTTTACATACTCTGTCGACTAGATTGATATGTATGATCATATAAACGACTGAATCACTGTCTATCAAAGAGCGAAGGCTGAATGATTCGTTCTGCGAGATGAGAAAAGCATCAACTAGAAACAACTTATCAAAGTAATTCTCTTTCGATAGAATTTCGTCTAGATTGCACAAAGATATAATCTTCACTTCAGTGATTGTTGAAGAGATGACTAGTTTTTTGACTCGAACTCTGATTCAGTATCAAGTTCGAAATGATCGTAGTTCTCATCAACTGCATTGACTTTGATAGATCGATTCAAGCATTCTCTGAAACTATGATCTGATTTGTGACATACAAAGCAGATTTCGACTAGAACGTCTGCATTCTTGACGTTAGTCAAAACTGCGCTGCGCGACTTTGATCAGTCAGACTTCAAAGTCGAAGACTGAACAGCAATAGTTGCTCTAGAAATGATGATCTTTGAATCATCATGTTTGAGTAGTTTGTTCTTGATCTCTCGAACTGCTCTATGTTCATTGTTCAAGCGAATCAGATAGTTTCGAATATTTGATAGCTTGATGAGCGACTTCATCTGAGCTGTTCAAAAGATTCAAAGACGAGAGTTTATTTTATTCTTTAGATTGACGACTAGTACGTTCTTCTAATACTTCAGATAGATGTATAGTCGTTGAAACTGATTAAAGAAATCGTTGAATTTCTTTGATTCTTGAATCAGATTAATATATTTTCTACGATAGTTGTCTTTCTTATCAGAGTCATGAAATGATTGAGCTAGTTTCTCTAGAAGTTCATTGATAGTCAGATAAAGATTGTCACAGTTGAGATTGTGTTTGACTTGAGTGATTTCAACAACATCATCTGCTAGTCAAGAGTTTATGTAGCTCAGCTTGTAGAGTTTATTTGAGAAGATGTCAACATTAATCACTAGCTTCTTTTGTATATCAAGAGATCAATTCTTTCAAGTAGAGTTCTTTTCATCAGTGAACATCAAAGAATCAAGTATTTTGTGATATTTAGATCATTCAAAGTAAATGACAATTGAGAAAGCAGTGATGATTACATTGATTGTGATAGCAGTGAAAGCTTGTAGTTGTGCTTTCAACTGTTGAATTTCGCTCTTGTCTCGTTGTTTCATCTTGACAAGACGATCTGTTTCTCTATTAAGAGCATAAATACGTTTCTTTCATACTTTCATATCATCGTGTATGATGATTTCAGCGTTTGATTCGTTGAAAGCGATGAATGAAGAAGTGTGTTGTGAGTCGACGATAAAAGAGAAAGCTTGTGAACATGTTTGTTGCAAGAGATCAACGAGAGCTTTATCTTTATCAGAAATGTTCTTAAATGTCATAGTGAAGAAGATGAGAGTTGTTTGAAAGAGAGTTGAATGAATGACGATGCTTGATGATTAAAAAAGAAAGATGTATGTTTGTTCAACAAAAAAGATATTTCTGAGAATGATTGATTTTGAAGCAATTCACGAAGATTCTTTATCATAATTCTCTTGATCGATTTAATTCTCTAGCAATTCACGAAGATTCTTTATCATAGATTCTATTAATTGATTTTGAATGAATGTGTACTGAATGAGCGATAGATCTTCTAGCAATTCAACAATCATATGTTCTCATTGATTTTATGAATTTTCTGATGTTGTTCTTGTCTTTCAAGATCAAATCATCAGATAAACAAATTTCTTTAGACTTGATTCATCTGTACAAGTTGATTGAATGAGTAATGAAATCAGTATCGTGTGATTAATGAATTCTTAATATAATGTCAGAATCATGTCTAGATGATACAATCAATGAAGATCAGAATTGATAGTGCTTGATCTTTAGAAATAGCTATAACTGAATATTAAGAATACAGAAAAAGATTAATACAAAAGCTTCTATTTATGTAATGTTCAGAGACTGTGCTAGACTTGAAAGAAATGTGTTTGTGACATGAAAAGAAGATGATGTAAATGAACAAGATGTTGATAAAAGAAAAGAGTGTTGAGAAAGAAAAAAAGTGTTGAGTCAGATCTAGATCAGATCTCGACTAAATCATTGACTAGTTTTAATCATTACACAGAGTACTCGCTAGCATGCATTGCGAATTGATTAGAGCTTCAGTCTTATCAATTTTGATACGCTCGTAACATTTTTTTGCAGTTGAACTCATTACACAAAAGATGTATATTGAGAAACAGTTTTGAACAAACATGATACAATACTTCATCTCTTTAACTAAAGCATTCATGCTCTTTACATTTAAAAAAGATGAAATGCTACAATCATGCATTGATTATCAAGAGTTCAATGCAATCATTCTTAAAAATAAATGTTTTCTTTCGCTGATCAATGAAGCTCTCAATCATCTTACAGATGTCAAGTGATTTATCAAGCTTGACATCAAGAATGCGTTCAACAAACTTTGCATACAGAAAGAAGATGAATGAAAGATGACATTTCATACGAGATTTAACTTATACAAGTATCTTATAATGCTTTTTGATTTTATCAATGCATCGACTTTCTTTCAAATTTATATGAATCAGACTCTGTTTGAATTTCTCAACATCATTTGTCTCATCTATTTGAATGACATTCTGATATTCAATGAAATTCGCAAGAAACATGTTCATCATGTACAATAAATTCTTGGCAAACTGCAGATTTTAAAGCTTTACATCAAGCTCTCAAAATGCAAATTCTTCAAGAAAAAGCTATTCTTTCTAGAATATAAAGTAGAAAAAAGAGAAATTTCAATGAAGAAGAATTGAGTGCAAATCATTCAAGATTGATCATAATTGAGAATAATGAAAAAGATTCAAATGTTTCTCAACTTTGTCAACTTTTATCATTAATTCATAAAGAATTATTCAAGAATAACATCGTTCTTGATTAATCATCTTAAAACAAGCTTCTTTTTTAATGCAAAGAAGAAAAGAATTTTTAAAGAACAGACAAAGTGAATTGAACTCATCAATAATGTTCAAAACATTTTTCAGAAGCTGAAAATCATCTTTGCTCAAAATGTTGTTCTTCAACACTTCAATTCTGTGAAAGTCATAAAATTGAAGACGAACGTCTTTGAATTTGCAAAAAGAACGATGATGTTTCAATAAATAAATATCACACTCAAGAATTTACATTGACACTCAGTAATCATCTGATCGAGAAAGTGACAATTGATTGAATGAAACTATGATGCACATGATCAGAAAATGCTGATGATCATCAAAAGCATGAATCATTAAAGACGTTATTTAGAAGAGACTTGACATGAAATAAAGATAATCAATGATCATGCAAATCTTTGACACTTCATGATAATAATCAAGCTCTTTCACAGTGTGAGTAACTCAAGAAACGCGCAGTCATACTAAAGAATATGCGCGTAGATAATACAATCAAATTTGATAGTAACTTAGTAATATTTATTCATATAAAAAGTTAACACTAGACTACAAAATACAGAAGTGAACTCTTCTTTATATATGCAGAAGACTAAGTTCAAGCATGATTGATGAAATCAGCGAAATTACATGTGACTTCTGCAAGATTTCTTGAAGATTGTATGTGACTTGAACTCTTATCATCAATGAAACATTGAAGTTTGTATGTGACTTGAATTCTTGTAGATTCAGAGTCTCTGAAAATTGATGATAAAGATTCTTGTAGACTTGATGCTTCTGAGAATCGACAGTAGAATTTCTTGTAGACTCAGATTCTCATTTGAGAACTTGATGATAGCGTTGAAGAATAGTTCTCGTGTCTGTTCTTTATTTTCTGAAGAACTCTGACTCTCATAAATCTGAGTTCTGACAACTATTTTCTCTCTTAATAACAACATTCTCGTTGTTGAATTGCTTCATTTCTTCATGCAATGCATGACATCAGATTCGCTGTGCATCATTGTGTTCTTGAGATTTTCTTTCAATAACATAAGCATTGAGTTTCTAAAAAGTCAACAGTAGCATTTATGTTTATTCTCTGATTCTCATAAATCTAGATACTGATGATAGCATTTTCTTCATTCTTTGATTCTCATAAATGTAGACTGAGCATTCTCTGCAACTCACGTAGAATTTCTAGATGATCAGCAGTATTGTTCGTGTCTATTCTTTGAATCTCATAAATCTGAATTCTGACAATTATTTTATTGTCTCATTATATTTTGACTGTCGCTTCATGCATGATGTGATCATGATCTCGACACTTTCTTTCATTAGCACATGCACATTGACTAGACTTGAATTTTCATGATGACAATTGTAGCAAGAATTGAGATTTGCTCAATTTGAAGTTTTCTTCTATAGATGATACTCAATAGTAGAAGCAGACAATGAGCAGAAGATAGTATCAGATAGTAGAAGTAAACAATGAACAGAAGAGTAATGCTTCTGTTGTTTGTTGTGACTAGCGCGAGAATGATGATCATCGATGTTTATGTTTATTTATTATGAAGTAGTGAATTTTTGTTGATTCATCTCTTTTATCTTTTGCGTGATCTTCAGCTTTCTTTCTTCTTCAACTTTCGTTCTTGCATTCAATCTTCATTTCATTATTTTACTCAATCTTTTATTCATTCTATAAAGTAGTTCTGTACGATTTCTTCGAGTATCATGATCATAGTGAGTATAAGTCAAATTCTTGATTTGATGTGCAATGAGTTGATCATTTCGCGTCTGAAGATAAGAAAGAAAGAAGATCATTGAAGTGTCTCATCATTCTTGTCTCTTCAATTCAGAAATGTACTTGTCTTTCATTTGCACACTTCATCTGCTGTTGATTCTGCTGTCTCTGATTTGATTGCTTTGTCTATTGCTGATAATCATTCTCGCGCATCTTCTGTCATCTTTATTATGCTCGTCTACATGAAGAATCTATCTTCTTCAGTTCAGCATCATAAGATTGCTATTAATGTATATTGCAAGAATGTTTTAGTAAAGAGATGCAAGAAATGCATTGAAAGAAATGTTGAATGTGTTAAAATTAAATTTTTTATTGAAAAGAACTCAAAGAAATGCGCTTTATGCGCAGTATTCAAAACAAATTGTCAATATGAGTTGTAAGTATAATTTTCAGTAACTTCAAGATGCAAAAATTCAATGATTAATTGATACTTTTTAAAGCACTTGAAAGCAATTCAACACTCATTTCTGTCAGCTCTGTCTTCTCTTCGCTTGATTCAAGCACTTTTTTGTCTCATTCAAACTCTTTTCATGTCAAGATTACATCTGATTTTGAGTTCAATCTCGTCAGTTCTGTCTCTTCATCACTTCGCTCAAGTCTTCTTTCTTCTTGATCTCACGCAAGTTTCTCTTTGTTCTTTATTGCATCTGATTCTGAGTCTGTGATCAAAAAGATAATGATTATCTCTTGCAATCTCTTTCTCAACTCAACTCAGAGTCAGATGTTTCTTGAGTTTGAAGAGTATATTGAGAAAAAGCTGCATCTTCTTGTTCTTGATATCAAGATAAACAAAGATGACATCAATGAAATGAAGAAGAATGTCGAAGACGTGACTATTAATTGCAGAGAGATGTGAAAGCAAATTACAACACAAGAGACTTGAATCAATGATCTGCTGTGTTGAATTACAAGACAGAACAAGATCATTGAAGATCTGTGAAAGCAGATTGAAAAGTATGACAATCTTTGATTTGTTCTGATTGCTCAGACTCAGAGTGCTTTGACTCTTCTTGCAATGCATTCGAAAGATCAGAATGTCTTTATTGCAATCAAAATGTGCTCTTCTGTGATGTTGTCTTCATTCTTGTCTTCTTCGTTCTCTCATATCTCTCTGCTTTCACTCTCGTCTGATTTGATTTTGTTGATGACTTCTTCTCTCTCTTCATCTTCAACGTTGATCATGCAATCTATCATTGAAGAGATGAAGAATGCAGTGAGCTTTGATATGAACTTCTTATTTCATTCATTCTGTCAATACAATAGCTTGTGTATGTTTTGTGCTATCTGATTAATAGTTGCAAGAATTTACTTTCATCAATCTTTGAATTTTCGAGAAAGTAAAAGCTGAATGATATACATATTGTATGAAACTCGTGAATTATTTATGTATTGATTTCTGCATCTGCTAACGACTTTTTTAGACTGTTGAGTCGAGTACTGACAAGAATGATTGAGCAAGAAAGTTTTATTTTTCTTTTCTTTTTTTCTTTCTAGTGATAAGTAGATAGCTATCAATCTTTTTACTTCGTTTTATGCATATTTATAATCTTTTGTGATGATGTTAAGAACTTACTTTTGAGCTTGATGAAGTGTCTGCAATGAAAGAATCTCAATAAAGTCTTGCAGTTATCAAGACAGTCTGATGATTCTCAGATATTTTCTGAAGCTTCAAAGTTCTTTCAGCTAAGCAGATATTGCAACTGATCATTCTGTATGTAACTATTCAGTATGTCATCAATCTTTCAGCTATCATGTACTTCTTTCTTTAGCTCAAGATTCTTCATCAACGACTCATTCAACTCTTTCTTTCTTGAGCAGAATGATTTCAGCAGATTGACATTGAATACTGAATGTATACGCGTCTTTAAAGACAGTTTCAGACGATAGACTTGTCTGCTCAGTCGCTTCAGAATTTTGTACAATTCATATTTTCTAGCTTTAAGTTTCTTGAAAGACTTCTTGATTCAAATGTTCTTGACGTTCAATCACATCAATTGATTGACAAGATACATTTTAGCAGAGTGTCTTTTATCAGACTGAGTCGCGTAGTCGACGTTTGCTTCTGCAAGTCTGTAACGAAGATTCTTGTGCAGTTCTTTTATTTTCATTGTGTAGTTTGTAACTGACTCTGATTTCTTTGAATGATTCTTGATGCTGAACTTCATTCTCAAGTGTCTTTCTGTAATTGCAAAGAATGATGTTATCAATGTTGCAACGTGAACACTGTTATTGTAGAAGAACTCAATCATGACAAGAAGATGAACTCAATCATTTTGAACATCGTTGCAGTACGCTTGAAGATAAGTCTCAAGAATTTGATTCTGTCTTTTGATTTGATCATTGATGCAAGAATGAAACGCAGTGCTAAGTTTTCACTTGATCAGAAGATGATAGCACAGCGACGTTCAAAAGTGTGATGTAGATACAAAATCTCTGTCAGAAATTATATCATCAAAAGTTTCGTGATATCAAACTACTTTGTCAAGAAAGAGATTAATCAGATTGAAAGCAGTCATTGTTTTTCAAGTAGAAATGTAGTGCATCATCTTGAAAAGATGATCAACTACAATCATAATGCTGTCATAAAAGATGTCTGAGACGTTTGTGCTGTCAGAAAGATTGATGATGAAGTTCATGATAATGCTTTTTCATATTCTTCAAGAAATGAACAAACTATTCAGAAGTTCTCAAATTCTGTAACATAGTGTCTTGTGTTGCTGACATGATTTACAGATTCTGCAGTATTTCTTAATGTTCTTATTTGCGAACGATCAGTTAAAGATTCATTGAACAAGCTTTAAACATCGTTGAGAATTGAAATGTTTTGCAAGAAAGCTGTCATGATGTCGTTTCATAATCTTTGCTCTAAATTCATTTTATGCAGAGACATAAATAAATTCTTGAAATATCATGATGTCATCTGTGATTTTCTTTGATCAGTTGATCATGAAGATGCTGAAGTCAATCTCAGTATCACACATGCTTGAGTTTCTCTTTTTCATTAATTCTCATACTATGATGACGAGATGATTCATTTTCTGCTGTTTGCAGATCAGTTGAGTCAGACTCTTGAAAGAGTAACTTGCAAAGTTAACAAAGTTTGAGATCAGAACATCATTTCATATCGATGAATTAAAGCATTTATGAATTTTCATAGACTTTAAGACTGTATCATCTGTCTCATCTGAATCATTCTGAATTGCAACAAAATGACTTTCTGATGTATTCACTTTCTCTCTTGTGAATAAAGCTTTCTTCATTTCTTCAGCAGAAAGATGCATAGTCAAATATCTGTTCTGACTCATGATCAAACATTCGCTTTTCTCAGCAAAACAACGCATGATCGAAACTCTGCTCTGATTCATGATCAAACATTCATTCTTCTCGACAGAACAATGCATAGTTGAATCTCTGCTCTGACTTATGATCAAATATTCGTTCTTCTTGACAGAATGATGCATAGTCGAAACTCTGCTTTGATTCATGATCAAACATTCGCTCTTCTTAACAGAATGATGCATAGTTGAAATTCTGCTTTAATTCATAATCAAACATTCATTCTTCTTGACAGAACAACGCATAGTTGAAACTCTGCTTTGACTCATGATCAAACATTCGCTTTCATCAGCAAAATAATACATAGTTGAATCTCTGCTCTGACTCATGATTAAACATTCACTTTCTTCAGCAGAAGAATTTGCTCTTCTGCATTTTCATTTCATCTGAACGACATTTTTCTCAATCTCAGCAACAATGATAAACATTGACTTGATGTTCTTGCAAAAGCAAACATTTTTTCTAGTTTCAGCAACAGTAGTAGACGTTGACTCAATATTTTTGCAAGAACAAATGTTTTCTTTAATTTCAACAACAGTAGTAGATCTTGACTTAATGTTTTTGCGAAGATCAATATTCTTCTGACGAGAAATAATGATATTTTGAAATCATTATTAAGACTTTTCATCAACAGTTGAGAATTTCTTCAAAGTTTAAGAAACTTTTCTGATTCTTCTTGCAAATGCTGATAAGTTAATGATCTTTTCAAATGATTTAATGACTATTCTTTCATGATTTTTGATGCTCAAAGTCTTGAACTGTTAAGTGAAGATAATGAGTGTTGATGCTGATTGACTTGAGAAATTCTTCAAGAGTTCTCTCATGTATGCTAAATCACAAGTGAACTCTCTCTCATCTGCATTGATATCTTTCTCATAGTCAAGTTTTCTTGACGAATCATCAACAGAATTGCTCACTTTCTTTTGATAAAAGATCTTGAAGTTGTATGCAGTAAGTTTGTTGATTCACTTTATTTATCTGCAAAAGAACTTGATTATTGTCATAAAGTGTTGAAGATTTGCATGATTGCTGATTATCTTTATTTCATGTCAAGTTTCTTTTAAATAATATCTTGAATAATTCATGCTTTCAATGATCATCAGCATTTTCTGATCATGTGCATCATAGTTTCATTCAATCGATTGTCACTTTCTTAATCAGATGACTACTGAATGTCAATGTAGATTCTCAAGTATGATATTTATTTATTGAGATATCATCACTTTCTCTGCAAATTCAAAGATGTTCATCTTCAATCTTATGACTTTTGCAGAATTGAAATGCTGAAGAATAACATTTTGAGCAAAGACAGCTTTCAGTTTCTGAAAAGTGTTTTGAGCATTGTTGATGAGTTCAATTCACTTCATTTATTCTTTGAGAATTCATCTCTTTTTTACATTAGAAAAGAGACTCATTTTGAGATGATTGATCAAGAATGATGCTATTCTTGAATAATTCTTTATGAATTAATGATAAAAGTTGACAAAGTTGAGAAACATTTGAATTTCTTTCATCATTCTCAATTATGATCAATCTTGAACAATTTGCATTCAATTCTTCTTCATTGAAATTTCTTTTTTCTTTACTTTATATTCTAGAAAGAATAGTTCTTTCTTGAAGAATTTGCATTTTGAAAGCTTGATGTAGAGCTTTAGAATCTGCAGTTTGTCAAGAATTTATCATACATGATGAACATGTTTCTTGTGAATTTCACTGAATATCAGAATGTCATTCAGATAGATGAAACAGATGATGTTGAGAAATTCAAACAGAGTCTGATTCATATAGATCTGAAAGAAAGTCAATGCATTGATGAGATCAAAGAGCATTACAAGATACTCATATAAGTCAAATCTTGTATGAAATGTCATCTTTCATTCATTTTTTTTGTATGCAAAGTTTGTTGAACGCGTTCTTGATGTCAAGCTTAATAAATTACTTGACATCTGCAAGATGATTGAGAGCTTCATTAATCAGCGAAAGAAAACATTTATTCTTGAGAATGATTGCATTAAACTCTCAATAATCAATACATGATTGCAGCGTTTCATCTTTTTTAGATGTAAAGAGCATGAGCACTTTAGCTGAAGAGATGAAGTATCATATCATGTTTGCTTGAAGCTGTTTCTCAATATACGTCTTTTGCGTGATGAGTTCGACTGCAAAAAAATTGTACAAAGAATTTTAAAGAGCGATATGATTCTTCTCGATGCAAATAGCGTGATCATGAAACTTGTGAATCGAAAGAACTTTGACTTTTTGAGTGAAAGATTCACGAAGTTTGCAAATTCTTTTGAAACATTTAAGAATTGATCGACTATTGTATTTTCGATCTGTGTGAGTTGAGAGTTTTCTTCTGTCACTGAGAAATTCAAAGAGTTGTACAGAGCATCTAGAAGCAATCAAATGTGTATTATGATGCTCTGTTGTTCAAGATTCTGAGTCAATCAAGTGCTTGAGACTTCTTGTTTCTTCTGCTGATTACATTGATGAAAAAACTTGAAAGTGACTTTTCTTGCAAAACTAAATTGATGAATATTGCATGCAAAAAGACTTGATGCAAGTCTTGCTTCATCAAACATCATGTAAGATGATTCTGAAACTGTTTTTCAATGATATAGTCTCTTTCTTTCATTTTGAGCACACAAGATTCTTCAGCGTAAGTGTTGATGAGCAAACTCGTGAATGAAATTGTGCTTCTTAAAGAATGAAAGATTTAACATGAGATCTTCTGAAGCATATTTGACAACGATAAAAATCTTCAAGCTGCATAGATTGCTTTCATTGAAGTTTTGAATGTTTAAATCAAGCAGTATTATTTCATGTAGTTGCATTAATTTATTGTTGAAGAAAATTCTTATGAACTTTCAAGAGTGAATATTCTCGATCTTATCTAAACGTTTCACGAGACTGTGATGAATCACGTTTAACATACACTCAATGTTCATCATGACTTAAGTTTCAAGAAGATTGAGACATTCTGACTTGATCTTGACTATGAGAATGAATGATGTTGTGACGAAGTTCAAGTTCTTTAACATTGTCAACGCGTTCAGTTCAACAGACAGTTGACTGATTGAGTTGACTCATTGAATTTCATACTCTTCAGTTGCTTTCTTCTTCTGAGTGATTGATAAATGAAAGAACTTTATCGAGCTAAGTTTTTTTTCAAGATGTTGACAATGAAAATGTTGTTAGAAGCAGAAGAAGCTTCTGAGAAGAAAGTTTCTGAAAAGACGAATCATGAGTTTAAACAATTTAACTCTGCGTGATCTTTAGATTCACATCTGACGCACGCTCTCTTGCTGACTCTGCAATATTTTTTCTTTCAAAAGACTGTTTTTCTCAGTTTTGATTCTCGTTGCTCTTGTTCATCATCAAAGTATTCTTCTTTTTCTCGATCATTGATTCTCTGCAAGAAACTCTGTAAACTCTTCTTGTATGATCAATTTTCAAGAAGTGAGTTTGTTTTTAACTGTCAACTCTGCTGAGCATAGTTCAAAGTGTATTGTATGTTGATGTACTTCATCAGTTCTCAACAGAACATTTTGCTTCGTTCAGCGAAAGTTAGTACAATTAGCTTGATCTTGTTTGAAAGAAGTAGCTCACTTAAAAATTTGAACAATAGCACTTTCTCAGACTTCATGATTTTGACACAATTTTAAAAATGTGTCTTGTTGAGTTTCAGAAAGAACAACATGCATGTTTGATTGCTTCTTTTTATAATGACATTTCATAGATTGTTCATTCAATTCTGAAGTGACTTCATATTAAGCAAGCATTGCTGAAGAGTCTTGAGAAACTTCGCTTATGTGATTCTATGATCTCTCTTCTTGACAGTCTTCTCAATCTGTTGAAGATAGTGCATCGCTGTGATCTTTACATATTTCATGATGTAATCAAGCTTGTCATCGTCTTTGATGTAGTTCATCTTGATGAAGTTCAACTTTAGTTTTCTGAGAAACAACTTCAGATTCTCATTGATGATGAATTCAAACTTCTTGTCTTTTGAGAACTTATTCAAGAGAATGATCTTAAAGATGATTACTTTCTTCTTAGAGAAATCATCATCGATGAAAGAATTTTCTATGATTTTAGTGATAATTCTTTTGCAAAACTTCAATTTGAAATGATCAGATGCACGACTTCGTCGTGTTAAAAAGTAATCAGAGTTCAATGTGCAAAATGCTTGATTCAGATCTTTTAGCAAAGTGATGTTTTCAATGAACAACGTCTTGCGTTAAGCACACATCTTCAAATAATTCTGTTGTCTCTGCAAGATCTTCACATCATCGATAATGCTCTGAATTTCATTAAAAGTAATGAATGAAAATTCATGCTCAACAACTTTCATTCTTGTCTGAAGCAGCATGCGCTGTCTCTCTTTTCTTTCTACATCGACGCAAGCACTTCTGATGTCTTCATTCAACGCTGCATGATGACGAGTCTTTAATAGATTCTTCAAACTAACGCTTGCAAAATCAGAAGATGATCAAATTGATGAGATCATGATGTTGATGATGATTGCTTGACGCGACGTAAGACTCTTCATTGAGTTCAATTAAGACTTTTCTCTATTATTGCAATGAGTTTGATCAAGCAAAGTGATTGCAAACTCTGTAAAGATAACGAAAGTAGACGAGATAATGCTCTCAAAAGACATGCGAATATTGCTTTTAAGAAGTGAAATCACAACATCAAGAAGAATCATATCTTGATCATGATGCTTGAAGAGTACGTTTACAACGTCAATGATGATGATCGTTTGAGTCAGAGACGCAGAAGTCTCGAGAATGGGAAGAAATTGAGATTTATTACGAAGATTGAGTGTCATATTCGAAGAATTGCTGTTCAAGTTAACGATTTTTTGATTTTTTTTGATCATATGAATTATCATCTCTGCAATAAAGTAGAGTGTTAAAATTGTGAGTAGTTCGAGAAACATGCAGTCACACTAGAGAATATGCGCGTAAATAATATAATCAAATTTGATAGTAGTTTAGTAATATCTATTCATATAAAAAGTTAACACTAGATTATGAAATACAGAAGTGAACTCTTCTCTATATATGCAGAAGACTAAGCTCAAGCATCATTAATGAGATCAGCAAGATTACATGCAATCTCTGCGAAATCTCTTGAAGATCATATGTGACTTGAATTCTTATCATCAATGAAACGTTGAAGTTTGTATGTGACTTGAATTCTTGTAGACTCAGAGTCTCTGAGAATCAATAATAGAGATTCTCATAGACTCAATGTGTTAGAGATCAGCATAGAGCGAGTTATATGAGTGTAATGTAACGAGTATATAAATGCTAAGAAAGAAAAGTATCTAGAAGAGAAGAGTTGACTATCTATATGACTCAGAAGAACATAAGCTAACTCTGAATAGAGTTGATCTTGAAACAACTCTATAGTCTAGCGACGAGTGATTGACGATAGTCATTAACATAGTCATCAACATAGCTATCAACATAGATGCGTAGCTAGAATCATAACATTACTTTTTCTCTTCAACGATTCATGTTCACATGAATGTATTTTCTTAGTCTTGTGTAGAATCGAAATGTCTATTGTAGCAGACTCACTATGCAAGGTAAAATGATGTTATTGTAGCAGACTCACTAGTTGCATATGAACGTATGATCAGATTCACTGATGAATAGAGCGATGAAAGTGAGTAGATCATCGCATTGATCATGTCATTGAAGCAGACTCACTAGTTGCACATGAACTCGATGACGAGTCAGATTCACTGATAGATAGAATGATGAGAATGAATAGATCATTGCATTGAGAATGTCGTTGAAGCAGACTCACTGAGATTTTGATATAGAAACAAGCTCAAAGATTTGCTTGTTGTCGAAGACATTATTGTATCATTGTAGCAGACTCACTAGTTGCACATGAACGAGTAAACGAATTGATTCACTGATGAGTAGAACGATGAGAGTAGATGAATCATTGCATTGATGATGAGTGTCATTGAAGCAGACTCACTGTTGAGATTTGCTCATCAAGATAGAGACTTCACGCAGTTCTAGACTGATCTCTTTGATTGCTCTTTGAAATAGAGACTTCACGCAGTCATAGACTGATCTCGTTTGATTATTCAACAAATTCGAAGAATCTCTTGCGAATCTGAATGAATGATTAATTCGCTGATCTTTGATCTAGTTGAATGATTTCAATCGTTTGTTTATACTCGCTGATCAGCGCACGAGTTCAAATCTTTTGTTTATTCTCGCTGAATCAGCTCACGAGAGAAGAAAGATGAGTGCTGCTGACGATTGCAAGTCGACTAGATAAAATGTCAATAGTGAGTTGAAGAATCGACAGAAGCACTCGAGAATCAATGCAGATTATTTCACTTCGTCTGTAATGAAGAAGCATTTATATAATGTTAGAGATCAGCATAAAGCGAGTCATATGAGTGTAATGTAACGAGTATATAAATGCTAAGAAAGAAAAGTATTTAGAAGAAAAGAGTCGACTATCTATATGATTCAGAAGAACATAAGCTAACTCTGAATAGAGTTGATCTTGAAACAACTTTATAGTCTAGCGACGAGCGATTGATGATAGTCATCAACATAGTCATCAACATAGCTATCAACATAGATGCGTAGCTAGAATCGTAACATAATGTTTCTGAGAATCAACAGTAGAATCTTTCATAGACTCAGATTCTCATTTGAGAACTCAATGATAACATTGAAGAATAATTCTTGTATTTGTTCTTTATTCTTTGAAGAACTCTGACTTTCATAGATCTGAGTTTTGATACACAGACAGATGAAGTGAGTCAACAAATTTACTGCATACAACTTCAAGATCTTCTATCAAAAAGAAGTGAGCAATTTTGTTGATGATTCATCAAGAAAACTCAACTATGAGAAAGATATTGATGCAGATGAGAGAGAGTTCACTTGTGATTTAACATACATGAGAAAACTCTTGAAGAATTTCTCAAGTCAGTCAGCATCAATGCTCATCATTTTCACTTGACAGTTCAACACTCTGAGCATCAAGAATCATGAAAGAATAATCATCAGATCATTCAAAAAGATCATTAACTTATCAGCATTCATAAGAAGAATTAAAAAAGTTTCTCAGACTTTGAAGAAATTCTTAACTATTGATGAGAAGTCTTAATGATAATTTCAAAACATCATTATTTCTCGTCAGAAGAACATTTGTTTCTGCAAAAACATTAAGTCAAGATCTACTACTGTTGCTGAAACTTGAGAAGATGTCAACTTTTGCAAAAACATTAAGTTAACATTTACTACTGTTGTTGAAACTAGAAAAGACATTTGTTTTCATAAGAACATTAAGTCAACATTTATCACTGTTACTGAAACTGAGAGAAATGTCATTCAGATGAGATGAAAACGCAGAAAAGCAAATTCTTTTGCTAAAGAAAGTGAATGTTTGATCATGAATCAGAACAGAAGTTCAACTATGTGTTGTTTTGCTGACGAAAGCGAATGTTTAATCATGAGTCAGAGCAAAGTTTTGACTATGCATCATTTTGTCAAGAAAAACAAATGTTTGATCATGAATCAAAGCAGAATTTTGACTATGCATCATTCTGTTAAGAAGAGCAAATGTTTAATCATGAGTCAAAACAAAGTTTCAACTATGCATCATTCTATTGAGAAGAACGAATGTTTAATCATGAATCAGAGCAGAAGTTCAACTATACATCATTCTGTCAAAAAAAGCGAATGTTTGATCATGAATCAGAACAGAGATTCAACTATGCATCATTCTGTCAAGAAGAATGAATGTTTAATCATGAATTAAAACAGAGTTTCAATCATGCATTGTTCTGCTGAGAAAAGCAAATGTTTGATCATGAATCAGAATAGAAATTCAACTATGCATTGTTCTGCTGAAGAAATGAAGAAAGCTTTATTCACAAGAGAGAAAGTGAATGCATCAGAAAGTCATTTTGTTGCAATTCAGAATGATTCAGATGAGACAGATGATGCAGTCTTGAAATCTATGAAAATTCTTTGAAGAGTAAAGCAAACAGTATCACATATGATGAAATCTCTCTAGATTGTAAAGAGAAGTCACAGACTGCTCTATCTATATACTGTCATGCATGACAAAGTCGTGACGTGCAACTTTATCTCTGACGCTAGTCTAGAGAAAGCTGCTAGAAACAAGTCTGTCATCACACTTTTCAACACTTTCACTTGATGCTTGCAAGTCTCTCAACTCTCACTGCTTTTCAGTTTCAGTTATTTAATAAATCTCTTGAAGTTCTGTCAAGATAGTGACTTGATCAATTCATCTGCTATCATATCTTGACTAGAAATGAAGTTCACTGAAATCTGATTCTTCTTGTGCAAATTTCAAATGTGATGATAAGTGATGTCAATGTGCTTTGATCTTTCGTAAATATGAGCATTCTTAATCAGCATAAGAGATGCTTAATTATCTTTCTTGAACTGTGTGAGTGAAACAGATTGATGAGTAATCTTCTCAAGAATATCAACGCAACTGTGACTGATGCTCAGATACTTTGTCAGATTCATGTTCTTGAGCACTTGATTGATTCATAGATTTTTCTTGACGCAAATTGATAAAGTCATGTACTCTGTCTTAATGATTGATGTGACAATGAACTTTTGCTTTCAACTCATTCAGAAGACTGATTCTTCATCAAGCATGTAGATGTAAATGAGAATTGACTTGCAATCTAGTCTGTCTAAGACGTAGTCTGAGTCAGAGTATTCTACTAACTTCATGCTTTCACTGACTTTGTACATGATGTTTAAATCAATGATGAAATGAACGTATTGCATCAACTTCTTCAAAGCGTATTCATGATGTTTTGCAAAATCATTGAGATATTGACTCAGTCAATTGAAAGCAAAAGTGATGTTGAGATGAGTATAAATTGCAGCATACATGAAACTTTCAATGACTTGTTGATACTCATGCTGATTGATTCTCACGTCTTCGAATTCAGCTGAACGAAGAGCATCATATTCATTCATTGAAAGATTTATTGTCTTATGCTTGTCTTGTCTCATGTTGAGTCTGTTAAGAACATCATGAAGATAGTGAGTTTGATTTATTCATAAGATTTATGTCTTTCTGTTGCAAGTGATTTGAATATCAAGAATCTTCTTCATTTCTCTCAAATTCTTGACTTTGAAAACACATTAAAACTCATGCTTAAATCATTTAACGTTGCTTAATGATTTGAAGATGATGATTATGTTGTCAATGTATAGTAGCAACATGATTTCTTTTGATTCATGAATCAAAAGACATGAGTCTGCAGCGCATTGAGTGAAGTTGAGTTCAAACAATGCTGTTACACAATGATCATGTCAGTCTTGTGCAGCTTGCTTGAGATCATAAAGACTTTGAAGAACTTTCAGAGCATAGTTGAATTCGACTTTCACTTTTGATGAAAAGAACATGTAAATAATTTCTTTGAGAAATGATTCAGTAAATGCATTGTTTACATTGACTTGATGAAGTTCAAGATTCTTCATTGTTGCAATGATTAAAAAGACTTGCAGAGTGTCAAACTTAATGATTGACGTGAAAGTATTTTCATAGTCAACTTCATGAATTTAAAAGAAATCTCTGACTATCAGTCTTGTCTTCAGTTTGTCAAGAGAATCATCAATATGCATCTTTGACTTGAAAATTCATTTGCTTGTCACGATGTTGATCTTTTTGAGCGACACTTCTTCTTGTCAGATTTCATTAACGACTAGCGTCACAAGTTCTGTGTTGATCGCTTCTTTTTAAAGTTTTTCTCAAACTGAGTTCTGCACTGCGTCTTTGTAAATGTTCAATGTAAGAATTCTTATTGCTTTGAAAGAGTCAGATTCATTGATGTTGAATAATGCTTATGACATGCTTGTGTCAAAATTGCTCTCATCATCATTAACTTTCTTTGTGATGAATCAGATCATCATAGCTTGCAAGATCTTGAATGCACGTTCTTTCAGTTGTTGATCTTCGCTGTCTCTTTTTCTCTTTGAGATGACTACATGCAGAAATGTTTAAGCTGCTGACTTAAACATGCTTGATGCAAAGACTTTTTGAGTGATTTGAACATTTGCGTGAACTTCACGCTCATTTGATGTATGTGACGTGATTTTAGAATTGAGTGCATTCAAGTTGATCATGATAGTCTTCAATGCATCAGTTGATTCAGATGAAATGTCAATCATGAAAGTGTCAAATTTTGAAACATTAGTTGAAACGTTATTCTTTGATGATCTTTTCACAGATTTTCGCTCTGAAAAAACGTTGAATGTTTGCTTGCGAAGTTGCAAGTTCATGTTTTCATTCTTTTCATCTTCAGTGAACTTGACAGCGTGATTCTTGATGACTTGATCGAGATCTGAAACTCAGAAACGATATTGCTTATTAATATTTTTCACATATCTCATGAAGACATTAAGTCTATCTCTGTTCATGAATTTGTCTCATCTGTCTTCGATTGACAATGACTTAAGATCAACGTATGAGTAACATTTGCATTTTCATACTCGTACATGATCAATTGAGAGCTTGATTTCGATGAATGTCTTCTTTGAAATCATGAGAACTTCGTTGATCAAGAGTTTCATGATGATTTAATTTTGCAAATAAACATCTGTCTTCGCAGCTTCTGCTCAGAACTCAATGAAAAGTTCAGCATTCTTGATCATGACTTGCATCAAGTTTTCTGTGATGTGTATGACTCTTTTGATTACTTTATTTTGAATCAACATGTGTGAAACAGTATATTAAGAAGCAATGTCAACTGATGAGCATCAGTCATTTAAGATGACTTTAAGTTTCATGATGTTGTCACTGTGTACTGAGAGAAGTTTGACATTGCTGTGAAGCTTTATGCTGAGTTTTCATTTTCGCAGAGCTTCTGATGCATCAAATCGTTGCTTCAAAGAAATGCATCAAGTCTTTCTGAAGTGATTGTCAACTATCTCTAGAAAGTACGACTCGCTATCAAGAAATGATGATAGTGATTCACAGATGTTTATGAAAAATAAAGTCAAGATACTTGTTTTTCAATTGTTGACATTGTGTTCTCGTTTGTTGATGAACTTGATGAGCGCACATATCTCACACACATTCTTATGACTGTTGTTGATAAGAATAAATTTTTTCAAAGTGATGATCTTATGAAATTGACAAAGCTTTGCTGATTCGAGATGAGTGAAACAACAATGTCACAGCTTGTACAACTTGAAGCTTTTGTCATTTGCAAAACTAAGTTGATCGTGATCAACTTCAATCTCGTTCTCATGATGAATCTCGTTAGTGTAAGACGCGAAGTGATCTAGATTCATTGAATCATCGAGATTCATTGAACTGTGCATCGCTGAAAATGCTGATGAGACGTCACGCTGCATAGCTGATAGTAATGCAAATTCATCAAGATTGTTTGCAATTCTCTTTACTATGTAAACGTCTTTGCATTCTAGAGTTTCAATCATTTGCTTTTCTCGCTTGTCATGCATGTACAGATCTTTATCATCAAAACTCTCTTGCAGATCTTTCTTACACATTCTTCTTTCAGAAAGAAGATTCATCTTGAGCTTAGAAACATGAAGAACAGAAAACAGCTTGACTGAGTTTTCATGATGATCTTGCATGACTGCTGTGTGACAGTGATTGACATACAATTTTCTTTCTTCAACTTTGATGATGCATTTTTTTAGTGCAAACTAAAGAATCACTAAAAAGTCAAAGTTGATCAGTCATGTGTGAGAAGACATCAGAATCTGCAACTCAGTTGAATTCAGAAATTTTACTTACAATGTTCTTTGACAGAGCTGCAATATTCTCGCTCTTTTCATTCTCATCTTTCTCATTGTCATCAGAGATTTCAAAGTTGTCGCTTTTCATATTGTAAACTTTGTGTTTCTTGTGCTTGCTCTTCAGAAGCTCAGTGAGAATTTGAAGATCATCAATGTTCTTGTGCTTTGTTTTGTCTTTGTCTTTGCATTTCTTCACAAGCTTTTGAGCTGCAGACAGATGAGAGCAATCGACTAAATGATGTTCATCTTCACAGAGAAAACATTTTAAAAATCTTTGCAACTGACGATGATGCAATTGATCACTGTCGAAGTCTGAAAGACTTTTGTGACGATGACTGATTTTACGTTTGTTCTGCTCATGATCAGTGCGCTCGCGTTCATTCTCTCGCTTGACTTATAGCGCAGTCTCTGTTGTTTTCAATTGTGCTTTCTTCTCTTGTAGCTTTTGAAGTCTCTTCTTGACGTCTGACTTATTTTGCACATCAATGATATTGTTACAATTCTAGTCTTCATCTATTCTTCAACTAGTCTTCATCTGATTTCATTCTAATCGAGTCTAGCGAGAATCTGATCTAGAGATGATGTCATTGAGTCTTTGCATCATATGTGTAAGACATCAACTCAATCGAGTTTAGCACAAAGCTGAGAAACACACATATAAGAATTGAGTTCTTTTTTGTAGATACTTTTCTTTCTTAGCATTTATCTATTAGTTAAATGACACTCATATGACTCGTTTTATGCTGATCTCTAACAGTAGATAAATGCTAATCAACTACTCTGCTATCAACATGTAGATGATACAAAATAATCTACTTCGTTCATTCAGAAAATTCGCAAGAAATTCTTCAAATTACTTTCATCAAAACACATCTTCAAATTTACTCAAAATTATCAAATCAATCACTCAATCTTATCACAATTTATTTATCTTCAATCTTTCACAATGACACACGACTCTGAATCAGTCGAGTTATGAACAGCTCATCTGCTTAGAAGCATTGCTAGTAGACGAGTTTCTCTTATTTCTGTCGATGCTTCAGCGAGATCTCAGAATGTCGCTATCTCATGAGACATCAACATGAGTCAACAACTTCGTCAATGAGCTATTAATCAGTCAGACGAGATCATCAAGATGCTGATTGAGCTAAGAGATCAACGAAACATGACTTTGAAACTCAACAAGCAATGAATCAATGTTCAAGTCGATCACATCAAAAGACTTGATGAGCTAGAGATTAATCAAATGACAATAGACACTCAAGAAGAGACTATTGTCAAACTATAAGAGAAAGTCTTGAGTCTAAAAAAGAAACAACGTTCAGCAAATCAGTCTTGATCTTGACAGTCTACGAAATCTTAAGCTTTTATTGAGAACTATACTCGACGAGAATCATCTACTTTATTCAACAATGATTATCACAAGTTCTTCAAGTTTTCAAACTCATTTATATTCACTGATGAAGATGAATCAACATGAAACAGCTGAAGAATCAAGATAGATGACAAGCTTCAGACAAATGTTGATCACTTTGATAATGAGAATATCTGTATTGTTTATGTGATATCTAGACTAGAAGATGATGCTGCTGAGCACATATTCGCTTGACATCGACATGATGCTTTGCATTCATACATCTTGATCAACGAGCTATTTGAGCATCTGAAAGAAATATACGATGAACTGAATAGAAATTGAAAGTGTCGTTGCAAGTACAACACTCTGAGACAAGCAGAAAAGTCTTTCAATGTCTTCTACTTCAACTTTATGAAGTTATTCAACTATTTCGAATACGATGATTGCATTCTGATGAACGATCTTCAGAATAAAATCAATAATCGCTTGCAGAACACTCTATCAGTCTGTTCAGAGAATTTTACTTCGCTCACTCGCTTAAGAATCTTTCTTCAAGATGTGAATAATAAACAGTGAGTCAACTATCAGCTACGCAGTCAGCTTCGCACTGTCATCATCAAAGTCACTGTCATATCTGATAAATGCATTGCTACTTCATTGTCAATGACAACTTCGATAATTGATTATGTTAAGTCTATTCTCTCTTCTACTTCTGAGTCAGCAAGATCATCTATCATCTGCTATACTTGCAAGATCTCGAGTCATTTGTTCAAGAATTGCTCTCAGAACAAGATTAATACTTTTGCATCTTGTGCATTCATCTTTTGTCTACATGAGATCATCATTTCAAAGAACAAGAAGAATGAGAAAATGTCTTCTTTCAAAGATAGCGAGGCAAAAAACTAGTGACTTTCATTAAAGACGCGATGAAAGAGATGTTAATTTCTTCAATGATGAGCATGTCAGATGATTCTTTTGCTTCTGAATCTTTGACTACTGAATGTGTACTTTCTAGCAATGAAATTAGTTACTCATTGAAGTCATTGATTGACATCGAAGCTGCTGACTATTCATTCATTGATTAAGTGATCGTGCAGATTGTTTGTGATCAGTTGCAAATTGAGTCTCTGACTTTGATCAAAGCGAAGTCAATTCAAGAATTTGACAATCATTATGCTAAAAAACTCATTACTCATGTCATTTATTCAAATCTGACTGTTCAAGATCATACGATTGACACAGCTTTTATGTTGATCACTCAATTAAATCAACATCAAATGATTCTTGAAAAAACATGAATGAACAAAATTAATCTAGTAATTGATATGCAAATCGATTTTCTTCGATTTTCGAATTTCACTCTCAATTCAAAATCAATTGTTCTATTCACAAGCAACAAGATAATCACGAAGCAAAAGAGTTTGACTTCTACTCATATATTGAAGAGATCTTTCACTATTTCTCAATTCAGTCTGAAATCACTCTCTTTCAGTCAGTTCAATGAGAAGTCAGTTAAACTAATTGAACAGTTAAAATCGTGTGACGCAACTTTAACTAACGTCAAAAATTCTAAATTAACGTTCAGTCTGAATTCATTCTCTTTCAATTCAATGAACATAGCAATGATAAAGACAGTGACATATAGAATGTTAGTCAAACAAGCAGATGTTAAGATCTTTGCTGTTATTGTCTTGAAAATCGATTGACTCGTAACTACAGCTGAAAACAAGTCTGAAGAAGTGAATCTGCATGAGCTTCTTCACGCTGAAGCTCTCAAGCAAGTCAAAGTCAAGCTTCTCTCTGAATATTATGACTATCTAGATATCTTCGATCGAGCAATGATTGATCAGCTATCATTGCATCGTTTCTACGATCACAAAATTGAGTTGATCGATAAAGAAACATCTTCTAGAAGCAGACTATATCAGATGTTCAATCACAAGCTTCAGAAGATAAAGAAGTATCTGATTAAACATTTGAACAAAGAGTTCATTTTCTTCAGCTTCGCATCATACGTCTCGCTCATCTTGTTCATTGAAAAGAAAGACGATAGTCTGCGTTTCTGCGTTAATTACAGAAAGCTCAATGCTTTGATTAAACGAAATCGCTATTCTTTGTCATTGATAGACGAGACTCTCGCTTGTATATAAGAAAGCAAATATTTGACTTGATTGAACATCATTATTGCATTCAATAAACTACGCATGCACTTAGATAGCAAAGATTTGACTATCTTTATTATCTTCTTCGACTCATACAAATATCATGTAATGCTCTTTGAATTAATCAATGAATCAACGTTCTATCAACATTATATGAACGACGTGTTGTTCAAATATCTACATCAGTTTAGTCAGATCTATCTAAATGACATTATCATTTAGAGCAAGATCTTGAAGAAACACAAGCGACATGTACGATTGATCTTGAATAAACTACGAGAAGCTGATTTACAGATAAACATTGATAAATGCAAGTTTCATGTTCAGAAAACCATCTTTTTAAAACTTTTGATGTCAATCAAGAGACTTAAGATGAATTCACGAAAGATGCAAGCAGTTATTGATTGATCTACACTCAATAATCTCACTCAGATGCAGTTTTTCATTGACTTCTGCAATTTCTATCGACACTTCATCAAGAACTTTTCGAAGATTGTTCATTCAATAATTTAACTCACTCAAAAGAAGATCATATTTGAATGAAACAAAGTCTGTCAAACTGCATTTGATCACATGAAGAGATGTATGACTGAGACTTTTATACTTCGTCACTTTGATCAGACTTGCAATTTCATTCTTGAAATTGACTCATTTGACTACGTCAACGATGAAATTCTGTCTCAATATGATGATGAAGAAGTACTACATTCAATTGCTTTCTATAGCAAGAGCATGTTTTCTGCTAAGTGCAACTACGAGATATATGATAAGAAACTGCTGATCATAATTCAAGTTTTTGAACATTGATGACTTGAACTGAAGCTGATCAACATTTCTATCAAGATGTTCATTGATCATCAAGCACTCATTTCATTGATGAAAGACAAAGAGTTGAGCAGACATCAGATGCGCTGAGTTCAGAAGTTAGCTGACTTCAACTTCAAGATAATGTATCAATCTGACAAACAGAACATTAAGATCAATGCATTAACTTGTTGAGCTGACTTCGTGCTCAGAGATTTTGATGATGAACGCGTTCGCTATCAATAAATCATTATTCTGACGTTGAATTGAATAAAGATTGCTGATTTAAAGAAGAATGTCAGCGAGTCAATCTATAAACAAGTTCTTGACATGAATGAAATCGACGAGAATTGTACTCTACTTCGTGAAGCAAAGATCAGAGACGAAGCACAATGCAAAGACATCAAGCTGAAGAATTGTTAAGTTCAGAATGAAATCTTATACAAAGACAATCAGTTATGAGTCTCGTTCAATGAACTTTTGCAAATGAATCTGATTCGTGAGATGCATGATCAATTCTCAATAGATCATCTCGATATTCTTAGAACGATGAAGATCATCAAACGAAACTAATATTGATCATTCATGCAAAAGACAGTAGATTGATATATTAAAAACTGCTATGTTTGTCAATGATCAAAGACATCTAGAAATAAATCAAATGACTTGCTTCAATCTTTATCAATATCTGAACAGCGATGACAGAATATAATCATGAACTTCATTATTGATTTATTTGATTTGTATGATTACAACGTTATTCTGACTGTCATCTGCAGATTATTGAAAGAAAGACATTATATCTCTTGCATTACTGATGATGAAGATACTACAGTTGAAAAGACAGCTGAAATGTTACTTCAATGAGTATATTGAATTTACAATCTATCAAACTTCATTGTATTTGATTGAGATTCTCAGTTCATCTTCATTCTCTGAAAGTTTCTTTGCAAATGACTGAGCATTTCTCTTCAATTGTTCATCGTTTATCACTCTCAGATCAACGATCAAAGCAAACGAGTCAATCAGAATGTTGAGCAATATCTTTGTTCTTTCTGTTCGTATATGCAGAACGACTGATCTAAGTGACTATTCATGATCAAGTTTGTCAACAATAACGTCTTGTTCTCAGTCATCTTCTTGATCTTCTTCTTCATGAACAAGAACTTTCATTCTTGTATGAGCTTCGATTCTGACATCATCGAGTATGAAAGCATTCGCGAACGTCTGCAGATTGCTCAAGTTGAAGATATATTCAATCACATAAATAATACATTGATCTTCGCTTGTGAAGCTCTAATCAAAACATGAAAACAAATGATGAATCAAGCTAATAAGCATAGAAAGAAAATCAATTATGAGATTGAATCAAAGATGTTTCTGAACGAACAAAACATCGTTACAGCAAGATCTTTCAAAAAATTGAATAACAAGATGCTTGACTCATTTCAGATCACTGAGTCTGTTGACTCATTTTATAAGTTGAAACTATCAGAGACTATGCATATACATGATGTATTTCATTCAAAGCTTCTTCGTTCTGTCGTTGATGACTCTTTGTCTGATCAAAAGAATGAATCTTCGAAATCAATAGTGATAAATGATGAAGATGAATGAAAAATCGATGATATACTGAACTTTCAATGCTATAAAAGACGACTTCAATATCAAGTCAAATGAAAGAGCTATGACAACGATCTCAACTGATATAACGCTGACGATGACAAATTTATGAACACTCAAGAAATGATTGATGACTTTCATATCAAATATTCAAGAAAAGCGCACTAAGAAACAACATTCATGCAAATATGAATAGTCAAGAAAAAGAAGTAATGTTACGATTCTAGTCTTCATCTATTCTTCAACTAGTCTTCATCTGATTTCATTCTAATTGAGTCTAGCGAGAATCTGATCTAGAGATGATGTCATTGAGTCTCTGCATCATATGTGTAAGACATCAACTCAATCGAGTCTAGCACAGAGCTGAGAAAAACATATATAAGAATCGAGTTCTTTTCTGTAGATACTTTTCTTTCTTAGCATTTATCTATTAGTTAAATGACATTCATATGACTCACTTTATGCTGATTTCTAACAGTTATCTTGAATGATCATGTATTCATCTGACAATGATTGAAGTAAGGCTTGAAAACAACGTTCTGACTTAAATAAATTGCTCATGTCTTTCTGTGTTGCAACGATCTTTCAAGTTAACTTGACGAGATGTGTTCATGTCTTTTTAATGAAAATATTCATCAACATTCTGTAGTCAATGAAGTTCATCAGATTTTGTCTTTCAATGATTTGTAGCTTCTCTTTGTATTTATAGCTCAGAGCATTTCAAATCTTTTTTGCTGATGTCTTATCTGCAGTGTGTTCTTGATTATCAATGATGATGTAGATAATCAGTCAGTAATGAGCTTTCACGTCGATCTTTTGACTTTCAAAGTTGAAAGATTGAATTTCACTGATGATGCTGATGACGTTGTTGAATGTGTTCAAGTCAGACTTGTCTTTAATAATGAATCACAAGTCTTTCTCAATGAGTCATCTCTTCATGAGAGAAAATCATTGATCGCAGTTCTTGCAAGTGAGAATGAAGACAGATCGTTGTTTGACGAAAAAGTCATTGAAGTTCATGACGTGCAATGTAGACTCAGCTTATTGTTAGAATCAAAGAAAAAAAATAAAGATATTAAATAGATTGATGAGTGAAGTGAAAAGAATTTAATCTCGTCAGTGATAATGAAAGTTTATGCATTCTTCAATGCTATCAAGTGTGTTTATTTATTCGCTTTCTTGAGAACTTGTAGTAAACTGTTGACTTGATGTGAGTGCTTATTTATCTTCTTGTGAGATGCGTAGTAAGCTGTCAAATTTCACTGAACTTCTCTAAGTCAGTGTACTTATTTGTCTTCTTGTGAGACGTGTAATAAGTGATTGCTGATTGCTTATTTGAATAGATTTCGTATCGAGTTGTTGAGCATCAAATGCTTAGAGTGTTTCAATCTAATTATGTTGAAAGCTTCTTGCTAATTGAGTCTCATAATCTCTTTGAAGAGTAGAGCGAACAGTATCACATATGATGAAATCTCTCTAGATTGTAGAGAGAAGTCACAGACTGCTCTATTTATATACTGTCACGCATGACAAAGTTGCAACGCACGACTTTATCTCTGACGTTAATCTAGAGAGAGTTGCTAGAAACAAGTTGTCATGATTCTAGTCTTGTCAGACTCAGTCTTCTAGTCTTGTCAGATTTATTCTCGCTTCGTCATCTTGACTAGTTTCTATTGAGTCTAGCGTCGACTGAGAAATACATATATGTAATCAGCTTCTTTTCTGTAGCTATCTTTCTTTCTTAGCATTTATCTTCTAGTTAAATGACACTCATATTGACTTGCTTTATGCTAACTTCTAACATTAGATAAATGCTCATCATCTACTACTCTGCTATCGATGAATAGATGATACAAAACAATCTATTCAGTAAGAAAAATTTGCAAGAAATTCTTCAAATTTGCATCATCATTTTAGATTGCAAGAAATTCTTCGATTCTACACTTATTTTCATCATTCTATTCGCAAGAAATTCTTCGAATAAAGCACTCAGTTATTACCTGAAATTCACAAGAGATTCTTTGAATTTTCACTTATTAAAACATTAATCTCTCATCTACTTTTATCTCAATAACTTCTATCTTCTCTCATCATGACATACGACGTTGAATCAGTTGAGTCTTGAACAACTCGTCTGCTTAGAAGCACTGTCAATAGAAGAGTTTCACTTCTACTCATTGATGCTTCAGTTAAAGCTGAGAAAGCTGTCATCGCATGAAACATAAACATCGAAGAACAACTGTTTCATTGAGTCAGCAATCAACTCAACGAAGTCATCAAAATAGCTGACAAGCTTAATGTCAACGCGAATCATTACTCTACTGAAAAGATTCATATTGTCTATGTGATTTTCAGACTAGAAGACGATGCTGATCAGCAAATCTATGCAAAGCATCATGTTGATGCTTTCTCATTCTATCAGTCACTATCAAAGCTACTGAAACATCTGAAAGAAATTTACAAAGATCAGAATCTGATTTGAAAGTGTCACTGCAAGTACATTGCTTTGAAGCAGCTCAACAAGTCTTTCAGCTCTTTCTATTCAGAATTCACTAGAATATTCAGCTTTCTGAACTATGATGATATCACTCTGATGAACGACATTCAGAATAAAATCAACAATCGTCTTCAGAATGCGTTGTTAGTTTGCCTCATAAAGTTTAGCTCGCTTGATAAGCTCAAAATCTTTCTTCAAGATGTGAATAACAAACAATGAGTCAATTATCAGCTACGTGACGAGCAATGAACAGTCAAATTGATAGCAGCTTCGAAAAAACATTTTGTTTCTTCGTCAACATCAGCTTCAGTCTCGACTACTAGCTATGTTCAATTCGCTACTTTTTTCACTCTTGAATCTGAACAATCAAGAATGTCAATCATCTGCTTCAACTGCAAAGTATCGAGTCATCTTTCAAAGAACTGCTTTCAGCTGAAAATTAGTACTTTGACATCTCATGCATTCATCTCTTGCCTTAATGAGATCATCATGTCGAAAGAAGAGAAGAAATTATTTACAGAGAAATTGAAGAATGAGACAAAAAACTAGTGACTTTCATCAAAGACGCGATGAAAGATGTGTTAATTTCTTCAACAACGAGCAGCTCAAATGATCTCTTTGTCTTGAAATCTTTGACTACTGAATGTGTATTATCTAGCAATGAAATTAGTTACTCATTAAAGTCATTGATTGACACTGAAGCAGCTGACTATTCGTTCATTGATAAATTAATCGCGCAGAATGTTTGTGATCATTTGCAAATTGAATCGTTATCTTTAATCAAGCTCAAGTCAATAAGAAAATTCGATGATCATTATGCAAAAAAGCTCATTACTCATACAATTTATTTGAATCTGACTGTTTAAGATCATATGAAACGTTTCATCTTTATGCTGATTACTCAATTGAATCAGCATCAGATGATTCTTGAAAAAACATGAATGAAGAAGATCGAGATAACGATTGATATGAGAAACGATCGTCTTCAATTTTCTGATTCAAAGACTCATATCAATGCTAGCTCAATTTTTCTTTCTATCATCAAGAAAATCGCGATAAAACAGAAGAGTTCAACTTCTACTCAAATACTAAAGAGATCTATCTCTTCTGTTATCACTCGACTCAGCGAAAAGTCATCTTCATTCAATAAAATCATGAAATCATTTAATTCAGTCAACTTCGCTTCGTCTTTTGATTCAATGAACATAGCAATGATAGAGACTGCAGCATATAAATCACTAGTCAAACGATCGAATGTGACTACTTTTGCGATCATCATCACGAAAATTGATCGACTTCTAAAAACAGCTAGAAATAAACTTGAAGATGTAGATCTACAAGAGCTTTCATACAAAAAGATCTTGAAAGAAGTCAAAGCTAAGCTTTCTTCAAAATATCATGACTATCTAGACGTGTTTGATCGAGCTATGACTGATCAACTATCTTCTCATCGTCTCTATGATCACAAAATCGAGTTGACAGACGAGAAAACATCTTCTCGAAGTCATCTCTATCATATGTCTGACTATAAGCTTCAAAAGATGAAGAATTATCTGATTAAACATTTAAATAAGAGCTTTATATCTTTCAGCTTGATCTCATACGCTTCGTTCATACTATTCGTCGAAAAGAAAGATGATAGTCTGCGTTTCTGCGTCAATTATAGAAAGCTCAATGCTTTGATCAAACGAGATTGCTATCTTATACTCTTAATAGACGAAACTCTCGCTTGTATTCAAGATAGCAAGTATCTGACTCAATTGAATATAATAGTTGTCTTCAACAAACTATGCATGCATTCAAGAAGCAAAGATTTGACTATCTTTATTACCTCTTTTGATTTCTACAAATATCACGTGATGTCTTTCAAATTAATCAACGACTCGACTTTCTATCAACACTATATGAACGACGTGCTATTTGACTATCTTCATCAGTTTTGTCAGATCTATCTAGATGACATTATCATTTACAGCAAAACACTGAAGAAACATAAGAAATACGTACGACTAGTTCTACATAGACTACGAGAGATCGATCTTCAGATGAATATAAACAAATGCAAGTTTCATGTTCAGAAGATCTTCTTTCTGAAACTATTGCTATTCATCGAAGAACTAAAGATGAATCTCAGAAAAGTACAAGCAGTAGTTGAATGATCTACTTCTACAAATCTCACTCAGATGCAGTTCTTCGTTGACTTCTGCAATTTCTATCGACGTTTTATAAAGAACTTT